>Ga0302319_10012351_pt1 | contig 16109 bp, 13 predicted proteins | sample Bog_T0_2_FD_203319 | JGI IMG/M metagenome (GOLD analysis project Ga0302319, IMG submission 203319) | Peat permafrost microbial communities from Stordalen Mire near Abisko, Sweden - Bog_T0_2 | ecosystem: Environmental > Terrestrial > Soil > Wetlands > Peat | place: Sweden: Abisko, Stordalen Mire...
TGATCCCTCCGGGAACCCGTACGGCAAGCGCGATGATGGGAACCCCCTCGCCCGGCAGGATGGACGGCAGTTTCGCTGGGTTGGACGGGGTCACCTGCGGCAGGCGGCCGTAAGGCGGCCGTACAGGCCGGCCAGCCGGGGCATCTCGATCCCAATTGCCCGGGCCCTCCTGAGCGGCTCCCCCCATATGGCCTCGACCTCCACCTCGCGGCCCGCCAGGAAGTCGACCAGGCTTGAGGGCTGGTACGCCCCCATGCGCGGCGTCACCTCGAACTGCCTCGAAATGAAGCTGTCCGGGATCGCGAACCCAAATCCGGCCGCGGCGCGTTGGACCTCGAGCATGAGAGCGCGCGCCTCGCCTTCCAGCGCAGGGTTCGCGCAGATCTTGTCCGTCGTGATCCCTCCCTCCGCAATCGAGAGCCCGTTGAACGGGATATTCCAGACAAGCTTCCGCCAGCGCGCTTCAAGCAGGTTTTCGACCACGGGTGCCTTGATCCCGGCAGAGGCGAGAAGCCCGGCGAGGGCCTGGGTCCTCGGGGCGGCCGGGCGTCCGAACTCCCCCAGGGACACCGACCCGGGATGGAACACCCTCACCTCGCCCGGGCCAATCCGGGTGATGGCCATGAAGACCAGGCCCCCGACGATCCTATCCGGTCCAAAGAGCCCCGCGAGGGCCTCGTCGGCCCCGAGGCCGTTCTGCAGGGTCACCACGGTGGTCGCCGGGCCCACGAGCGGCCCCACAAGGTCCTTCAAGGCGCCGGCCGAGGTCGTCTTTAAGGCTACCAGCACGACGTCGATCCGGCCCATCTCGCTGGCCGAGCCGTATACGGCCACGGGCCTAAGCTCCTCGGTTCGGGATCCCTCCCGGATCAGGATCGATCCCCGGGACCTGACCGCAGCGAGGTCGCCGCGCATCAGCAGGCGCACATCGACCCCGGCCAGCCCCAGCCGGGCCCCGAAAAAGGTGCCGATGGCGCCGGATCCAACGATCGCGACCGACTTCAATGCCTGATCCATGCCGACGCAGCCGGATCAGAGCACCACGTTGTCGGTCAGTCGGACCTCGTCGACCCAGGCGGCGATGCAAAGGAGGGCCTTCCCGGGCTCCACCTCCCGGATGGACTCCATCGTGACGGGATCGACCACGGAGGCGTAGATCACGCGCACCCGGTTGTGCTGGCCGAGGATGTGGGTCACCTCGGCCACGAGGCGGTCGGTGCTGCGGACGCCCGATTCCACCATCTCCTTGGCCTTCGCAAGGGCCCTGTTGATGGCCAGGGACTCATGCCGCTGGGTGGCTGTGAGGTCGCGGTTGCGGACCGAGACGGCCAGGCCGTCGAACTCGCGCACGGTGGGAACGACCAGGATCTCCACGCCGTAATTGAGGTCCGCCGCAACCTTGCGGATCACGGCCACGTGCTGGACGTCCTTCTGGCCTAGGATGATACGGTCGGGGCCCACGATGTTGAGGACCTTTGTGATGAGCGTGGCGACTCCCTTGAAGTGCGTGGGGCGCGAGAGCCCGCAGAGCGGCTTGCTCACGGCCTCCTCGGCCACGTAGGTCGAGTAGCCCCTGGGAAAGATTTCCAGGACCTGGGGCGCAAAGACGGCGTCTACCCCCAATTTTTCGCAGAGGGCAACGTCGGCCTCAAGGCTGCGGGGATACCCCGCCATATTTTCGTTCGAGCCGAATGCCAGGGGGTTTACGAAGATTGAAACCACGACCGCCCCCCCTGCCCCCTTGGCCGCCGCGATCAGGGCCTCGTGGCCCGGATGCAGCGCGCCCATCGTGGGAATAAGCGAGAGAACGCCCTTCCCGGACCTGAGCCGCGACGCCGCGGTTCGCATCTGCGAAACCGAATCGATTGTCTCCATGGGGGTAACGAGGGCTTGAATAATGCGGTCCCGGAGGGTTTCTTCAAGGTTTTCGGCCGATACGGGCCCTTATAACTGATCATTTACGAAGGTTCTATGATTCGAATCAACGAGAACTACTCAAAGCTCAAGGCCTCCTACCTGTTCGCGGACATCGCGCGCCGGGTCGGGGCGTACACCGCCGCGCACCCCGACAAGCCGGTGATCCGTCTTGGCATCGGGGACGTGACGGAGCCCTTGCCGCCCGCGTGCGTCGAGGCCCTGCATGCCGCCACCGACGAGATGGCCAAGCGGGAGACGTTCAAGGGCTACGGGCCGGAGCAGGGCTACGCGTTCCTTCGCGACCTGGTGGCCCAGCACGACTACGCGGCCCGCGGGTGCCGCATCGATGCCGACGAGATCTTCATCTCGGACGGATCCAAGTGCGACTGCGGCAACATCCAGGAGATCTTCGCCACCGACATCCGGCTCGCCATACCCGACCCCGTCTACCCGGTCTACGTGGACACGAATGTCATGGCCGGGCGCACCGGCCCGAACACGGACGGCCGCTACGAGGGGATCCTCTACCTGGATTGCACAGCCGCGAACGGCTACGTGCCCTCGGTCCCAACGGGGCCGTCCGACCTGATCTACCTCTGCTTCCCGAATAACCCCACGGGCGCCGTCGCTACCCGGGCCCAGCTGGAGGCCTGGGTCGCATACGCAAAGAGCAACAAGGCCGTCATCCTCTTCGACTCGGCCTACGAGGCCTACATCCGCGACCCCAGGATCCCCCACTCGATCTACGAGATCGAGGGGGCCCGCGAGGTCGCGATCGAGTTCAGGAGCTTCTCGAAGACGGCCGGGTTCACGGGAACGCGCTGCGCCTACACGGTTGTCCCGAAGACGCTCATGGCCTCCGACGCCTCCGGGCAGCCGCAGCCGCTCCACGCCCTCTGGAACCGCAGGCACACGACCAAGTTCAACGGGGTCTCCTACCCCATCCAGCGGGCCGCTGCGGCCACCTTCACGGAGGCGGGCCGAAGCCAGACACGCGGGCTCACGGATTTCTACCTGGCCAACGCCCAGCTGATCCGGGCCGCGATGGGCCGCCTGGGCTTCGCGTGCGTGGGCGGCGACAACGCCCCGTACATCTGGATCAACGTGGGGCGCGACTCGTGGGAGTTCTTCGACCTGCTTCTCGAGAGGGCCCAGGTCGTCTGCACGCCGGGTGCGGGCTTCGGCAGGTGCGGCCAGGGCCACGTCAGGATCAGCGCCTTCAACAGCCGCGAGAACGTGGAGAAGGCCCTGGAGCGGATCGCGGCCGCCCTAAGGTAGGGTCAGTTCCTGGCGGCGATTGCCGCTGCGATCTCCTGGCCGAGCGCGGCAGCGTCCGCCGAGAGGAGGCTCGCGAGCTGGCCAAAGTCGTGCCCGTCCCAGGCCGAGCCGGGGGCCACGAACGTCTTGTGGGCTACGATCCTGGGGTTTGCACCCGTGGTCGAGACCTCGAATGTGGCGACAAAGCTAGCGCCGTATCCCTCGGAGCGCGTGGCGATGCCCTCGCAACGGCGGACCTCGATCGCGACATCGTAGTCGCGCTCCAGGTCCAGAGGGAAGGGCTCCCCAACGACCTGGGCCACGCCGGACGAGTCCATGAGGCTCGCACGAAGGACCCTGCCGAGCGCGACATCGATCGGCTCGGCCCAGCGCCGGTAGTCCCGGAATTCGACCTCGTTCGCGCCCGTTCGCACCACCATCTCCCGGTGCTTGAGGTAGCCCTCGAGGTGGACCGACCTGAGCCCTATCCGGGCGCCTCCGGGCGTTGCCGCCGCCGTCGCGGCTGGCTCGGTAAGCACGAAGTAACGGGTCGGGTCGTCCTGTGCGGGCTGCGCCACGTTGCAGCCGGCCAGGACGCCCATGAGCCCCAGGGCCGACGCGGCAAGGAGGCGCCTACGGGTCAGTTGATTCGGGATCATCATGGCAAGTGTGGGTTATTTGGGCTCCTTGCGCCCGGAGAGGAGGGCGTTCGGGTTGCGCTCCAGGAAATCGGCGAGCCTCTGGACGGACTCGGCGGCGTCCGCCACCCGCTCGAGCGCGCGGCTCGTGTCGGCCCCGAAGTTCTGCTGGGCGTTGATGAAGCCCTTCGCCGACTGCGCGGCCGCGTTGAAGGACTCGAGCGCGGACTTGGCCTGGATCAGGGTCGCCTGGAGCTCCTTGCCGTTGGAGTCCACCTGGGTGTTCAGCTTTCCTATCGATTGGCGCAGGGCCTCCAGGGTCTTGTTCAGGTTCTCGAGGGAGTGGATCGTGTCGGGGGACCGCGCGATGGCGTCGATCGACTCGCCGGTTTTCTTCCACTGGGCGGCCAGGCCCTTGAAGTCAACGCCGTCGACCCGCATCCGGGCCTCCACGACAAGCTTCTTTAGCTCATCGGACAGGCCCCGGAAGTCGATCTCCTGCATCTTCGCAAGGAGGGTCGTCGCATTGGCCATGAGGGTCGAGGCGCTCGCCCGGAATTCCGAGATCTCGGAGGGAGCCGAGGGGATGACCACGTACTTCACGTCGCTCGACTTGCTCGTGTCGGGGTACTTGGCCGGATCCATGAAATCGAGCTCCACGAAGAGGAGCCCCGTCGCAAGGCCGCTGATCTCAAGCTGCGCCCTAAGGCCCCGGTCGACCAGGGCCTGGAGCCCGCCCCGGTCCGAGACGTCGAGGATTGCGCCGTGCTCGTCGGAGATGGAGCCCCGCTTCAATTCGCAGAGGACGGCTGCGAGCGACTTTCCCGTCTCGCGGTCGTAGCGGATCGAGATGTCGACCACGTGGCCCACACGGACGCCGCGCAGCTTCACGGGGGAGCCCTGGTCCAGGCCGCTTATGCCCTCGTCGAAGTACACAATGAAGCGCTCGGGCCTTGAGAAGAGGCTGAGGCTGCCGATCGAGAGCAGCGCGATGATCCCGATCGCGAAAGCGCCCAGGACGAATGCACCGACCACTGCGGGACTGATCTTTGTTTTCATGTGCTCTGTGGCAGCGCCAAGCCGCGGCCTATCCTGCCTTCACGCCTCTGCGTGTCAAAAATTCTACGACCTTCGGGTTCGGGGAGTCCACAGCAACCTTGCTTGGCTTGCCCTCGGCAATGATGCCGCGGGTGTCGCGGTCGAGCATGATGAGCCGGTCGGCGATCCCGAAGATCGAGTCCACGTCGTGGGACACAACGACAATCGTTGTGCCAAACGTGTCCCGTATCTGGACGATCATCTCGTCCAGGTTGCGGGCCGTCACGGGGTCAAGCCCCGCCGAGGGCTCGTCGAAGAACACGATCTCCGGGTCAAGGGCGAGCGCACGGGCAAGCCCCGCCCGCTTTTGCATGCCGCCGCTGATCTCGGAGGGATAGTGCTCCTCAAAGCCGGCGAGGCCGACCTGCGCCAGCTTGAAGGCCGCGATGTTCTGGATCTCGTCCCTCGGCAGGCGCGTGTACTCCTCGAGCGGGAGGGCGATGTTCTGGCTCAGGGTCAGGGACGTCCAGAGGGCGCCGCTTTGGAAGAGCATGCCGAAGGTCTTAAGCATCTCGCGCCTGGCCCCGGCGTCGGCATTCGTGAACGTGCGCCCGTTAAAGAACACCTCACCCCGCGTCGGCTTGTCGAGGCCCACCATATTCCTTAGGAGCGTCGTCTTGCCGCAACCCGATCCGCCGATGATGAAGAAGATCTCCGCGGGTCGCACCGAGAAGGAGACGCCGTCCAATACGGTCGTGTCCGCGTAGCCGCACGCCAGGTCCTTCACCTCAATGGCGGGTACAGGATCGGCGGTCATAGGCCAATCGCGTTGAAGAGGACGGCAAAGATCGCGTCCGCGACGATGATCAGGAGGATGGAGGTCACGACCGCGGAAGTGGCCGCCTTGCCGACACCCGAGGCGTTCCTTTCGGACTGGAGCCCGCGGAGGCAGCCGGATAGGCCCACGATGAGGCCGAAGGCCACCGACTTGATGACCCCGACCATGATGTCCTGGAAGTCGACGATCGTGAGCATCTCGATCCAGTAGGCGGCAGGGGGTATGTCCAGGGTCGCATACGCCACCGCCATGCCGCCCAGGATCCCCAGGCAGTTGGCGTACATCGCAAGGAGGGGCATCATGAGCCCCAGGGCGATGACCCGGGGAATCACCAGGAAGCGGACCGGGGAAATGCCGAGGGTGGCGAGCGCGTCGATCTCCTCGTTGGCCTTCATGCTCCCTATCTCAGCCGCAAACGCAGCCCCGGTGCGGCCCGAGAGCGTCACGGCCGCCATCAAGGCGCCCATTTCCCGGGTCATGGCGACGCCGATCAGGTCGGCCACCCATATCTCGCCACCGAAGCGCTTCAGGACAATGGCGCCGGAGTAGGCCAGCGTTACGCCGACGAGAAAGCTAATGAGGCTAACGATGGGGAGCGCCATTGCCCCGCACCGCTGCATTTCGTTCAGGCAGTCACCCCACCGTAGTCCCGCCCTGCCCCGGATGAGCCGGGTCGTGTCGATCCAGAACTCTCCCACGAACTGCAGCAGGTCCCTGGCGTTATCCATGAAACTGCGGGTGGCCAAACCCACCTCCACGGCCAGGCTCCTCGAGTGGTCATCGTGGCCGCAGGTTTGCATGGCACCCTCGAACTGCCTTGAGAGGGTGCTCATCTTCTCGGGAAGCGCCGAAAGGTCGCAGGGGACCCCCAGATTGGTGCCCCAGCGGAGCGCCTCACCGAGGAACACGACAAGGGAGGTGTCCCAATGGGACACCCCCTCGGCGCTCAGGCGCACCGATGCGGGCTTTTGGGCTCCCACGAGCGAGCTCCAGCGGGGCGAGCTCCCCTCCAGGCTCCAGCGGCCCTCGAGCAAGACCACGAGCACGGAACCCTCGGTCCGGGTCGTGGCGCGGGCGCTGTTGGGCTCTGTGCTCACGAGCATCCCTAGGAATCTCCCCGACCGGGGGCCCGCGCGCCAGTTCAATTTACGTGGCCGCCACCCGGGTCCACTGGACCCAGACGACGGCCCACCTGCCGGCGCGCCTCGCGTAGAGCGTGGAGTAGCGGGTCTGGACCGGCGCGCCGCCCGAGCGGGTGTAGGTCACGGTGGCGCCGACGAGGGCGGTGTCGCCGTAGATGCGGATAATGACGCCGTGCAGGCGCAGGTCCTTGGCATCGGGCGGCTCCTTGGCCTCCCTAAGGAACTCGGCCTTGTCGATCACCCGCCCGTTGGCGAGAACCCCGGTGAAGTCGTCGGCCAAGAGGGACCTGAAACGCTCGACGTCGCAGGCAAGGAATGCCCGGACATAGTCGGCGTTCATCTTGCGCAGGGCAGCCTCGTCGGGGCTCGCGGCATCCTCGGCTCGCCCAGGGAGGGCCGCAAGGAGGACAAGGGCAAACAGGGTGCGCGCAGGGCGAAGCATGGGCGCAGGATTGACCCAATCCGGGGCCGGTATCAACGCCTTTGAACCTGCGCCATTGATTTCCAACGGGTTCTCGACCATCGCTCGGGAGCCCCACCGCGCACCGTGCCAGCATCCCAAGAACCCGCCACGCTCGCCGGCGTCCTCGAGCGCATCATCTTCCTCAACGAGGAGAACCACTACACCATCGCCGAGTTCAGGCCCGATGCCGGCGCGGACGGGGCCAAGGCGGAGCCGGTGACGATCGTGGGCGCGCTGCCCGGGGTCGAGTGCGGCGAGACGTTGCACCTGTCCGGGGAATGGACCCGTCACTCCCAGCACGGCGCCCAGTTCAAGATTGCGTCCTTCAAGAGCGAGCTCCCGGCGAGCGTGTACGGCATCCGCAAGTACCTCGGGAGCGGCCTGGTGCCGGGCATTGGGCGGGTGTACGCGAACAAGATCGCGGACGCGTTCGGGACCGACACCTTCAGGGTCCTCTCGGAGGAGTCCGGCCGCCTGCGCGATGTCCCCGGGATTGGGAAAAAGCGCGCGGCGGCGATCAAGCTGGCCTGGGACGGGAAGCGGACGGAACGGGAGCTCTACATCTTCCTGCAGACCTACGGCGTGAGCCCGAGCCAGTGCATCAAGCTCGTTAAGCAGTACGGGGCCCAGGCAAAGGCCGTGCTCATGAACGAGCCCTACCGGGTGGCCCGCGAGATCGAGGGGATCGGCTTCAAGACGGCGGACAAGATCGCGATCAACCTCGGCTTCGCAAACGATGCTGCGCCGCGGCTTGAGGCCGGGATCCTTTTCGCCTTGGAGGGCCTCCAGGAAGAGGGGCACACGGCCTTCGGGGAGGAGCGCCTGAGGGACTACACGGCCGAGCTCCTTGAGACCTCGGCCACGCTCGTGACGGCGCGGATCGAGGCCCTCGTCGCGGCAAAGCAGCTTGTCCGCCACTTTCCCGCGTCTGAGCCCAACCCCCTGCCGGGCTCCGGGTTGATCCAGCTCCCCCCGAACGACCGCGCCGAGCGAAAGATCGCGGAGGTGGTCGCGCGGCTCCTGAAGGTCGCAAGCGGCCTGCCGCCGATAAAGATCGATGCTGCGCTCCAGTGGGCCGAGTCAAAGGCCGGATTCGCGTTCCACGAGCTCCAGCAGCACGCAGTCCGCAACGCCTTAAGCAACAAGATCTCGATCCTCACCGGGGGACCCGGCACCGGCAAGACCTCCACGCTCCGCTCGCTCGTGAACATCCTTAAGGCGAAGGGCGTCCGGGTCCACCTTGCGGCCCCAACCGGCAGGGCCGCGCAGCGCCTCGCAGAGACGACCGGGGGGTATGCGTCCACGATCCACAGGCTCCTCAAGTACGACCCCGGGGCAGGGTTCACCGCCAACGAGCAGCATCCGCTCGCGACGGACTTCCTGATTGTGGACGAGGTGTCGATGCTCGACACACGGCTCGCCTCGGCGCTCATGCAGGCGGTGCCGTCGCGCGCCCACCTGCTGCTCGTGGGCGACACCGACCAGCTTCCCAGCGTCGGCGCCGGAAACGTGCTCCAGGACATGATCGCCGCCTCCCGGGCACCCGTGACCCGTCTCTCGGTCATCTTCCGGCAGAAGGGCCAGAGCGGGATCGTGGTCTCGGCGCACGCCATCAATTCCGGGGACACGACCCTGCCTGCCGTGGCGACCTCGGTTGCAGCGATCCTTCCCTCCAACGACATCACCTTCGTCATGGCCGACTCCGCCGAGGATTGCCTGGGTAAGGTGATCGAGCTGTGCACGGACTTCATCCCCAGGAACTTTGAGCGGTGCGATCCGGTCGCGGACGTCCAGGTCATGGCCCCGATGCACAAGGGGCTCGCGGGCGTCGCGAACCTGAACCTCCAGCTCCAGGGGGCGCTCAACGGCGGCGCCAAGGGGATCCGCACGGTTTCCGGCGAGTTCAGGAGCGGCGACAAGGTGATCCAGCTGCGCAACAACTATGACAAGAACCTCTTCAACGGGGACATTGGCTTCGTCACCGCCGCGAACCCGGAGGCGGGCACGATCGAGGCCGACTTCGACGGGGACCGGCACGCCTTCACGCGCGGGGAGATGGGCGACATGGCGCTCGCCTACGCCATCAGCATCCACAAGTCCCAGGGCAGCGAATACCCGGTTGTGATCGTTCCGCTCCTGAAGGCGCACTTCATGATGCTCCAGAGGAATCTCCTCTACACGGCGATCACCCGGGGCCGGCGGAAGGTGTTCATCGTCGGAGAGCCGGCGGCCTATGCGATGGCCGTCAGGAACGGCGAGTCGAAACTGCGCGTGACGCACCTGCGCGAGAAGCTGGCCGCGGCGGCCAGCCACTAGAATAAGATAAGACCCTACTTGCCGAGCTTCCTCAGGGCCAGGTTCACCTTGTCCAGGTTGCACGCCACCGGGTCGTACTGGGGGCCAAGCCAGGCGACCCATTCCTTGCCAAGGTCCGAGCTCGGGTCCTTGAGGCAGGCGAGCATGTCATGGAACGCCTCGAGGCCGCCGCAGTCCTCGGGCGGCCCCGCCCGCTCGCCCGCCACGCAGACCGGATAGCGGATCCCCTTTGTCGGGGCAGCCGTCTTCTCGACGCGGATGTCCACGCGCCATCCCTCCCCGAAGTGGTAGTCGTAGGCCATCTTGTCCCGGTGCGCGAGGTTCAGGTCCCCGAGAGTCACGTCCCGGTCATCCTCGATGATCACATCGTCGCGCTTGACCGGATTGCCGAACTTGAGCTCGTCCAGGGCAAAGGCGTGCGTCTGGTAGTCAAACCAGTCGAACGCGATCTGGATCGAGTCGTGCAGGCGGGAGAGCCACATCGTCTCGCGTACCAGGAGCCGCCTCCAGACACGCGGCTGCGTGCCCGCGACCACCAGGCGCAGACAAAGGATCCTCTCCGGCACCTTTTTGCCCTTCGTGCCCCTGCCCTCTTGGAGTGAAATCATCCGGCAGAAAGTTGAACGCCTCGGCCGGCGCCCGGCAAAGGCAAACGCCGCGCGGTGGCGCGCATCAGCGGTCGGAGACGCGCCTGTCGCCTGAGGGCAGCGTGATGATCCTTAGTCCGGGCTGCGGGACACTCGCCGCGGCCGAGGCGTCGCCCACCTCGACCTTCGTGAAGACCGCCGTCTCGAACGCCGTGTCATCGTGGGCAGAGACCGCCACGCCCACGTAGAACGGATCGCCGAAGTGGAGTGCGAAGGAGGCCCCGCTGGGGCGCAGGACGCCATCGGGTCCCGCCACGGAGAGGTAGACCATGTCGCCAATCTTATCGAGGCGGACGCGCACCGGCGAGGCCACCATGCTCTGGATCTCCGCCGTCGTCCCGTCCTTCTCCCTGCGGAACTGAAGGGACGTGAGCCCGTCGCCGTGCTGCGCCACGTCGACATAGGCCGAACCCGGGTCGAGGTCCTGCCGAATCACAAGGCACGCCTTGCGATGCCCCTGCTTGCTTGACCCGACGAAGGAAATGTCGGCCGCAATGGAGATGTCCCCGGACACCTTCCTCCATACGAAGTGCATGGCGTCGCTCTTGAACCACATGTTCGCGCCGCTTGCGCCCACCGTGTAGGCGCCCTGCGCGGCGTCAAAGGAACCCGTGCCGGGGCGGCTCGCGGCGCCGACGTCGCCCTGGTCGGTGAAGCGTCCGAGGTCCGCAGCGCGGGATACGGCGACGGCACAGAGAAAGAAGGCGACGCAGAGAATCCGGGACGGGAGGGGTTTCATTGGGGTAGACCACTAAGACACCCCGCGGGAAGGTACGGAAGCCGATTAGACCGAGTATTTCTGGCGTTTTTGCCGAAAGGATTACCTTGAAGAGGCAGAAGCCCCTCCCAAGCCTCACCGCCCGCCCCAAAAGGTTTCGCCGCACCCCAACGACATGCCCGGACAAAATTTTGACGCCATCGTAATCGGTTCGGGAATCAGCGGCGGGTGGGCCGCGAAGGAGCTGACCGAGAGCGGACTGAAGGTGCTCATGCTCGAGCGCGGCGAGAACGTGGAGCACATCACCGGCTACGTGAACGCGCTCAAGGCGCCGTGGGAGATCCCCCACCGCGACCGCCTCACGAACCTTGTGCGCGAGGAGCAGCCGGTCGCGACCCGGGACTATTTCATCCATGAGTCGAACACGAACTATTGGGTAAAGGACAAGGAGTCGCCCTACATCGAGAAGAAGCCCTTTGACTGGTTCCGCGGATACCACGTCGGCGGCCGCTCGCTCATGTGGGGCCGGCAGAGCTACCGGTGGAACCCCTTCGACTTCGAGGCGAACAAGAAGGAGGGGGTCGGCATAGACTGGCCCATCCGCTACGATGACCTGGCCCCCTGGTACGACCACGTGGAGTCGTTCGCCGGGATCAGCGGTTCTCTCGAGGGGCTGCCCCAGCTTCCCGACGGCAAGTTCCTGCCCCCGATGGAACTGAACTGCGTGGAGAAGGACATCGCGGCAAAGATCAGGGCCCACTACAACGACTCCCGCCGGATGATCATTGGGCGCGTGGCCAACCTGACCGTGCCGCACAACGGCAGGAACAACTGCCAGTACCGCAACAAGTGCGACCTCGGCTGCCCGTTCGGCGCCTACTTCAGCACCCAGTCCTCCACGCTCCCGGCGGCCGTGAAGACCGGCAACCTGACCCTCAGGCCCTGGTCGATCGTCACCCGGATCGTCTACGACAAGGACACGAAGCGCGCGACCGGGGTCGAGATCCTGGACGCCGAGACGCGCGTGACCACGGTGTTCACCTCGCGGATCGTCTTCCTGTGCGCCTCCACCATGGCGAGCGCCGGGGTCCTCATGAACTCCGCCACCGATGTCTGGCCGGACGGGCTCGGCAGCAGCAGCGGGGAACTGGGACACAACATCATGGACCACCACTTCCGGGTCGGCGCCAGCGGGGACGTGGAGGGGTTCGAGGACCGGTACGTCTTCGGCCGCCGGGCAAACGGGTTCTACATCCCGCGATTCCGCAATCTCTTCGGGGAAAAGCGCGACTACACCCGGGGTTTCGGCTACCAGGGCAATGCCAGCAGGCAGGGCTGGGAGCGCGATGTCGCGGAGATCGGGATCGGGGCGCCCCTCAAGGAGTCGCTGAGCGAGCCCGGCGGCTGGACGGTCGGTATGACCGCCTTCGGGGAGATGCTCCCGAACCACGACAACAAGGTGACGCTCGACCGGACCCGGACGGACAAGTGGGGCCTGCCGATCCTCTCATTCGAGTGCGAACTCGGCACCAACGAGCGCCGGATGCGGCTCGACATGGCGAACGACGCGGGCGAGATGCTCGAGGCCGCGGGCCTTAAGAACGTGAAGACCGTCGACCGCGGCTCAACGCCCGGCCAGGCGATCCACGAGATGGGCACGGCCCGGATGGGCCACAGCCCGAAGAACTCGGTCCTGAACAAGCACAACCAGCTCTGGGACGCCCCGAATGTCTTCGTGACGGACGGCGCCTGCATGGTGTCGAATTCGTGCGTGAACCCTTCCCTCACCTACATGGCCCTGACCGCGCGGGCCGCGGCGTTCGCCGTGGATGCGCTAAAGAAAGGCGACGTTTGAGCCCCGTCGAACCGAGACCCATCGCGGGGGACGCCATGACACGCCGGCAGGCCGTTCTCAGGATCGCGCTCCTGATGGGCGGGGCGCTTGTCGGCTCCCAGGCGCTCCTGAGCGGCCAGACCGTCGCGGGCAAGACATCGCCCGGCTTCACCGACATGGACCGGGCGCTCCTGGACGAGATCGGCGACACCATCCTCCCTCCTACCGACATCCCCGGTGCCAAGGCCGTCGGAATCGGGGCCTTCATCGCGATGATGGTCACGGACTGCTATGATGACATGCACCACGCGGCCTTCCGGGAGGGTCTCGTCGCGATCGATGACGCCGCGGGGCGCAGGTTCTCGAAGTCCTTTGTCGCATGCACGCCCGCCGAGCGGACCGAGATCCTTAACGCGATCGACGCCGAGCAGCGCGTGCACGGCGAGCCGGCTGCGGACGCACCTCCCCATTATTTCCGGATGATGAAGCAACTCACCGTGCTCGGGTTCTTCTCTTCGGAGATCGGCTGCACCCGGGCAATACGCTTCATCGAGGTCCCCGGCTCCTACAACGGAAGCTACCCCTACAAGAAGGGCGACAAGGTCTGGTACAGCTGAAGCGCGTCGGGTCCGCGCGGGCTGCGCCCGCGTTGCGCAACACGCCTGATTCCCGCGGCTTACGGCCCCGGGGCGCCTCCCATATCGGACCCCTCCCGGTTGCGCCCGGGCAAGCAGGCATCGGCGCCCACCCGCGGAATTCCCTCAAGGTCACGGGTTTTGACTCGATGTATCAGGGCCCCGGTGCCAGACCGTCTCGGTCGAATAGGCTCCGTTGAAAAGCGTGAAAGCAGACTCCTCAACAAGCCAGCCCCCGGACCACTTCGATGCCATCGAGTCGCATTTTGAGGTCATAGAGTCCCTGCCCGTGGCGACGCTGGTCTTCAGCGCTTCCGGAAGCCTCCATCTTGCCAACGGCGAGGCGCGCCGGATGCTCGGCTACACCGCCGCGGAGTTCCAGGGCATTTCGATCGCCGACCTCTTGCCCGTAGGCCAGGGCGGCCTGCTCCACGGGTACCTGACCAGCTTTTGGGAGAAGCCCGAGAGGCGCCCTACGGCGGAAAGCCCAGACATTCGCATCCGCAGGAATGACGGCTCCGAAGCCTGGGTGCAGCTCGGGATCAATCCCGTCCGGATCAACGGGGACCTGTATGCGCTCGTCACGATGGTCGACGCCGGCGACTGGCGCCGGACCACGGAGGCCTACGAAAGCGACCGGCGCGCGATTTCGACGCTGATCGACAACCTGCCGGGCATGGCCTACCGCTGCCTCAACGACGAGCACTGGACGATCGAATTCGCGAGCAGAGGCTGCCTTGAGCTCACCGGATGCACGGCTGAGGACCTTATCGGGAGCCGGAAGGTCTCCTACCATAAGATGATTGTGCCCGAGGACCTGGAGAGAATCCGCCGGGAGGTGGAGACCGCCCTTCGTCTGGGCAAGAACTTCGACCTGACCTACCGCATCACGACGCCGGACGGCGTCGTCAAATGGGTGTCGGAGCGGGGACGCGCCGTCGAGTCCGCCGGGAGCGACGTCCAGGTGCTCGAGGGATTCATCTACGACGTGACCCACCGGGTCCAGGCCGAGAAGGAGCGGTCCGAGAGCGAGCGCACCCTAAGGGCCATCCTCGACCACGCGTTCGAGTACATCGGGCTGCTGGACACGACGGGCTGCGTCATCCGGGCGAACCTGACGTCGCTGCGCGTCGCCGGGGTGAGGATGGAGGACGTTAAGGGGCGACCTTTCTGGGAGACACCGTGGTGGGCGCACTCGGCGGAGGAGCAGGCCAAGCTGCGCGCGGCCATCGAGAGGGCGGCAACGGGTGAATTCGTGCGCTTTGAGACCACGCACCCGACGAGCGACGGCCGGGTGCTCGACATTGACTTCTCGCTCAGGGCCGTGCTCGACGAGACCGGCACCGTGACGGCGCTGATCCCGGAGGGCCGTGACATCACCGAACGCAAGCACATGGAACGGGCACTGCGCGAATCCGAGGAGAAGTTCTTCAAGGTGTTCCGCGCAAGCCCCGACGCCATCTCGGTCTCGGAGCTGGCGACGGGCCGCTTCATCGACGTGAACGATGGGTTCGAGCGCATCTCGGGATACAGGCGGGAGGCCCTGATCGGCCGGACCTCGCCCGAGATCGGCATCTGGAGCGACCCGGGGGACAGGAAAAGGATGCTGGAGGAGCTCGAGAAGCGCGGCTCGGTCCGGGACATGGAGGTCAAGGCCCGGAGCCGCTCAGGCGCCAGCGGATCGTTCCTGCTCTCGGCCGACAAGGTCGAGCTGGGCGGCAGGACGTGCCTGATCATCGTGAGCAGGGACATCACCGATCGCCTCTTCGCCGAGCAGGCGCTACGGGAGTCGGAGGAGAAGTTCTCAAAGGCCTTCCGCGTGAGTCCCTTTGCGCTGACCATCTCCGAGCTCGCGACCGGACGGTACATCGACGTGAACAGCGGCTTTGAGCGGACAATCGGCTATTCGCGCACCGAGGTCATAGGCCGCACCTCCCACGAGCTGGGCATCTGGATTGACGTGGCGGACCGGGACGAGCTCCTCAGGCGCCTCCGCAGCCAGGGGTCCGTGCGCGAGATGGAGATCCGCTTCAGGCGCCGCGACGGGACCGTCATCACGACCCTTAGCAGCTGCGAGCTGCTGGAGATCCGGGGCGTGCCGTGCCTGCTCAACACGATCGAGGACGTGACCGAGCGGCGGCGCATCGAGCGCGAGAAGATCCAGCTGGAGAGCCAGCTCCGCCAGAGCCAGAAGCTGGAGGCCCTGGGGACGCTCGCCGGGGGAATTGCGCACGATTTCAACAACATCCTGACCGGGATCGTGATCTTCCGGGAGCTGGCCCTAATGGACATGGACAAGCCGGACGAGGCGCGAAAGCACCTTGCGGAGATGCAGCAGGCCACGAACCGGGCCAAGGAGCTCGTCCGCCAGATCCTGTCGTTCAGCCGGAACCAGGTGCAGGAGCGCAAGCCCGTGCGCCTGCACCCTGTGATCAGGGAGGCCCTGAAGCTGCTGCGCTCCTCCCTGCCGGCCACCATAGAGATGAGCCAGGAGATCGACGAGCAGGCTCCGGAGGTCCTCGCCGACACCGGACAGGTTCACCAGGTCCTGATGAACCTGGTGACCAACGCGGCGCAGGCCATGCGGGGGGGAACGGGCCGCTTGACGGTCCGCCTCGGCCTGCGCGAGGTCGACGAGGGTCATCGCTCCTCGCACCCCACGCTGC
>Ga0302319_10012354_pt1 | contig 16108 bp, 12 predicted proteins | sample Bog_T0_2_FD_203319 | JGI IMG/M metagenome (GOLD analysis project Ga0302319, IMG submission 203319) | Peat permafrost microbial communities from Stordalen Mire near Abisko, Sweden - Bog_T0_2 | ecosystem: Environmental > Terrestrial > Soil > Wetlands > Peat | place: Sweden: Abisko, Stordalen Mire...
AGGTGACATGTCGCTGGTCGGCCCCCGTCCGGAGATGCCGTTCATTGTGGAGCGCTACAACGACCTTCTCCGTCAGCGACTGCAGGTCATTCCTGGACTGACCGGTCTCTGGCAGCTAAGTGCCGATCGTTCCTTCCTAATCCACGAGAACATTCAGTACGACCTTTACTACATCCGCCATCGAAACTTCTTCATGGATTTTGCCATTCTCCTGCATACAGCCGTGTTCGCCATGAAGGGAGTTTAGGATGAGGCGCGAAAATAACTTCCGGAGCTGGTACAGCGATTCGAAAGGCTGAATCGCACTTGGATACCGTGAACCAGATAACTGAGTCCGGCTTCACCTACGCTATGCGTATTAAGGGCAACTGAGGCCGCTCGACTGCAATGGAAAGGTTAGGTCCTAAGTGAGGTACTTACGCATCCTATTGGCGGCGCTGATTGTAGCAGTAGCGATTCAGGCCTCCAGCCAGCGTGCTGTGAATTCTGCCACGCTAGCGACTAATTCCGCTTCGGCTGCTCCAACCTCGGCGGACACGTCCCCGGGGCTACACGAACGGAATCCACGCTATCGTCTTCGAAAAGGTGACACCTTTGATTTGGATTTTGCGTTGTCTCCGGAATTCAACCAGACAATTGCGGTGCAACCAGATGGCTATGTGACGTTGAAAGGTATCGGCTCGATCTTTGTCGAAGGTCAAACGGTGCCGGAGTTAACAGAGACCGTAAAGGCAGCCTACGCAAACACTCTCCACGATCCGGTCGTCGCGATCGCTCTAAAGGACTTTGAGAAGCCCTACTTCATAGCATCCGGCGAGGTATCCAAGCCGGGCAAGTACGACCTCCGCAGTGACACTACCGTTACGGAGGCGGTAGCGATTGCCGGGGGCTTTAACGACAGAGCCAAGCATTCCCAGGTGGTGTTGTTTCGTCCAGTGCAGGGCGGTGGGTATGAGGCTAAGCTCCTAAATGTCAAGAAGCTCCTGGCATCGCGTAATTTGTCGGAAGACGTTCAGTTGGAACCGGGAGACATGCTTTACGTACCGCAGAGCGCTTTCTCGAAAATTCGACCGTTTTTGCCTACATCAAGCATGGGTGCGTATTTGGGCTCGGGGATTCTTTGAGCTTGTCACTGCTTCTCTTAGTCGAGATTCTTAGTCCTGTTATCGTCGAATGAATAACTCGCTGCACGAGTGCGAAATCTAAGATGAAGTTAGGGAGATCAGTTCCGATGGGTGAGATCCACAGTCAGCCTGGTCAGCATTTCGTAACTCTACCCCTCATGAATGACTTTAGGGGTTCTCACGTTGAGCCCGGCCGCGGGCGGCCCTTTCTCCGCGAACTTAGGAGGCGGCTCAATTTCTTTGGGTGGCCATTGATTTTAGTGCGCCAACGAGTGAACTGGTCGTTATCCAGGGTTTTGGGTGAATGTTGGCGACTACTAGCCAATATTGGTACACAGCGCGAAGTACTCAGATTCCTGGCGCATCGTCCTTTCGATGAATTCGCTCAAGACAAGCCGTGGTTCGCCTTCAAGTACCTAATCCCCGACTACATTGTTCTGGGCTTCACTGTAGCTGAACGCGCATCCTGCTTTTTACACCATTACAGGCGCATGCACTCCGCGCTCCCCGAAAGCACTCTCAGACAGATTCTGCAGGGAGAGGTTGTGCTCCATCAAGTCCGGGATGGCGACAACTGCTTCACTGTAACGATAGGCATGCCCGCTATGCGATATGACAGGGAGGGTGAACTATCGACCCATCTCCGTGTGAACGGTGTAGAGGTGTACAGTCTATCGTTCATCATCGTCCCCGGCGGGGTTGTGGGATCGGATCTAGTCGAGACTCTATTGATCACTTGTTTGCAGGGTAAGAAGAATTGCGATTTCGAGATGAAACTTGTGCGAAAAGTGTTCTATGAGTACTCTCCCAGACTCCTGCTTCTCGCTGCCCTGCAAGGATTCGCAATTGCCTTTGGCATTGAAGAGTTAACAGCGGTATGTGCCACAAATCAACGGTCCTACTCAAAAGGACACTCGACGGCGTTTCATCACAGCTACGACGAGTTTTTCGCGTCGCTTGGGATGCGACAAACGGCGGCTGGGTTCTACTCTGCTCCCGTTCCTATTCAGGGCAAGTCACTGGAATCATTTGAGCCAAAAGCCAGGTGGCGGGCCAGAAGAAGACGTGCAATGAGAAAGCAAATTGAATCGGCTTGCGTGAACTTTTTCTCAGGAACAGCTGGGCAAAACGCGGAGTCTTTTTCCAGCGCAATGCTTGCAGCCCCGGTCTCGGAACCGACTGTCAACTCGCAGCTCAGCGCCACACCCTAATCTACGCCGGACGAGACTTCGCTCCTTTAAACGCGAGGTTTCATTCCATGACCCAGTCGGGACCAGGCAAGCTGCACGCCTGCCTCACAAAAGCTTCGTAGGCGTACCTGAGGTGGAGGGCAAGATGAGAAACGACGAACTTGTAGCCATCAGAATGGACGAGTTGGCAATCGATCGGTACGCACGACATTCGTTGCCAACCCCCCGCGATATTTTGGCTGTACTCTTTCGCCAGCGCATACCAATGCTCTGTGCATTTGCCCTCGTAATTATTGCGGTGGCCGTATCCGGCGTGTGGATTCCGAAGTATGAAGCCAGGATGAAAATCCTGGCTCTGCGCCAGCGCTCGGATGAGATGGTGACACCGTCGGCCAATGCCGCCGCCCAGTTCAGCAGCGATCAAGTCAGCGAGGAGGATCTCAACTCCGAAGTTGAGTTGCTCAACAGCAACGACTTGCTGCGCAAGGTCGTTTTGTCCACGGGCATGAATGCGCAATACGGTTCGATCAAGAACGGGAGTAATGAACTGAGCGTTGCCAAGGCGGTGCGCAAATTAAGTCACGATTTGAAGATAGAACCTATTCGTAAGACCAATGTAATCTCGGTAAGCTACGAAGCTCGCGACCCGAGAGTTGCGGAGGAAGTACTTAAATCTCTGGCCGCAGCGTACACCGAGAGGCATATGGAGGTGCACCGCGCATCAGGGGAGTTTGAATTCTTCGATCAGCAGACTGAGCAGTATAAGCAGGGGATGAATCGAGCTCAAGAAAAGCTAACCGACTTCACCAAAGGAACCGGTGTCGTCTCTGCCGAACTTGAGCGTGACTCTGCGCTGCAGCAAGCTGATGCATTCGACTCGACAGCCCGCCAAGCCCAAACTACATTGCTCGAGACAGAACAGCGAGTCCGCGCTCTCCAGGCTCAACTGCAGTCGATCAAACCAAGGATGACAACCGTAGTGCGAAATTCCGACAACCCACAACTGCTTGAGCAATTGAAATCGACCCTCTTGAATCTGGAGCTCAAGAAGACTGAGTTGTTGACCAAGTACGAGCCCAGTTATCGCTTGGTTCAGGAGGTTGACCGGCAGATCGCGGATGCGAAGAGTGCCATAAGCGCGGAGCAGAGCAAGCCAATTCGTGACGAAACCTCGGACCAGAACCCCGACTATCAGTGGGTTCAGGCCGAGCTTACCAAGGCTCAGTCCGATCTCAGTGGTTTGAAGGCGCGGGCGGGCGCCGCAGCCGCCGTCGCCTCGAAGTACCACGGAGCCGCTCAACACTTCGATCAAAGCATGGTTACTCAACAGAACCTTTTGCAAGACGCCAAGACGCAAGAGGAGAACTATCTCCTGTATGAACGCAAGCGCGAAGAGGCACGTATCAGCAACGCCCTCGATAGGGATGGAATTCTGAATGTTGCGATGGCTGAGCAACCTGTCGTACCTGCGCTTCCAAAACGATCCCCGCTGGCGGTTTCTCTTCTTACTTTTCTGCTAGCCGGAACTTTCAGTCTTTCCACTGCGTTCGTATTAGATCTCATGGATCCAACATTCCGAACCCCAGATGAGTTGGCCGGATACCTGGACATGCCGGTACTCGCTGCATTGCCGAAAGGCGGAGAGTAGACAAATGCTGTCGCAATACTTTGGCTTCAATGAAGATCCCTTCGGTGCTACCCCCGATTCGCGATACCTGTATCCCAGCCATACGCATCGAGAGGGGCTGGCATCGCTCAAGTACGGTTTCTCGAGTAATCGCGGCTTCACTGCCATGATTGCAGATCCTGGAATGGGGAAAACCACACTGCTATTCAGGTTGCTTGAAGACATTCGCGAAACCTCGCGGAGTATTTTTCTCTTCGATGTGGATCCTGAATGCGAACCGCGCGAACTGGTTGCCTTCATCCTGCGCGATATGGGTATCAGTCCGGGCAATAGCAGCTCGGAGATGCACACGCAATTTAGCGATGCTCTGGCCAACGAGACGAGGGCCGGACGGAGACTAGTGATCGTCATCGACGAGGCGCAGAATCTGTCGGACGCGGTTCTGGAAAGAGTTCGCCTGCTTACCAACTTCGAGACCTCGCGTGGAAAGCTGGTGCATGTGGTGCTTTCAGGGCAGACACAGCTATGCGATAAGCTGGCTCAGCCTTCACTGGTGCAGCTTCGTCAGCGCATTTCGACGATCTGCCGCCTCGACCCGCTTTCGACGGAAGATACTGCAGCTTACATCGACTATCGATTGAAACGAGCGGGATATAACAGTGGGCCATTGTTTACAGACGAGGCGCTCACGATGATCGCAGAGACCAGTCATGGCATTCCTCGGACAATTAACAACTTATGCTTTAACTCGTTGTCACTGTGTCGCGCACTGAATGATAAAAGGGTTAGCGGCAGAATGGTGGGCGAAGTAATTGACGACTTGCAATTGATTCCGCAACGGGCTGATCGCGTTTCATTCGACGTCGGGGTTGCTGTCGAACGCCCCCACGAATCCGGACAACCGGGTCAAGCCTCTCGGTTGTTGAAGTTGTGGGTTCCTGCGACGGTATTGCTGCTTGTCCTGTCTGTGCTGTGCGTTCTAGGGTTCACTGAACTATGGCCCAATCAGTTGACCGGGGCCAGCGACCGCTCCATGAATCTGAAGCCCTTGCCGGCGTCAGTCCTTCCGCCCTCCCTAGCAGATGCTGGCGAATCCAGAACCACGGAATCCGCCCCGAATTCCTCGACATTTGAAATCACAGTAGAACCTGGCCAAAGGCTTCGGGATATATCGGTCAAATACCTGGGAACCTTTGATCCACGGCATTTGAGTAGAATTCGGGCGCTCAATCCAAAGCTTACCAATCCAAACCATATCGAGTCAGGACAAAAGATACGGCTTCCTGGACCACTGACAGCTCCAATGACAGGAGACACGATGACTCCTACCAACGAGGCGAAGCTTCGATGAGTCGTAACTTTGAATTGATGACCCAGATCGAGATTGAAGCGAGACCCGCAGACGGATCAAGGTGGGCTACCGCTGATCGCGTGGGCGGGATGAAGGTTGTCCCCATCCTTTCACGCAATCCCACGAATCCATCCGAAAAAGAGATTCTGCGCATGGTCCAGCGGATATTCCTGTCGGCAAAGGGAAATGCCCCGAGGAAGGTGGTTCTCTGCGGTGTGGAGGGTGACAACGGCAGCAGCTCTGTCTGTGCCAGGGCTGGACGGGCTCTTGCGGCTAACTGCTCGCGACCAGTTTGTCTGGTCGACGCAAATGTGCGCTCGCCGCGCCTCTCTGGCATGTTTGGAGTCGAAAGCACAAATCCTTTCTGCGATCCATCTGCTCCACTGCTGGAACAGTTTGTGAAAGTCGCCGGCAATCTTTGGTTGGCCGGACCGGACATTCTGGCCGACAAAGGCCACGTGCTGCTACCGCGAGATCAGCTGAAGGAGCGCCTATCGCAATTGCAGGAAGAGTTTGAGTACATACTGATCGATGCTCCAGGAACGGGTGTTTGTGGAGACGCTCTGTTATTGAGCCTCGTCGCAGATGCTGCCATTCTAGTTATCGAGGCCAATGGCACGCGTCGGCTGATTGCGCGCAAGGCAAAGGAATCATTCGATGCTGCCGGCATTCGACTGCTGGGAACAGTGCTCCACAACCGATCGTTCCCGATCCCGCAAAAACTCTACAACAGACTCTAGCGCGTTTTGGGCGCCCTTGCCACAGATTCATTTGGACCTGCTTGGCATTCCAGTCAATGGCAAAGATTTGCAGACAGGGCCGAACCGCGAGTTGAACTCCAGGCCTGCAATGCAAAATGGTGATCGTTCTTAGTTTGTCGCGTTCTTCAAATCCCGATGCAAGACAGGCACCGCCCGCCTGCCCAATTGCATTGGCGCATCCGAAAAGAGAGGCGATCCTTTTACGCAGTTAAGTCGATCAGAATCGGCGTGGTGACCATATCTTGTGGATCAGTGAACTTACACAGTTCCGCGCACACCACCCTGAATGGAAGCCGAAATACAATGTGCCGCAGATTTTGCAGGAGACTTACGAATTCAACGCCGAAAGATGGGAATCAGAATGCGCAATGCAGGTAAATGGAGCGTAGTCGGAATCATGGTCGATGCAGTTGACTATGAGGCAGCGACGGATTTCATTTTTTGCGCTGCACGCGAAAAGCGGGGCATAGCCGTCTCTGCTCTCGCAGTTCATGGAGTCATGACAGGCGTTCTGGACGCTGAGCAAAGATTTCGGTTGAATCACTTTGATCTTCTGGTGCCAGATGGGCAACCAGTCCGTTGGGTGCTGAACCGACTGCATGATGCCAAACTTTCGGATCGCGTCTACGGACCAAACCTCACGCTTAAGGTGTGCGCTCGTGCAGCAGAGCAAGGTGAGTCCATCTATCTCTATGGAGGAACATCTGAGATTCTGTCCGCGCTGTCGCATTCTCTTCAAGAAAGGTTCTCCGGTATCGAAATTGCAGGGGCGGAACCCTCGAGATTTCGCAGGCTAAGGCCTGAAGAGAAAAGTGAATTGACAAATCGAATTCTCAAATCGAAGGCGTCGATTTTATTGTGTGGCTTAGGGTGCCCACGGCAAGAATCGTTTGCCTTTGAATTTCGGGATGCCCTTTCGATGCCAATCTTAGCCGTGGGCGCCGCGTTTCCATTTTTAGCGGGCCTAATCCCACAGGCACCTGTCTGGATGCAAGACCGGGGGCTGGAATGGCTGTTTCGCTTGATTTCCGAACCACGGAGGCTGTGGCGACGTTACCTATACTTGAATCCAGCTTATTTGTTTCTAGTTGCGCTGCAAGCAACGGGGTTATGGGAATTTCCAACGAAAGGAACGTTGCCTCTTCGTGAACAACTCTTCGGTTGACGATGCGCTTCCTCTGGAGCAATTGTTCCCTTTGCCCTGAAATCATCGCTTAAGTTACGGGCCGTCAGCAGGATCACCCCATTCTACAAACCCTATGTCCGCCGTTGCTCGACACTAAATGAGTCCTCACAGAGTTCGAAGAGCGGGGTCAATGAGTTGTCTTCACGCCGACGCGACAATTGAATGGCCCAGTCCACATAGACACATCTTGAACGACAAATCGTCTTGACGTCAGATCACAGGAGAGACGTGTGTGAGCATTGTCGACGAACCAAATGTAAGCACTCCAAGAGAGGGAGGGTTGGCTGTATCCTCGGATGTGAGTGGAACATTCGAAGTTAGAGCGCTCGGCCGCCCAGGCGTCTGGATGCAGGCCCGGCTCTCAAATCATCTTGTCCGCTTCCGAAACATCGCAGGCCACAGCGGAACATGGGCCCTACTCGATCAGGTATTCGTTAGCCTCACAAATTTTTCGACAGGCATATTAATTGGGAGGTTCTGCTCCAAAGACGAATTGGGACGCTACATGCTTGGATACAGTGTGATCTTGTTTGCGATCGCATTCCAGCAGATGTTGATATCTTCGCCCTATATTCTGATACAGCCCCGGTTGTTGGAGGGGGAGGGGGCACGCTACACGGCTGGTGCCTATACTCAGCAGCTGGCGCTGGGTGGCGCCCTATTTCTCGTATTGCTGCTGGCGGCGCTGGGGTTTGGTGTCGCTCACTCGCGGCTCGCCCTTGTCATGTTCACGCTTGCATTCGCCTGCCCGCTCTTTCTTTTTAAGGAGATGTTTAGGCGCGTCTGTTTTGCCCACCTTAACGTGAGGTCAGCGCTATTGGCCGACTTCGCCGTTGGTATAGCACAGGTGGGCATCCTGGTAACGCTGGCACTTAGCGGTCATCTATCGGCGGCCACTGGGGTACTTGCCATCGGTGCCAGCTGCGGGATGCTCACAGTAGTCTGGTTCTGGAGGAATCGGCACCGGTTGGCGTTCCGGATTCGCGACGCAAAGATTGTCCTAAGGAGAAACTGGATTCTTGGGCGCTGGATATTCGGAAGCCAGTTCCTTTGGGCGGTTAGCCTCTATTCCTACCCATGGTTGATTTCCAAAATACAAGGCCCTGCGGCTGCAGGAGTTTGGGCCGTCTGCTTCGGCATAAACGCTCTGGCTAACCCGCTCCTTCTGGGCGTCCAAAACTACGTAGAGCCGAGGATTTCTCATGCCTTTGCCGACGAAGGCATAAAAGGAATGCGCAGATTTGTCTGGAAGGCGACGGGCATTTTCACTATGTCCATGCTGATGTTTGCGGCATTGATCCTCTTCTCTGGTGACCGCCTGGCAGTCTTACTCTACGGCGCCAAATATAGTGGCATTGGCCTTACCCTTTTCGTTCTTAGCTTGAGCTTCGTCGCAGCTGCTTCTGGTTTCGCTCTTTCCTGCGGATTCTTTACAGCGGGGCGCGGAAAAGTAGAGTTGAGAATCAGTTGTGTCTATCCGATCGTCGTCTGCGTTGTTGGACTACCCCTGGTGAGAATCTACGGCCCTCTCGGAGCGGCGGCAAGTCTCCTGGCCGCGAACTCGCTTGCTACGGTTTTGCGAGTATTGCAATTTCTCTTCATTTTTCAAAGAAACGCTATTCAGTCTCCTTGACGGGACGCTGGCATGCGATGCCGATTGCACAACTGCAAAGAACGGTACCCTTCTAAACAAACTTCCCTAATGGCTTGAATGAAATGGTGCATGATGAACGCAGCAAATAACAGATGGCTCGACTATGCCGTTCTGACATGCGCGTTCTTCCTGATTATTCACCATCTCGATGCGCCGCGCATTCTCTCTGATGATTCCTACTACGTAGTCTTTGCAGCCAGCGCAGGTGCCGGAGATGCATCAAGGCAGATAGGAATTGCACTTTTATTCCTCTACGGCCTATTGACTTGCCTGTTCACGAAGAAGAAGATCCTCAACGTCGGATCTATTCAGCAGAGGCTCGGGCTCGCATTCCTGGTCCTGATCACGGTTAGCATCAGCTGGTCCGCCGCTCCTGCCGCCAGTTTAGCTCGCTGGGCCGGATTCACGGCGTATACACTCGCCGCAATCGGAGCCGTTAAGCGGCTATCGACTCTAGACTTGATCCGATGGTATGTACTGGCGCACAGTTTCTACCTAATGTCCGGGCTGATCAACGAGTTTCTTCTTGGAACCTTCAAACCGTTTGCGGAAGGCTATAGGTTCTGTGGACTCAACGACCCGAATTCGACCGGAACTGATGCGGTTGTACTGATCATCTCTTCGGTCGCGATGCTACGAGTCAAGCCTCGATCTTGGCTCTTTAAGGCCACTCTTGTGACAGGGGTGCCTTTTCTTCTTCTCACAAAATCGAGAGCGGCAGTTCTAAGCATAGTATTCACGCTCCTAATATTTTATGCTCTAGTCTTGCTACGGAGCTCAAGGCTAATCCCATATCTGAGCGTCGTCGCGACAGTCGCTTCCGCATTGCTGTTCATATACTCTCAGGATATTCTCAATTTCAAGAGCTCTATGAGCCTGGGCCGAGAGGAAGCTTCTGAAAGCACGATGACGGGCCGCATTCCCCTTTGGACGGAACTATATGAGAACAACATCTTAAGTCATCCTGTTTTGGGGTACGGCTATGGTGGTTTTTGGACACCAGCGGAGAGTGACGCAATTTCGTTCGATCAAGGATGGACGATCGGCATGGCGCACTCGATCTACATTGATGCAACTCTTGCTCTAGGTGTTGTAGGGCTCGGGCTCTACCTTGTCATCCTCATTTCTGTGCTCTTGCAAGCCGTTCGTGAGGCGCGGCTCGGACAGCCTGCCGCAGTGTTCTTTGGGTGTCTTGTACTAGGTTCGCTCCTGGATGGGATTACAGACTCTGGACCATGGATTAACTCGTCAATATATCTTTTTATCTGCATTCAGGCGTTGGTGGTCGTAAGTTCCAAGCAGATTCAGACAAAGACCAAAACCAATAACGACTATGCCGTATACCAAAGCCGCCTTCGCCTCCTAAGAGAGGAGACACTAGGTGAACAATCTATCTAGACAATGGCACAGCTGACGCACCAGAGCGGAAGTGACCGCCGTTACTCCGTACTCACTGACTCCGCACAATCTGCCTTCCTGGCTAACAGGTCCCACGTCGTCGACAGCCCAAGCAAAGCGCGTCGAACACACATGGCTAGAGTCTGATCTCAGCCATAATAACTTTCTGCAAATAAAGGTCTGGCAATAAAAGCGCTCTCCGCAAGGATCATGGAATCCAATGACTAGCCCATCAATGTTGAGAATGCCCTTGACGTCACCGCTCGATCGGCCGGCCTCTCTCGGCGACAACGCGGCCAGGTCGTCAAAGGGTTCCATAGCTTTGGATCAGTGGAGGGGACTTGCGCTAATCCTGGTACTCATCTCTCATGGCTTTTTCTTCACGGACCGAGTGAACGGTGTGGGAAGAATCGGAGTAAATCTATTCTTCTTCATCTCTGGAATTCTTGTTTATCGTTCTCTCAATAGGACCACCGGGAAGAGCAAGTGGGAATTGGCGTTCTACTTTTGGAGGCGACGCTTACGGCGTTTATACCCGGCTCTCATCGCATATGTGTTTGTCATGGTGATCCTCGTGGCGATGTTACAAAGGCGCCCAGATCTACCTCTTTATTCTGATTTGTATAGCTACATTCGAACAGCGCCATATGCACTCACTTTCCTGGTCAATTACCACCACAATGGCGCAATGGCGCTAGACCATCTATGGAGCGTTTCTTGTGAGATGCAGTTTTACTTGCTGGCCCCGGTCATCTTCTTATTGGGCGGCAACACTCCGCGCCGACGAATGGCGACCTTCGGAGGAGTTACTTTGTTGCTCGCAGGAATTGGCCTTATCTATCCACTGAGCGGTCCCCATTATTTGGATGTCAAATACCACTTTGAAGTGGCGGCATGGCCGATGGCTTTCGGGGTCTTATGCGAATTCATGAAGGGCTGGTTCTTGAGGATTCCTCGAAGCGTGGTCAAATGCGTAATCGGATTCGGAATTGCCGTTCCAACCGCCGTCATGATCGTCATGTTCTTTGGGATAGAAGCAAAAAAGCTTGCGATTGCCTCAGGTGCCCTGTTGCTCTTTCCTTGCCTGTTAGGCTATTTGTTCGGCTTGACTGTCCCCGGCTCACTCGGGCGGTGCCTCGCCTGGTGCGGAGAGAGAACCTATTCCGTATATCTATGGCAGCAACCCTTTACACTTTGCGGATACCTTCCACTTCTGCTGCAACCCATCGGTGCAGTCCTCTCAATCTTCGTTGGGGCCTGGTGGTTTCGTTACTTCGAGCGGCCTTTCCTGAGCAGCAAGCGGTCCTCCCATCTAATTGTCAAGACGAGTGTGGTCGCTCGTTAATGGCTCTGCACACGGCTCTCGCGCAGCGGTTCGATTTCCAAAGGGAGACAGTTTCCCATGCCTCAATGAGAAGCCAATCCGACGCCCTATAACATCCCGGAATGATTGGAGGTCCTCTCGAATGCTCATTCTTCTCGTTGGACTACACCGTTTTACTCAACCCGGTGGAATTTGCCGCTATACGGCAAACCTATTCTTTTCTCTCAAGAGAGTAGACTCTCTGCGGGTTATGCTTGTTTTAGGAGAGTGGCAGAGGGGATATTATAAGCAGGCCCTCAAGTTAAATGTTGACGATCCGGATATAGTTTGGGTCGCCTTAAAACGTCCCGCCCTGGGACGCTACGGTTGGTACCTGCGCGGAGTTCCAAAGCTTGCCCGAGAGCTTGGGGCCAGCGTTGTCCACGCGGCATTCCCAATGCCATTGGTCAAGAGATGGATTCCCTGCCCGATCGTGACCACTATGCATGATCTCTATGCGTACGATGCGCCTGAGTCGATTGACTTTCCTAACATTTTGTTGAATAAGATCGTCCTTCGACAAAGTATTCGATCGAGTGACACGATCATTTCTATCTCCAAATGTGCTAGAGGCAGTCTTCGCAAATGGTTTCCCCAATTGGAGGAACGTATGCCACTGCCCGTCATCTATCAGGATGTAGGGCCGAGGGCGTCAGAAGGAGAAAACACCGCCAGTACGATGACGGGGCGCGCCGATAAATTTCTTCTTTGCGTCGCGCAGCACAGGAAACACAAGAATCTGGATCTTGTCATCGAGGCCTACTACAAGGCGATTGGTATGGGAGTGATTGAGGCGAATACTCACTTGGTGATTGTTGGCAGCGAAGGCCCGGAAACCTCGTACCTTAAGTCCATTGTCGAGGGGAGGAGTGGAGTGAGATTCCTGAATGCAATTCCGGATGAGCAACTGGTCGGCCTTTATAAAACTTGCGAAGCACTCATCTGTGCTTCGTCAATCGAAGGCTTCTGTCTTCCAGTGGCGGAAGCGCTTTCGTTCTCCCGCAGAGTAGTGTGTTCAGACATTCCGATTCTCCGAGAGGTGGCAGGCGACCAAGGCACCTACTTTTCCTTGGAGCCGCGCTCTCCCAATGCGCTGGTGAAAGCGATTGAACAATCGTTGAAGTCCAGCCGCCAGACCGTGTTAGGCGCTGCCCTGCGAGAACCAAACACAGGCGGGCTAACGAGTCGTGTCTATCGATACGTTGTGAAGGGGGACTCCTCGGCGGAACTTATGCTTGAATGCGGTTCCGTCGGACAGAACAACGTGTGAGAGAAGGCTATGTAAATGATCTCGGCTAGGTTTACGATTCCGAACTAAAGAGCGGTTGTAACTGGCACTCGCGGAGACTTCTAATGAGTAACGAGAATCGTGTTGAGGGATTTCAAAGTGGCGGCCAAGTGGACGCCGGTGCCCGTTACGGCAGTGAATACTTAGATTGGAAGGACTGGAACCCGGAGACGTTCGGCGTTCTCAGCAAACACGAAGAAGCCGACATCTCGGCAAAACTGAGGAAATCCAAGGCGGTGCTGCCGCCGCGATGCCGCGTCCTGGAGATCGGTTTCGGCAATGGCAGTTTCCTTGCATACGGAGCCAAGCGGCAATGGGAGATGCACGGGACAGAGGTCAATGCCGGGCTATTGGAGCGTGCAAGGCAGAGAGGTTTTCGGGTAGTACATGCAGACAGCTTCAATCTGTTCCCCGACAATCATTTCGATATGGTGGCCGCTTTTGACGTTCTGGAGCACCTGCCGCAAGACGATCTGCTCAATTTTCTCCGGGATATACAGAGAGTCCTGGTCGATGGAGGAGTCTTTATTGCCCGGTTTCCCAATGGCGACTCTCCCTTTGGAAGTTTCTTTCAAAACGGCGATCCAACACACCTGACAGCCATTGGAAGTCTGAAGGTCCGGTATCTTGCACGTGAGCTTGGTGTGGAACTTGTCTATGTGGGCGGAGAGCCGCAGTCGTTATTCGCCGGTCTGCCCTATTTTGCCCATCGCATTCTTGCAATTCCCACAAAATACTTGATGAACCTTTTTGTGAACCTGATCATGTTTCCTCGATACGAGGTTTCGTTCTTTTCACCAAATCTCGTAAGCGTTTTTCGAGTTGTGAAGCCGGCTATTCCAGCGCGATGATCCAAAGCCCAGGCAAGTCCGGGAGGTTATTGCAGTTGCCCACGGTGCTGTGTATCGGAAGGAATGCTGAATAGATCAATCAGTTTTGCAGCGGACGAGAAATGCGGTTTGCTCCATGTTCTCGATCTGACGGCCTGTAACAGGGAGTCCTTGGGGAAATCAGGGCGCGGTTTTGCATCCCATTGTCACCAAGCCGGATGGAAGACTTACGTTACATAGCCATTGTGGAAACAGCAGATCGTAATCTTGATTGGGGCTCGGAATTTGATAGCCATAGCCAACTACTGCCGAGTTCGTTGGCGTGAAATTGGCAATCACCGACGCCATGCAAGCTGGCACACTGAGTGAGTTGGTGCAGTTTGGTGGACCTGGAGGGGCTGGGTTAGTGAAGCTCGGATTCACACCAAAGACGTTGCCAGGACCGAAAGAGAAACCGCTGCTACTGCTTGAACCGGTGTTGTTTCCTGCGACACTGTACCCGGAGTTTTGATACACGTTGTCGGTGGAACTCGCATTGTAGACGTAATAGGCATATGCAGGGTTGCTTCCGCACCCAGGCTCGGTTGCGCCTGATGGTTCAGCCAGATTGAGGTAAACCTGCGTCAGATTCACGACGTTTGCCGCATCGCCCGGGTACCCCTCCAACAGCAACTGTCCGCAGGCGCCGTTGTTTTGGTGGCTGTCTGTAGAGTTTCCATACAGAGTGTTATGCCGGAGGTATATTGGCGCTGAGCTGTTTCCGGTTCCACCAGTCACAAAACCAGAAGAGCCGTTGAAGATCATCATGTTGTTATCTACGACAACTTGCTGAGAATAGGGAGAAAGTCCCTTTGTGTTCAGCCCACTCAGGCTATCGAGATTGACTCCCTCACCATCTGTCGGGGTGCCACCTGCGCACGGGTCTGCATCTACGTTCCCGTAGGAAAAGTTTCCCGCGATATAGATGTGAGTTCCGGGCAGTGAGTCGGATGCAACTGGCTGATAAATGCTGATGCCTCCGCCACCGCAGACCACACTCCCCTGGTCAGTGTTATAGGCGATGTTACCTATGATGACCAGGTAGTCCGCGCTTACCAGATTATCTTCGTTGGCGCTGCTGAACCCACTGATTTGGCATCCATTTGCTACATTATTCGCAAAGATGACATGCGAGATCTGGACTGGCGAACCAGATGGCGAGAACGCCCCAAAACAGGCAGCGTAGGGCGAGCCGGTGTCCTGCACTTCCCATCCTTCGACGCCCCAATAACTGTGGTCAACCTGAATATCCGCGGGCCCCGGTGCGCTATTCGTAATGATCTTGCATGCGTCGAAAGTCACGCATTTCAGCCATGCAACATTGTTCCCTGCTGCGCAGGCTACCGTACCCCACTTGCCTGTGGTGAAGTTTGCGGCTGAGTACGATGCACTGGCCGCTGCCACAATCACATCGCCGCAGTTCACCGGGTGATTTGGCGAGAGCCAAGGTGTACTGGAAGACAGACCATTGTTGGAGTCATTGCCGCCTGCCCCGGCCGGCGCAAGGTAGTAGGTGGCGCCAGCGATCGGAACGATTGTTACGGTGGCTGATGCAGACTTGGTTGGATCGGCTTGACTGGCTGCCGTAATTGTTGCTGTTGCAGGCGACGGTGCAGTGGCTGGCGCAGTGTAAAGTCCGCTGGGAGAAATCGTTCCGCAAGCTGCTCCAGTGCAGCCCGTTCCCGATGCAGTCCACGTTACCGCTGTGTTAAAAGTTCCAGTGACCGAAGCTGCGAATTGTTGGACGGACCCGTTCGTAACAGATGCTGTGGCGGGAGTCACGGCGACGGCAACCACTTGCGGTACGATGCCTGTTCCACTTAGACCGATCACTGCGGTGCCGTTTGTTGAAGAATTCCCGGTTATGGTCACCTGGCCCGTCGCCGCGCCAGCGGCGGTGGGATCGAAAGCTATATTCAGTGTCGCTTCCTGGTTGGGGCTCAATGTGGTTGGGAATCCAGTTCCCGAGAGTGTGAATCCTGCACCCGTCAGCGTTGCCCCGCTGATCGTTACTGGCACAGTGCCCGTGGAAGTCAGGGTGACAGCCTGTGTTGAAGTGGTGTCGACCGGAACTTCGCCGAACGCCACGCTGGTTGCGTTGATGCTCAACGCAATGATTGCGGCATTTAACTGTAGAGTAAAGTTCTTCATCACGCTACCAGCGCTTGCGGTCATTGTGACCGCCTGAGCGGCCGCCACCGAGGAAACCGTGGCCGTGAATCCAGCGCTTGTCGCATTCGCCGGCACGATCACCGTGCTCGGTACCGTCACCGCTGAACTGCTGCTTGAAAGGTTCA
>Ga0302319_10012355_pt1 | contig 16108 bp, 13 predicted proteins | sample Bog_T0_2_FD_203319 | JGI IMG/M metagenome (GOLD analysis project Ga0302319, IMG submission 203319) | Peat permafrost microbial communities from Stordalen Mire near Abisko, Sweden - Bog_T0_2 | ecosystem: Environmental > Terrestrial > Soil > Wetlands > Peat | place: Sweden: Abisko, Stordalen Mire...
GACCGTGGCGGAACCTTTGTCCCAGAGGACTTCCATGAGTTTGAGTTCGGCGTCAGTGAAGTGCGGAGATTTTTTTCTGGCCATGGAAAAATTCTTTTAAAGAATTAACAGTTTCAGTTTAGGGCGGGTTGGGATGGGTGTCAAGGGAAATTTTAAATATTTAGAAGATGGGGAGGGGGGATCTCACACGCGTGCCTGCACCAGGGCAGAAAAGCGCCGAGATGAGTCTCGGCGCGGTTGACATGCGTGTCTGCGCCAACGGTCCTGTACGGCAGGAGTTATGATTCAGCCATTTGATCGGACGAGAAAATTGTGTCCCGACGCGATTCTCCGGGGAGGCGCGACCTTCGCCGCCATAGCCGCCCTGCTAATTGAGTACGGATCTTCGAGCTTCGCTCGAACCACAAGCTCATCTGAGACCCCCCTGTAGAATCATGCAGATATGGGTGTTTCCGTACCGCTCCTTTACAGTCGCGGCTCAGTAACGGTCGAGTGGCAAACGGGTGGGTGGCTCCCCAGGGTCTCTCATTTGTTAAATGTGGAAGGTAGAATCTTGAGGAAATGCGCTAATTCGCTGGCTGGTCGGTAGTCGGCTCCGGCGAGGGCTTCGGCTTTACCACCGGTTTCGGGGCTGCCCAGCCCTGGAGATCGAATTCGTCGATCACCTGGCCGTCGATCGCGATCACCTTCACGTGCGCGGACTTGCCTTCGACGTGCACGGCCACGAAGTTCTCAACTTTCGCCACCTTCTGAGTGATTCCGACAGGCGGTTTATCGACGTCATAAAGCGGAGCGCCGCCGCCCCCGCTTGTGATGTAGTGGATGCCGTTCTGAAGGTAGTGCTGGTAGTTGTGATCGTGTCCAAATAAGCCCGCTGTGACGTGGTACTTCTCCAGCATCGGCGTCAGCGCGGTGACTTGCGGGTTATCTCCCTGGCGGGTGGCAACGGCCGTGTAAGGCGGGTGGTGTCCGGCGACGAAGCGAAACTGCGAGGTCTGGTGGGACTTCAGGTCTTCCTCCAGCCAGTGAGTCTCCTCGGCCCAGAACGCGGTGCGCACGCTTTCGACTTTGGAGATGTTGTCGATATCGGTATCGATGACGGAGAAGTGCGCGTTGCCCCAGTCGAAGGAGTAGTAAGGCGTGGCGACCTGGAGGAGATCGTAAAAGTTGCGCGCGTTGTGTTCGTGATTGCCGAGCGAAGGGAAGAACGCGGTCTGGCGGAGGAGTTCCTTTTCGATGTCGAAGAAGATGGACCAAAGGGAGGAGTCGGAACCATCGGCAACGAGATCGCCGCTCTGGAGGACCATGTCGGGAATGCCGTGGGCCACGATTTGTTCGATGACCTGAGGGTGCACGCTCGGTCGCGTACGGTTATCGCCGTACGCGACGAAATCGAAGGGCGTGTCGCCGGTTGGCGGGGTCTTGAAAGAACCGGTGGCGTCATGGAAACCGGGGACGTTGTATTCGTATTTCGTGTTGGGCTTGAGGCCGGTAAGCGTGGTTTTCTCGACGCGAAGAGAGGGAGAGACGCGGAGGGCATCGGCGTCACCGGCGGGGCGAATGGCGAGGTCGCCGGATTCGACGATCCAGACTATGGTGGCGGTTCGCGATGTGACGTTGACGGCGAAGGGACCACCGGCGAGGCTGGGTTGAGCCGCGGGCGCGCCAGTTACCAGGAAGGTGGCAATCAGCCAGGGGAGAAGTCTCATGTTTGGGAAGGCTACCGCAAAGGGCGACGGGGCGTGCGAGGGCCGAAACCCGATGGTACTAGCAGGGGATGAATCGGAGATGACGGAGGCGTGACAGTTGGACTACTGGCGGCCGGGCGGACGCAGGTCGGGAGATGCGGCGCCGCCCTCACAGGCAGCGCCGCCGTCATGGAAGAATTACAGACCGAATGTTACGCGACTGCGGGAACCTGCATCGGAGCGATCTCATCCCGAAGCACCGGCACGTCCACCATATAGGCAGGCGCCGGGGATTCCATCACGTAGACCGGCGCAGGCGTGTAGCTGAAGCGGCGTTCGCGCAGGCCGAACTTGTGCATCAGACGGCCAACGTGGTCCTGATCGTAACGGATGCCGAAGCGGCGGTCGATGACCTCGGCAAGTTTGCCCGTGGTCCAGCGATCGGTGGAGAAGCCGTGGGCCTGGGCACCTTCGCAATATATGATTCGGATGGCTTCGACCTGATCCGCAGTGAGACGGCTGGGGCGACCGGTTGCGCGACGTTTGCGCATTCCGTCCACACCTTTCACCACGATGGATCTGTGCCAACGGGAGGCAGTTGTGCGGCTCACGCCAAAACGGCGCGCCACCTGGGACTGAGTGAGACCGCTCAGCAGCTCACGGGCGGCTGCGAGACGGCGAGTTTCCATGTCTTCGCGTGTAAGAGAGTTTTGCGGGGCAAGCATTCTTCTCGATGACGCGCGGATTTATACCAGAGCAAGACCAGAATACACTAAAAACAGAGCGCAAGTAAATTGTTTTCCATGAAAATCTCAAAGTCGGTACGGGGATGGGGCGGACGCGAGGCGGCGTGGCGTGGTTCTCGGGGGGCGGCTGGGGTGTGGAAAGCCGGGAATGTGTGCGGAAATCCCCGGAGGTGCTGCGGGTTAGGCTCTGGTGCCATCGTTGGTGAACGCGGTTATCGCCGCGACGTCGAGCTTCGCTCGGCCCACAAGCTGGAGCATCTGCCACCTGGCAGCCCTCAGGCTATGATTGGCCCTCAGGGGAAAGAGCGCCGAGATGAGTCTCGGCGCGGCAGACAGAGTGTCTGTGCCACGGCCATGAATGCGGCATCGGGGTATCGAAATGAGTAGCGCCGTCTCGATTCGCGACGCGCGCAAGAGCTATGAAGGTGGCGTAGAGGCGCTGCGCGGGGTTTCGCTGGAGCTCGCCGCGGGGAAGATCACGGCGTTGGTGGGGCGCAGCGGCTGCGGGAAGACCACGCTGCTGAACCTTTGCGGCGCGATGGATTTTCCGACTTCGGGCGTGGTGGAGGTGGCGGGTCTGGTGACGACGGGACTGGGCGATGCGGCATTGACCGGGTTAAGGCGCGACAAGATTGGATTCGTTTTTCAGTTTTTTCAGTTACTGCCCACGCTGACGGCGCTGGAGAATATCGAGTTGCCGCTGCTGTTGGCCGGGGCGCGGGATGTGCGCGCGACGGCTCGGGAGCGGCTGGAATGGGTTGGGCTACCGGAAAAAGCCAATGCCCTGCCCTTTCAGCTTTCCGGCGGGCAGATGCAGCGCGTGGCGATTGCGCGGGCGCTGGTGCACAATCCGGCGATTCTGGTGGCCGACGAGCCGACCGGCAACCTGGATACCGTGAGCGGCGATCTGGTGCTGCGATTGATCCGTCGGGCGGCGGATGAGTTCGGCGCGGCGGTGGTGATGGCGACGCACAGTGCTGAAGCGGCCGCTATTGCGGACGTTCGCGTGCGCATGCGCGACGGGCTGATTGAAAGCGTGGAGGGATGAGATTCGTCGCGCTGGTGCGGCAGTTCGTAGTGCGCCCGCTGCGTCGGGACCGGCTGCGCAGTGCGTTGACCATTGCGTCGGTGGCGCTGGGCGTGGCGGTGGTGATTGCGGTGGACCTGGCGGGGGATGCGGCCACGGGATCGTTCCAGTCGTCACTGGCGTCGCTGGTGGGGAAGGTGGATTACGAGATCACGGCGAATGGCGGGGTGGATGAGAGCGTGATGGCGAAGCTCACCGCGCTGCCGGTGAATGCCAGGTTCACGGCTGTGATTGAGCAGCCGGTGACGGTGGGCGGGCGCGGGTCGGTGACGATGTTCGGGCTGGAGTCGTTGGTAGATCCCGGGGTTGCGGTGGTTTCGAGCGAAGCGGCCCAGCGGTTCGGATGGAAGGCGGGGGATGCGATTGAACTGCGCGGTCCGCATCGCACGGGTGAGTTTCGCGTGCAACAGGTGGTGGCGGGGCAAAGCGTGGAGTGGGTTGCCCTCGACATCGCGGCGACGCAGCAACTGCTGGAATCGTATGGCAGGGTTGACCGGATTGGAATTACGGCGGACCCCGGCGAAGATGCCGCGAAGGTGGAACAGTTGGCCCGTGCCACTGTGCCCGGCACCTACGAAGTTTCGACTCCGGGTGCGCGTAGCGAAGAGAACCAGCGCATGCTGCGGGCATTCCGGTGGAATCTGCGTATCTTGAGTTACATCTCGCTGCTGGTGGGCGCGTTCCTGATCTACAACACGATTGCGGTGAGCGTAGTGAGGCGGAGGGAGGAGATTGGGATTCTGCGCGCGATCGGGGTGAGTGCACACGGGGTACTGGCGATTTTCCTCGGCGAGGCGGCGATGTTGGGCGTGGTGGGGTCGGGGGTGGGGATTGTGCTGGGGAGGTTGTTGGCGAGCGGGCTAGTCGGGATGATTTCGGATACGGTGAACTCGATCTTCATTACGAGCGCGCCGGCGGAGGTGGCGGTTTCGTGGGAATCCGTTGCCGTTGCGATCGGGACGGGGACGTCGGTGGCGGTGGTTTCCGCGCTGATCCCGGCGAGAGAAGCGGCGCGGGTGGCTCCGGCGGAGGCGATGCGTCGGGATTCGCGTGAGCACGAAGCGCATTTGCACGTCCGACGCGATCTGGCGATGGCGGGCGTGGCGGGTGTGGCGACGGTCGTGCTGAGCCAGTTTGGGCCGATCGATGGCCGACCGGTGCTCGGTTACGTGGCAACGCTTTGCGCGGTGGCTGCGGCAGCGCTCATTTCGCCCGCGTTCGTGAGTTTGGGGATTCGAGCGCTGCGCGCACCACTGAGCCGCATTCCCGGGGCTGCGGGATTGATTGCGGGGAGGAGTTTGAGCGCTTCGCTGGCGCGCACGTCGATTGTGGTGACGGCGCTGGCAACGGCGATCTCGATGACGATCAGCGTCGGGATTATGGTGGCGAGTTTCCGCGAGACGGTGCAGGTTTGGCTGGACAGCCAACTGCGCGCGGATCTTTATCTGCGCGCGGTGGGGCAGCCGACGGCGGGGATTTTCCCCGCGCTTGCGCCGGAGGTGCCGGACATCATTGCGGCAACGCCTGGGGTGGAAGACGTGGATTCCTTTCACGCGTTCACGTTCGACTACCAGGGGGAACTTGCGACGTTCGGCGCGGGCGTGAGCGACATTGTGCGGCTCAAGGCCACGCTGCGATTTCTTCATGGTTATGGGGATCAGATCCTGACGTTGCTGCCGGGGCGGGATCGCGTGGTGATTTCCGAGCCTTTTGCCAACAAGCACCATGTGCGCGAGGGGGACGTGCTGAAGATCGCGCTGGGGGATCGCATCGCGGCATTGACCGTGGCGGGAATTTATTACGATTATTCCAGCGACCGGGGATTCGTGATTTCCGACTGGAGCACGCTGCGGAAGTACCTGCCGGGGCAGCCGGTGACGAACATTGCGGTCTACGTGAAGGCTGGCGCCGACGCCACGCAAGTGCGTCGCGAACTGGAATCCCGCCTTGCAAACTTCCCCGTTTCCATCGCTCCGAATGCGGTTTTACGGCGCGGCGCGGTGGAGGTTTTCGACCGCACTTTCGCGGTCACATGGGCTCTCGAAGGCATCGCCATTGTCGTCGCCATGCTGGGCACGGCGAACTCGCTGCTAGCATTAGTATTGGACCGCCGCCGGGAAATCGGACTCATCCGGTATCTGGGCGCGGACGATGGCCAGATCCGCCGCATGGTCCTGACGGAGGCGGCACTGGTGGGGTTGCTGGCCGCGGGGCTGGGACTGATGCTCGGCGCGGCGTTATCGCTCGAGCTCATCTATGTAATCAACAGGCAGAGTTTCGGGTGGACGATTCAGTTCCATCCCCCGCTCTGGCCAATGGCTGGCGCTTTACTGCTGGTCTGGGCCTTTACGATCGCAGCCGGGCTGTATCCCGCCGGCATTGCGCGCAGGCTGCAACCGGTGGAAGCGGTGCACGAAGAGTAACAATTCGGTAATCGACAAGCAAACAAGAAAGATGGAATGAGTCAGAACACCCGTAATATCGCTATCATTGCGCACGTAGATCACGGCAAGACCACGCTCGTGGACGCGATGCTGAAACAGAGCGGCATTTTCCGCGCCAACGAGGCAGTGGAAGAACGCGTCATGGATTCGAACGATCTGGAAAAAGAACGCGGCATCACGATTCTTTCGAAGATCACCGGCGTGCGGTTCCACGGCACGAAGATCAACATTGCCGATACGCCCGGCCACAGCGATTTCGGCGGAGAAGTGGAGCGCGCGCTCAAGATGGTGGATGGCGTGATGCTGCTGGTGGACGCGAGCGAAGGGCCGTTGCCGCAGACGCGTTACGTTTTGATGAAAGCGCTTGAGGCGAAGCTGAAGCCGATCGTCGTCATCAACAAGATCGACCGTCCGGACGCGCGCATCGCGGAAGTGGTGAACGAAGTTTACGACCTTTTCATCGATCTGGGCGCGGAAGAAGATCAGCTGGATTTTCCAATTCTGTATTCCAATGCCAAGGCGGGCGTGGCAAAGAAGAATGTGGAAGACGTGGCGGAGGATCTGCGCCCGTTGTTCGAAGCGATTCTGGAAACCATTCCGCCGCCTTCGGGCGACCCCGATGCGGTGCTGCAGGCGCAGGTGGCGAATCTCGATTACAGCGACTATCTGGGCCGCCTTGCCATTGGCCGCGTATTTCAGGGCACGCTGAAGCACGGCGACGAAGTGGCGATCTGCCGTGTCGATGGCACGATGCACAAGACCAAAATCACCAAGATGTATTCCTTCGAAGGCCTGAAGCGCGTGGATGAAACCATTGCGCGGCCGGGCGACATCGTGGCGGTGGCGGGCGTGGAAGGCATCACCATCGGTGAAACGATCACCAGCGCTACGGACCCCATGCCGATGCCGCCGATCCAGATCGACGAGCCGACGATCGGGATGACGTTCACGGTAAACACGTCGCCGTTCGCAGGGCGCGAGGGAACCTTTGTGACGTCGCGCAATATTCGCGACCGCCTGGACAAAGAACTGCTGACCAACGTTTCCATCAAGGTGGAATCGGATTCGCCGGAAACGTTCCGCGTGCTGGGCCGTGGCGAATTGCAACTCGCGATTCTGATCGAAATGATGCGGCGCGAAGGCTTTGAGATGGCCGTCGGCAAGCCGGAGATTCTCACCCGTGAGATCGACGGCAAGAAGATGGAACCGCTGGAGCACCTCACTATCGATTGCCCTGAGCAGTTCATCGGCGTGGTCATCGAAAAGCTGGGCAGCCGCAAGGGCAAAATGGGCAAGATGGTGAATAACGGGTCGGGCCGCGTGCGCCTGGAATTTGAAATTCCGTCGCGCGGCCTGATTGGATTGCGCGGCGAGATTCTCACCGACACGCGCGGCACGGCGATTCTGAATTCGCTCTTCCACGGCTACATTGAGTGGCAGGGCGATATTCCGACGCGGCCGACGGGGTCGCTGGTATCGGATCGGGATGGCAAAGTCACCGGCAATGCGATCTTCAGTCTGCAGGAACGCGGCGAGATTTTTGTGAGCCCGGGCCTGATGGTTTACGAAGGCCAGATTATCGGCGAGAACGCCAAGACGGCCGACCTGAACGTGAACATCGTCAAGGAAAAGAAGCTGACGAATATGCGCGCGTCATCGGCGGACGAAGCAATCCGGCTGATTCCGCCGAGACTGATGAGCCTGGAACAGGCGATCGAATTCGTGCGCGACGACGAAATGGTGGAAGTCACGCCGAAGTCGATCCGGCTGCGGAAGAAGATTTTGAAGGCGAATCAGCGGTAGGGTTTCGCCTGGATAGCGATTTGTATTTCATGAAACGCCCCGGCCCGCGCGGGGCGTAGCTCTTTGCTCTTCACGTTATGCTAGCGTAGTGTTTTGCGCCCGCCATGGTCCTGGCGGGATGCCCCCAGGAGACTAACAATGTCATTGCGCATCAACGACGAGGCCCCCGATTTTACCGCCGAAACCACCCAGGGCGTGATTCGATTTCACGACTGGATCGGCGACGGCTGGGCCATTCTTTTCTCGCATCCGAAGGATTTCACTCCGGTCTGCACCACGGAACTGGGATACATGGCAGGGTTAGCCCCACAGTTCGCCGCGCGGAACTGCAAAATCATCGGTCTGAGCGTTGATCCCGTCGGCAGTCACGACAAATGGGCCGCGGACATTGAGGAGACTCAGGGCCATGCCGTGACTTACCCGATGATCGGGGACCCGGAGCTTAAAATTGCCAAGCTTTACGGGATGCTTCCGGCCGATGCGGGCACTACATCGGAAGGCCGCACCGCAGCGACAAATGCCACGGTGCGCACAGTGTTTATGGTTGGTCCGGACAAGAAGATCAAGTTGATGCTGATGTATCCCATGAGCACCGGACGCAATTTCGACGAAGTGCTGCGCGTGCTGGATTCGATGCAACTGACTGCGAAACACAAAGTGGCGACGCCGGTGAACTGGAAGTCGGGCGACGACGTGATTATTCTGCCCTCGGTGCAGGAAGCGGAAGCGCGGGAGAAGTTCCCCGATGGCTGGAAGTCGCCGAAGCCGTATCTGCGGATCGTGCCGCAGCCGAAGTAAGCGCAAGATCACCGTTTGGAAATGAAAAAAGGGGAGCATGGCGCTCCCCTTTTTTCGCCATTGACAACCAAATTACTGGGCAGGCGGAGGTGCCGGTCCGCCGCGACGAAACGCGCCGCCCGGCCCGCCCGGTCCTCGTCCCCGGCCCATGTCGCCACCCGGACCCGCCTTTTGAATCGTATACCCGGCAGGCACGGCGAACAACGCCGCGCTTGGCTCACCCGTCGAAATATTGGTCAATTCCATGTCGCTGGTCCCCACCCGCGGGTCATTGCTCTTGATCTGCACGGGAATCTTCAGATCGGGCGAAACCCACGTGGTGCGCGAGGTCGTAATCGGCTGAGCGTTACCAATTGCGCCGGCCGGAATCACTTCCGTGACCAGCGTGTGGGTAGCCAGAACGCCGTTCACAGTTGCGGTTCCCTGGCTGGACGTGGTCACCATGGCGCCATCGGAGCGGGTGACCGTTCCCGGCGTGGCAGCCTGGGCCGTCCGCGCAGCACCACGACCAGACGCGGCAGCCGACGAATCGGACGCCGTCATCTTGGGCAGGCGGCTTTGAACCGCAATCATCGTGGAAGAATTCAGTTCATACCGGTAGCCCGCAACAGGATCCGTAATCGTGATCCGGGTATACGCAGGCTTGCCGGAAGCAGCGGGTGGAGTGATGGTTTCGCTGACATACGTCCGTCCCTGACCGTCGCGGGCTCGCGGCGTGCTGGTGGTCGTGTTCACGGAGTTGCCGTCGGCAAACCGCTGCTGAATCGTCAGCACTTCCACCGCCGAATACGGCGCGCCCGCTACCACCCGGCCGGAACCCAGCATCTCCATGCCGCGCCCGCCGAAGCCACCCGGGCCCCCGGGACGGCCCGGCCCGCCACCCGGAACCATCCGCATATCCGGTCCCTGGGCCAGGATAACCGACCCGCAAAGCAATGAAACCGCAATCAGTTTTTTCATAAATCCCCTGTGTAATCGCTTCCCGTCTAGTTTTGTTCCGATCCCTCGTTGGACAGCCGGACCGCCTGCGGCAAGCCATCCTCCCCTACCAGCACATCCGCCTGCAGAGTGCCTGTCCATCCCGGATCCACACTCACACCCATTCTGGCCAGTTCGGCCGGGTCCAGTTGTTTCCGCACAATGCCGAAAGTCTCGCCCGGCGCCGTAGGCAGCGCAAAAGGCACTTTGATGAAACCGCGTTCGCCCGCTTCTTCCGCCGGCTCAAAAGCTTCCTTACCGTATTCGCGCATCGGATACGACCGCGTTGCCGCCGGAACCGGGACCGCTGCCGGTCTCCACACATCGCGAACCGCAACCACGCTCAGCACCAGCACCGCGGCCGACGACATAGCCCACATCCAGCGCACCTGCCGTTCACGGCGCCGATAGCCGTCGAATTCGCGCATCAGGACTGCCTTGCGCCAGAGGTTGTCAGACCCGTCGGAAACTTCGGCCGCCGTTCGCAACTCACTAAGGCGCGCAGTCAGTTCGCGTTCGGCGGCCCAGCGATCGCGACAATGTTCGCAACCGGCCAGATGAGCTTCCAATTCGCCCGAGGGAGCCTCTCCCTGCCGCGCGCATTCCACCAGTCCATTCTCTCCGAATTCGCAGTTCATTGTCTTTGTCCTCCCCCTGAACCCGTTTCTCTCATCGGGCCGCCATCTCGTTTGGCTGCATCTGGCGCTTCATCTTCGCCGCCAGCAATCCCCGCGCCCGATGCAGCCGGGAGCGCACCGTCCCCACCGGACACTTCATCGCATGGGCGGCTTCTTCGTAACTTTTCTCTTCGAGGTCGCACAACACGACGGCGTCGCGATACAGTTCCGGAAGCTCCGTCAGCGATACCCGCAGCGCGGCCAGCGCCTCGGCATTGATCAGATCGCCCAGGATATCGTGACGAACCGCCTGATCCACCGGCTCTTCCACCGTTCCCTTGCGCCGGATTACGCGTACCAGATTGCGGGCCACGCCATACATCCAGCCTTCCAGCGACCCGCGCTTATCGTCGAAATTTGTGTTGGCGCGCATCAACTGCACGAAAACTTCATGCGCAACCTCCTCAGCCGCCGTGGGGCTGCCCGACATGTGCAGCGCGTAACGCCGCAAGGCAGGGCTGCGTCGCTCATAGAGCTCGCCGAATGCTTCGCGATCGCCCTTCTTCATCCGGCGATAGAGTTCTTCGTCGCTGACCTTCACGACAGCGATTTTTATGGCGCTGTCCTGCATCGCGCTCGTCTGGGTTTGGCTGCGCGACATGGCGGCTTGACTTAGCGGAAGAGCGCTCAAGCCTGTATTGCGATTGCGAAACAAAAAGTTCCCTCTCTTAGCCCGGCACCGGCCAACCAGCGATTCGGGATTGCCACACCTCCTATTGTGGAACAGTTTGGCCGCCCAAACGGATTCCGCCGGTCTGCTTCTATTGCTAAGATCGACGTGTGAACCGACGCCTGAAACGAAATACGGGTAAGTTTGCCCTCGGGGCCGCGACTTTGGCCGCAATCGTCTTCACCCTGGCAAACACGGATATCCACGCCCAGACCCCTGCCAATCCGCCGACTCAGCCCTCTGAAAACAAAGCAGATCGCCTCGAATGGTTCCGCGACCAGGGTTTCGGATTGTTCATCCACTGGAGCGTGGATAGCCAACTGGGGACCGTCATCAGCCACTCTCTCGCCGGCGCTTCCGACGATTACACGGCGCGCTTCTTCTCCGAACTCCCCAAGACCTTCAATCCGCGCAAGTTCCACCCCGAAGACTGGGCAGCGTTGGCAAGGCTGGCGGGCGTCCGTTACGTCGTCTTTACCGCCAAGCACCACTCCGGCTTCGCCATGTGGGACACCCAAACCACCGACTTCGGGATTATGCACACCCCGTTTCAGCGCGATATTTTCGGCGAAGTCGTGAAGGCGTTCCGAGATCAGGCCATCGCTCCCGGCGTGTACTTCTCGCCCGACGATTTCCACTGGCTCTACGAGAACAAGATCCCGATCAACCGCGGCGCCGATTTCGATCCTCCGAAGCACCCCGGCTTGCTGGCGCTCGATATCCGGCAGACTGCCGAATTGATGACGAAGTATGGCCCCATCGACGTCGTTTTCATCGATGGCGCGCCGGACGGCATTAAACAGGTCGTCTGGCGGTTGCAGCCGAACACGGTGATCACGCGCGGGGCTATGACCACGCCCGAGCAGTTCATCCCCGGCGTTCCTCTGGAAGGGGCGTGGGAAGCCTGCATCACGATGGGGACATCGTGGCAGTACCAGCCGCGCAACGAAATCTACAAATCGGGCGGCGAACTGATCCGCCTGCTCTACGAAACCCGGGCCAAGGGCGGCAATTTATTACTCAACGTAGGCCCCAAACCAGATGGAGAATTGCCCATTGAACAGGAAGAGCGGCTTCGCGAACTGGCGCTGTGGATGTTCGTCAACGGCGAGGCCATTTACGGCGTGCGCCCGTGGATCGTGACCAATGAGCAAACCACATGGATCACGAAGAGGAAAGGCGAGAACTCGATCTACGCCATCGTGACCGATCCCTGGAAACGCGGCGACCGGAAAGACATTGTGCTTCATTCCGCCCGCGCCACCGCAAAAACCGAGGTCAGCGTGCTCGGCCAGAACGACCAGGTCTACGAATACAGCACTACGATCCCGAAGACCACCTTCCATCAGGAAGCGGACGGCCTGCACATCCGGGCCATGTTCGCGCAGCGTCTCCAGGACAACAGCAAGTGGCCCAACCCGATCGTCGTGAAGGTCACCAACGTGGAGCCGGCACTGGCACCGCCCCTCGTGGAGACCACGACTGCCTCCCGCAGCGGGCGCGGCGTGAAACTGGAAGCCAACCTGCACTCCCTGGGCGATGCAAAGGCTCTTGACGTGAGTTTCGAATATCGCGCACTCAAAGGGCTGGACACGAACGAGCGGAGCGGACAATGGCATTCGGTCGTACCCCGGAGGGTGACGGCGGCGGGAGTGTTTTTCGCCATCGTGCCCGCGTGGGAACCCGGAGTGCCTTACGAATTCCGCGCGGTGGTGAAGCATCCGGTGCTCACCATGTATGGCGATGCGAAAAGGGTGACATTGCCATAGCCTGAACGTCGCGTTAAAACCGCATTAAGCTTTTCCCGCGCCATCACATTTCGAGTATCCTCAGGTTGTGTTCCGGACCCTTGGCCTTGCCGCTGCTTTATCGCTCTTACCGTGCGCGCTCCCGGCGCAGAGCAATCTCCCTGCTGCCGCCGATCTGATCCGCCGCGCCGATGCGGCCGATAAGTCGCAGAACCAGAGGAACGAGAAGTACACCTACCGCGAGGACCACACTCAATCGGACGTGGACAAGAACGGAAACCTCTCACCCCGCGAGACAAGGACCTACGAGCACATCATGCTCGAAGGCGAGGAATACAAGAAGCTGGTCCTGATCGACGATAAGCCCCTCGATGCGAAGACTCAAAAGCGCGTCGACGAGGATCTGGAAAAGACACGGGCCGAACGTCTCAAGCGGGGGCTTTTCCATATCGAGCGCACCGTCGCGCTTTCCGACCTCGAACAACTAGGCCGCCTCTTCGACAACAAGGTGGCCGGCGAAGAAACGGTCCTGGGCCGCAGAACCTGGCGCGTGGATTCGGAACCGAAACCCGGCTATAAACCGGCCAACCAGAACGAGCAGGAAGTTCTTGCCGCACGCCACACCAGTTGGTTTGACCAACAGGAGGGCATGCGCATCAAGTGGCACGACGAGTTCATCCGCGCGGCAAAAGGATTTCAGCCCGGCACCACCGTCGACTTCGAACTCACCCGAATCGGCGACTCGTGGCTGACAGACAATATTGCGTTCCGGGGGAAAGAGGCAATCGTGCTCGGAATTAAGGCACCATTCAATTCACTTCAACGCTACTACGACTACAAGCGCTTCACCGTGGACAGTACACTAACGCCGCAGTAAACTCCGGGTTACGCGTCAATCCCGATCTCATTCGAAACCGCCCGCCCGCCCGGCACTTCCGCCGACGCCCTCACCCGATACTTCCCTTTACCGACCTGATACATCGACCCCACCGGGATATCGGCCTCTAACGCTTCGCCTGCCCCAAGCACGATTTCCGTCGGCTGCGGCTGACGTTCCGGCTTCATGAGCTGTTGCCCGTAACCCGTCATTGCAACCGCCGTCTCCCCAGGTCCGACCACCGAAATCTGAAAGAAATTGAGCCATCCACGCGTGGTCAGCCGACGGGCCTCCGCGCTTTGGTTGTGAATCGCCGCCGAAACCGCGACCAGTTCGGCATCGTCTTCCTTCGTCTTCAGGATGACAGAAAGAGCCAGACCCTCCACGGGCTCGCCCCATTCCCGCCCGGCCACGTCGACAGCCTTCTTCGGATCGTCGCGTACCGACAGCCCCATCTTGGCCAGAAAAGTCAGAAAGCGTCTGATGATATCGATTATTGTGCCGATTTCAGGATCTCCCGGAGGTCGTGTCCCGTTGAACCGCCGGGGACCGATACTCCGATGATATCCGACAACGTCGGCGCAATGTCGTTGGGCGCAACGGCCTGCCCGTGGTGACCCGCCGGGATTCCCGCGCCGAAGAAAATCACGGGCACATGCGTGTCGTAGTCGTAAGGCGTGCCGTGCACCGCCTCGGCGGCCGCGAAGTTGTAAAAAGGCTCAGGCAGAATCATCAGATCGGGCGACCGCCCGTGGAAGTAACTCTTCCGCATCGCAGCCGTGATTTCATCGTCGTACTCCACGGTGCCGTTGAAGTCGCTGTCGGTGTAAACCCGGGCGATGTGCGGCATATGACGAGCCGCTTCCGCAGCCACCTGCTGCACCTTCACCCAGTCGAGCCCCAGCTTGTCCGCAAGGGAGCGCCGCAGCACCATCGCCGTGCCCGTGTTCGCCTCCACCCAATCGCCCGCACCGAACTTCGCTGTCAGCGCATTCTGCACCAGTTTCGTAAGCGCGACCAACTGCAACCTACCGCCGACCCCGGCCGCAGTCCCTGAGGTGGATACGCCCTCTACCGGCGCCATCGGAGCCACTCCGTGATCCGCCGTCAGCACCAGAACCACGTTGTTCAGACCCACCTGCTTGTCCAGCGCCGTCAGCAGATTCCCCAGCAACCGATCCGTGCGAATCGAAATATCGCGAACCTCGGGTGCATCCGGCCCCACCGCGTGGCCCACCGCATCGTTCGAGGAATAGCTGATCGTCAGCAGATCGGTGCCCTCGTGGTGCCCGAGGTTCTCTTCCACCAGGGCGCGCTCGGCGAATTCTTCGATCAGTTCATTCCCCCACGGGGTCGCCATGAGCGAGCCGCAGTACCGTGGATCTTCTCTGCCCGCCACCATCGTGCAGAAGGGCTTCGCCTGCTTTGCGCTCGCAGCGTCCATCCCAAACGGGTACCAGCTTGCACCAATCGACCGCGCGAACGGGTTTGCGCGGTTGATATCGGCGACCCACGCCGGCCGCGCCTTCATATAGAACGTGCTGGTCACCCAGCGGTTCGAATTCGTATCCCACCAATAAGCGCCATCGGCGGAACGGCCTGCCGGCAGAATCGCAGCCCGATCTTTGAACGACACGCCAATGATTCTCGCGTTCTTGCCCTGCTTACGAATCTGATCGCCCAGGGTCTCGACCAACAGATTCGCAGGCGAAGAACCCACAACATCCGGACCGCCGCCTACCAGAAGAGTGGCGTGATCTTCCACGCTCGTTACCGAGGCTTTCCGCGCCCGGTCATACCACTCGTTCGCAACAATACCGCTCAGCGATGGCGTCGCGCCGCTCAGAAACGTGGAATGCCCCGGAGCGGTCTCGGTGCCCGCGTGGATGTAGTGCGCGTCATCGAACACCGCACCTTCTTCGAGCAGCCGCTTCAGCCCGGAAGTATAGTCGGCGCGAAACCGCAGCAGGTATTCATAGCGGAACTGGTCCACAATGATCGCAACTACTAACCTTGGCTTTGCGGGCGCTGCGCCCGACTGCGCGAAAAGGCTGTAACACGAGAGTAATAAAACACTTAAATTGCGTCGCATCTTGAAATTCAATTATCCGGAGATTTGCGACCCGCCCGCTACCAAATAGCGCAATCGTGACGCATTCTTCAACGGTCTGAAGCCATTTCGAAATATTTCTCGCCCGGCTCACGGATTCTCTTAAACCCGAACCGGTTATCCGGCGTCCAATACGCATGATGAAAACCCACGTCAGCCCGTTCTGGCGGTTCACCGCACTGTATTCGTGCTTCGTTCTTCTCCTCCCCGCCGCCGACCCCGCCCTCACTATCTACAACCAGAACTTCGCCGTCATCCGCGAAACTCTGCCGCTCAACCTGACCGCCGGCAACAACATTTTCGACTTCACCGGCGTCACCGCTCAAGTGGAGCCGGACTCCGTCATCCTGCGCAACCCCGCCAATTCCCAACCCGTCCAGGTGCTGGAGCAGAATTATCGCAACGACCCGATCAGCCAGGAGCGGCTGCTCAATCTCTACGAAGGCAAGACCATCGACTTCATCACCGGCGCTCAGGCGGAT
>Ga0302319_10012356_pt1 | contig 16107 bp, 10 predicted proteins | sample Bog_T0_2_FD_203319 | JGI IMG/M metagenome (GOLD analysis project Ga0302319, IMG submission 203319) | Peat permafrost microbial communities from Stordalen Mire near Abisko, Sweden - Bog_T0_2 | ecosystem: Environmental > Terrestrial > Soil > Wetlands > Peat | place: Sweden: Abisko, Stordalen Mire...
CATCAAGCAATGCTGAGACGGAGGGCAGCGGCGTGTCTGAGTCTGGGTTCGTGCGCTCCGAGCTGCGCGCGGCGAGGCTCGCCGCGAGCTGGCATTCGTAATCGAAGTAGCGATGCAGGTAGAGACGCTCGTCGTCGAGAATCAGCGGCAGCGATGCGGGTTCCTCGGGTATGCCTACGACCCGCGAATCCAGCAGCAGGACGCGAAGCGCGGCGGCGTCAAGACGTTGCTCGCCCTCGAGCGACGCCGCGAGTTCGTCGAGCGCGAGACAACTGTGGCCGTTGGAGGTCGCCTTGCTGACCAATTCGGCTGCGCGCTGCACGACCTGTCGCGCAGCGGGAAATGCCCCCTGCTCGCACGCCCAGCGTGCGACGCGGTTGCCGAAGGCAGAGGCGAGGCGATCGTCCGATCCCAACGGCGTAGCGGCAGATTTCGGTAAGGCGCGTGTCATCATGGGGTGTTCACCGCCGAATTGTCGGTCAGCCCGACTGGGCTCGCGCCAAGCAGGTGATTGAGCTCGCGAATGGTCTCGATGTCTGGCCGATGAAAGAACACGCCCGGTGTGGCGTGACCATCGACCGGCACCTCGACGGGGGACGCGGCCCGGTCCGGGCGAACACCACGGACGAACAGATACAGCACGCCGCCGAAGTGCGTGTCGTAGCGATAATCGGGAATGCGCAGCTGGAGGTACCGATCGACAGCGAGCGTGTAGAGCAGGTACTGCAAGTGATAGCCGTGATCAGCCATGGACCGCTCGATGGATTCGCGGCCGTAGTCGGACGGGCTGTACCCTAGATGATTCGATTTCCAGTCGAGGATGAAAAACCGGCCTTCGTGTTCGAACACCAGATCGATGAAGCCCTTCAGATACCCTTCGAGCGCACCGAAACTCAGCGCGGGCACGTCGTAGCCGTTCTTCTCTAGAAGCATATTGAGTGCGCCCGCCGAAAGGTGGGGCACGGGCAGGTTGAACTCCAGCTCGGTGAGGCGTCGGCTCAACGGGATCGACGCCAGGCACACGCTGGCGGGTTCGGTCGACGCCGTGGGGAGAACGGTGGCGGTCACGTCCTTTACCAACCGCTGAAGCATTCGCGTCAGTGTCGTCGGCGGCAGTGATGCGGGATCGCCCGCGCGGGATTGCGTGTGGTGGGTCAGCGCATTCGCGATCGCGCGCTCGACACCGCTGGGGTCGGTGAAGTCGATGTTCTCGAACACAGCGTGGATGCAGTCGCCGGCATCGGGTCCGCGCGGGAAACGCAGTATATCGTCGGCCGGAATGTTGGGTGGCGGCGGTCCCCACATGGGCGTGGCGATGATGCGGGCATCGTGATCGCCGGCGGCGGTGTCGACGCGGGCACCATCGCTACGGGTTCGGTGGCTCAAGCCGCTGTAGCTCGACAGTCGCCAGCTCGCGGCGATGGGACCGGGCGGCGTGGGCGTGGAGAGCGGTGTGTCGGTGTTCGCCACGGACTGCACGGGCAAGCCGTCTACGGTCGGTAGCGCATCGATGATCATCGCGCCGCCGCTGGCGGTGGCGACGTCGGCCCAGGCGCCATCGAGTTGTTGGGTTGAGCGCGTGGATTTGAACCAGTCCTCGGGAGAACTGCTGGCGCCCGCGACCAGCCAGTTGAGCATGCTGCGCGCGGCTTCGTCCTTATAGTGGGCTTGGTAAGGACCCATCACGAGATAGCAGCGGTGCACGGCGCGGGTCAGCGCGACGTAGATGAGCCGCACGGTCTCGGCGGCGGTCTCGAGTTTGATCTTGGCTTTGATACCGTCTTTTGTTTTGGGGTCATCTTCGTAGTCAATGAAATCAATCATTGGCTCGAGATTCCCATCGTGGTACTCGAGGCCTTCGAGGGTGGCGCCCCCGGCCTTGGTGCCGCCGTCGCCGAGGAAGGGGCAGAACACGATCGGGTACTCGAGCCCTTTACTGGTGTGGATGGTGACGATCTGAACGAGGTTCTGGTCGGACTCAAGGCGGAGCTGGGCGGCGTCGACGGGGTGCTCTTCTTGTTGGGCAGTCTTAAACCAATGGAGCAGCGCGTCGGGTGAGGGGTGCGATTCGGCGGCTTTCTGGAGTTCTTCGGTGATGTGCAGGCTGTTCGTCAGCCGCCGTTCGCCGTCGGGCCGTGCTAGGAGGCGCTTGGCGATGGCTTCATTGGTGAACACTTGCCGGACCATGATGCCGAAACCGCGGTTGACCCAGAGCGCGTGGTATTCCATGAATTTGGTGATCCACGCGGACAGCTCAGCTTCGTTTGCGACGGTGGCTTCGAGCGTGGAGGCGTCGAGCCCGATGATCTCGGTGGCGAGCGCGGCGCGCAGCAGTCCGTCGCGCGTCGGCGACGCGATTGCGGTGAGTAGGATCTCCCAGTCGCGTGCGTCGGAGGTGCCGAAGATGCTGTCGCGCGACAGTTCGACGGCACCCACGTTCAAGTGGGCGAGCGCGCGCTTGACGTCGCTCCCGAGCGCGCGGCTGCGCACGAGCACGGCGATGTCGCGGGGCTTGAGTTCGTGGTCATCGTGCTTGATGTGACCTTCGCGCGCGGCGGTCAGGAGGCGCGCGATCTCGGCGGCCGTTGCATCGACCGCTGCGGCGCGCGCGCGCGGCTTCGGCAACGGATCGGCCGCATCGGGCAGCCGCCACACCTGCAGCGGCGCGCGCGGCTCGCTGTCGTCGACGAACGGCGCGCGCGGCTTGTCACCGAACTCGACCGGGCGGTACGCCACTTCGGGCAGCACGAATGCGGTCCCGTTGCGGCCGAAGAGGGCGTTCAATGCAGTGAGCAACGCCTGGCTGGAGCGCTGATTATCGGTGAGGGTCCAGTGTCGATCCGCCCAGCGCGTCGCACGAAGGTAGCTGTGCAGGTCCGCGTGACGGAAACTGTAGATCGCCTGTTTCGGATCCCCGACCAAGAATACCCGCGAATCGGGTGTGCCGTAGATGGCCTGGAAGATGGCGAGCTGCAGGGGATCGGTGTCCTGGAATTCGTCGATCAGTGCGGCGGGGAAACGCGTGCGGATCGCGCCCGGGAGCCACGGATAGTCGGCATGGTGGAGGCGCTCGTGGACGTTCGCGAGCATGTCGTTGAAGGCCACGACCTTGCGGGAGCGCTTGAGCAGGCGCAATTGCTTCGAGCCCGCGGTGAACAATTGCTGGATCAGGCGACATCGCGCTCGGAACAAAGATTGCTCGAGGTCGTCGCGCTGTGCCAGGTAGGCCTCGGCGTGGAGGAAGAAATCGTGCGTGGGGGTGATGCACTTTTTGTTGGTCTTCCTGGCGAGTGAGCCGGCGCGTAACAAGTGCGCCTTCGCGTCGACCGCGGCGAGCGGGTCGTTATCGCGGCACAGGACGTCCCAAGCGACCGCCGCTTCCGTCAGCGATTTGTGCTTGTACGTGTTGCCGTTCAGTTGGGCAAGATCGGCCGTGAGCTGTGCGCACACGGCCGTCTTGTTGGTCAACCAATGGGTGCACGCGGTGCGATAGGGCGCGTCCAGTGTCGACGCTACCGGCGGTGGGTCGTCGAGGTTCGGCGGCCAAACGTGGCGCGCGAGGGGCTTGGCGAGATGACGCCTGAGCAGCTTCGCGTACTTTTGCGGTGAGTCACCCTTCGCCGCGAGGTAGCGCGCGAACTCGGGCGTCGCGTCGTGCGCGACATGGCGGCGCCAGAAATCGTGGACGGTCTCCATCAAGAGATCGTGGTCGCTTTCGACGAGCTCGGTGCGCATGGGCAGACCGGCGGCAAACGGATTGTCCGCGAGCGCGCGCTGGCAGAAACCGTGGATGGTGAAGATGGCGGCTTCGTCGAACGAATGCAGCGCGAGTTCGAGGCGCGCGGTGAGATTCTGTGCGGTGGCGCTTGGCCTCCCAAGTAGGTTGCCGGCCAGTGTGCGGATGAATGGGTCGGGTTTGCTCGTGGGCACGCCGTTCAAGCAGTCGAGCAGCTCGACGATGCGCGTGCGGATGCGCGTGCGCAGCTCCGCCGTCGCGCTGTTCGTGAACGTCACGACGAGAATCTGCTGCACGGTGAGTTCGCGCTCGAGTAGCAGGCGTAGGTACAGACCGCAGATCGTCCACGTCTTGCCGGTGCCGGCCGACGCTTCGATGAGATTCACGCCCTCGAGCGGGCACGTGAAGACGTTGAGCGGTACGGGTGTGGGGGTCATAGGCGTGGGTCTTTGAGGTAAGTGCGGGCCGTGCCGAACACGGTCTCGGCGCAGGTCACGAAATCGGCATCCAGCGGATCGACCCCGCGCAGTGCGAGTCGATAGGCCTCATGGGTGTCTTCGCCGCGGGCATCGCCGAAGGTTTTGTGCCAGACAGCGCGTGCCTTGCCGACATCGCCGTCTTCGACGATGTATTTCCACGCTGATTTGGGGAAGAAGTGTATGGGCTCACCCAGGCCGCGGCGATACAGCAGCAGCAAGCGTTCCAGGATCCCTCGTGCGTCGCTCACGGGTATGAAGCGAAAGCTGCCATCGCGGGAGATCCAGTGCGTGTAGATGGGTGTGAGTGACGCGGCCGCCGCCGTGAGATGGGTGAGCCACGCGGCGAGGTAGTCGGTGGGTCGGGTGTCGTCATAGCGATGCAGGACGAGTCCGGACTCGTGCCGCGCGGTCAGCAACGCCGTGAGATCCCACGGCTCACCGGCGAGCGAGAAAGACAGTTTCACACTCAAGGGTTTGGCAGCCCCTGGGCGGGCATCGCGTACCGCATAGGCGAAGCGTTGCAGATAACCCATCTCTTCGTCGAGCGCCGCCGATCCCAAAGCGCCGGGCGGATATTCGATGCCGGCCTGCGCGAGACGGCGCAGGTCGTCCGCGCCGAGGCCTTGCATGGCCTGGGGCAGCAGGCGTTCGGCCAGCGCCTGGCGTGGCAGAAAATCGGGGATGAAGGGCTCTTCGTCCGCAACGCCGTCTTCTTCGCGGTACAGCGACAGGCCGAGGCGCCGCTTCAGTAAGTACTGACAGGGATTGCGAAAGAACTCGAGCAGCTGGTCGAGCGAGACCTCGCACCATTCCTGTCCGGGAGCGGTCAACGAGGCGGTGAAGAAGCGCGTCGCGGACCGCGGCGAATCATCGTCGTCGTCGGGATCATTGACGTCGGCCGGCGCACCGGCTTCGGGTCGGGGGGCCGTATCTTTCGAACGATGCTGCTCCAACGCTGCGCACAGTTCACGGTTGAAGCTGCGGCGGCGTGGATCGTCCTGAAAATAAATGGGGGCGAAAGCCTGCAACGGGTGTTCGATGATGAGGTCGTCCCGCGACAGCGCCGGCAAGAGGGTCTCGATGAGTTCGGCGACGACCACTGACGGCGGGCGCACGCTGTTGTCGCGGATGCTGCGACCGGTGTAGCTCAGGTACAGTCGCTCGCGCGCGGCGAGCAGGAGGTCCAAGAACAGATTGCGATCGTCGAGCCGACGCTGCCGATCGCCGCGGCGCGGGTCCGCCGTCATGAGATCGAATTCGCGCGGCCGGGCCGCCGACGGAAACGCGCCGTCATCCAGCCCTAAGATGCCGATGAAGCGAAACGGGAGATTGCGCAGGCTGGACATTGAGGAGAACGTGATCGAACCGGTCGGCACGCCGCCGCGGGCCGCGTCGTTCATCGACGATTCGAGCGCGGCACGCACGACGGCGAGCGGCACCGGTGACTTGAGGCCGCCGCGCCGCATCTGATCATGCATTTCGCCCAAAGCTTCGCGGACCTCGGCGATGTCGTCGACATCGTCCGTAGACGGGGCGAGAGAGGATTCCAACAGCCCAAGCAGCGCCTCGAGCCACGCGTCGGGTGGGCGCGGGTCGCGAAGGTCCGCGCGCAGCGCGGTCAGGTGTTCGACGAACTCCGCAAACGCACCCAAGATGTCGGCTGACGAGCCTTCGGCGTTCCCGGCGGGAATGCGCCCAAACGTGGGTGCGGACACGCTCTGCGGCAAGGCGTAGCCCAGAAACAGCCGGTCGAGACCATCCGCGACCGTGAAACGTTCGATACCCGGTAACCCCAATTCGTCGCGATGCACGGCGTCGAGACCCCAGCGAATGCCGCCGGCGTCGAGCCAGTCCGCGATGAACCCGAGTTCGTCCGCACCGATGCAGAAACGTTTGCCGATTAAGGGCTGTTGCAGCAGTTCGATGAGCGCGCTCGCCGGGAATCTCGATTGCAGGATGGCAAGCAGCGAAGTGAGTGCGCGCGCCGCGGCATTCGCGCCGCTGCCGCGGCCGGTGATCGCGAAGGGGAGTCGGCGGTCGTCGGGCACGTTGCCGAACACGGCCTCGATCAATGGTGCTGCGGTCTCGAGATCCGGCATCACGATCAGAATCTCGTCGGGGCGCGGAGGCGATGGACCCGCGAACACGGCTAGGAGATTATCCTGGAGCACCTCGAGCTGCCGCGGCAGCGAGTGACATACATGGATTTCGATACTGCGATCGGCAGGATCCCGCGCCGAACTTCGCGGCGCGAGTTGGGTCAAGTTGAATATGGAGGCCTGCAGCCGGCCCAGCGTGGTGTCGGGGAAGTTCGCGTCGAAGCGCGTATCGTCGAGCGGGGCATCGTCGGCGCGCTCGAGCAGCTGTTCGATATGCGCCTGCGTTTGTCGGCCCCAGGACGCAAGCAGGCGGTTACCCGTCTCATGATGGGTGGCGGCACCGCGCAGCGTCAAAGCACGCAGTCGCTTCGGATCAACGATCTCGAACCAGTATTCGCAGCAGGGGTTCAGCACATAGAGTGTCACGTCGACCGAGCGGCCGAGACGCGTGAGCACCTCAAGATACAGCGGCGGCATGTCGGGCAGGCAGAACACGTGCACGTCTTGCAGCAGCCCGAACGGATTCATGCCCGTCGCGTCGTCGGTTTCCAGGCTGCGGAAGAATTGGTTCGCGGGATGCTCGCGCTCTGCGCCCGAGTCGGTGCTGATGCGGCGCCAGAGTTCCGCCTCCCAGGCATGGTCGTCGAGTTGTGCGGGCGATGCTTATCGCAGCGTGACGTCGTTGCCGACCGCCCACGCCTTCATCCAGTCCTGACGGTAAGTGATGTATTGCTCGAACAGTGCGGCGATCTCGGCCGCGAGCTCGTACCGCATGACGTGGTTCGGGTCTTTTAGGTAATGCGCGAGTCGCGGGAACGAGGCCCAATCGGAATCCTCGAGCAGTTGATAGATGCGCCAGGTCAGCGCGGCGGCCGCGAACGGCGACTCGGTGGCGACAGTGGGTACGACCTTGGCGATCTGTTTCCAGAGCCATTGCGCCAGGTACGCGAAATCGATGTTGGCACAGATGCCGTGACGCTCGGCGATGGCGAGGTTTAGATAGCGGCGCATGGCGGAGCTCGGGACCACGACCTGCTGTGCGCTGAACGGCGAGGTCGGAGCGGTTCCGAGCGCGGTGACGACGGAGTCGCGCAGGGATTGCAGGCGGTTGGAGAAGTGGATGCGGAGCATGGGTTATTATTTCATGGAAGTGGGCACAGGCGGCGTTCGGGGATACTTACATGGCGTCGGATAAAGAGTTCGTGGCTTACGTGGGGTCTGCGGACTCCTGGAGGAAAAACACCCGTTTGAGCCTGCCGGGGCCCTGAATTCAATAAAAACCAAGAAATTTCAGTGCATGGAAATCAAATACTGAGATCTCTAGCGTGTGAAATTCCTCCATGGGTACGGTTACCCCAAGAACTATTCGTAGGCGCTCCCGGCGCTCGCGGAACACCGGTAGCACGTCATCTGTGCGGAAATCCGCCCATTCGCCGTTGCCGAGGAGCAATGAGACGTTGTTCGAGAGCGGCAACTGCATCCGGCGGAGTTGCTCGGCGTAGGCCTCAAGTTGCAGCAGCGCCTTCGGCTTCGCTGACCTCGCGAGCTTCGCATCACAGACGATCCATCCGCCTTCCGACCACTCGACAAAGTCCGCGTAGCCATGGAACTCTCCGTCAAAGAACCCGGCCTGGTATATGACCGTGGCCTTCTGGTGGAACGCCACTCGGGTGGCATCGTCCGTCGCGATCAGTTTATCCGTTGAGTATGGGATGGCCGCCCGCGCAAGCTGAAGCACGGGTGCGGTCGCCTGCCGCGGCTTCAGTAACCGCTGCTCATGGCGATCTCCCAGTTTTGCGAGTTGCTCCTGCACGGGATCCTCGGCAAAGGCGGCGTCTCCGCCCACTGAAGACGATAGTCCACGGTCCAGAGCAGCGCGTATTCGCATTCGGCGGCAGCGGTAAGATCGAACGCGGTCCAGATGAGTTTCTTTCCGTCCAGCAAAAACATTCGGCAGCACTCCCTGTCAGCGCGGTCTCGATCATCGGTAACAGCAAGATACTAAACGAAATCGTCTCAACGTGCTGACCGCGAAATCGCGATGTAGGCCGCCGCCTATTCGAACACTTCCCCGCCTGCTCTGGTGCTGGTGGATGACATCTCTGCCGTCGCGCGGCGCCTTCAAGTCTCGTCCTCAGCCGCCGCTACCGGCAGTGTTCCGATGAACCACAACGCATTCTGAAGATGACACGGTCAATTATTGCGGTACCGAGTGCGGCACAGCGTTCAGAATGCGCGATCCACCCAGAAAAGGAAACAAGCCTGCAGTAATTGCAAGCGCATCGAGGGAAGCGGGCCGCCTTCTAGGGGATACTACTGTGCCGCATCCGACGCGGTGCCACGCGGTCGGCAAGACAATGCTGACCCGCGGCGCCAACGGCGCACTCTGTGCAATCGCCATCGTCGGAGTGACGATCACGTACGAATTGTATCCCTAGCACCCCGAAAGGCTATACCATCTCGACGACACAATACGTCGTCAAGCGTGAACACGATGCCTGCAAAGAGCAAAGGATCCGTCATTCAACGGCAATGGGAGATGCTGCGCCTAATGCCCACTCACGACATGCCCGGCCGCTCGGCAGGGGACATTGCAGAGGCTTTGGACGGGCGCGGCTACGCTGTGACCCGCCGCACCGTGGAACGGGATCTCGAACACCTGAGGTCTGTGATGCCGCTTGAAGTGAGCGAAGCGGAACGGCCGCAGCGCTGGCGCTGGCAGAGAGCACGCGGCCTCGATATCCCCGGGATGGAAGCCGCGGAGGCAATGGCGCTTTACATGATGCGAGACGCCGTGAACGCCCATTTGCCCTCATGCTTTGTCGAAGCGCTTGACAGTCGCTTTACACAGGCCGACAAAACCTTGCGCACGCTCGCCCGTTCTGGCGGCGCCGCAAAGTGGTCCGACCGGGTACGAATTGCTCCTTCGCACTTGGTTTTGAAGTCGCCCCATATCGCGCCGAAACTAATCCAGACGCTGCAAAAGGCGCTGCTCGGCGACGTTGCGATCGAAGTTCTCTACCAATCGCTCCAGGATGTGGAGCCCCAGCGCCGGCTCTTGTATCCGCGGGGGCTCCTCCTGCGCGGGTCGTCGTTGTATCTGATTGCCCAACAACAAGGCGACAGCGTCGTGCGGAATTTCGCGGTTCACCGATTCTCGTCGGTGCGCCTCAGGGAACTCGAGCCGTGGCCAGCCGCGAAGTTCTCTTTGGACGCCTTCTCGGGCGACGGACCCAGCCAGTTTGGCGCGGGAACGACAATCGATTTCAAGGCGCAGATCACCGAGCGACTTTACAAAATCCTGAGCGACTCGCCCTTGAGTGAAGACATGCGTATCGTCGAGCACGACGGGGAGTTCACGTTGACGGCGACAGTAAAGGATACCTGGGCTCTACACAGCTGGATCTTGGGCCATGCCGAGAATCTCCTCGTCGTCAAACCCGTTGCCTTAGGGGACACCCTTTCGGCACGATTACGAGCGGCCGCAGACGCCTATAAGACGCCCTGACGACATATTGTGTCGCCTCTACGGGGTACGCTTCATTCCATGCAGCCTCGCCATAGAAATGACGCATTGGATCAGACTCTGTCCACCATCCAAGTGTTTTGCAGTGCGGAGCTGCTCGCCGAGCCTCAATCCATCAGTTCCCCGCTGCTGCCACTTTGGATGTCGACCAGGAGTTTTCCTGACCCTGCCTTCACCGAAAGCGACCTGCTCAAATCCAGTCCAATAGTGCGTTCGCGAGTGGCACGGTGTTAATGTCTGACGCAGCTACAATACGCAGTAATGGTTTGGCCATGTCCAGTGCTAATGTAATCGCAAACTATTTAAGGCCGTACGTCAGTAAAATTGACGTTTCCTATCAATGGCGATTTGACGAAAAAACGGCTGCTGCCGTTATCGGCTCAACGTTTGATAAGGATGACTCTTGGTACTCAAAAACAATAAAACTCAAGAAAGCCTTACGCAAGAAATTGTCCGGCTGCAAGACAAATGAAGATCGAGTCGCGATCGCCCAATACTTCATCGCGGACTGGGGCGGAGTAAAGACGAACAGTAGGCTCGGTCCTATGGTAGAGAGGTTCACCGCGCTCGCACAACAAGGCCGCAGCGCTTTCGAGACTATGGACTTGAAAGGTGTCAGCAGCTGGTCGAAATACGTCTCTCTAATTCTTGGTTGGGCGCCGATCTATGATTCGAGAGTCGCGTACTCAATCAACGCAATATGTTTGATGGCAGGTGAGACAAAGAAGTTCTTTCCCATCCCGGACGGCCGAAGCCCTCGACTGAATCTGCTTGATGTTGAAACGCTCTTTTTGACTTCTCTTATCAAGAGCCGTGGCATCACTCTAGATGTGGCTCAAAAGAAGTTTTCGTCTCACGCGAAAAAACAATTCCATATACCATCAGATAAAACATATTGTCAGTATATAAAGTTACTTTCAGATGTTGCGAACATTCTTGCTTTGCCTCAAACCGAATGTTTCAAGATTGAGATGCTCTTGTTTTCGCTCGCTCCAACCCAGGTATTACCGGATTTTGTTAAATACGTCCAAACCCGTTGCATGTGAGCCGAGGACGATCAATTCAAGGGAACCAACGGACACAGGCGTTGACGAAGTTGTTTAGGGGACGTCAATGAATCTCAACGGCAACGACTCTTCAATGCGATAGCCATCTTCCAATTGATAATCGATCTCCCGCGGCTGAGTCGGTACTGAGTAAAAGGCACTATTCAATGGAAATCGATACGGTGGAAATCGATTCGGTCCAATCTTCCGCTTGAAAATGACTCACTTGAGCAAAGTCATACCAAAGATGATCGCAAATATGTCGTTGCCACATCGTTCCAGCTTGAAAAGAGTACGAAGGAGAAAGCGGCCCATATTTAACGACTCCTGGCGGAAGCCAGTGCTTTCGGACTCCATCGACAAATGTAGAATTCGAACCGTACTTTGACCAATCGCAATACCCCGGTAGGGTATAATTGTAGATTTTATCGAGGAACGCTTTTCGTAATGCCACTGTTTGGGAAGGTGCTACTAGATCGCCGGCCCAGCGATTGAGATTCCATTTAAGGGCATCATAACTCGCAGCGACTGCAAGCGCTTCCTCGTTACCTTGTTTCCCTGACCTCGTTGTACCGAAAAAGATTGTCGTTAAATCACTCTTGTAATGAAATAATTCATGTGATGCTATTTCAAGAGCTGTCGCATCAGCCAATCGGGACAATTGGTATGCGTTAATGCTGTGTTTGGATAATAAACCCAAGACAACATGCCAAAAATATCCAGCAATTTTCTTTTCGTACAAGACAATCTTTCCGTTTGGAGGATCTCGCGTGATCGGGAAGTATGCTCCCAAGACAACAATCAAGTTAGTCGACCCGGAAGACGTCGTCGGAATTGACCGTCCTCGTGGGTCCTGCGCGTTGACTACAGCATCGTCTTGATCCCAATCCACCGGCCTATCGGGGCCTCGCTCGCACACTTCTTCTACAGTTGGCCGCATCGTCTCCCTTATTGTATGTTTCGCCTCCTCCGAAAGCGCCACAGGCTTCAGTCGATCCGGATGATTTTCTGGAAGGGAATCTTCGCAGTATGAGATCTCTCGATCGTTCCACTGAACTTGTTCTAGCGCAAAGCGAGCAAGTGTTTTTACGTACGATTCAATTCTCTCGTTTGTCATCGATCCACCGCTCCCTGTCAGTTAAATTGCGGCGAAATGTGGTTGCATCGCGACCGCGCCTATCTCGCTCCCTTCAGTTCCGCTAGAGCGGTTCGTTAGCACACGATTGCCAACACACAATTACCTTCCATGGTTCATCGTTACACAAAAACATTGGGATTTGAACTAAAGAATAACACAGGGTCCGCAGTCCAGAACGCTATGAGCTTACAGATAAAGGGCCAATACAGGTACTTCGATTCCGCCCCGCCCGCGCGTAGTCACACTGGTCACATGATCTCTTGACGGTTTGGAACATATGCGACTTTTCCTGTCGCGATAGCCTTATATCGTGGCTTTCGGTCCAACTCTAGGGGAACCCATGTCACCGATAATCCTAGTGAAAAGCCAATTCACTATAGAATTGTGAAAAGTCTATGAGCGCGATGGCCGCACGTGCCGGGGGAGAGAAGCCGTGACGAGAGAGGATTTCGAAGGACTGTGGAGGCATCCGGCGCAGCGGACGGTGGGGCTTGCGCCGCTACTAAGCCTATCGGCATATCGCGATGTGGCGAGTGCCTTACCGCGGCCGACGGACGAGCAGATCGCGAATTTCGCGCATTACGTCGCCAACGCAAAGAGCTGGTACAAGCACTTGCCCCTGCGGCCACCCGGCGATCCCTTCTACTTCTATATCGATCCCAACGCGGGGCGAGATCGACTGTTGCGGGACGATGGTGCGGTTGCGTACCGGGATCGCACGGACAAGTCGGATGCGTTTCACTATAGCTGGATGCTCACCCTCGAATACCGCGAGCGCTTCGGTCATCTGGCCTTTTGCACGGGCTCAGGCACAACTTTCTGGAAACGCGATTGGTCCGGGAACGGCCCCGCGACGCTCGACCCGAACGATGCAAATGCCTGGATCGAGGCGCCGGTTGGGCATCTTTCCAGCGTGCCGGCAGCGGTCATGAATGCGGGAGCCTGTAGGCTGACGGCGTTCATTCACGACTACCTCGACGCCGAACGGGTCTGGCACCGTTGGCCCGAGGAGTCAGACTCCAAGGGTGTCGGGCGCGTGCCGGCCTCATGCGCTGGCATCTGGCCGCGCATCGCGGAGCTGAGTGCCACGATCCGTGACATGGCGCCATCGGTCGAGGCCTATGTGCGGCGTCGACCCGTGCCATTACCGCCCAACCTCCCCGAAGATTATCCGCCGGAAAAGGAGGCGGAGCTCGCGCGAATGGGCAAGCTCCTGCAGGAATTGACGGACTGTATTGAACAGCAACGGACTGAGCACCTCGCTGATATGGGTGAGTGCGTCCAGAAAATGCTTGATATCGTCTATCGCTCTCCATAAGAGCGTACCGGACGGGTCGGAATTTCAGTTGTCTCTCGGACTGGACGCTTCCAGCTTCGTCAACTGCGTAGTAAAGACAAGCCCGGCTGCGCGGTGAACTCTTAAGGGTACGGACTTGAGATAGGGTCTCCCCAACACTCTCCGATTCTGTACCAACTGTGATCCGGAATGACGAGACATCAATTTCGGGCAATAATCCATACCCGAGGCCTGTCTTAGCTCACGCCGCCATCAACAGCATTTCTAGCAGTGGATGGACAATGCGATGTATCAGAATCCGATGCTGCGCTTCGGACCGTTTTTGATCGCTGCCTGTGCCTGTAGGGCATCGATGAACTCGCCTGGATTCGAGATCGGGTCAAAGGCGTGGCGGCGGACGACCGCGGCGAAGTCCCCGGGGGTCAGAAGTCCCATGCGAGAGACGGTGGCGAGTTCGTGGCCATTGGGATCGTCGAAGCCAAGTTGCCGAGAGTGGCGACGGAATAGTTCCGCAGCTTGCGAGCCCTTCAGGTAGTCGAACTTGACCTTCAGGTCGAAGCGGCGCATCGCGGCGGGATCAAGTCCGTCCACGAGATTCGTGGAGGCGACCAGGACCCCGGAATACGATTCGACCTGAGTCAGCATTTCATTGACGAGGCTCACTTCCCAGCTGCGTTGGGCGTCCCGACGATCGCGCAGGAAACTCTCGATTTCGTCGATCAAAAGCAGTGACTGGTCCTGTGCCGCTTCGGCGAATGCTTCGGCGATGTTCCGTTCGCTCGCACCGAAGTAAGGGGAGAAGAGATCCGATGCCCGGCGCACGCAGAGATTCACGCCAATCCGCTCCGCGAGCCAGCGCGCGAAGGCGGTCTTGCCGGTTCCCGATGGCCCGTACAGGCAGAGTCGCCCGATGCGCGCGTGCTTCAGTCCCGCGGCGAGTTTGAGAAGATTCGTATCGGCGTGGATGAACGCTGGATCGTAGACCGGCGGAAGCTCGTTCGGATCGTGTCGGGCGATTCGCAGGTGTCCTTGCGCTCGCAGCGTGTTGTTGATGATCCAGGTGAACGCCCGGGGGGCGTCCTCCGCCGGGAGGCTGTTCCGGATCGCTGAGACGACAGACGCCGCCCGGGTAACAACGCCAGGGCTGAGGGCCGCCGACCTCGACGTCGCGCCGATCCAATCGTCCGGCAAGAACTCTCCGCAGGTATCCCGGATGATCCCCGCGCGCTGCTGACGATTGGGGACCGGCACCTCGACGACCATGTCGAAACGGCGCAGGAACGCCGGGTCGATGCCTTGGATGGAATTGGACAGCCACAAGGTGGGCACGGGGTTGACTTCCAGGATGCGGTTCACCCAGGCCTTGCGCTTATGCGCGATGCTCGTCCGGCCGGAGCGTTCGTAGTCCTCGCCGCTGAAGACGTCGTCTACCTCGTCGAACAGAATGAGCGTCATCTGCCCGGAGAAGAAGCACTGCGCGGCACGGAAGGCGCGGAGCCGACTCTCGCCGCTGATCGGATCCCCGTCACCATCCTCACTCGCGACCTCGAATAGCTGACAGGATCTCGCCGCGGCCAGCACTCTGACGAGTTCGGTCTTGCCCGTGCCGGGGGGACCATGCAGGTAAATATTGACACCGCGCCGCCGAGCCTGCAGCGCACATTCCAAATACGAGAGGAGGATCCTGACGTCTTCGGTCATGTGATCGTAGTTGGCAAGCTTCAAGGTTGGCGCTGCGGCCGGCGCTACGATGTCGCGAATCGAGGTAACAGGATCGATGGCGCTCGCAACCAGTGAATCGGCCAGCTTGTCGGATAGGAGGTCGATTTTTGCGCGCAGGGTTGTGGTGTCGCGGGAGTTCACGGTCAACAATCCCGACCGCGCCAGGAGGCCTCGAGCACTCAGGGCGGCGCGCACTTCCGCCTCGTGACGGTCGAGCAGGATGGCGAGTACCTGACTCACCTTGGCGGTCGCAAGCGGTCCCAACAGATCAGCGGTGTCATCGAAAAGGCGTTCGGTCCGGATCAAGACCGCGAATTCAAGGATTTGGCAGTCGAGGTCCGATAGACCCACGAGGGATTTCAGGCGCTCGATATTGGCGCGCAGAATCACTGGCGCCTTGATCATCACCGCTTCCAATTCCGCGGCGTTGTGCAGCCGCCGAAGGTCGCGGCGGACGGCTTTTTGGTCGTACTCGCGGGCGGATGGTTCGACCCAGTCTCCCAAGCCAAGCGCGTTCATCAGGCTTTCATTGATTAAGCCGTCCGTCCGGATAAGGTCTCGGTGAATCTCAAAACGCATAACGAGGCGGAGCAGCCAAAGCCGAACGAGCGGGGGCAGCGCGCCGGTAAATTCGAAGGGTCGGGAACCGCACAGAGTAATCAACGGGCACCTCCAGGACTTAGCCCGAACATTCTCCGCAGGGTTGCGACAGCTTGTGTCGCGGGCCGACGAGTCCACATCGCGCAATCGAGGATATAGGGTGGCCACAGCGAAACGCCGACGTGACCTTCAGTATGCGGAGAGGCGCAATCGCGGATTTTTTGAGCTCGAAGAGTGCCTGCCTTATCGACGCAGGATTCGCGTCTCGTGCCACCAGCCGCGGATCGGTCAGGTTGACAGGCAGCCGCAGTAGCGTGGTCAGGGATGGACGTGAATAACGGGCTTGCTACAACGCGAAGCCATTGCCGCCACGCGCTTTTTTCGCCGCGACACTTACTTTCAATGGTAGTCGGTCTAACTGAGCAGCAGTCGATTCTCCTCTGGATTCACACGAGCAATCAACA
>Ga0302319_10012357_pt1 | contig 16106 bp, 11 predicted proteins | sample Bog_T0_2_FD_203319 | JGI IMG/M metagenome (GOLD analysis project Ga0302319, IMG submission 203319) | Peat permafrost microbial communities from Stordalen Mire near Abisko, Sweden - Bog_T0_2 | ecosystem: Environmental > Terrestrial > Soil > Wetlands > Peat | place: Sweden: Abisko, Stordalen Mire...
GTGGTCAACAGCACCGTCACCTGCCCCTGCAAACGAACTGCCCCTTGTGCAGCAGCAAGAAACCGCGCCAGCGTGCGGGCCGAAGGAATCTGAAATGTACGGAGTGTTGTCTTCAATCTGGGGGCAGAGTTCTGCTTCGCTGAAGTTGCCTTCGGCGAAGCGTGTGAGTCCAGGTCTGGGTCGAGGAGGATCATCGTGCTCAGGGCCGCGATTTTGCGCGGCCCTGATTCATCTTCTATTCTACGCGAGTTGCGGAATTACTGTGGTTTCGCCGGCTGCTGCGGTTGCCCCTGCGCCCTGGTCTCCCGTGTTTGTTGGTCGATATCGATCGCCTCGCCAATTGCCAGCGGCAATTCCTGCTGTTGCGGTTTGGCCGACTCGTATGCGCGCACAATCCGCTGCACCAGCGCATGGCGCACCACGTCTGAATCCTCAAAGTGGCAGAAGTGAATTCCCTCCACCCCGTCAAGAATGTTGATCGCATCCAGCAGCCCCGACTTCCGCGGATTGGGCAAATCAATCTGCGTGATGTCGCCCGTGATTACCGCCTTCGAGTTGGCGCCCATGCGCGTCAAAAACATCTTCATCTGCTCGATCGTCGTGTTCTGCGCTTCGTCCATGATGATGAACGCGTCGTTCAGCGTGCGCCCGCGCATGAATGCCAGGGGCGCAACTTCGATCACGTTCTTTTCCAGCATCTTGTCGACCTTCTCCGGCTCAAGCAGATCGTAAAGCGCGTCATACAGCGGCCGCAGGTATGGGTCCACCTTCTCCTGCAAGCTGCCCGGCAGAAAGCCCAACTTCTCGCCGGCTTCCACCGCTGGCCGAACAAGAATGATGCGACTCACCTTCTTTGCATTGATCGCCGCCACCGCCATCGCCACTGCCAGATAAGTCTTCCCCGTACCCGCCGGTCCCACTCCGAATACCATGTCGTTCTGTTCAATCGACTCAACGTACTTCCGCTGATTGATTGAGCGCGGCTGCACCGTGCGCTTCACTCCCGCCGACCGCTGCTTGCCCGCGTCTGCAAGCGAACGCAACGTGGTCGCAGGGTCCGCCACCACCAGCCGCAGCATCCCGTTCAACTCCCCGTTATGCGGATTCACCCCTTGTCGCCGTAGCGCTTCAAAATCCTGGAAGATGCGCTGCACTCGAGCCACGCCTTCCTGCGGTCCTTCCACATGCACGGCGTCGGAGCGAAGATCGATCCGGACACCAAGCGAGTCTTCCATCAGCCTGAGGTTTTCATCGCGAGTCCCAAACAACGGCTCGAAGTTGGGCGTGATCTCCAGAGCGATCTTCAAAGGTTTCGATGACCTCCAGTACGGCGTTGAAAAGTGAATGGATTCCAATTGCCGCGCGAAACGGCCGCAACCGGGAAGGCAGACTGGCAGAACTTACTTGTTGGGAAGCGTTCGGAGGAAAACCGTACGGCATTCAGCGCGCCCGAGCCGCAGCTCTGGGAAGGCTGGCGAAACCGCGTGTTGGCGATGGCAACCAAATCCGGTATCTGCGCTTGAGAGTAGCGCCACCCGGCTTGCGAGTCAATGCGTTACACAATGATTTTTGATGAATCCAGACCCTTGACGGTTACCTGTCCCGCGAAAGTGGTACGACACACTGTCCACAATCCACTTCATCCTGCAAATTCGCGCAAGAATTTGCCTAAGCCATCCCGGCCGGCAACCCCGGCCCACCTCTACCGCATTCATGTTGAGGAAGCGGAACTCATTGAGGCATTCGGTCAGCAATATCTCGACTACAGCAAAGAAACCAAGCGGCTCGTACCGGGAGTCTATTGAAGGAACCCTAAAAATTGACCCGCCACCCCGATTCCCGTAGACTAGGAAATTGCGAGGGATGCGGCTCAATTGGCATTCTGTGCCGCAACTCAAACTGAGATAAGGAATTTCAATGGCAAACCATGTATCGTCGCTCAAACGCGCGCGCCAGACAGTCACCCGCACTGAAGTCAACCGAGCCAACCGCAGCCGCGTGCGCACCAGCCTGCGGGCTCTGCGCGAGGCTCTCATCAAGGGCGATGTCAAGGCTGCCCAGGTCCAGTATCGTGAGACCGTCTCCACCCTCGACAAGAGCGTCCAGAAGGGCGTCCTGCACCACAACACGGTTTCCCGCTACAAAAGCCGCCTCAACGCCCGCGTAAAGGCCCTGGGCACCGCCAAGGCGTAATCCTTTTTTGAAGTCCGGACCACTCGATTTGTATCAGCACAAACAGCCGGGAAAGCTCCCGGCTGTTTGTGCGCCTGGGCCATGTAGGCGGGGTTCGCCTCTTCAGCCAAGCCGCTCAAAAATTCCAGCCGCTCCCATCCCCCCGCCCACGCACATCGTCACCATCCCGTACCTCAGCTTGCGCCGCTTCATCTCGTTCAGGAGTGTTGCCGTAAGCTTCGCCCCAGTGCATCCCAGCGGATGCCCCAGCGCAATCGCCCCGCCATTCACATTTACGCGGTCCGGGTTCATCCCCAGCTCGCGCATCACGGCCAGCACCTGGGCCGCGAACGCCTCGTTCAACTCAATCAACTCGATGTCTTCCAGCTTCAATCCAGCCTTTTTCAAAGCCTTCGGAATCGCCGTCACCGGCCCCATTCCCATCTCCTCCGGCAGGCACCCAGTCGCCGCATAGGCCACCAACTGCGCCAGGGGTTGAATCCCCAGCTCCCGCGCCCGAGTGGCCTCCATTAGCAAAACCGCCGCTGCTCCGTCCGACATTTGGGACGAATTTCCAGCCGTCACGGTTCCTTGCGCCGCAAACGCAGCCTTCAGTTGCGCCAGCGCTTCAGCCGAAGTGTCCGCGCGCGGCCCTTCGTCCACGGCAAAAATCTGCTCCGATAAAACCGGCCTCCCAGCCCTTGCGCCCGGAACAGCGCTCGTCACCGCCACCGGCACTAGCTCATCCGCAAACCGCCCAGCCGCCTGCGCCGCCAATGCCTTCCGGTGGCTGGCCAGCGCAAAAGCGTCCTGATCTTCGCGCGACACCTGGTAGTTCCGCGCCACCCGTTCTGCCGTCAGCCCCATCGTGAGCAGCGATGCAGGGTAATGCTCAGCCATCCACGGGTTCGGGCTCGGCTTGAGCCCCCCAAACGGCAACATGCTCATGGTTTCCGCCCCACCTGCCATCACCACCCGTTCCCCCCCCCCTCGAATCCGCAAATCCGCCAGCGCAATTGCCTCCAGCCCCGACGAGCACAGCCGATTCACCGTCACTCCCGGCACATCCACCGAGAGTCCCGCCCGCAGCGCCGCCCAACGCGCAATGTCCCACCCCTGCTCGCCCTCCGGCTGCGCGCACCCAAGAATCACATCCTCAACCTCGGCCTTATCCAGTTGAGGAACGCGCGCCAGTGCCCCGATCAACGCGAGCGCTGCCAGATCGTCAGGACGCGTCGTTGAAAGAGCGCCCTTCGGTGCGCGCCCCACTGGTGTGCGAACAGCGCTGACAAGAACGGCTTCCGGCATGGGTGTTACTCCTTCAGGAACAGTTGGGCCTGCCAACTCTCGGACCTTTAGTTCGGTACGTCCAGCAAGGTCCAGGCATGCTTCGCGTAAAAGTGGTAAATCGTACTGTGGTCGACCACCGAGTCCGCAACCGCATCGTGATCCACCACCGCCGGCCTTCGCTCCATCCCCGATTGAGATTCATGAATCTTCTCCGGCGATCCAGGATCGATGGCCCAGTTGAACCCCAGCATTCCATCCGATCCATGCGCCTGCAGGCGTTCTAACTCCGGCGCTGACGCTAGTTCAAAGGGTTGTGCCGGTCCGCTTCCAAAGAAAACCAGCAACGTCACCATCCCCCGCACTGAACATAGAACCGCCCAATCGGAAGACTCCGGCCGCTCCAGCCTCGCGTGAATCACGTTCTCAGGATGGTGCGCCTCATACGTCTGCGGAATCATGCACCCGCGTCGATTTAGAAGATCCTGCACCGCCGTCGGCAACTCCGGAAATGAACTCACGGGCAACCGCCGGACCAAATACCGGTTCGACTTACCGTCAATCACAACCTGCCCGCTGCTCGCCATCGGTGCTTGCTTTGTCTCCGGCGGAACTGATTCAGTCTGCGCACGCAGCAGACTCCAGCCCATCGACACCACGCTCAGCAGAATCAGCGCCTTTCGCTTCATCGCATTCTTCCTAATTCCGCAGCGGCTTGCCGGTCTTCAGCGTAAAAGCGATCCGCTCCTGCGTCTTGCGCTCGCCGGCCAGCGAGAGAAACGCCTCCCGCTCCAGTTCCAGCAGGTACTGCTCGCTCACCAGCGATCCCGCCGTCACCCGCCCGCCAGCCAGGATATACGCCGCCCAGCGCGCCACCTTCTGATCGTGCTCCGAGGCGTACCCGGCCTGTCCCATCAAAAATGCGCCCGTCTCCAGCGCCGCCAGAACCCCAATACCCGGCGCTGGAATCTGGGTCCTCTGCTGCGGCGCTTTGTAGCCAGCCTCCGCCAGCGCAGCAACCTGCGTCTTCGCATCCAGCAGCTGCCGTTCTCGATTCATTGTGATCCGGTCTGCCGGCAAAAGCATCCCCAGCGGTCGAGCTTCAGCCGCAGATGTCGAAACCTTCGCCATAGCAATCGTCTCAAATATCTTCCGCAATGCCGCCGCCAGCTCCGCCCCTTGCGCAAATCGCGACGGTGGATCGCGCGGATCCGGCGGTGCCAGCGCAACTGCCTGGTCCACGGCCCGCAACAGCATCTCCTTCGTTCCCCCGCCGGCCGGAATCAACCCCACCCCAGCCTCCACCAACCCAATGTATGTCTCTGCGTGAGGCTGCCGCCGCGCAGCATGCAGACAAATCTCAGCCCCGCCACCCAGCGTGAGCCCGAACGGCGCAGCCACCACCGGGCGCGGACAAAACTTGATCGCCGCCGTCATCTGCTGGAAGCCGTGGATGATCGCGTTCAGCTCTTCCCACTCGCCTTCCTGCGCCGTCAGCAGCAGTTGCATCAGGTTCGCGCCCACGCTGAAGTTCTCGCGGTCGCTCGCAATCACAAACCCCGCAAAATCGCGCACCGCGTCGGAAGACGGATTCAACACCGTCGAGATCAGCGCCAGCACATCGCCGCCAATCGCATTCTTCAGCGAGTGCAGCTCGATGCATCCAATCCCGTCTCCCAAATCGATCAGCGAGGCGCCCGCATTCCCGCGCACCACCCCATTCGATCTCCGGAACTCCGCAATCCGCGCGTGCCCGCTTTGTTCCGGAATCGGCTCCCATGCCTGCGTCGCCGGGCTATAGCATTGCGGACCATCCGGCGAGTACCACGAAACCGCCGCGCCTTCCTGCCCCGCATCCAGCAATTGGTCGACTTTGCTGCTCACCGGCAAGCCGAGCGCCTTCATGCGCCCCACTGTCTCCCGCACGCCCGCCGCGTCCCACATCTCAAACGGGCCCAGCTCCCAGTTGAATCCCGCACGCATAGCTGCGTCGATCGAAGGCACATTGGCCGCCACTTCCCCAATCCGGTCAGCCGCAAAATTCCATAGCGCCGCCAGAAAAGGCCAAAGAAACGCCGCTGCCTTGTCCTTTTTCGGATCGTTCGCAAGCAGCAACTTCAGCCGCTCCTCAACCGTCCCCGCATTCTTAGCCATCTCCAGGCCCGGCAATGCCGCCTTCGCAGCCGGTCGATACTCATACGTCTTCAGGTCCAGCACCAAGCGCGCATCTTTCCCGTCCGCGCCGCGGCTCTTCTTGTAGAATCCCTGCCCTGCCTTATCCCCAAGCCAGCCTCGCTTCACAATCTCTTCCAAGATCGAAGAGAATCCGCCCTGTGTCACACCTTGCGGAAAATTCGCTGCCACATGCGCCAGGATGTCGATCCCCACCATGTCCGCCAGCCGGAACGTTCCTGTCCTTGGCCATCCAATCGCCGTGCCCGTAAGCGCGTCCACTTCCTCAACCGTCAGCCCTTGCTCCAGCATCAGCGTTGCCGCGTTGAACATGACCGCGACTCCAATCCGGTTGGCAATGAAGTTCGGCGTGTCGTTGGCAAACACAACCTGCTTGCCTAGCGAGCGGTCCGCGAAGGCCGCAAACGCCGCCACCACTGCGGCATCCGTCTCCGCAGTCGGAATCACTTCCAGCAGCCGCATGTACCGTGGCGGATTGAAGAAATGCGTCCCGAAGAAGCGATCGCGATGCGAGGAAAGTCCCGCCGCAATCTGCTTCACCGGCAGCCCTGACGTATTCGTGGTCAGCACCGCGGCCTTAGCAAGATGGGGCACAACCCGCTCCAGCAGCGCCGTCTTGATCGCAAGATTCTCCGCAACAGCTTCAATCACCCAGTCGCATTGCGCCAGCTTCGCCAGGTCATCGTCAAAGTTCCCCGGGGTCACTAACCCCGCCAGCGAACCCTCGTAAAAAGCTGCGGGTCTGGCCTTGCCCAAGGCAGCTAATGCCCCTTTTGCCAGCCGGCTCCGATCCCCCTCGCCCGCCGGAACCATATCCAACAGTAAGACCGGGATACCGGCATTCGCCAGGTGTGCGGCAATCCGCGAACCCATGGTTCCCGCGCCCAGCACCGCCGCGCGCCGCACAAGGAAGGGCTGGGCCGCACGATCAAGAACAGGACTTGCGACGGAAGGAATCGTGCTCATGCTGGATCACCCTGCGCGGCTTCGAGAGGAGAGCGAGTCAGCGCGCGCAAACGCTGGCAGCATACGTAAGTCGAGCGCCCGGGGTCAAGGCGCGCATACGCAACATCAATACTCGCTAAAGCCTTTTCCTCAAATGTTCAAAAACGACATACCCGATCAGCGCGGAAACAATCGCGATCCCGAAATTGGTAGTCGAAAAAATGTCGCGAATTGCAAAAGCAAAGCTCTTTCCCTGCCCATTCGATCCCGTAAACTCCCCCATCAACAGGTTCGAATAAAAGAGAAAAACAATAAACGCGATCTCGATCACCGCCCGCCAAAGCGCACCGTGCCTTTTTCCGTCACTCGGACTGCTTGCCATGGAGATTCATCGTATCAAGAACCGAAGCGCATCCACCGCCGTCCGTCGCTTCCAATATCCACAATCACGGCCGCAAATAAACCAGCCTCCCCGAGCGAATCGTCATGCGCACACGCGCAAAGTTTGTTAAATCCGCCCCCGGGTCAGCATCCAGAATCGTCAAATCTCCCAGTTTCCCCGCCTCTACCGTTCCCTTCTCCTTCAATGCGCCCATCCGCGCCGCCGGATTCACTGTCAGCATTGCCAGCACATCGCTCGCATTTAGCCCGCATCTGCCCAGCGAATCGAACTCCCCCTCCGTCGAGTAATCCTTCATATAGCCAACGTCCGTACCGAAAATCAACGTCCCACCCAGCTCATGAAACTCCCTTACCTCTTCGTAAATCGGGTCCATGTAACCCGCATCGCTTGTCACCGTCGTCTTGAACATCTTCAGGGTCGGCGTCATTCCCATGTGCTTCTGCACCATGGTCGCGAACAGGTCCTTCTCGATTCCCCGAGTATCGTCCGGCGCGTGCGCCAGCACATCCACCCCACTATCGATAGCCACTCGCGTCCCCACCAGGTTCGAGGGATGCGCAAACACCACCCTTCCATTCTGATGAGTCTCCTCCACCGCAGCCTGCGCTATTTCCAGCGGCATCGGCAGCACTTGGCCGTGCGCCACCCACGACCCCGTAAAAAGCTTCGTAAGGTCCGCACCCGAAGCGAGATTCCTGCGTACAATCCGATCTGCCTCTCCCGGCGTTCGCGGTTGCGGCATCAACAACTGGATCCACTTCGGCGCATCCTCCCGCACATAGTAAGGAATGCCATCGGGGGGATATAACGGCGGCCCGGATGTGTAAATAAATGGTCCCGTTAACTCCCCGAATTCAACCCGCCGCCGAATCGAGAACGTATCCGCGGGATTCGACCCCAGGTCCACAACTGTCGTGAATCCGCGGCTCAAAAACATATCCGCCAGTTGCGAGTTCAACGCCGCAGCCGGCTTCCATTCCGCCATCGCCCACTTCGGCTCCGTAAAGTGCACGTGCGCATTCCAAAAGCCAGCAGTCACCACGCAGCGATTGCAAGGCAATACCGTGGCCCCGGCCGGCACTTCAATCCCGCTTCCCACCGCCGCAATCAACCCATCGCGCACCACCACCGTTCCGTCATCGATGGCCGGCTCCGTCGGCGAAACATAGATTCGCGCATGCTGAATCGCCAGCGTGCCCTTTGCCAGCTTGAGCGGCGGATGTTCCACCCTGCGCGGGTAAAATTCCACCACCCAAGCAATGGCGCAAAGAATCACAACCACTGCCAGCAACGCACTCAAAATGCGAAATGACCAGCGACGCATGGTTCCTCTCCCGGACCAGAGTATACGCACCGGCACCCTGAAGCACCGGACCAGCCTGGTGCCCGCAAGTTTGACCCCCATCGGGCCGGAGACATAGTTTGGAAGAGTGCGGAGTCGCTTTTCGCGGCGTGCCGAACAAGGAGATTGGATGCAAAGCAGATTTCTTCCCTGGCCCCGGGTAGGCGCCGTTGCCCTCATGGCCGCCGTTCTGGCAGGTACAGGTTTAAATTCAGCCCTTGCTCAAGACTTGAAGAGCTTCGAACAGCGAATCACCACCAAGGTCTTGCCTAACGGCCTTACCCTCATTGTCTGTGAACGGCCTGAGGCCCCAGTCTTCAGCTACTCCACCTTCATTGACGCAGGCGACGTGAACGATCCGTCCGGTGAAAGCGGCCTCGCGCACATGTTCGAGCACCTCGCCTTCAAGGGCACCAGCGAGATCGGCACCACTGACTACGCCGCCGAAAAAGTGGCGCTCGCCAAGGTCGAAACGGCCAACGATGCCTATGAAGCCGAATACCTCAAGCCCGTCGGCCGCGATCCGCAAAAACTGGCCGCGTTGAAAAAAGCAGTTCAGGATGACGAAGCTGAAGCCCACAAGTACGTTGTCCCCAACCAGTTCACTGAGATCGCTCAGCGCAACGGCGCCGAAGGCCTCAACGCTGAAACCGGCCTCGACAACACGATGTACTACTGGTCGATGCCCGAAAATCGCCTCGAACTCTGGGCATACCTCGAAAGCGGCCGCCTCGCTGACACCGTCCCGCGCGAGTTTTACAAGGAGCGCGACGTCGTAATGGAAGAGCGCCGCATGCGCACAGACTCCAACCCGGAAGGCCGCCTCTTCGAACAGTTCCTCGCCACCGCCTACGTAGCTCACAACTACGGCCGCAGCTCCATCGGCTGGCCCAGTGAGGTCAGCCAGATCACAGCCACTGAAGCCATGAACTTCCACAAGAAATATTACGTTGGCTCCAACGTCGTTGTATCCGTCGTCGGCGATGTTAAAGCCTCGGAAGCCATGCCGCTGTTGGAGAAATACTTCAGCCGCGTCCCCGCCGGGCCCAAGCCGGAAGAAATGACTACCGTCGAGCCAAAGCAATTCGCTGAAAAGTCAATAACCATCCACGACCCCAGCCAGCCCATTTACATGGAGGGCTACCATCGCCCCGATTACCGTGATCCAGACGACGCGGTATACGACGCCATCAGCGACATCCTCTCCAACGGCCGCGTTTCCCGCATGTATCGCAGCCTGGTGCGCGATCAGCAAATCGCCGCCGAAGCCGCCGGCGTGAGCCCCTACCCCGGCGACAAGTACCCAAGCCTCTTCGTCTTCTTCGCAGTCCCGCTTCCCGGCCATATGCCCGCGGAGATGGCTGCGTCCATTCACAAGGAAATTGACAAGCTTAGAACAACCGACGTCACCGACGAAGAACTCGCGATGTACAAGACCCGCCAGCGCGCCGACCTTCTCCGCGGCCTGGCCGACAATCAAGGATTGGCAAACGCCCTCGCCGAATACCAGACTCGCTACGGTGACTGGCGCGAGCTCTTCAAGCAATTAGACCGGGTCGACAAAGTCACCAAGGCCGACATCCGCCGGGTAGCCAATCAGGTGTTCGTCACCGGGAACCGGACCACAGCCTCCATTGAAACCGCGCCCCCTGCAGCGCCGGAAAAGAAAGACGGAGACGCGCGATGATGAGCCCCTTGAAAAGAATCCCCTTGAGAGCACGTTTTGTCAGGACCTCTTCGCTTCTTGCGGTCGTCTCAACCTTGCTGATACCAGCGGCCCTTCCAGCACAACAGCAAAAGCCTTGGGAAAAAATCCCCATCCCCGCGCTTCACGAATTCAAACCGCAGCAGCCAAAACGCATCGACCTCAAGAATGGCATCGTGATCTTCCTTCAGGAAGACCACGAGCTTCCCTTTGTTTCGGGTTCAATCCTCATTCCCGGCGGTTCGCGCGATGAAGACGCCTCAAAGGCCGGCCTCATCGGCCTCTACGGACAGGCATGGCGCACCAGCGGCACGGCCAAAATGAACGGCGATCAACTCGACGACCTGCTTGAGTCCAAGGCTGCTCACATTGAAACCGAAGGAAGCGAAGACTCTACATCGCTTGCCTGGGATTCCCTCAAAGCCGACGCCGACCAGGTCTTCTCGCTCGCCTTCGATCTGCTCCTTCACCCCAGCTTCAGTGCTGAAAAACTCCAGCTCGCCCAGCAGCAGGAAGCCACCGGCATCGTTCGCCGCAACGACGACGAGGGTGAAATCGCCGAGCGCGAGTCGGCAAAGCTGGTCTATGGCGCCAACAGTCCCTATACCCGCCAGCCTGAACTCTCCACCATCGGCGCTGTCTCCGTCGCCGACCTGAAAGCATGGCACGATTCCACCATCGGCGGAAAGCTGATCATCGGTATCAGCGGCGACTTCGATCCCGTTGCTATGGAAGCCAAGATGCGCACTGCTTTCGGAGCCTTGCCCCCAGTCAAGCCCACTCCGGCACGCCATGATGTCTTTCCACCTCCCAAGCCCGGCGTCTCCTTCATCAACAAGGAAGACGTGAACCAATCCAACGTTGAAATCGTCGGCCTCGGCACGGACCGTCATAATCCCGACGTTCCCACCCTCGCCGTCATGAATGAAATCCTCGGCGGCGGATTTGCCAGCCGCCTCTTTCAGAAAGTCCGCACCGAGCTCGGTCTGGCCTACGCCGTCGGCGGCGGATTCGGCGCCGCCTACGACCACCCCGCTACCTTCCGCGTCGAAGTGCTCACCAAGAGCGCCTCAACCGTCGACGCTACCAAGGCCACCCTCGCCGAAATCGAAAGCTTGAACAACCGGCCCGTCACAGAAGAGGAACTCAAGCGCGCCAAGGATTCCATCTTGAACTCGTTTCTCTTCCGTTACGATACAAGGGACAAAGTCCTCGCGGAGCGCGTGCGGCTTGAGTTCTACGGCTACCCCGCCGACTACCTCGAAACCTACAAGGCCAACCTTGAAAAGGTAACGGCGAAGGACGTGGACGCCGTCGCGAAAAAATACATACACGCCGATAAGCTTGCCCTTCTTGTCGTCGGCAACGGCCCGGAGATCAAGCCACCTCTCGAAGATTTGAGTCTCGGCGCACCCCGCCCAGTCGACATCACCATCCCTCAACCCAGCAAAGGATCCGGCGCACCCGGCGCAGCGGAGAAAGAACAGTGAGTCTGGAATCTGAAACGCCCGTCGCGTCCGCCTCGGATCTGGCCATCGTCATCATGGCGGCAGGCAAAGGCACGCGTCTGAAGTCACGTCGCCCCAAAGTCCTCCATGAAATCGGCGGCAAGCCCCTGCTCAGCCACGTCATCGCCGCCGCAAGCCGCGTTGTAGCTCCCAGCAACATCTTCGCCGTCGTTGGCCATCAGGCTGAGCGCGTAAAGGCCGCTATGGCTTCGACCGGCATCTGCTTCGTCGAACAATTTGAGCAGCGCGGCACCGGCCATGCCATCCAATCCGCCCAGCGGGACATCGCCGGCTACCAGAACATCCTCGTTCTTTCCGGCGACGCTCCCCTCATCCAACCAGAAACCATTCAGCGTCTCTGGCACTTCCACCAGGCTGAAAAGGCCGCCATGACGCTGCTGTCCGCGGACTTCGACCAGCCCACCGGCTACGGTCGCATCCTTCGCAAGCTTCCCCATGCACCCGACGTCGCGGCCATCGTTGAGGAAAAAATGCTGTCCCCTGAGCAGCACTCCATCCGCGAAATCAACATGGGCATGTACGCCTTCCGCACCGCACCCTTGCTCGCTCACCTCGGCCAACTCACCACCGACAATCCCCATGGCGAGCTCTACCTCACTGACATGGCCGCCGTGCTCAACGGAGCCGGCGAAAGGGTCGTCGCCTTCAAGACCCACGACGCATCGGAACTCCTCGGCGCCAATACCATCGCAGAAATGGCCACCCTGGACGCAGCCCTCCGCACCGCCACTGCCAGCCGTCTTATGGCTTCCGGAGTTACCATCTTTCGCCCCGAAACCTGCGTCATCGATGCCGATGTGGAAGTAGCTCCAGACACCGTCATCGAGCCCTTCGTCCAGCTCCTCGGCAAAACTATCATCGGCTCGGATTGCCTCATCCGCTCCTACTCTGTTTTGGAGAACTGCACACTTGGCGACTCCGTCCTGCTCCGCCAAAGCTGCATCCTCACTGACAGCACGGTCGCCAACGGCGCCAAGATCGGCCCGTTCGCCCACCTCCGCCCGGGCAGCGAAATCGGCGAAGATGCCCATATCGGCAACTTCGTTGAAACCAAGAAAGCCAAGCTCGGCAAAGGCTCCAAAGCCGGCCACCTCACGTACCTTGGCGATGCCGAAGTAGGCGAAGGCTGCAACATAGGCGCAGGCGTCATCACTTGCAACTACGACGGTGTCCACAAGCACGTAACCCACATCGGCAGCGGCGCCTTCGTCGGTAGCGATTCAACCCTCGTTGCTCCCGTAAACATTGAAGACGGTGCCTACATCGGGGCCGGCTCCTGCATCACCAAAGATGTCCCCGCAGGATCTCTGGCCGTAGCCCGCGCCCATCAAATCACCAAAGAAGGCTGGGTCGCTGCCCGTCGCGCACGGCAAAAAGCCGAGCCACTCAATCCCTCGCACTAGAACTACAGTTTTGCATCAGGGCACGACTTCCAAGTCATGCCACAAATCGCGCAGAATCAAGGATTGCTCCGGGCGCCGGGCAATCCTTCGCCCGGAAGCTCTTGCCGCCAGCGTCTTGACTTGCGTCTCGTCCGGCGCAAACGAGCCTGCATGCCCCCGGCGCCACCCTTGTCGCCCAAGAGGTCTGTTGTGCGCGCCAGGATACAGACCCGGCTCCAATCCGCCCGGCAACATCTTTGCACTGTAAAATATTCGCGTGACCCTTTTGGGGGTTGTCCACCGCAAGCGGTTACTTTATTCTCAGTAGAGAATCAGAGGATCAATAGTCACTGAGCCATGCGAGCGTCCTGATAATGCCACGAATTGCTCGTATGGAACGACTCAGTAGGTAAGGTTTCTTGGCGCGGGTTGCAGTCGCAACCGCCGCGGACAGGGAAGAGACTGCATTCTTTCCCGTTTTGGATAGTAGCTAGCTGACAGACGGTCACCGGTCTAACAAATCACAAGGACGTCGCCTATCCTTGGGCGACGAGAACTGCGGGAGGATGTGGCTTGGCATTGAACCTGGCACAACTGGGAACGCCAAAGCCCTCGAAAAATGGGCGCGCAGAGGCAGATGCCCTTGCTGCAGCAAGACTGCGCCGCACCGCCCGGATCCTCGTCGTCGACGATGAGGCCCCGGTCCGTTCCATGATCGCCTCCACCCTGGAACGCCAGGGATACGATGTCCAGCTCGCCTGCAGCGGCAACGAAGCCCTCGAAATCCTCGAACTGAACGCCTTCGACCTCGTCCTCACTGATCTCGTAATGCAGGATGGCAACGGCATCAACCTGCTCGAACGCATTCGCGGACAGCAGCCCCAGCTTCCCGTCGTCATGGTCACTGCAATTCACGACATCGGGGTAGCCATCGATTCCATGCGCCGCGGCGCCTACGATTACCTCCTCAAGCCATTCGAGCGGGAAAACCTCGTCAACATCGTCGAGCGCGCCCTCGAGCACCGCCAGGCCTTGCAGGAAAGCCATAACTATCAGCAGAATCTCGAACAGGTGGTTCGCGCCCGAACCGAGATGCTCCGCCAGGCGATGGAGAATCTCGAACATTCCTACGACATCACCCTTGAAGCCCTCGGCGATGCCCTTGACCTAAAAGACTCCGAAACCGAAGGCCACTCCAAGCGCGTAACTGCCTATACCATCGCCTTGGCCCGCGCCATGGGAATTAGCCCCATCGACATCAAAATCATCGCCCGCGGAGCCTTCCTCCATGACATCGGGAAGATGGCCATCCCTGACGAAATTCTCCGCAAGCCCGGGTCGTTGACCCCGGAGGAAGAACAGGTCATGCGCGAGCACTGCACCCGCGGCTATCACATGCTGCGCAAGATCCCCTTCCTGTCCGCAGCTGCCGAAATTGTCTTTACCCACCAGGAGCACTACGACGGCAGCGGCTATCCCAACGGACTCCGTGCCGGCGAAATTCCCGTTGGCGCCCGCATCTTCGCCGTCGCTGACACTCTGGACGCCATCACCAGCGACCGTCCATATCGCAAATCAAACAGTTTCGACTCCGCCCGAGAAGAAATCCTTCGCTGTTCCGGCACACAGTTCGACCCCGGCGTCGTCGAAGTCTTCCTCAAAATTCCCAATGAGCTCTGGCAGGAGCTGCGTTCAGAAATCACGGGCCAAAGCAAGCGATTCTCAACCTTCGACATTTCCCAGATCGCTCCCCGCCCAACCCTCTGATTCCTAACCATTCCGTCCCCTGCGCCGGCGCCCGCATCCAAATATAGGAATTTAACCGCCAAGGAGCAGGATCATGCCCGCACTCACCGCCGCAGAAGTCGCTTCTCGCATCACCACCCTACCTGCCTGGAAAATCGAGGCCGGGGAATTGACGCGCACTTTTAAATTTGATGACTTTCGTGGATCCCTGCGATTTGTCAACCAGGTAGGCGATATAGCGGAGAAAGCCGGTCATCATCCCGACATCGACATTCGCTACAACCGCGTTCGTCTTGCCCTGGTTACCCACGACGAAGGTGGCCTGACTTCAAAAGACTTTGAACTTGCAGCCCAGGCCGACAAGCTTTCCTGACACCCTCCGCCTGCCGACACCAAACTGTCCTAGGTTCAGTCGTCTTCGGTTGGGTCAACCCTTGAAGTACCAAAATGTGAACTTGGATCGCTTTCCGCCGCTTGGCGAAGCTTCAACAGCGTGCCTCGGTACCACCATGCGACCGCCAAACCACCTAAGATTGCCGAAGCTCCAGCCACTGCCGCCACTTTCCGCCACCGGGAAACTGCCGCCTGCCCACCCGCCCCGGACGTATAAACATCAGATTCTAAACTTGTTGCAATCTCTGACGGAAGTGGACCTTCGGATTTTTGACCCGTTCTTTTACGCGAGAGAGTATCCATAAATGTCCAAAGTTAGATGCGGAACAAATTCAAAGGATGACAACTGAACTCCAAAATATATTTCGATTTTTGTATTTGCTTTCTACTGTTTCTATGTTAACGTGTATATATTCCAGTGATGGAGCGGCCGAGCTTGCCGCATCGGAGCTGGAAGTAAGTTGCGTCACTGGCCTCCCGGCACGAACAGCAAAACGTTCGTGCCGCCTTTTTTTTGTCCCGCACTTTCCTCCTCGTAACCCTCTGATCCCATCTCCCCCCAGGCGCACGTTTCGGTCTACAATGGCTTTGAGAGAATCATCCAATGAAAAACCTGATCAAGCGCCGCTGGTTCCTGGGTTTGGCCGTCTTCGTTTTCACTGCCGCAAGTTACGCCCAATGGTCGAATCCCGCGGACGATGTGCCTGCATACCATCCCTCAGTCCCTCTTAAAGTCAGTGCCCTTCCCCCAATCCTTTCCGGCGCTCAGCTCACCGGTGAAAACTTTCGCTACCCTTGGCAACTCCACGTTTACCAGCAAGCCGGCAGGATCAGCAGCGTACTTTACCAGCTCCCGTGCAATTGCCGCTGCGACCGCGCCCTGGGCCACACCAGTCTCCGCAGCTGTTATGAAGGTCTGCACGGTACCGAATGCTCCACCTGCGCCAAGGAAGAGCTATTCGCCTATCAGCAAACCAGGCTCGGCAAGTCTCCGACCGACATCCGCGCT
>Ga0302319_10012358_pt1 | contig 16106 bp, 12 predicted proteins | sample Bog_T0_2_FD_203319 | JGI IMG/M metagenome (GOLD analysis project Ga0302319, IMG submission 203319) | Peat permafrost microbial communities from Stordalen Mire near Abisko, Sweden - Bog_T0_2 | ecosystem: Environmental > Terrestrial > Soil > Wetlands > Peat | place: Sweden: Abisko, Stordalen Mire...
ACTGGGGCGCGGCGAGCTGGCCCTGGCGCATGGGCCGTTGGCCGAGGCCGAGGCCGACTTCCAGATGGCGGCCAGCTCCGGTGAGTGGCAGCCCGAAGGATGGTGGGGCTTGGAGCGCGTGGCCAACGCCCAGGGACGCAAGGCTCGGGCCGCGGAATGCCGCGAGCGCTATCGTGCGGCGGTGCATGAGCGCGACCGCCGGTTGGACCGCCAGCGGATGGAAGGCCATGAGGAGGTGCAGCCCTACGAGCCGGGCCTGCCCTTGCCTGGCGTGCCGGAAAACTTTTGAGGGGTCGATGAGCGAACGCATCCAACGCTGGGCCTGGCCCGTGGGTGCCGTGACCGCCGCCCTCTTGGCCCGCTTGCCCTCCTTGGGCCTGTTGCTGGACCGTGATGAGGGAGAATTCGCCAGCCTGGCCTGGCTGTGGCGCAGCGGGCATGGCTTGCCCTACCGCGATTACCTGGAGCAGAAGCCGCCCCTGACCCTGTTGCCGCATACCGTGGCCCAGGCGCTGGCGCCCGCCGATGGCGTGGTGGCGTTGCGTTGGATCAGCCTGTTTTGGACGCTGGCCACCGTGCTGGCGGTCTACGCGTTCATGCTGGCGTTGGCCCGCGGGGGGCGCTTGGGACCGGCGTTGCAGCGCCTACCGCAGCGGTCCAGGGCCGTGGCGGGGGCGGCGGCCTTGGCGGCGGGCTTGCTCTTCAGCAGCGCGGGGACGCAGGCTTTGGCCGCCAACACGGAGTCCTGGCAGACCCTGCCGCTGCTGGGCGCCCTGGCCCTGGCTTTCGTCGATGAACGGCCCGGCCTGGGCCGTTGGTTGGCCTGCGGCGCCCTGCTGGGCCTGGCATCGCTATTCAAGCAGCCTGCCGTGATCGGCGTGCTGTGGCTGCCCTGGGCGGCGGCGGATCGCTCGACGGGGAAGGCGCTGGTCGCGACCACGGCCGGAGCCGCCTTGGCTTGGGCCGCGGCTTGGCTGCCTTTTGCTTGGCTTGGCGCCGGTCCGGACCTCATCCATTGCACCCTGGCCTACAACCAGGCCTACGTGCTCGCCGGCCAGCCCCGGGCTTGGGGCCGGGCCATGGGCCTGGTCCTCCACCTGGCGCCGGAGCTGGGCCCGGCGGTGGTCCTGGCTGGCCTGGGTTTGTGGCGCTTGCGGCGCGAGGGCGCAAGGTTGGGTTGGCTGCTGGCCTGGTCCGGCGTGGGCCTGGTCAGCTTGGCGGCCTCGGGCCGCTATTACCCGCATTACGCCATCCTGCTGTTGGGGCCGTTGGGCGTCCTGGCGGGCGTGGGCGCCCTGGCCGCTTGGGACGCAGCCTGCGCGCCGCTTTGGCGCGGGGTGGCGGCCCTGGCGGCGGCGGGAGCCTTGTCGGCCTGGGCCCTGGGCCAAGCGCCGATATGGCGCGCCAGCAGCGGCGAACAGCGCACCTGGGAGCTTTACCACGTGACCAGCTTCGCCACCGCGCCCCAGGCCGCCGCGCGTTTGCAGCAGCTTTGCCCGCCCGATAAGCGGCTTTTTCTTTGGGGCGACGATGCCGAGATCTTCTACTTGAGCCGCCTCGCCCCGGCCACGCGCTTCCTATTCACCTATCCCTTCACGGGGGAGGCGCCATCGTGGCCCTTGGGACAGCAGGAGATGGAGGCTGCCTTGGCGGACCCCCGGACCGGCGCGGCTGCCATGGCGCGGCCTCTGGTACTGGAGCAGGGCTTTCAGGCCGAGCTGGGGCAAGGCTTGCAGGCGGGCTATCACGATGAGCACGCGATCCCAGGCTGGGTCCTGGGGGCCCGCCGCTGATGAGCCTGCGCGCGCGCCATATGGCCTTGCTGGCCCTGGCGGCCTTGGCCCTGCGCGGGCCCTGGCTGCTGAGCCCCGGCTCGCCGCAGCAGATGGACAGCCTGTGCCGCCTGGCGCGCTTGGATGGCGCCGACCTGTACACCTCGGTCGAGAGCGCCGGCCGCTATGGCGGCCTGCCTTTAGGCTGGCTGATCCTGCGCGGGTTGGGCTGGCTCCAGTCCCTGGTGGGCGGCAGCCTGGTTGTCTGGGTGCGCCTGCCGGCGGTGGCCGGGGACCTGGCCCTCAGCTTGGCCCTGTACCTGGTGGTCGAGCGCCGCAGCCGCAGCAGCGCGGCGCTGGCGGCCTCAGGGGATGCCTGGCGCAGCGCCCGCGCGGGCTTGCTGGCCGGTCTGGGCTGGGCTTTGAACCCGCTGGCGGCCTTGCTGAGCGTTGGGCATGGCAGCGCTGACAGCTTGGCCCTGGCCCTGCTGCTGCTGGCGGCCTGGTGGCTGGAGTATGGGGACGACCCACGCTCAGAGCTTTGGGCCGCCTTGAGCCTGGCCGCCGCCGTGGCGCTGAGCACCTGGCCGCTGGCCTGCCTGCCTTTGTACCTGGGCGCCTTCACCAGCCGCCAGGAGCGCCTGCGCTTCACTGCTTGGATGCTGTTGCCCTTGGTGCTCATGGCCTTGCCGTGGTGCGTGCAGGATGGGGGCGCGGCCATGGCTGAGCGCATGGTGACCGGCCCGGCGTCAGAGCTGGGGCTGGGCGCGGCCCTGCGGGCGGCCTTCTTCGCGGCGGATGCGCCGCTCGAGCTGTATCGCCAAGCCGATGACCTGTGGCGCATGGCCGGCTTGGGGCTCTTGGTCGCCGCGGGCTCGGTGGGGCTGTGGCAGTGCCGCCGCTTGCGCCTGACCGAAGGGCTGCCTTGGGCCGCTTTGCTGCTCCTGGCCCTTTTGCCGGCGCTGCCCTTATCCGCCCTGGCTTGGCCCATGGGCTTGGCCTTGGCGGTCAGCCCACGCCTGTCCTGGCGCCTAGGGTTGACGGGCCTGTCGCTCCTGCTGGGCCATGACGCCCTGTTCGACCCCCAGGCGTTGGCTGGCGCGGCGGCGTGGGAGCCGGTGGGGCTGCAGGCCGGCTGGCTGCTCCTGTGGGCTTTCGTGAATTTGGCGTGGTGGCTGTCCTTGATGGTGCAGTGGGCGAGGCTGGCTCCTCAGGTCTGGCTGCCCCAGCGCCGCCGCCCCTATTGAGGCGAACTTGCGACGATTGAAATTCCTGCTCCTCTTCGCTTGGACGTTGCTGCTGCTGCTGGCATCGGTGGCCCGCTTCCCCGTGCCGTTGAGCGGCGGTCCAGCCCTGGTCCGGTCGGCGTCCTGCGCGTTGCTCCTGGTCCTCGCCTCCCTGGCCGTGGGCCGGGCGCTGTTGCAACGCTGGGGGCTGTACCACGCCTCTCTGGTCCAGGAGGCCACTTTCAGCCTGGGATTGGGCCTGATCGCCTTGGGCCTGTTGGCCGCGTCCTTGGGGGCGGTCGGCTTGCTCTTCCCCCTGCCCGCCTGGCTGCTGCTGGGCCTGCTGCTGATCCTGCATTGGGACCCTTTGGATGGGATGGCGCGCAGCTTTGGCCGCCACTTGCGCAGCAAGCATCCTTGGGAGGGCTCGAGCACCGAGATCGCCACCTTGCTGGTGCTGGGGCTTTGCTTGGCCACGCTCCTCTTGCTGATCCTGGCGCCGCCGACCTTCTACGACGCCCTGGTCTACCACCTGGCCCAGGCTCAGCGCGGCGCGCTCAACGGCCGCCTGGCGCCCCAGGAGGGCGTCTTGTTCACCTGGCTGCCCAGCCTGCCTGCCCCGCTGTGGGCGCTGGCGCTGGCCTTGGATGGCGCCCCGCGCGACCAAGCCTTGGCGCCGGCCTTGCTGACGCTGGCAGTGGCCCTGGCGCTGCTCCTGGCGCTGATGGACGCGTCGGCCCGCCTCTTTCGCGAGCGGCGCCTGTGGCTGGCGCCCGCCTTGGCGTTCACCCAGCCGCTCTTGTTGCTCAGCTTCGGCGTGTTCTCGCCCGATGGCTGGGCCGCTTTTTACGCTTTCTTGTCCCTGAGCGCCTTCCTGTTGGCGTTGGATGAACGGGTCGAAAGCACCCGCAATGGTTGGCTGCTCTTGGCCGCCTTGCTGGCGGGGGCGGCTGCGGCTTGCAAGCCGGTGGCTGGCCTGCATGGCGCCGCCCTACTGTGCCTGTGGGGGGCCTTGGCACTCAGTGACGCGTCTTGGCGGCGCCCCGGCTTGTTGTTCGCCAGCCTGGGCCTGGCGCTGGTGCCGTTGCTCCCGTGGTTGATCCAGGGCCTGGTGTTGAAGGGCCAGCCTTTTTACCCCTTCCCCTTGCACGGTTTTGGCGTCGAGCTGGCTTCGGGGGCCTCCCCGGCTTATTTCGCCCATCTCCAGGCGTTCGGAGGCCAGGGGGCATGGTCCTGGCTGCGCTTGCCCTATGCCTTTTTCTTTGATCCGGCCAGCTTGGGCGGGGATGGCCACCCCACCGTGCTCTTGCTGGCGGTAGCCCCGGTCCTGCTGGCCTTGCCCATGGAACGGCCCCAGCGCTGGTTGACCGCCTATCTGTTGTTAGGCCTGGCGCTATGGTGCCTGGGTCCCCACGTCTTGCGTTACGCCTTGCCCTTCCTGCCCGCCCTATGCCTGCTGTCCGCCCAGGGGCTGATCCAGGCGGAGGCCTGGGCCGTGTCGGTGACCTGGACCTGGGCCTGGCGCGGCTTGGTGATGGTGGGGCTCCTGTCAGGGGTCCTGCAGGCGTTGGAGATCACGGTCAGGGATTTTGACCCGGTGCCCGCAGTCTTTGGGTTGGAGGCTCCCGCCGCCTATCTGGCGCGCAGGGGCGTGCCGCAACTGGCGCTGTCCCAATGGATGGAAAACCATGGGGGCGGGCCGCATAGCCGCGTCCTCCTTTTGGGCGATGCCCGCAGCGCTTGGTTGCCCGGAGGCACCGTGGCGACCAGCGCTTTTGAGGATCCGCCCCCGGTGGCTTGGATGATACCCGGTGCTTCGCCCCAAGACATGGATGCCATGGTGCGGCGGAAAGGGTATGATTTTGTCGTTTTTAATGGGGCCGAGTGGCAGCGCCTATGCCGTCAGGATCCACCGGGCCAGCGCTTTTGGCCCCAGGGGGATGCCGTGGCTGAGGCGCGTTTTGGCGCGTGGATCGACTGGCTGCGCACCCAGCCCCTTGAACGCCGTTACGAGCAAGGCCCGTTGCTGGCTGTAAGGCTCCGCTGACGTTCCAGCCCCTCCCACTGATCAAGGCATGCTGGCCTCCCTAGCCGTAGCGATCTTCGCCGCCGTCCTGTCGGCCCTGTTGACGCCCTTGGCCATCCGTCTGGCTTGGGCCGTTGGCTTTCTGGATAAGCCCAACACCACCCTGAAGACCCATCGTCAGCCCGTGGCCTATCTCGGTGGCCTGGCCATAGCGCTTGGTTTCGGGCTCTCCTTGATCGTCGTTAAGTTCTCGCTGGCGCCCAGCAGCGGCTATGAGCCTTGGCTCCTGGGCCTGGAAAAGGGCCGTGGCATCTATGCCATCGGTTTGGGCGGCTTCATCGCGCTGGGCCTGGGCCTTTTGGACGATAAAAAAGCCCTGGGGCCGGGGTTGAAATTCCTGGGTCAGATCCTGGGGGCCTTGGTCCTGGTGGCCTGCGGGTTGCGGGTGCGTTTCGTGGATGGCCCGTTGAGCGCCGCGTTGACGGTGCTATGGGTGGTCACCGTCACCAACGCCTTGAATTTTGTGGATATCCTCGATGGGCTGGCCGCCAGCGTGGCGGTGGCCGCCGCCGCCGCCTTTTGGGGCTTCGCCCTGCATGGGGGCCGCTTGGACGATGCCTTGGCCGCCGCCGCGCTTGGGGGCGCATGCCTGGGTTTTTTACCCTACAATTGGAGGCCAGCTCGGGTTTACATGGGCGATGCGGGCTCCCATTTCTTGGGCTTCACCCTGTCGGCCATCAGCTTGAATCTGCGCTATTCCCATCAGAATGAGCTGGCGGTGTTCTCGCCGTTGGTCATCCTGGCCCTGCCGCTTTTTGACCTGGCGCTGATGATCGTGATCCGGACCCGCAAGGGCATCCCACCCTGGAAGGGCAGCCCGGATCATGTGCCGTTGCGACTGAAGGCGCTGGGCTGGAGTGTGCCGCGCGTGGCCCTGACCCTGAGCCTCACCACCCTGGGGCTCGGCGCGTTGGTGCTGGGCGCGAGCTTCCTGGCCTTGCGGCAGGCCCTGTTGGTGTGGGCCGTCCTGGGCGTGGCCGCCGTGATGCTGGCGGCCTGGTTCATCAGCATCCGCATGCCTCACGACGCACCCACGCCCCTGCCTTCCCGGCCCCACTCCTCCTCGAAGAAGAAGCGCGCATGAAGGAGATCCGGTTCCCCTCGACGCTGTCCATGGATTACCCAGGCTTGCTCAGCGAGGCTTTGGGCCAGGTCATGGAGGTCCCTTACGGCGAGACCCTCACCGTGGACCTGACAGACACCCAGCGGGTCTCCGCTTTCGGGGTGGCCGCGCTGGGCGCCCGCCTGGCCTGGTTGGTGGCCGCCAAGCGCCTGCCGTCAGGCTCGGTGATCCGCCGCCCCGAAAGCGGCCGGGTCAGCAATGACCTGATGCGCATGGGCCTTTACCGCCTGCTTCAGGAAGCCTCGGTGAACGTCTACACCGGCGCCCAGCTGGCCGAGCGGCCGCAGGAGCTGTGGCTGGTGGAGAATCCCGCCGAGCTGGAGAACGCTTGCAACCGCTTGGTGTCCATCCTGCGCGGCGTGCTGCCCGCCTCGGAAGCCGATTTCACCAAGGTCACCCAGATGCTCAGCGGCCTTGGTGACAACGCTTTCCGTCACGGCAAGGTGCACACCGGCGCCATGCTCTGCGGCCAGGCCTTCCCCAAGAACGGGGTCGTCGAGATCGCCGTGGCCGACACGGGCCAAGGCATCTGGGCCAGCCTGAAGCGATTCCCCAGCATGGTCGAGACCTTGCAGGGCGACGCCAATGGCATCCTGACCGCGCTGACGCTCAAGGTGAAGTCCGCCGACGGCAGCGTCCGTCCGGGCTTCTTGAACACCCTGTTGGCCACCGCTCGCAAGACCGGCGGCGAGCTGGTGTGCATGTCGGGCGAGGCTGCGCTGACCCTGCGTGGCGGGGAGATGCGCAACACCAAGATCCCCTTCTATCCTGGCACGGTGGTCGGGCTGCGGCTGCGCCTGTTGTCGCAGGGCGCGGCTGAGACTTCCATCTCCGAAGCCTGATGCCCCGCCCCATCGTCATCCTTGGCGCCGGCCTGGCCGGATTGAGCGCCGCCTTCCAAGCCCGCAAGGCGGGGAAGGCGGCGTTGCTGTTCGAGGCCCAATCCCGCCCCGGCGGCCTGGTGCGCAGCGAGCGCGTCAACGGCTTCACCTTCGACTACACCGGCCACCTGCTGCACATGCGCGACCCGCGCACAGTGGCGTTGGTGAACGACGAGCTAGGCTTGCGCCACGCCTTCACCCCGGTGCAGCGCGACAGCTGGGTCTACGCCAACGGCCGCTTCACCCGCGCCCCCTACCAGGCCAACCTCTTCGGCCAGCCCATCAGCGTGGTGCGCGAATGCCTGGAGGGCGTGCTGCAGGCGCATGGCATCCTGCCGGCGCCCGCCAAAAAGGCCGCCCGGCGGGCCCTGGCCGCGGGCTTCAACTCCTTTGAGGATTTCAACCTGGCCGCCTTCGGCCCGGGCATCTATAAGCATTTCATGGAGCCCTACAACTTGAAGCTGTGGGGCGTGCACCCTTCGCGCATGTCCACCGGCTTCATGGGCCGCTTCGTCCCCAAGCCGGGCCTGCGGCAGATCTTCGAGGGCGCCCTGTTCGACATCGGCAAGCCTTTAGGGTACAACGCCAACTTCATCTACCCCAAAGCCGGCGGCATTGAAGTGCTGGCCAAGGGGTTGGCGTCCAAGGTGCAGGCGCATTGCGCCATGGCCGCCGTGGCCATCGACCCCAAGCGCAAGGAAGTGACCTTCAGCGATGGCCAGGTGGTGGCCTACAGCCGCTTGGTATCCACCCTGCAGCTGCCCGACCTGGTGGCCCGCGTCCAGGGCGCCCCGGCGGGCGTGCGCGCGGCCGCCAAGCGCCTGCGCGCCGTATCGGTGCTGAATGTGAACTTCGGCGTGGTCGGCCGCAATATCACCACCATGCAATGGGCCTATGTGCCAGAGGCAGCCCTGCCCTTCTATCGCGTCGGCTTCTACCACAATTTCAGCGCGGCCTTGGCGCCCAAGGGCGGCAGCAGCGTCTACGCCGAGCTCAGCTACAGCGCCGAACGCCCCATCGACAAGGCCAAGGCGCCCGCCCAGGTGAAGGCCGGCCTGATGACGATGGGCCTGCTGCGCAAGGATGACCGCATCGCCGCGCAGTGGGTGGCCGACATCCGCAACGCCTATGTCACCTATGACGCGCACCGCGCCCAGAGCGTCGGCTTGATCCAGGATTGGATGAGGCAGCAGGGGATCCGCAGCGTCGGTCGCTGGGGGAATTGGGAGTACGCGGCCATGGAAGACGCCATTTGGCAGGGGGCCGCCGCCGTCCTTTAGCGGCACCGAGCCCCGCATGGAATAAAGAAGAGCCCGGCCTTCCGGCCGGGCTCTTCTTTATTCCATGGCTCCCGCGGCCCTTACTGCAAGACCATCATCTTGCAGGTGGCATGATCCTTGGTGTCGCCCTTGGTGACGGTGGCCTTGACGAAATAGAGGCCGCTGCCAAGGTCGCTGTTGTCATCATCCAGCGGCAGCTGCACCCACTGGTCGCGGCCGCTGCCGACGTTGTGGCACTCCTCATGCTTCACCTTGCACCCGCTGGGGCTGTAAATATCCACCTCCACCTTGTCGGCGCTGCATAGCAGGTGCACGGAGATGTGGCGCTGGCAGCGGCCCTCCCCCGGGTTGGGCCAGGTCTGCACCTGAGCGATGCCAGCGCCGCATTCCACGGCTGGGGTCCGGGTGGGGGACAGCATGGGGCTGGGGGTGCGGCTGGGGGAGGCCGTGGCCGTGTTGCGGGGCGTGGCGGTGGGGGTGGCGCTGGGGCTGGCCGTGGCCGTGGCCGTGGGGCTGGGGGTGGGGGTGGAGCTGGCCGTGACCGTGGCCGTGGGGCTGGGGCTGGCGGTCCGCGTGATGGTGGGGCTGGCCGATGGGCTGGCGCTGAGGGTGGGGCTGGGCGTGGCGGTGGGCGTGATCGTGGGGGTGTTGGTCCGGGTCTCATAGACGGGCCAGGGCGTGGCGATGGTGGCGATCGGCGTCACGCCCGGGGCGGTCGGGTCGGTCGGGTCGATGATGCAGGCCTCCAAGGCCTGGACCTCGGTGTCGCTGAGGACCCGGTTGAATACCATCACCTTCATGATGTCCCCGATGAAGATGGTGCCAGCGACCTGCCCGTCGTTGCCCAGCGTGAAGATGGCGCTGCCGGCGCTGGCGGTCACCACCGCCGGCCCGCTGCCCGAGGCCACGCCGTCCATGCGCAGGCTCTGGCTGGTGGGGCTGGAACGGAAGACCGTCACGGCGCAATGGCCTGGGATGGCCTGAACGCTGCCCTGCCAATTGTTCATGCCCCAAGCCATGCTGCCGTTGAGGCCCAGCCAGGGCTGGTAGTAGCCCGAATCCGCCTCCTCACTGCATAGGATGCCCTGGGGGCTCGTCATGCCGGGCGTGGGGCGCAGCTTCAGCACCACGGTCAGGTTGGCGGGGTCCTTCACCAGGTCCCCGCCGCTGCGGTTCAGGCGCAGGAGGCCGGTCCCATTGAAGCGCACCGCGTGGCGCCCCAGGGCGTCGGCGGGAAGCAGCACGGGCCGCTGGTAGTAGCCGTTGACCGCGTGGTGGCGCTTGCCGCTGAGGTCGTCCCAACGGTTGACCAAGCCATTGGGGTCGCAATGCAGGCCCTGCTCCGCGTCCAGCCACAGGCTGAGGGCGGGGTCGGGCCCCATGGCGCAGGGGCCCGGCACCGGCGCCGGGGTGGGCGTGGGCTGCAGCAGGCACTGGCAGGTGCTGGGGTCGGCAGGTTCCAGCGCCTTGAAGCAGTGCATGGCATTGTTCGAGTCGGCGAAGAACGCCTGGTCGCCGTCCACCGCTATGTCGGTGAAGCTGTTGGAGGCATCGGTGGTGAAGGTCCACAGCACTTTGCCGCTGCCCAATTCGACGCCATAAAGCTCATTGGCGCAGCCGCTGATGTAAACGATCCCGCAGATGAGGATGGGCGCCATGCGGGCGAAGTTGCCGGAGAAGGTGCGCCACCACAGGACGTTGCCGGTGGCGGCATCGAAGGCGTAGAGGTGCCGGTCGTCGCTGGCACCGACCAGGATGCCATTGCATAGGCCCAGGTTGCTGCTGCTGAAGCTCTGGGTCTGGTAGCTCCACACCAGGCTGCCATTGCTGCGCAGGCGGCATTCCACCTTGCCGGTCTGGCTCATCACAAAAAGATGGGTGGCGTCCAGCGTCACCGCCGAGTTGAAGGGAAGGCCATCGCTGGCCTGCCAGACCAAGGCGCCATTGGCGGCGTTGACGCAGAAAAGGCCCTGCTGCCGGCCGGTGAAAAAGAGCTGGCCCTGGTCGTAGGCGGGGGTGTTCAGGCCCTGGGCTTGGGCGAAGCGCCACTGCACCGTTTGGGTGTCAGGGTCCAGGCTGGCAAGCCCGTTGCCGGCGGTGCCGAAGATCAGGCGCGACGGCTGCCCCGGCAGCAGGATGGGGGAGGCGCTGTTGTACGTCCCAGAGGCATAGCTCTCGGTATGCAGCCAGGCCATGGCGCCGCTGTTTAGGTCCAAGGCCTCCACATAACCGTATTGGCTGCCCACGTAGATCAAGCCGCGGCCCGGATCCAGGCAGCCGGTCTTGGCATTGCTGCCGGTGAGCGTGTAGGTGGACCATAGCACTCCGCCATCCTTGCGCGACAGGGCCGACACGCCGCTGGTGGAGACCATGTAGGCGATGTCGTCGGTCAGCAGGGGATGGTTATTGGGGTAGCCAAGGTTCGGCATGGCTACCGCCCATTGCTCGTCCAGCGGCCCGCGCAGGGATGACGGGGCCTGGGCGTGGTTGCTGTGCATCAGGTCGCCGCCTTCCATCGGGTAGCTGCCGGCGATCAGCATGGCGGGTAGCAGGGCCAACGCCAAGGCCAGGACCCGGGGCCTCATGGCTTCACCCCGTCAAAGGCGTGGTTCTCCATGAGCTTATGCTCCTGGAATAGCGTGGGCTCCGGCAAGCCCAGGCCGGCTTGCGCGCGCCGTAGGGCCACCTCGTCCATCAAGGCGCCCCAATCCGCGCCATGCGCCTTGGAGATCTCGCCCCAGCTGCGGGTGCGGCGTTCGGCCGCGAGGGCCTGCGGGCTCAGGCCGCTGCGGTTCGACAGCAGCAGCAGGGCCCAGGTGGCCAGCTCCGGCAGCCCCAGGCGCCGGGCGGCGCGGACCTGCGCAGGGCTGCTGTCGAAGGCCGCCGCCACTGCCGCGGCCGGCAAGGCCTCTGCGGGCGGGTCCAGGCGGATCTCGTCAAAGGACCAGGTGCTGCCGGCTTGGGGCTTCAGGCTCAAGGCTTGGGCCTTCAAAGGCATCGGTTGGCGCCGGGCGGATCGGAATGCCAGGGGGTCGTCGCTCGGGGGCAGCGGCAGGCGGACCTCGTGCCAAGCGGTATCGGCCGCTTGCAGGCTGGCGCAGAGCTCGCCGGCCGTGTTGCCGCCTTCCAGGCAGACCCGGCACTGGGTCCCGACCGCCTCGGCCTTCCAAATGACGATCACACTGCGGCTGGAGCTGTTGCGTTCCAAGATCAATCCGTCCTCGGCCAGAGGCAGGAGCACCGTCGTGCCTTCGCCGAGGCTCTCCACGCTCAGGCTGCCGCCTTGAAGGGTGTAATCGCTGGCGGCGCTGAGGCTTAGGCGCGCCTGTTGGCTGGTGATGCCGCCGCCGAGGGCGTTGAACTGTCCTTGGTCGAAGTCCGCCAGCATGGGAAGGCCTTGGGCTTGGACAAAGTTGGTGGCCATTAAAAAGGCCATGACAAGGAGGCTCATCACCCGCTCCAGGAATAGGGTTTCACTTATATAGACGGCATTTAAAGCCGTTTATTTCATGTCAAAGATCATTTATATCTTTATTTAACAATGCTTTTAATGGATATGGGCGGGGAGTTTGAGAAAACTTTCACAAAGTTCGGGCGATGAGGCACTCAAAGGCGTCATGCGCGTTTAGAATGCAGGCCGAATGAAAACTCGCGTCGCCATCCTCATCACTCGCCTGGACCTGGGCGGGGCCCAAGAAGTAGCCCTTGAAACCGCCGTCCGCTTGGACCGAGAGCGGTTTGATGTCCTATTGTTGGCCGGCCCCGGGGGGGCTTTGGATGAGCAGGCGGCTCAACGCCTGGGGGCGCGATTCATCCACGTGCCATCCTTGGTCCATCCCATCCGCCCGATCCAAGACTTTTGGACTGTGCTATGGCTGTGGGCCTTCCTGCGCCGCGAGGGCATCGACGTCCTGCACACCCATTCCAGCAAGGCGGGGCTGCTGGGCCGCTTGGCCGGGGCCCTGGCCAGGGTGCCGCGGGTGATGCACACGGTGCATGGTTGGTCCTTCAACGACTTCCAAAGCCAGGCGGCGTTCCAAGCCTATGCGATGATCGAGCGCTGGATGGCCCGCGTCACTGACCGCCTGGTGGTGGTGGCCGCCAGCCTGCGTGACAAGGGCCTGCTGCAGGGCATCGGCCGGCCTGACCAGTACATGGTGCTGCGCGCAGGCGTGGACCTGGAAGCTTGGGCTTCCACGCCGCGGTCGCGCGCCGCGCTGAAGCGCTTGCTGCCGCAACTGCGGCCCCATGTGGTGGGCGTGGTGGCCAACTTGAAGCCGCAGAAGGCCCCGCTGGATTTTGTGCGGGTGGCCGCCTTGGTCGCGAAAGGCCGTAAAGATGTGGATTTCGTGTACATCGGCGACGGTCCTTTGAAGGCCGAAGCCCAGGCTTTGGCCCGGTCCCTGGGCGTGGGCCAGCAAGCGCATTTCCTGGGCTGGCAGCGCGACCCCCGGCTCCTGGCAGCCGGCTTTGACGTGTTCCTGCTGCCATCGCTGTTCGAAGGCCTGCCTTGCGTCTATCCGCAGGCTCTCAGCCTGGGCCTTCCGGTGGTCGCCACGGCCGTGGATGGCGCCGCCGAGGCCGTCAAGGAAGGGGTCAACGGCTATCTCTGCCAGCCGCGCGACGTGGAGGCGCTGGCTGACCGCGTCGGCGCGCTGCTGGATGATGGGGCCCTGCGCCGGCGCATGGGCGCCGCCGCCCGCGCCAGCGTGGGGCCTGAGTTCGGCTTCGATGCCATGGTCCAGCGCAGCGCCCAGGCCTACCTGGCATGACCCTGCGCCTGCTGGTCCTCTCGCCCGTGCTGCCCGACAGCCCCTGTGATGGGGACCGCCTGCGCCTCTATCATTGGCTGCGCGCGTGGGGCGGGGCCCACGACGTCACGCTGGCTTGCTTCAGCGACCCGGCCCGGCCGGCGGACCGCGCGGAGCGCATTGAAGGCGTTCGCCTGAAGGCCCTGCATAGGGTGGCGCGGAGCGGGGGGCAGCGCGTTCTGGCGGCGGGCCTGCGCGTGGCCACGGCTCTGCCGGTGAGCGTCAGCTCGGCGGCCGACCCGGCCATGACGGCAAGGGTCGACGGGCTGTTGAGCAGCGGCGGTTTCGACGCGGTGCTGGCCTATCGCTTGAAGATGGCGCCTTATGCCCTGCGCTGGCGTGGGCCGCGCTTCCTGGACTATTGCGACGCGCTGACCCGCTACACCGAACGCCGCGCCGCAGCCCAAGCCTTGGAGGGTCGGGGCTTGGCGGCCGCGTGGTCGCGGGCCCAGGCCCGTCGCCTGGCCGCCTACGAGGCTTGGTGCGCGGGCCAGTTCGACGGCGGCTTCTTCAATGCCGCGGGCGACTGCCAGGCCGTGCAGGCCATGCATCCGGGCGCGGCGCGCGGGTTGCAGGTCGCGGCCAATGGCGTGGATGCGGGCCTGTTCCGCCGTCCGGCGGGGTCCCGGCGCGACGCCAAGACCCTGCTGTTCGTGGGGCACCTGGCCTATGCGCCCAACGCCGAGGCGGTGCTCTGGTTCGCGGCCAAGGTCCTGCCGCTGCTGCGCGCCCGTGACCCCGGCATCCGATTCAAGGTGGTGGGCGGGGATGCCCCGCCAGCCGTGCTGGCCCTGCGGGGCCTGCCCGGGGTGGAGTTGACCGGTTTCGCCCCCGACACCCGGCCCCACCTGTGGTCCGCCGCCGTCAGCGTATGCCCGGTGCGCACCGGCGCCGGCCGGCAGAACAAGCTCTTGGAGGCCTTCGCCGCAGGCCTGCCCTGCGTCGGCACGCCCTTGGCGGCGCAAGGGGCCGAGGCGGTGTCGGGCCGCCATTTGTTGGTGGCCGACGACCCGGCCGCCTTCGCCGCCGCCGTGGCGAGGCTGTTGCATAGCCCGCCGCTGGGGCGTAGCCTGGCCGCCGCCGCCGCCAGCCTGATGGAGCGCCGCTACCGTTGGGAGGCCAACGCGGCGGTGATCGAGCGCGCGATGAAGCGCGCGGTCGGTCGGCCTTTGTGGTAGCCTTGACCCCTTTCCCATGAATCCCATGCATCCCATCCGGTTCCCCTCTTTGTTGCTGGCCGTGGCCTTGGTCAGCGGTTGCGCCACCCATCAGCTGCGCCTTCAGCCGTTGCGCGGATTGCCGGCGGATGAGGCGGCACGGCTGAAGCAGGGGCAGCTGGCCGTTGGCCGGGACCGCCTTTTCGATGCCGCCGCCACCACGCTGGAGCACGAGCCCTTCCTGCACTGGGACATCGACCTGTTGGACCGCGCCAACGGATTCATCAAGGCATCGGCGGGCCTTTTTCGCGAGGTGCAGATCCGCGTGACCGGGGACGGTGGCCCGAACAGCCAGCTGGCCGTGAGCGTGCCGCGCCGCGAGCTGAAGACCCGCGCCAAGATCTGGATCAAGCCCGATGGCACCGCCACGGCCTATGAGCCTTCCGCCGAGCTGAAGGCGCAGAGCCGGGTGGTCAGCGCGGATGTCGAGCTGGATGACCTGTATTTCTACTCCTTCGTCTGGCATGCCTTGCACGATCGGGCCGAGGTGCCCTTCGACCTCCTGTCCTACGACGCCGAGGCCCCCATCGCCGCCGCCGCGCCGCTGGCCCTGCAGCCCATGGTGCCGGCTCAGGCGCCGAGCCCGACGTCCGAGGCTATGGCGTTGAGCCCGGCGGCCCAGGCTGCAGCCGTGAGCCCGGCCGCGCAGGCGCTGCCGTTGACCCCGACCCCGGGCATGGAGCGCTGATATGGGCTTCCTGAAGGCTGATGTGGCGACGGTGGACGTGGTCGAAGGCGTCATGCCGTGGCTGGTGCCCGATCAGGACGAGGTGCGGCGCAGCGACGCTGCCGCTGAGGCTGCCGGCGGTCTGCCCAGCGAAAGGGTCCTGCATGAGCTGTTCCTGCTGAAGGCCGGGCTGGGCCTGGAGTATGGCCTGGGCCTCCTGGAGTCCTTGGGCATGCGCCAGGAAGGCCTGGAGCAGTACCATGCTTTTTACACCCGCCGCCTGGCCGAGGGCCTGGTGCTCAGCTTCCCCCGGGACCGCGAGGCTGCCGTCGGGCTGCTGGGGGCCCGCCTGAAAGCCTACACGCTGGCCCTGCATGGGGAGCACCCGGAGGACCCGCACTTGGCGGTGGCGGACGCCTTCACCCGCTTCTGCGGGGCGGCGGATGAGCGGGCCCTGGTGAGCCTATGCCTGGACGCGTGCAAGGCGATGCATCAACGCTTCATCGACGAGATCGCCGAACTCGGCCGTCAGGCCGGGCGTGAAGGAGATCAGCCCTGAGACTGCGCCGTGACCTTCATCTGACCGTGGGCCTGGCCTTGCTGGGCGGGCTTTGCGCATGCAGCGCTTTGCGCCGTCCGGACGCCCCGGTCCAACCCAAGGCGGTGCCGGCGCCGCGTCAAGGCCAGAGCCAGTTCCTAGGCCGCGGTGAAGCGCCGGCCAAGCTGGATGGCCCCCACAGCGACGCGGAATGGGGCGATGAGTACTACAAAAAGGGTGATTTCCGACGGGCCGTGTCCTTCCTCAGCGAGGCGGTGAAGCAGGACCAGGGCAATGCCCGGCTTTGGCGCAACTTGGGCAGCTCCTATGCCATGGCGGATGATTACGACAACGCCATCCTTTGCTTTGACCGGGCGCTGAAGCGCAATCCTGCGGACATCAAGAGCTTCTATGACCTGAGCCTGGTGCAGGGTTGGAAGGGCAGCCTGCCCCAGGCCGAGGAGGCCGCCAAGGCGGGGCTGGTCCTGCAACCGGAGCACGCGGG
>Ga0302319_10012359_pt1 | contig 16105 bp, 15 predicted proteins | sample Bog_T0_2_FD_203319 | JGI IMG/M metagenome (GOLD analysis project Ga0302319, IMG submission 203319) | Peat permafrost microbial communities from Stordalen Mire near Abisko, Sweden - Bog_T0_2 | ecosystem: Environmental > Terrestrial > Soil > Wetlands > Peat | place: Sweden: Abisko, Stordalen Mire...
GCGCGCTCGAGATGCGAAGCAGGCACGAGCCGGGCCCGCGGGGGGCGGGTCTGGATGGCGCGCTCGAGTCGGCGGCAATGCGGTGGACAGAGGCGGTTTCAGAATTTGATGTCCAATGAAGCGCGGCGATGTGGTGACGGTTGCGGCAAGCGGCGACTATGGTAAACCGCGTCCCGCAGTGATTTTGCAGACAGACGCACTCCCGGCCGCACATGCGTCGGTCGGTTGGTCATCTTGATGACAAGGACGTTTTGCGCCTGAACGTCGCTCTTGCATTCGTCATGGGCTTGGCGGACTGACAACAACGGCATGCCGCAACGGGAGGGCGGCGAATCGCTGCACGATGTCCTTGCGGGCGCGCAGGCCGGCAAAGCCCTGCAACAGCTCCTGCAGCACCAAGCCCGTCGTGACTATCGCATCGCCGCCGTCGAGCGCGCGGGTCACGGCGGCCTTCTTCGTGCGCTCACCGCTTACTTCGAGAGCTTGCTCTATCACTACACATCAAGGTGAACGTACACAACCATTCAACCGGCCTCTTGCACCGCGAGCACCTGCTGCAGATTGGCGAGCGTGTCGGCTTCGCTCGGCGACTTGTCGGTCCGCCAGCGCACGATGCGGGGGAAACGCAGGGCGACGCCAGCCTTGTGCCGTGAGGAGCGCGAGATCCCCTCATAGGCCAGCTCGAATACATGCGTCGGCTCCACGCTTCGCACCGTTCCGAATTTCTCCTTCGTATTCTTGCGGATCCATCCGTCGAGCCGGCGGATCTCCGTGTCATCGAGGCCGGAATAGGCCTTTGCGACGGGAACCAGGATTCCGTTCGACCAAACGCCGAACGTGTAATCGGTGTACAAATTCGAGCGCCGCCCGTGGCCCGGCGCGGCGTACAGCAGCACGCCGTCGAACCCATACGGATCGATTTTCCATTTCCACCATGCGCCGCGCTGGCGGCCGGTGCCGTACGGCGACCGCCAGTCCTTGAGCATCAGCCCCTCCACGGAGCGCGCGCGAGCCTGCTCGCGCACGGCGCCGAGTTCACCCCATGAAGCCTCGAGGAGCGCAGGGGATAGGCTGATCGCCGGCATCGCAGCGTCTTGCACCAGACGATCGAGCCGGGCGCGCCGCTCGATGAGCGGGCGAGGCCGAAAGTCCACCCCTTCGAACTCGAGCAGATCGTACGCAATGAAGCGCGCCGGGATCTGCGCGAGTACGGCCGCCGTGAGTTTCTTTCGGCCGATCCGCTGCTGAAGCTTGGCAAACGGCATCACACCGCCGGCGGATCCGGCAACGACCTCGCCGTCGAGCACCGTGCCGTCGGGAAGCGCCGTTGCCGCCGCGACGATTTCGGGGAAGCGATCCGTGATGACCTCCTCACCCCTGGACCACAGCGCGCATTGACTCTCGCGGCGCACGATCTGGCCCCGGATGCCATCCCATTTCCATTCCGCGAGCCATTGGGTGCGTTCCCCCAAGACCTCGGGCGGCCCGTCGAGGGGGGAGGCCAGGTAAAAGGGGTAGGGCTGTGCAACGTCGAACGTGCCTTCGTTACGGCGCAGAGTCTCCCAGAACGCCGCGCTCGGCTCCCACGCCCCCATCAAGGCGCGCTCGATCTCGATGCGCGGATGTTGCAGGCACGCCGCCAACGCCCGGGTCACGAGCGAACGGGAAACCCCGACGCGCAAGGATCCGGTCAGCAGCTTGTTCACCAAGAAACACTCTGCATAGGGCAGCTGACGCCACCAACCGACGATCTTGGTGCGTCTCTCGTCGTCGGTCTCATGAGCGAGAGGCTGAATGCGTTGCGTGAACCAAGCCGTCAACGACACATCCGGCGCGCCGCCTTCCGCGAGTGCTTCGCGCGGAATCAAGAGCGCGATCGTTTCCGCGAGATCGCCGACCGAGGCGTACGTTTCCTCGACCAGCCAGCCGGGCAGGTCCGATTCTTCGAGAAGCCACTTGCGCAGCAGTGCCGGTCCGACGCTCCGTTTGGCTCGCCGGCCAATCAGGATATAGGCCGCCCAGGCGGCATCGGAGGGCTCGGTCGCGGAAAAGTAGCTCATCATCGCCTCGACCTTGGCTGCGGTCGATGTGGTCGTATCGAGATTTTCGAACAAGGCCGCGAAGCGACGCACTCAGTCTTCGCCCCCGTACTCGGTGCGCACCGCGGCTGCATCCACGCCCTGCTCGCGCAGATAGCGGCACATGGCATCGGTGTAGCCATGTGTCAGCAAGATCCGCGTCGCACCCGTTTCCCGGAAGGTACGCAGCAGCGACGGCCAGTCGGCATGGTCCGACACGACGAATCCCCGGTCATAGCCGCGGCGCCGCCGGTCGCCACGGATGCGCATCCAACCCGAACAGAAGCCCGTGCGGTGTTCGCCGAAACGGCGCACCCACGGTGATCCTGCCGCGCTCGGCGGCGCCACCACGAGCGCGCCGGCATAATTCATCGGGCCGGCCACCGTCGCGGGTAGGGTCTGCAGCATCTGCACTCCCTCGTCGCGATAGGCCTCGACGAGTCCGGCGACCGAACCATGCACGAACGCGCTGTCGGAGGTCAGCTTCGACAATTCGGCAAGCACGCGCTGCGCTTTGCCGAGTGCGTAGGCAAACAGGACACTGGCTAGTCCATGAGAACGGTTGGCATGCCACCAGCCCAAGATCTCGAGCGCGGTGTGCCTGGTTTCCGGCCACCGATAGGCAGGGAGGGCGAAGGTCGCCTCGCTGATGAACACATCGCAGGGCACGGGCTCGAAGGGATGGCATGTGGGATCGGCGTCGCGTTTGAAATCCCCCGACACCACCCACACCTCGCCCGCGCGCTCGATGCGCACCTGCGCCGAGCCCAGGATATGCCCCGCCGGATGTAAAGACACCCGCGTGTCGCCGATCTTGATCGACTCGCCATATGCCAGAGCCGTGATCCGCGCATCGGTGGGCAGCCGGCAGCGCGCGACCCGCAATCCCGCGGACGCGAGATAATACGTGGAGCTTCCCGTCCGCAGGTGATCGCCGTGGGCGTGGGTGATGACCGCGCGCTCGACGGGCAGCCACGGATCGATGTAAAAATCCCCCGCGGCACAATAAAGGCCGCGATCGCCGGCCTTGACGAGGTCTTCATCGCGTCGCATGCCGTATTCGACTCCACACGGAGGATTTTGTGCGCGGTACGTAGACTGTATATAATACCATATATGGATATAATATCAGTACTTAGAACCCACCTTTCTCATTGATGCATCCATTGATGCAATGGAGCCGCTCATGAAAGCAGAATTGACGCCCACGCTGTCACTCGACGAACTCGCCGCGGCGATCACGGAACTTGCCGGGCACCTCAATGCGGCGAACCACCGCTGGCTCACCGTGATCGGCGAGTTCGACCGGCGCAGAGGCTGGGCCGCCGCGTGCTTTCCGTCCTGCGCACATTGGCTGAACTACAAATGCAGCCTCGCGCTCGGCGCGGCGCGCGAGTGGGTGCGTGTGGCGCGGGCGCTCGAAGGGCTGCCGCGCATCGGCGCCGCGATGGCCTGCGGCCAGCTGAGCTATTCCAAGGTGCGTGCCGTGACCCGGGTGGCGACGGCGGCGACCGAGGAGTCGTTGTTGATGGTGGCTTTGCACGGCACCGCCCATCACAACGTTCACGCGAGGCGCAGCAGCAGGCGCTGCGGAGCCTGCACTACTGGCGCGACGGCGAGGGCGGCCTCGTCATCCGAGGAGGGCTTGGAGATCGACGCGACCACATGCCTCCCGCAGTGGGGCGGCGAGCGCATGGTTTACGGCTTGGCGGTCGGGTGCCTCATGTGGCAGGAAGCGGCGGCGCGGGACGCGGCTGCCCGGGACACCGGTTCAACGCGCATTCCCGCGGGAACGTGCGATGATTCATTTTCGGATGACTGACACGGTTTTGTCTCGTGCAGCCTCACGTAGGTTCCCCTACGAGCACGGCATCGTAACCGCGAACGAGCGCGCCATGCAGGGTTGAGCGGATGCAGAAATCGGTCTGGGCACCCGCCACAAAGAGACGCCCGACGCGATCTTCTCTATCAGTGGTTCGGTATCGCGAGCAATCAATTCTGGGACGATCCGCCATTCATCGCTAGCAGTGACAGCGGCACGTGCGTACGAACGTCGTCATGCGTCAATTACAAGGTCCGCCCGGCCGTCCGGCGAGAACGGCGTGGATGTGCGCGACGATGGCGAGCGCGATCGACTCGGGCGTACCGGCGCCGATGTCGAGACCCACTGGTCCGTGAATGCGCGAGGCGTTGCGGCTCGCCGCTTCGCCAACTTCGACGAAGAGCCTCTGCCGGCGCGATGCGGGCCCGAGGACGCCGATGTAGCGCGGCGGGGATTCGCACAGGCATTTCAGGTAGGCAATGTCGGATGGCAGATGGTGGCTCATGACCACCGCCGCGCTGAACTGCGCGGGATTCAATTGCTCGGCGAGATGCTCGGGCCGGGCGAGCAGCACCCGCGTCGCTTCGGGAAAGAAGCCGCGGTCGGCGTAGGCTGGTCTGTGGTCGTACAGCGTGACCCGCCAGCCGAGCGCGGCAGCGAAGCCATAGACCGGAATCGCATCGGCACCGGCGCCGCAGAGGAGCAGGCTCGGCGGCAGTTCCACGGGTGCGACGAACACCTCGAGGGAGCGGCCTTCGAACGCAATGGTGTGCAAGCCCGGGTTCATCACGAGGCAGGCCGCAAGAGCCGCCGCAAGATCGCCGGACGCGGTCGGATCGGCATCAATCGGATCACGAGCGAATGCAAGCGTGCCGAGTTCAGCGGAACGGGCCGCGCCGCCGACGACCATCGCGAAGCGGCCGGCCCGCTCGGATTCCAGGCACCGGGACATGTACAGCAGGGGTCCGAAGCCCGTGTCGTGCGCGAGCGGCTGCAGCCAGACGTCCATGGCGCCTTCGCAGCCCATGCCGAGGCCGAACACGGGGTCGTCGCTCTCGCGTGTGTCGAACCACACGCGTTCGGCCCGGTTGAGGCGGATCGCCTTCGCGGCGCGCTCCCGCAGGTCTGCCTCCAGACATCCACCGCTCAGCATGCCGCTGCTGCTGCCGTCTGCGCCGATCAGGATCGCCGCACCGGCCTTGCGATAGGTCGAGCCTTCGGTGCGCAAGACCATCGCCAGCACGAGCGGTGTGCCGCGGGGCCGTGCGGCAGCGAAAAATCGGCATATTTCGGTCAATGCATAATCCATCTTGGCTACCTGCGCGGAATTCGATTAGAGTTGCGGGCTGTCAACCGGTTTCCCGCCGACATCATGCATCAATGGATCGTACATAAATTCGGCGGTTCGAGCGTAGCGGATGCCTCCTGTTTCAAGCGGGTCGCCGACATACTGATCGCGGCGGCCGACAGACCGCGCGAAGCAGTGGTTTTGTCGGCGTGCCGCGGTGTGACCGATGCGCTGCTGGGCCTCGTGAAACTGGCCGAACAGGACGAAGATTTCACCACGCCGCTGCAGGCGCTGCGGGTGCGCCACGAGGGGCTCGCCGCGGAATTGCTCGCGGCTCCCGCGGCGGCCGAGTACTGCGTGGTGCTCGGGCAGGACGTCGTGGATATCGCCGGCATGCTCAACACGGTGCGTATGATCCGCGCGGCGCCGTTTTCGCTGCGGGACGTCATCGCCGGCTACGGCGAGATCTGGTCGACCCGCCTGTTCGCGCCATACCTGCGGGCGCGCGGCGGAATTCGCGGCGAGGTCCGCTGGCTCGACGCCCGCCTTGCGGTGGTGGTCGAGTGGGGGTCGCTCGGCCCCGCAGTGCAGTGGGAGGTGAGCGAACAGCGGCTCAAGGAACTCGTGGCAACCGATTTCACCGGTCGTCTGGTGATCACCGGCTACGTTGCCTCGACACCCGAGGGTGTACACACGACCCTGGGACGCAACGGCAGCGACTATTCCGGCTCGATCTTCGGCGCGTTGCTCGGCGCGGCGGAGATACACATCTGGACGGATGTCGACGGCGTGCTGTCGGCCGACCCGAGGCTCGTGCCGAACGCGCAAACCATCGACGAGCTTTCGTACAGCGAAGCGATGGAACTCGCCTACTTCGGGGCGAAGGTGATCCATCCGCAGACCATGGAGCCGGCGGTCCGGCGCGACATCCCGATCTACATCCGCAACACCTTTGCGCCGCAGAAGCGCGGCACCCTCATTTGCGCCAATCCGAAGTCCGCGCTCACGGTCAAGGGCATCACCAGCATCGATCCCGTGGCCCTCGTGAACCTGGAAGGGGCGGGCATGATCGGCGTGCCGGGCACGGCGCACCGGCTCTTCGGCGCGCTGCGCGACGCCGGCATCTCCGTGATCCTGATCTCCCAAGGCAGTTCCGAACACTCGATCTGTTTCGCCATTCCCGAGGCGCAGTCGGTCCGCGCCGAAGAAGTCGTGCGCCGCGCGTTCGATTCGGAGCTGCGCGACGGGCAGATTCAAAGCGTCGATGTCGGCCACGGCCAGAGCATTCTCGCCGTCGTCGGCGATGGCATGGCCGGGACGCACGGCGTCGCCGCCAAGGTGTTCAATTCACTCGGCGACGCCGGCATCAACGTGCGGGCCATCGCGCAGGGCGCGTCCGAGCGGAATATTTCCGTGGTGGTGGACGGTCGGAGCGCCGCGAAGGCGCTGCGGGCGGTGCACGCCGCGTTCTATTTGTCACCGAACACACTGTCCATCGGACTCATCGGGCCGGGCACCGTCGGACGCGTGCTGATCGCGCAGATCGCCTCGCAGCTCGGGCGCCTGCGGGCGCTGAATCTCGATCTGCGCGTGCGCGGCATCGCCACCTCCACGCGGATGCTGCTGGAACAAAATGCCATCGATCTCGAAACCTGGCCGGCGCGGCTCGCGGCGGCGGGCGAAGCGCTCGACCTCGCAAAATTCGTCGATCATGTCCAAGCCGACTACATCCCCCACGCCGTGATCATCGATTGCAGCGCCAGCAGCGACGTCGCCTCGAATTACCGTGGATGGCTTGCAGGCGGGATGCACGTAGTGACGCCGAACAAGAAGGCGAACAGTGGTGCCATGCCCTATTACCGCAGCCTGCAGGAGGCGAAGCGCGCCGCCGGCACGCACTATCTCTACGAGGCGACGGTGGGGGCGGGCCTGCCCATCATCCAGACGCTGCGGGATCTGCGCGAGACGGGCGATGAGATCATCAGCATCGAGGGAATTTTTTCCGGCACGCTCGCCTATCTCTTCAACGTGTTCGACGGCACCGAGCCGTTTTCCGCGATCGTGCGCGCGGCGCGCAAGAAGGGGTATACGGAGCCCGATCCGCGCGATGATCTTTCGGGCATCGACGTGGCGCGAAAGCTGATCATCCTCGCGCGCGAAATGGGCCTGGCCCTGGAACTCGCCGACGTCGAGGTCACCGGTCTCGTGCCGCGGGGGCTCGAGCATTGCGGCGTCGACGAATTCATGGAGCGACTGCCGGGGTTCGATGCGCACATGGCCGCGGTGCTCGCGGATGCGCGCGCTGGCAAAGAAGTCCTGCGCTACGTGGGCCGCATCGATGCGGACGGCCGCGCAACGGTGGGCCTGACGCGCTTCAACGCCGCCCATGCGTTCGCCAACATCGCACTCACCGACAACGTCGTACGTTTCGCGACGCATCGCTATTGCGACAATCCGCTGATCGTGCAGGGCCCGGGCGCCGGACCGGAGGTCACCGCGGGCGGCGTTTTTGCCGATCTGTTACGCCTGTCCGCGTACCTCGGCGCCCATCTCTGAGGAAGAAAACATGCTGACCGATGTAACCGCCTTTGCGCCCGCGACGGTTGCCAACGTCGGCATCGGCTTCGACATCCTGGGCCACACCGTCGAAGCGGTGGGCGACCGGGTGCGCGTGCGGCGCATCGAGGAAGCGATCGTGCGCATCCGGTCGATCACCGGCGTGGCCGGCGAGCTGCCCATCGAGCCGCATCGCAACACGGCGGGGCGCGCGGTGCAGGCGATGTACGATGCCGTGAGGCCGGGCCACGGCTTCGAACTGGACATCGACAAGGGCATTCCGCTCGCCTCGGGCATGGGAGGTTCCGCGGCCTCGGCGGTGGCGGCCGTGGTGGCGGCCAATGCGCTGCTCGAGCAACCCCTGACGCGGCTGCAGCTGCTCAAGTATGCGATGGAGGGGGAAATCGTCGCGAGCGGTTCCGCGCACATCGACAACATCGCGCCGTGCCTGTTCGGCGGCCTCGTGCTCACGGTGGGCATCGACAGTCCGCGGGTGAAGCAGATACCCGTGCCTCCCTCGCTGCGCTGTGTGCTCGTCCATCCGCACATGTTCCTCGGGACCCGCGAAGCGCGCGCGATCCTGAAGACTGACGTAACCCGCTCCGACTTCGTCTGGCAGACCGCGAACCTCGCCGGCTTCATCAGCGGCTGCTACTCGAACGACCTCGAAATGATTCACGATTCGTTCAACGACGTGATCATCGAACCGCAGCGGCATTCGCTGATCCCGGGATTCAAGGACGTCAAGCGCGGCGCCATGTCGGCCGGAGCGCTCGGCTGCTCCATCTCGGGAGCCGGGCCGACCATTTTCGCGTGGGCCGAATTCCAGAACGCCGAGGCCGTGCGCGGCGCCATGGCGGCTGCCTTTGCCGCCAACGGCCTCCAATCGGACGGCTGGATTTCGCGCGTGGAGATCTACGGCGCGCGCGTGGTGAAGGCCTGATGGCGCATCTGCGTTATCTCAGCACACGCACCGGCGCACCCGCCGTTCCGTTGAGCGAGGCCATCGCCCGCGGTCTGGCGCCAGACGGCGGGCTGTACGTGCCTGCCCGGCTGCCCACGGTCGACCCGGCCGCTTTTGCCGGCCTGATCCGCCTGCCCGAGATCGCCCGCGCCGCACTCGGTGGCTTCTTCGACGATGACCGGCTGCAACCGGAGCTCGGAGCAATCGCCGATGCCGCACTCGATCTGCCGGCCCCGAACACGCGGGTCGAGGCATGCGCCGATCCGCTCTATGCACTCGAACTGTTCCACGGTCCGACCGCCGCGTTCAAGGACTTCGGCGCGCGGTTCCTGGCCGAGAGCCTGCAGCGGTTGCAGGAACCCGGCGCCGGCGCCGCGGCGCCGCGGCTCACGATCTTGGTGGCGACCTCGGGGGACACGGGGGGTGCTGTGGCGGCCGCGTTCCACCGGCGCCCGTGGGTGCGCGTCGTGATCCTCTATCCGAACGGACTGGTCAGTTCGCGCCAGGAGCAGCAGCTCACTTGCTGGGGCGACAACGTGGTGTCGCTGCGCATCGGCGGGAATTTCGATGACTGCCAGCGCCTGGTGAAGGAGGCGTTCGTGGACCCGGCGCTGAACGCGCGACACCGCTTCAGCTCCGCGAACAGCATCAACATCGGCCGGTTGCTGCCGCAGATGGTGTACTACATCGGTTCTTGCCTCGACATCGAACGGCGCACCGGTTCCCGCGCCTCGTACATCATTCCCGCCGGCAACCTCGGCAACGCGTTCGCGGCGGTATGGGCCCGTGCCCTGGGCTTTCCCATCGATCGGATCGTGCTTGCGCACAATGCGAACCGCACCGTCCCCGAGTTCCTCGAAACAGCCGTCTGGCGTCCACGTCCGAGCCTCGCGACGCTGGCGTCCGCAATGGACGTGGGCAACCCGAGCAACATGGAGCGCCTGCGCGCCCTGTATCCCACGATCGGCGAACTGCGCAACGAGCTCTGCGCAGAGAGCGTGGATGACGCTACAATTCGCCATCGGATACGGGAGGACTACATGCAGTTCGGACGGGAATGGTGTCCGCACACCGCGACCGCAGCGGAGGTGTACCGGCGCCTGCCTGCCGCCGTGCGCCGCGATCGTCCCTGGGTCGTGGTGGCGACCGCACACCCGGCAAAATTCAACGAGATCGTCGAGCCGCTGCTCGGCAAGGCCGTGGAGGTGCCGGAAAGCCTCGCGAAGCTGCTCGAGCTGCCGCGCAACCTGCGCGATGTGGCACCGACCCTCGAGGCTTTGGCTGCCGCACTCGAATGACGAATTTTCGCATCGAGCCGCAGTGGATCTGGACGGGCGCGGCGGTCGCCGTGCTGGCCGTCGGCGGCACCCTCGCGTCGCGCGCGTACCAGAGGCGCACACGGCGGCGGGCGCTGCTCGCGCGCCTCGAGCGGATTGCTTACGAAGCGGCCCACCAGGTCCAGGTGCCGGACGGCATGGGCGGTTTCATCCACATCGACCATCTGCTGCTCACGCCGCGCGGTCTGCTCATCCTCGACACGCGCCGCGTCGGCGGCCTGATCTTCGGTGGCGACCAGATGAGCGAATGGACAGTGATGGGCCGGGGCGGACGCTATACCTTCGACAACCCGCAGCCGGCGCTATACGACCGGATCGCCGCCGTCAAGGCGCTCGTGGGCGATGTGAACGTGGAGGGGCGGCTGGTCTTCTCCAACATCGGCAAGTTCACCAAGGGAATTCCGAAATGGGTGATCATGCTCGACGGCATCGAACTCGAGTTTCCCGTGGTCGACCGCGCCATGAAGAGCTCCCCATCATTCGCGAAGATTGGCGACGTCTGGAACCGCCTCACCACCCAGCTGCGGCCGAGCCCGCACAACTTCACGAGTCTGTAGCGTGCCTAACGCGCAGGGTCGTCCAGGCTGAACAGGCGCCGTGCATTGCGCGTCGTCGCGGCCGCCACCAACGACAGCGCTTCGCCCCGCACACGGGCCACGGCGTCCGCGATGTGCGGCAGATTGCCGGGCTCGTTGCGGCGCGACCGGGGCTGCGGTAAGAGGTCGCGCGGCAGCAGGTAGGGCGCGTCGGTTTCGAGCAGGAGGCGCTCCAGCGGGATGCGCGGCACCGCCTCGCGCAGTGCGCCCCCCCGCCGCTCGTCGCAGATCCACCCCGTGACGCCCACCGACAAACCGAGTGCGAGATACGCCTCGAGCTCGCCGATGCCGCCCGTGAAGCAATGCGCGACACCGCCGCAGAGCCGCGGCGCGAATTCGGTGAGCATTGCGAGAAAATCCGCATGCGCATCACGCTGGTGCAGGAACACCGGTTTGCGCACCTCCGCCGCGAGCTCGAGCTGGGCCGCGAAGGCCGCGCGCTGCGCCTCGTGCGGCGAAAAATTGCGGTGATAATCGAGGCCGCATTCGCCCACGGCGACCGTGCCGGGCAGGGCGAGCAGGCGGCGGAACTCGGCGAGCTGCGCGGGCTGGAAGCCCGCGGCATGGTGGGGGTGCACGCCGGCGGTACTCGACAGCACCGCAGGCTGCGCGGCGGCAAGAATCGACGCCTCGATCGAACTCGCGAGCTCGGCGCCCGTCACGATCTGCTGCACTACCCCGGCGTTCATCGCGCGGGCAATCACCTCTTCACGGTCCGAAGCGAAGCTCTCGTGCGTGAGGTTCGATCCGATGTCGATCATGTTATATGGTGTCGTCATGCGGGAATTTAACCATAGATGGCGGCGTTTGCTGTCGACGGCGGCCCTGGTGCTCATGACGGCCCACGCGCAGGAGGGCGGCGATCTGCAGGCACAGATACTCTATGCGTATCAAAGCGAGGATTCGAACCGGCTAGCCGATCTCGTGCAACTTCTCGGCGCGGCGGCGAAGTCCGCGCCGGATGACACGGGGCTGCGCTATCACCTGGCGCACGCCGAGTACCGCTACGCGCAGCTCGCCGGCCGGGAGCGTGCGCGAGAAGCCGAGACGGCGCTGCAGGACTGCGTCGATCAGTTGGCGGCGCTGCTCACCCGCAGCGCGCGTTCCGCCGAGGCCCTCGCACTCGATGCCGCCTGCCATGTGGAACTCGCGCGGCACCGGACGCTCGAGGCCGTGCTGCTGCGCTCGCGCGCCCGGGATCGGTTGCGCGCCGCCTACCAGATCGCGCCGCGCAATCCGCGCGTTCTGCTGCTCATGGCCGAGGACGGCCTCGAGAACTTGAAGCCAGGCACCGCGGAATACAAGCAAGCCTTTGCTCAGCTCAACCTGGCCTCGCAGCGCTTCGATGCGACGCCGGCCACGGATGCGGGGGTTCCCGGTTGGGGGCATGCCGAGGCCTATCTCGTCCTGGGCCGCGAGCTCGAGCGGCGCGGTGATGTGATCGGCGCGCGCAACTCGATCGAGAAGGCGCTGATTGCGGCCCCGGAGTTCAAGGCGGCGCAGCGGCAGCTGCTCACGCTCACTAACATGGCGGAGCCCCGTTGAGTTTGTGAGTCACCATAACCACCGGTGCGGGCGAGCGGTGCTGTCGCGGCCGCCGAACTGGTATGATTCCCGCCCGTGAAGACCAACGCCACGCAGCTCTCGTTGTTCGAGACCCGCAGCTCCCCCGACGCCTTCGTCGTCCGGGTGAGTTCGCGGGCGAGGCGGCTGACCGCGCGCGTGCACGTCGGCGGTCGCGTGGAGATCGTCGTGCCTGAGGGCGTTCATCCCAAGGCGGTCCGCGACTTCGTGCACCGCTTCACGCCGTGGATCGATCGCAAGGTCGCGGATATGCAGTGCGCCGGCGAACCGGCCGATCCGGTCCCGAAGGAGATACGCTTCGGTCTCTCGGGGGAACGTTTCGCCGTCGAGTGGCAGGGTGCGGGACGAAGCCGCCTGCGCGAGGAGCCGGGCCGGCGCGTGCTGGCCGCCCCGAGCGAACGCGAAGCGCGGCGTCTGCTGCAGGCGTGGCTCAAGCGGGCGGCCCGTGAGCGCCTGGCGCCGCGGCTCCTCACCCTGGCCGAGAAGCTCGACTACGCGGTCGCACGCGTGGCGATCCGCTGCCAGCGCACGCGCTGGGGTAGCTGCTCCACGCGCGGCACCGTGAGCCTCAACTGTTCGCTGCTGTTCCTGCGACCGGAGGTCGTGCGTTACCTCTTTTTGCACGAACTCGCGCACACCCGGCACATGAATCATTCAAAGCGCTTCTGGCGCCTGGTGGGACAGCTCGAACCGGAATATCGTGAGCTGGATCGCGAGCTGCTCGCCGGCTGGCGCACGGTGCCCGAGTGGGTCTTCAAGCCCTAGGAGCCCCTCTGAGCGAGTCGACCCCGCCGCTCAAGCCCTTTGTCGACCTGTCCGACGAAGCCGTCCATTGGGAACTCGGTGAGTCGCCGAGCTACGCGCAGTACTTGGACCTCGGTCGGCTGCTCGGCGCGCAGCACCCGTTGTCCGATCACCACGATGAGATGCTCTTCATCACCATCCACCAGGTTTCCGAACTGTGGATGAAGCTGTGCCTGCACGAGCTCTACGCCACGGTCGATTGCGTGCGCCGCGACGACCTCGGACCGACGTTCAAGATGCTGGCGCGCGTCTCGACCATCCAGCAACAGCTGCTCCAGGCGTGGGACGTGCTCGCCACCATCACACCCTCGGATTACTCGGCGTTCCGCAACACGCTCGGCAAATCGTCCGGCTTCCAGTCCGCGCAATACCGGATGCTCGAATTCGTGATCGGCAACAAACATGCCGAGACCATCGAAGTGTTCCGCGCCGATCCCGCCGTGTATGCCCGGCTCGAGCGCGCGCTGCGCGCTCCGTCCCTCTACGACGAGGTGCTGAGCCTTCTCAGCCGACGGGGATTCGATGTGCCGCCGCAGTCGAGCGACCGTGACTTCTCGCTGCCCTACCGGGCCAGCAAGCAGGTGGCGGCAGCGTGGCTCAGCGTTTATCACAACTCCGAGAAGGAGTGGGATTTGTACGAAATGGCGGAGCGGCTCGTCGATCTCGATTACAAGTTTCAGCTGTGGCGCTTCTCGCACATGAAGACCGTGGAGCGCATCATCGGCTACAAGCGCGGCACCGGCGGCACCGGCGGCGTCTCCTATCTCAACAAAGCGCTCGAGTTGAAGTTCTTTCCCGAACTTTGGACGATTCGCACATCCATGTAGGGCGCAAGTTGACCACGATCCAAGATCAGCTGCAGAACGTCAACGTTCTATCCAGCGACCTGCTCGCGACCCCGGAGGAGGTCAAGGCTCGTCTGCCGCTCACGCAGCGGGCGGCCGACTCCGTCTACCGGTTCCGTGAAATGGTCCGCGCCATTCTGGAGCGGCGCGATCCGAGGCTGTTCGTCGTGGTCGGACCGTGTTCGATCCACGACGTGGCCGCCGCGCGCGAATACGCGGGACGACTGAAGAGCCTCTCGGCGCGCGTGGAGCGCACGCTGCTGCCCATCATGCGGGTCTATTTCGAGAAGCCGCGCACGACAGTAGGCTGGAAGGGTCTCATCAACGATCCGGATCTCGACGACTCGTTTCACATCGAAAAGGGCATCCACATCGCGCGCGAGCTGCTCCTCTACATTGCCGAACTCGGCCTGCCGGCGGGGACCGAAGCGCTCGATCCCATCATGCCGCAGTACCTCTCGGAGCTGATCACCTGGACCGCGATCGGCGCGCGCACCACCGAGTCGCAGACGCACCGGGAGATGGCGAGCGGCCTGTCGACGCCGGTCGGCTTCAAGAACGGAACCGACGGGACGCTGTCTGCCTCGATCAACGCCCTGCAGTCGGTGCGTCACCCGCATCACTTCCTCGGCATCACCCAACAGGGCCAGTCGGCCGTATTCCGCACCCGCGGCAACAGCCACGCGCATATCGTGCTGCGCGGCGGCGGCGGCAGGGTGAACTATGACGCCGTCAGCATTGCGGTCGCGGAGCGCGAACTCGCGGGCGCGAATCTGCCGGCGAACATCGTGGTGGATTGCAGCCATGGCAATTCCAACAAGGATCCGAGCCTGCAGCCGCTGGTCGCGGAGAACTGCGTGGCGCAAATTCAGGACGGCAATCGGTCGATCGTCGGGCTGATGCTCGAAAGCCACTTGAAATCCGGCAATCAGGCGATACCGAAGGATCTCTCGACGCTCGAATACGGGGTGTCGATCACCGATCCCTGCATGGATTGGAACACCACCGAGACGCTGCTGCTGAATCTCGATCGGGCGCTGCAAAACGTGCGCAGGGTTTGACTACGTCCAATCCGCCACGGCGATTCCGAGGGCCGCCGCTCGCCGCCGGGCCGCGGCGCCGGCGTTGACGAGCACCGCCCGGTCCGCCCGCACCATGTGCGGCAGATCGGAGCCGCTGTTGCCGTAGGCCGTCATGGCGGCTCCCGGATAATCGATGCGCAGCATTTCGAGGCACCGGGCCTTTTCCTCGCCGCGCCGGTTCGGCGTCTCGAGCCGGCCGTCGAGCGCATCGCCTTTCCACAGTACCTCGGTGCAGATGGTCCGCTCGAAGCCGAGCAGCCGGCCGATGCGCGGCACGTAGAGGTCGGGGCTCGCCGACAGCAGCACCAGCCGGTCGCCGTTGCGGCGGTGTGCTTCGAGCACCTCGAGCGCCGCCGGGCGGAATGCGCGGCGCGGCTTCAATTCCCCGACGAAGCGCTCGGCCCAGGCTTCGACGCGCGCGCGTGGTTCACCGCCCAGCACGGCGCGGATCACGCGCGACTTGAGCAGACCGTGGTCGCGGCGGCCGGCGAGAAAGGCAGCCACGGCGAGCGGCAAGCGCCAGGTCCGCAGGACCCGTTCCGGGTGCCTCGCGACATATCCCCGCAAATAGGGCAGCAGCGTGTCGTGCCACGTGAGGGTGCCGTCGAGGTCGAAGACGGCGACACAGGGCGTCGCCGGCACGGACTTGATCATGCATCGATGATACAGTGGGCACGATGACGCTGTCAGGGATGCAACGCCTCGCCCCACTGATTGCCTGCGTGGCGCTCCTCAGGGGCGTCGCACCGGTGGGCGCGTATGCCGCGGAATCGGCGCCACTCGCGGTGTTCGGGCGGCTGCCGACTCTCGAGGATGTGGCGCTCTCGCCCAGCGGCGAGCGGATCGCCTTCGTCAAGACCCAGGCCGATGACCGCCTGCTCGGCGTGATGCGCCTAGGTGACCCCAAACCGCTCGGCGTGATGCGCGTCGGGGACGCAAAGTTGCGCAGCCTCAAGTGGCTCGACGAGGACAACCTGCTCCTGACCTATACCGACACATCCCTGCCGCCGATCGGCTTCTTCGGCGCCAGGCGGGAATGGACCTTCCTTGCGATCTACAGCCTCGCGACGCACCGGACTGTCCCGGTGTCGTTCGAGATCCGTGACCAGCGGACATTCAATACCGTCACCGGTGAGCCGATGGTGCGCG
>Ga0302319_10012360_pt1 | contig 16104 bp, 14 predicted proteins | sample Bog_T0_2_FD_203319 | JGI IMG/M metagenome (GOLD analysis project Ga0302319, IMG submission 203319) | Peat permafrost microbial communities from Stordalen Mire near Abisko, Sweden - Bog_T0_2 | ecosystem: Environmental > Terrestrial > Soil > Wetlands > Peat | place: Sweden: Abisko, Stordalen Mire...
AAAAAACTTTTGAGGCTCTCGAGGCTTTTGAGCGGCCATGGTCTGGCCGCTCAAAAGCCTCGGGAGACTCAAAAGTTTTTGCGCGCTTTTTTCAAGAGCTCGGCCTTCTCTACGTCCTCAATTTGCACATGATCTTCATCTTTACATAGGCTTTTAGTCAGACACCCGAAGGCGCCATCAGTGCTTTCGATAGATTTCAACAACGGTTAGGATCGAGCGATTGAGACACGACCCTGCCACTACCGAAATTCCGCTGACCGAATGCGACCGTGAGCCGATTCATATCCCTGGCAGCATTCAGCCGCACGGCTTCCTGTTCAGCCTGACAGCCGGCATGAAAATCGGTTCCCTGAGCGCGAATGCCGCGCAACATCTTGGCCGGCCCGCGGCGTCACTGCTCGGCATGGCTGTTGACGAACTGCTCGATTCCGCATCGCCCGCCATCGTGGCGAAATTCGTGCCGCAGGGCGAGCCAAGCACACGGCTGAACGACGTGCGCATCTGCGGCACGGCGCCGCTATGGGAGGCATTTCTTCATACCGGCGTCACTGGTGCGCTGCTTGAAGTCAAACTTCCCGGACCCTCCGTCAGGCCATCGGTCAGCAGCATTCTGGCGAGCTATGACGGCGCCAGCAGGCGGATGCGAAAAGCCTCCGACGTGTTGGGCATCTGCCAATGCCTGGCCGACGAGGTGCAGCACCTGACCGGCTACGACCGCGTGAACGTGTACCGCTTCACCGCCGAATGGAACGGTGAAGTCATCGCCGAGGCAAATGCCGGCCTGATGCCAGCTTTTTTGGGGCTGTTCTTCCCGGCGGCGGACATCCCGGCGCAGGCCCGGGCTTTGTACACGATCAACCCCGAGCGGCACATCCCCGATATTCATTACATCCCGGTCCCGCTGGTCTCCTCCACGGCGGAGCCCGTCGATCTCAGCCACGCGATGCTGCGCAGCGTGTCGCCGGTACATCTCGAATATCTGCGCAACATGGCGGTTGGCGCCTCGATGTCGGTCTCGATTCTGCGCGATGGCGAACTATGGGGGCTGGTCGCGTGCCACCACCATGAAGCCCGTTACGTGTTATATGAGTTGCGTCAGGCCGCCGTATTGCTGGCGCATCTGGCGGCCTGGCAAATGGCGGTGGCTGAGGATACCGAGATCACGCGCCGCAACGTGGGGGTGAAAGCCATCGAGGCCGCACTCCTGCATGACACCACATCAGACACGCATTATCGCGACGCGCTGCTGACCCACGGCGACGGCCTGCTGAAAATGCTGCATGCGTCGGGCTTTGCCTTCAGCCTCGGCGACAATGTCAGCTTGCTCGGCGATACGCCGGCGGAGACCGATTTGGCCGGGCTGATCGACCACCTGGTCGGCCACCTGATTGCGACGGGGGCAGGGATTTTTGCGACCGATCATCTGCGCCGCTTTTACGCGCCGGCCGCGGCTTGGCCGAACACCGCCGGCATGATCGCGGTGCTGCTGGGCGGCTCGCCCCGTAGCATGATGATCTGGTTCCGCCCTGCGATCACGCAGACGGTAACCTGGGCCGGTGCGCCGGCGAAAACCACGGCGGCTTGCGCACCGGGCGCCGAAGCGGGCCTGCGTTTGTCACCGCGCAAATCCTTCGCCGCCTGGACCGAGACGGTCACCGGCCGGGCACGGCCCTGGGCGCCGCATGAAATGGCGGCGGCGAACGGGCTGCGCGACGTGATCGTCGATCTCGTCCTGCGCCGCACCGCGGCGCTCGAGCAGATGAACAGCGAATTGCGTCGCAGCAACGACGACCTGGAATCCTTCGCTTACGTGGCCGCGCATGATCTGAAAGAGCCGCTGCGCCGGATTGAGACGTTTGGCACGCTCCTGGAACGTGTGTTTCGTCTCCGTAACCTGGAGACCGCGGATGTAAAACCCTGGTTTGAAGGGATTCAAGCGTCTTCGCGGCGGTTGCGTACCTTGATTGATGACCTGGCCGAGTATTCCAGGCTCGGCCACCATGCCGATCCGTTCACCGCGGTGGCGCTGGATAAATTGGTTGCGGAGGTGCGGAGCGACCTGGCGACGCTGATTGACGAAACAGCAGCCGGGCTGGAAGCAGACAAGCTGCCTGTTTTGGTCTGCGATCAAAGCCAGATGCGGCAGGTGCTGCAGAACATCGTGCAGAACGCCATCAAATACCGCCATAAGGACCGGCCGCCGCGGATTCACGTCTCAGCAACGGTTCGGCCGGCGGATACGCCGTTTGATGCGCCGATGCTTGAATTGCTGATCCAGGATAACGCCATCGGCATCGAAGCGCGGCATTGCGAGCAGGTATTTGAGCCATTCAAACGGCTGCATAGCAGCGATGCTTATGACGGTAGCGGCATCGGCCTCGCGATCTGCCGCAAGATTGTCGAGCGTCATCACGGCACGATTACCGTTTCCAGCGTGATCGGCGAAGGATCGATATTCATGCTCTGTCTGCCAATGCGGCCATCCAATGAACCGGACAAAATTGCATGAGCGATGAGCCACCTGCTACGCCCGCCATCCCGGTTCTGCTGGTCGCCGAAGATGATAAATACGACCGGATGTTTCTGCAGCAGGCCGTTGCCGAAGCCGGCCTGGCCGTTGACTTGAAATTCGTCGCCGATGGCGAGCAACTGCTCGATTATTTGCACCGGCGCAATGACTTTGCACAGATCGACGTGCCCATGAGCAACGTCCTGGTATTGATGGACCTGAACATGCCGCGGCTGAACGGCGACGATGCCTTAAAGCAAATCCGCGCTGACCGCGGACTGGACTGCACGCCAGTGGTGATTTTCTCTACCTCCAGCGATGAGAAGCAGATCGCGCAATCCTACGAGAACGGCGCCAACGCCTTCATCACTAAACCGGCTGACTTCAATGATTTTGTCGCGGTCATAAGGAAGCTTGGGCTGTTTTGGTTTGGCGCCGCGCGGCTTCCTTTGTTAAAAAGGTAGCGACGATGGCCTCGAGTCAGGGGAGAAACATATTAGGCGTGTATCCTTTGGACAGTATCGGTTTGTAGGTGCTGGGGTGGTGCGCGGCTAGTGTTGGGTGAAGTGGCGGCCGAAGATACTTCTAGTAGATTAATACTTAACCTGCTAACGAAGACTCATGGCGAAAATCTTCTTTTGTCTCATATTTAGCTCAACTGTGCGGGCCGCCTGCCCTAAATTAATTTGCGCATGACAGTCTTTACCCGTGCCGGATGCTTTTTGTCCGGCACGATGTTGCTAACTAACCGAGGAGAACGGCGGGTCGAAACGCTCGTTCCCGGCGACGAACTGGTGGCGATCCGGGCAGACGGGCCGGCGCTGCAGCGGATATCCCGTATCTCCGCCATCCATCGCAGGTTGCCGGGCGAGGAGGCGCTCTACCGCATTGGCGCCAATGCTTTTGCGCCGCAGATGCCGATGCGCGATCTGACGCTGTTCGGCGAGCATGCCATTTACGCCGATGGCGCGCTGTTTGAGCTGCGGGATCTTTGCAACGACATGACGATTATCCGGGAGGTGCCGCGAGTTTTGACCGGCTACGTGGTCGAACTTGATGCGCATGATCTGGTGCTGGCGGAAGGACTGCCGGTGGAGAGCAGTCCGGGCGCATCCGGCCAGGCGGTCGAAGCGGCCGGACCGAACATCATCGTGCTGTATCCGGCATGGGCGCCGGCGGAACGGCAAGGGTGCTGCCTACCGGTCAGCCGTGACGGCACGTTGTTGCTTGCCCTGCGGCGGATGCTGGCGCATCGCGCCGGAGTGCGACGGCAGGTTTCGGCGAAATGACGCGGCGCCAGACGTCGGCAAGTCGTCGCCAAAACAGCAAATCGCTGGATCGAGTAACGCGCCGTCCGACGATCTGCGTGAACGCGAGACCAGCACCGCCGCCACCTCCTCGCTGATCAATATTTTCGCGATTTATTTTGAACCTGCTTGCCGCGCGCCGCGGTCGATTTCACCGAAAGCGGCCTAAACCCGTCACGCCCAGGCAGTCTGTTTCGGTGTTGTTATGATTGGGCTTGGCGCGCGATCTGATGCCGTCTCATCCTGGTCGCGCGACTGCGAATCCATGCCGATGCCGATTTCGTTCAGATTGGCCTTTAGCGCGTTCATCAGCCCATCTACCGAATTGGCGGTCTCCAGCACCATTTCCGCCAGGCTGCCTGAATTGGACGCAAGCTGCGCGCCTTCGCGGACCTCCTTGGCCAGGCTGAAAATCGCCTCCTGCATGTCCTTGGCGCTGCCGGCGACCTGCACCGTGAGCTTCTCCTGACCTGCGATCGCCGCGGCAATTTCGCCGTTCGAGGCATCCACCGTTTCGATGATGCTGGCGAGCTGGTTGAGTGACTCGACCGATTTCGTCACCATCGCATTCAGTTCGGCGATTTTGCCGCCGATCGTCTCGGTCGCGGCGGCCGTCTGGGTAGAGAGTCCCCGCACCTCGTCGGCCACCACCGCGAAGCCGAGGCCAGCCTGGCCGGCCCGCGCCGCCTCAATCGAAGCATTGATGGAGAGCATGCGGGTCTGGCGCGCGATGTTGTCGATCAACTCGACGGTACTGGCGACGGCGCCCGACAGGTTGGCCATCGCCGTCACGCAAAGCCGCGTCTCGGCGGCCTGGGCGGTGGCGTTCTTGACGGTGGTGGCGGTTTCGCGCAGCGCCACGACGATCACGCGGATCGAGCCGGCGAGTTCGCCGCTGACGCTGTTCAAAGCGCCGATGCCGGCTTCCGCGGCGCTGGTGCGCTGCAGGGCGTTTTTGAACTGGCCCTGGGCTTCCAGCGCGCCGGAAGCCATTTCCTCCGCCGCCTCGCGCATCGTCTGATTTTCCTGCAGGACCGTCTGCACCGAGGTCTCTACCTGATCCAAAATCGCGGCGCCGAACAGCCCGATCGCGGTGCGCATATCCTGCGGCGCGCCAGGCGATGCAGCTGCCAGAACCGGCATTGCCGGCTCCGCGGCGATCCCGGCATCTTCGAAGGCCGGCTCCATCAGCGCCATAGTCTCGGCTTCGGCGAGAGGAGCTTGCGGCGCAAGGACAAAAACCGGCGGCGCCCGATCGCCGTGCAGTGGCTTCGGGCCGCCGCGCCACGGCCACGCGAGCGCAGCACAAGCGGGGATCATTGCCGCAGCCAGCAGGCGCGCCGGCCAAAGCTCACCCGGCGTCATCAGCAGCACCGCCGCGCCGCTCTCGATGATCAGCCACAGAGCGATCCGTAGACCCACCCGCCATCTGGACCCGGAGCCGGTCTCTAACAATTTATGCGCGCCAATTCGTTTCAAACGGTCGAAACTCCACGGCCAGAACTACTGCACTCAAGCGAGAAAGAAGTGCTTTCTTGAAAAAAGGGCGTCCCGCCCGGGAATCCAAAAAACTCTTGATCCCTTTTAGGCCGCGCTCAGCCGCGCGAGGATATCCAGGACTCTCGCCGATGTTTCCGTTCATCACATTGCACAGTCCAAACCTAGCCGGTTGCGCGATCGCACCGTTTAGTCGGCACGCTGGCGACCATGCCCTGGAAAGACTTAACAAAATGTTTCGAGAGTAATGTTTTCTAAAACGAAAGAACGAGCGCTAACGGCGGCGGCGAAATTTGTTTGCGCCATTCGCTAAGTGTTAAGCGGTCCGTGTTGTTTTGCCGGGCGAGATGGGCAAGGCGCGCCGTTCCGGATGAGTGCCAAGCGCCTGGCCCCCGAGGATTGTGCGTCTGATTTCCACTCGGGCCCCGTGTGAGGAGATCAAGTGATGCCGCTGGCGAAACGTGCGCAGGTTTTTCAGACTAAATCCGAGGCCCCAACCGCAGCCGCCGAGCGGCCGGATCGCAATGCGGCGCAGGCGGATATCCAGCGCAAGCGCGCGCGCACTTTTGCGCGGCAGCAGAAAATCGCCGAGCGCGTCGCCAGCGCGACCACGCAGATGGCCTCCGGCATCAACCAATCCGTCGCCGCCGCCGAGCAGCTCCGCAAATCGATGGAGCAGATCGCCACCGGCGCCGAAGAAGCCGCCGGCGCCTCGCAGGAATCGCTCGGCGCGGTCACCTCGATCGCGGCGAGCATTGCTCAGGCCAAAGAAAAAGCCGAGCTGAGCCGCCAAAAGACCGGCACGATGCAGACCCTGTTGGGCGAATTGGTGACGCAATTGGCGAGTTCGGTCGCAAATATTTCCACCAGCGCCAACCGGCAATTCGCCTCCGTGCAAATGGTCGTGGAGCTTGAGAAACAGGCCGCCTCCATCGGCGAGATCGTAAAAGCCGTGGCGCGCATCGCGGACCAGACGAATTTGCTGGCATTGAACGCCGCCATCGAGGCGGCGCGAGCCGGCCAGCACGGCAAGGGCTTTGCCGTGGTCGCCGATGAGGTGCGCACGCTAGCCGAAACCTCCGAAAAAAGCGCACGCGATATCCAGACGCTGATCGCGCAGATCCAGAGCCACGTGACGACGATCGCCGAAGGCATCACGGCCGCCGCGGAAGCCGCGAATGCCGAGGTCGACAAAGGCCGGCAGGTGAGCGGGCAACTGCGCAAGGTCGGCGATGACATGGTCATGGTCGGCCGCGGCGCGGAAGATATCGCGGCCGGCGCGCTGGAATCGGACCGCGCGGCGCGCGAGGCACAAACCGGCGCCGAGCAGATCGCCGCAGCGGCGACCGAATTGTCGTCTTCCTCCGAGGAAGCGCTGAAAACCGTCGGACAGCAATCCACCGCGCTGCAACAGAGCCAGACCGCATCCGAGGAACTCGCCACCCTCGCCGATGAGCTCAAGAACGGCACCGATCTTTCCAAAAGCGCCGAGGAAGTCGCCTCCGCCGCCGAGGAACTCTCCGCGGCCGTGCAGGAAATCAGCTCCGCCTCGGCCCAGATCATGGTGGCGATCGAGCAGATCAACCGCGGCTCGCAACAGGCTTCGGCGGCCGCCGCGCAGTCCACCGCCGCGATCTCGCAGATCGAAAAAGCCGCGGTGGTGGCCCAAAAACGCGGCACCGAGGCGATGACCACCGGCAGCGCCATCAACGACCTGGTGCAAGCCAGCCGCGTGTCCATCGACGAACTGATCCAGGGCGTGAAAAAGGGCATGGACGAGACCGTGAAATCCGCCCAGCTCATCACGACATTGGAACAGGTGAGCCGGCGGATCGATAAGATCGTCGACTCCATCACCACCGTTTCCATTCAGACCAACATGCTGGCGGTCAACGGTTCGATCGAAGCCGCGCGCGCCGGCGAATTCGGCAAGGGTTTCATGGTCGTCTCGATCGATATCAGGAACCTGGCCCGCGAATCCGCCGAAAACGCTGAGCAGATCAAGGATGTCGTGAAAGCCACGCAGGACCAGATCGTCGCGGTGCGGCGCGATCTCGAGCAGATCGCCGCCGCGGCAGCCAACGAGGTGCAGAAAAATGAGGAAATCACCGCCAAGCTGGTCTCCGTCGTGCAGGAAATGCAGATCGTGCAGTCCGGCACCGATGAAATCCTCAGAGGCTCCGAAGTGATACTGAGCGCGGTGCAGGAAGCCCAAAAAGGCATGCAGCAGATCGCCATCGCCGCCGAACAATCCAACCGCGCCTCAACCGAAGCCGCCACCGCGGCCCGGCAGCAGTCGCGCGGCGCGGAGGAACTGGCGGCGGCCGTGGAAGAGGTCGCCTCGCTCGCCGATGAGCTGCAAAACTCGCGCGATTGACAGCAACTTTCAGGAGTGATCGCATGGCAGCTTTAGAACAGGCCGGGCTGGAGCCCGGAATCGTGCCCGTCGGCGGCGGGCAGTTCGTGACGTTTCATATCGATGACGGGCTGTTCGCGGTGCCGTTGACCGAGGTGCAGGAAATCATCCGCATGCCGGACATCGTGCAGGTGCCGCTCAGCCCGCCCGCGCTGGAAGGGCTGGCCAATCTGCGCGGCACGGTGATGGCGATCACCAGCCTGCGGCGGATCTTTGACTACCCCGATCTCGAGCACGACGACGCGACCCGCGTCGTGGTGCTGAACCGTGGGATTCCGGCCGGGCTGGTGGTGGACCGCATGGCCGCGGTCGTTTCGGCGCTGGAAAGCGAGATCGAACCGGCCAGCGCGATCGAAACCACGATCAGCGGCGAACTGCTGCGCGGCGTGATCCGGCAATCCGATAACCGCGGCATGATCATCATTCTGGACCCCGGCCGCCTGACCGGAGACCATGCGCCTGGGGGCAGCAAGCCGCGCGACGCCAACGGGGACACCCGCAACGGCGCCAGCCATACCATGCTCAGCCACAATGCCGCCGGCGCGGTTGACGAAGTGCAACTCGTCAGCTTTGAAGTGGCCGGCCAGGAATATGCCCTCAGCATCGAGCACGTTCAGGAAATCGTGCAAATGCCGGCAAGCATCGCCGCGGTGCCGCGCGCCGATCCGCACGTTCTCGGCATCATGACGCTGCGCGAAAAATTGCTGCCGCTGGTCAGCCTGCGCGCCATGCTGGGCCTACCCCCTGCCAGCGCCGATGACCGCAACAAAATCGTCGTCGTCGCCCTGCCGGGCGGCGCCGCTGTCGGCATCGTCATGGACATGGTGCGCGAAGTGCTGCGGGTCAGCCGCGCCCGCATGGAGCCGATGCCCGCCTTGCTGAACGCCGGCGGCGAAATCGCCGCCATCTGCCGGCTGGAGGATGGCAAGCGGCTGGTTTCGGTGCTCTCGGCCGAGGCCCTGTTCGGCACCCAAGCGGTCACCAGCGCACTCGCGCATGTCGCGGAAGATGAGGCAACGGAGGATGCGATGAACGATGCGGAACCGGGCAAAGGCGAAGCCGCCGAACTTGAGGAACAATTCGTGGTGTTCCGCCTGGCGGATGAGGAATATGGCGCGCCGATCGCCGCCGTGCAGGAAATCGTGCGCGTGCCTGAGTCGCTGACGCGCGTGCCGAAGGCGCCGGCCTTCATCAAGGGCGTGGTCAATCTGCGCGGCGCGGTGCTGCCCGTGGTCGACCAGCGCAGCCGCTTCGCGCTGCCCGAAATCGCGCGCTCCGACCGCCAGCGCATCATGGTGTTCACCATCGGCGGCATCCGCACCGGCTTCATCATCGATTCGGTCTCGGAAGTCTTAAAAATCCCGCGCGCCGCGATCGGCCCGGCGCCGGAACTTTCGGCCGAGCAGGCGCGGCTGATCTCGCGGGTCGCCAATCTGGAGGCGCAAAAACGCATCATCATGCTGATCGCGGTCGACCAGCTTCTGGCCGGTGAAGAATTCGGCGCGGTGGCGAAGGCGGCCGGCGTGGTCTCGCATTGAAGGTAGTAAGAATGTTCTTTTTTGCAAAAAAGGCGCCCCGCCCGGGGAACCAAAAAACTCCCGTTCCGCTTCGCGTGGCCGTGGCGGCGCCACAGCCGCGCGAAGCGGCCAAAAGTTTTTTTGCTTCTTTTTTCTCAAAAAAAGAAGGGCTTGCTTTCTCGTGATTAAAATCCTGATCGCCGACGACTCCGCCCTGATGCGCAAATACCTCGGTGATATCTTCAAATCCGAGGGCGATTTCGAGATCAGCCTGGCGCGCAACGGCGCCGAGGCGCTGCAACTGGCCAATTCGTTCAAACCCGACGTCATGACGTTGGACGTCAACATGCCGGAGATGGACGGCATCACCTGCCTTAGCCGCATCATGGTGGAATGTCCCTGCGCGGTGGTGATGGTCTCCTCCCTCACCAGCCAGGATGCGGAGGTGACGTTGCAGGCGCTGGCTCTGGGGGCGGTGGATTTCATTCCGAAGCCGGATGGCACCGTTTCGTTGCATATCGAGAAGATCCGCCTCGCGCTGGTGACCAAAGTGCGCGCTGCCGCGCGCGCCAAACCGCGCGGCAGCCGGTTTCTGGCCGAACGCGTGCGCCGCGCGAGTGCCCAGGCGTCCTCAACCGCCGCCGGAATGACCGAAGGTCCCGCCGCGCGGGCGCAAGTGCCGGCCGGCCAGCCGCGCGGTCTGGTGCTGATCGGCGTGTCAACCGGCGGTCCCGGCGCCATCGAGGCGATTTTGCCGCGGTTGCCAAAGCATTTTCCGTGGCCGGTGCTGGTGGCGCAACACATGCCGCAGAGTTTTACTGGCGTGTTCGCCCGCCGGATCGACGCGCTATGCGGGCTCACGGTGAGCGAAGTGGCCAAGCCCACGCCGGTCGCGGCGGGCCAGGTCTATATCGCGCGCGGCGATGCCGACATGCTGGTCACCCGGCGCGCCGGCAGCGTGGTCGTCACCCCGGCCCCGGCCTCCGAGCAGCATCATTGGCATCCCAGCGTGGCGCGCCTGGTGACCAGCGCGCTGGAAACCATGCCCGCGAGCAATTTGCTGGGCGTGATGCTGACCGGCATGGGCGATGACGGCGCCGAGGCGATGGCGGCGCTACGCGCGCGCGGCGGCCGCACGATTGCGGAATCGGAGGAGACCGCCGTGGTCTGGGGCATGCCGGGCGAACTGGTGAAACGCGGCGGCGCCAGCGTCGTGCTGCCGCTGCATCGCATCGCCGACCAGATCACGCGCTGGGCCACATAATATGCCGCTAGTCCGCGCCGACGCCGCCGGGGCGCCCGCCCCGCCGCCCGCCGATTCCGAGTTTTTGGTCACGGCGCTAACCAGCCAGGATGCCGGCGCCCGCCGCCGCGCCGCCCACGAACTGGGCGGCCTCGCCGCGCAGGCGGGCGCCGAAGCCAAGATTATCGAGGCGCTGGCAACGCAGTTGCAAACCGAAAATAACACCGCCGTGCGCGAGGCGATTTTCGCCGCCCTCGGCCAGATCGGCGGCGCCCACGCCGCCGCATTGCTGGCGCCCTTGCTGCGGCTGGAGGATGCCGGCTTGCGCAACGGCGCGCTGGAGACCTTGAAGCGGCTGGCGGATGCCGCGGTTTCGGCGGTGGACCCGCTGCTGGCTGATCAAGATGCCGATGTGCGGCTGCTGGCGGTCGAGGTCATGCGCGGCTGGAAGCCGGACCGCGCCGTGCCCCGGCTGGCCGCGATCCTCGCCAGCGAACAGCAAGTCAACGTGGTGGGTGCCGCGGTCGATGTGGCGTTGCAGGCGGGTGACGCCTCCCTGTTGCCGGCCCTTGTCGCGTGCGCGGCGCGTTTTGCCGGGGCGGGCTATGTCGAATTCGCCATCGCCATGGCTGTGAAGGCCCTGACGGACCGTTCCGCTGTCCACGTAGATGAGCCTTGAACGCGATGCCCCCCATCAAGGCGGCGGCCGATCCGAAGATCTCGGAGGCCGATTACGTCAAATTCTGCGACTATTTCTACCGCCAGACCGGCATTTCGTTCGGCGGCGGCAAGCAATATTACGTCGATAAGAGGCTGATCGACCGCATTCAAAAAACCGGATCGGAGAATTTCGACCGCTACTTCGCCAGCCTGAAACGCAGCGATGCGGCGCCCGAATTTGAAAAGCTCACCAGCCTGCTTACCGTGAACGAAACCTATTTTTTTCGCGAGGATCATCAGTTCGAGTGCATGGTCCTCCACATGCTGCCGGAAATCGTCGCGCGCCGGCGCAAAGGGGAGCGGTTTCGTATCTGGTCGATGCCCTGCTCCACCGGCGAAGAGCCCTATTCGATCGCGATATTTCTTCTGGAAAATTGGTCGTCGGTGGATGATTTTGATATCGAGATCATTGGCTCCGACATCGACACCGGCGCGCTGGCGGCGGCACGGGCCGGAATCTATGAAAAGCGGGCGCTGCACCGGCTGCCCAAGTCGCTGGTGCAGCGCTACTTCAGCACACTGGCCGATGATCGATTCCGGCTGGCCGACAGCCTGCGCGATTCGGTTCGTTTCACCCAGGTGAATTGCATGGATGCGATGGCGATGCGCGCCTTTGCGAACATCGACATCATTTTCTGCCGCAACATGCTGATCTACTTTGACGATCAATCCAGGCTATCAACGGTACAGAATTTTTATGACTGCATGGCGCCTGGAGGCTTCATCTGCCTTGGCCATTCGGAATCGATGAGCCGCATCTCATCGATCTTCGCGCCGCGCCATTTCCCGCAGGCGATGGTGCATCAAAAACCGCTCGGAGGGGCATGATGGAAACGATTCCAGCCCGCATATTGGTGATCGACGATTCAGCACTCGTGCGGCAGTACCATCGGCAAATCCTGGAACAGGCCGGCTACGAGGTGGCCGAGGCGGTCAACGGCATGGACGGACTTGAAAAGGCGCTCGAGCAAAAATTCGATCTCTGCGTGGTCGACGTCAACATGCCGGTGATGGACGGCTACGCCTTCCTGCACGCCCTGCGCGCCGCACCCGCCGCGCACGACCTGCCGGCGCTGATGATTTCCACCGAAGCCGCGGCGGCCGACCGGGACCAGGCGCTGGCCGCCGGCGCCAATGCCTATCTGACCAAACCGGTGCCGCCGGCAGCACTCTGCGCCTACGCCGCCGCCATGCTCGGGGTGGCGTCATGAACGACGATCTGCTGGAACAATTCATTACCGAAGGCCGCGAATTGCTCGCCGAAGCGGTGGAGGACTTATTGGCGCTGGAACGCGCCCCCGACGACAAGGAGCGCATCAACCGGTTGTTTCGCTCCATCCACACCGTCAAAGGCTCATCGGGCCTATTCGACCTGCCGCCGATCACGCGCTTGCTGCATGCCGGCGAAGACATGTTCCAGGCGGTGCGCGAACGCGGCCTCAAACTGACGCCGGACATGGTGGACGCCTCCCTCGCGGCGGTCGATCTCGTCACGCGCTGGATCGATGAACTCGAGCGGACCGAAATTTTACCAGCCGATGCCGGCGCGCTCGCCACCGGCCTGGCAGCCCGGCTGCGCACCTATTTCGACAATCCGGCGACCGCCGCACCCGCCGGCATAGCACGCGCCGGCGTGGCGCCTTCCGGCGTGGCGCCTTCCGGCGCGGCGCCCGCCGGCGTGGCGGCCGCCAGCGCAAACGCGCCGGTGCCCTCCGAAACGCCGCAACTGGATCGCTGGTTCAGCGCCGCAACGCTCGCGCAACTCGCGCGGAGCGGCGAAAAATTTCACCTGATCGTCTATCAGCCATCGGAATCCTGTTTCTTCAAAGGCGAGGACCCGCTCCACCTCGCGCTGCAAACCCCGAACCTGGCGGCACTGGCCTGGGCCTGGCGCAACCCCTGCGCCCCGCTCTCCGAACTCGACCCGTATCAATGCAATCTGGATTTTTTCCTCCTCTCCAGCGCGACGCCTGAGGCGCTGGCGGCGAATTTCCGCTACGCCGCGCAGGATGTAACGTTTTTGCCGCTGCCGCCAGGCAGTTTTTCAGCCGCGGCACCGGTGGCTCTACCCGATATCACCCGCGATCTGTTGCAATTTTGTACCGATATGCTGGCGCACGACGCGCCTCCCGCGGAACAGCCAGGCCGTTTCGCCGCCGCGCGACGCGTTGCGGCCAATGCCCTGCGCGCAGCGGGCCTCACCGAGGCCGCGGTCCAGTTGGCCGAGGCAGATTCGCCGGATACATGTCGCCAGTCCATCGCCGTGCTGCTCGCAACCGGCGCCGCCGCCAGGCCCGCCATCGGGTCCGCTGCCGAATCCGCCGCCACAGGGATCGACACCCCGGCGGAGCCCGCCGCCGAGGCGCTGCACGAAGCCCCCAACGTTCGCAAAGTTTTACGCGTGGACAAGGAAAAATTCGACGTGCTGATGAACCTCATCGGCGAACTGGTGGTCGCCAAAAACAGCCTGCCCTTCCTCGCCAAACGCGCCGACGAACAATATGGCGCGCGCGCGCTGGCGCGGGAAATCAAGGACGAATACGGCGTCATCGACCGCATCGCGCAGGAGCTGCAGGGCGCCGTGATGGCGGTCAGCATGATGCCGGTCGGCCAGGTCTTTGGCCGCTTCCCCCGCCTGGTCCGCGACCTGGCACGAAAACTCGGCAAGCAGGTCGATCTGGTGATCACCGGCGAAGACACCGAGGCCGACAAGAACGTCATCGAAACCCTGTTCGACCCGCTCCTGCACATGGTCCGCAACAGCCTGGACCACGGCATCGAACCACCCGACGAACGCGTGGCATGCGGCAAAAGACCCAGCGCCACGCTCACCCTGGCGGCGCGCCAGGATGGCGACCAGGCGGTGATCGAAATCATCGACGACGGCCGCGGCATCGACCCCGCAATGATCAAGCGCAAAGCCTATGAGCGCGGGCTGATCGACGAAACCCGGCTCGCCACCATCAGCGATCAGGACGCCGCGATGCTGATTTTTGCCGCCGGGTTTTCCACCGCCGAAACCATTTCCGACGTTTCGGGCCGCGGCGTCGGCATGGACGTGGTGCGCGCCGCGGTCGAAAAAGCCGGCGGCGCCATCACGCTCTCCAGCGTCAAGCACCAGGGCACGACCCTGCGCCTCAGCCTGCCGCTCAGCATGGCCGTCACCCGCGTCATGACTGTGCTGGTCGAGGGCCGGCTGTTCGGCATCCCGATGGACCTGGTGCTGGAGACCGTAAAACTGCCGGCGCACAGCATTACGCGCATCAAGAACGCCAAGGCGTTTTTGCTGCGGGACCAGATCATCCCGCTGCGCCACCTCAACCGCCTGCTGCACCTGCCCGACCCGCAGCAGACTCCCGCCGAAATCGCCGTGCTGGTGGTGCGCACGGGTGGTCAACTGCTGGGGCTGGGCATCTCCGCCTTCGGCGAGGTGATGGAAGTCATCCTCAAACCGATGGACGGCGTGCTCGCGCGCATCGCCGGCTATTCCGGCACCTGCCTGCTCGGCGACGGCAAGGTGCTGCTCGTGCTCGACCTGAAGGAACTGATCGCATGATCGAGCGCGACGGCAAGACCATCCTCCTGCTGGGCCATTGCCCGGTGGAAGACGCCGACACGCTGCTCTCTTTCGTGCATGATGGAGCAGACGTGATCGACTGGACTGGCTGCACCTTGCTGCACACCGCCTGCCTGCAGGTGCTGCTCGCCGCCCGCCTGCCGGTTGCCGGCCCGCCGCAAAACCCGGCACTGGCGCAATTTCTAGCGCCCTATTTTGTCCCTTACACCGCGACGGAGATCTAACAACATGGCCACCATTCTGGTGCTCGACGATTCTTCCACAATGGTCATGAGCCTGGCCAGGATTCTGAAAAAAGCCGGCTACGAGGTGGAAACCGCGACGCGCGGCCAGGAGGGGCTGAACAAGCTCGGCGCCGGCCTGAAACCGGCCGCCATCATCACCGACCTCAACATGCCCGAAATGGACGGCATCAGCTTCATCAAGGCGGCCCGAAAACTGCCGTCATGCCGCTTCACGCCGATCATCGTCCTGACAACCGAATCAGGTCTCTCCAAATCCGGCGAAGCCCGCGCCGCCGGCGCCACTGGCTGGCTCACCAAACCCACCGAACCGGACACACTCATCGCCACGCTGAAACAACTAGCGCCGGCGGCCTGAGGCGAGCGCCCGTGGCATCATCCGAGCCTGAAGCGCTATCTGAGGAAGCCAGGCTGATCTGCGCCATTCTGGCCGAACAGGTGGCGGCCCTGTGCGAGGGCATCGCCGCTTCGGCGGTTTTCAATAAGCTGACGGCCTGCGGCGACATCTTGGCTTCCCTTGCATCGCAACTGGAAGTCGGCAGTGCCGCATCCCGCGCCGCTGCACAGCTTGACAAGGCCATGGATGACCTTGGTTTTCAGCATGCCCAGCAACAGGATTTTGCCCACCAGACCGCCGAACTCGTCGCCGGGGCACTGAAAACGCTAGCGACCGGCGAGTGGCGCAAACTCTCTCTGGGTGGGCTCGCCGCCCTCTACGTCAGCGAAAGCCAGCGGCGGCTGCACGACATAGTGCTGGCGGAACGTACAGGCCGCCGAAATATGACAACTCCAGACTTGTGACAGCGGCAAGGCTTGGTCAAACTCTCGAAGTCTGTCTGCCCTTTTTGAACTGTCTTGCCATGGCCTCCGTCATAGTTTCTCTAACGCGCCGTTTTGACTTGCGAGAGAATGTGACCGTTAATTCGATGAGCGGCTGCCAAACCCAAACCAGCATTGCCCGACCCGTTGTTAAAACGGGGTTAGCTAATTTGTCATTATACTGGCCAAGCAGTTCTTCTTAGCCCAGCTCTACAGGAGACACACAACGTCGGGACCGGACCACGACAGCCGCTCGG
>Ga0302319_10012365_pt1 | contig 16102 bp, 13 predicted proteins | sample Bog_T0_2_FD_203319 | JGI IMG/M metagenome (GOLD analysis project Ga0302319, IMG submission 203319) | Peat permafrost microbial communities from Stordalen Mire near Abisko, Sweden - Bog_T0_2 | ecosystem: Environmental > Terrestrial > Soil > Wetlands > Peat | place: Sweden: Abisko, Stordalen Mire...
CTTCCAGGATGTTCGACCAGCTTCCACTGCATAAACCGTGAGGAACCGATGCCGATAGCGCCCGCGTTGGGTGTGAGCGGCTTCCAGTCGCCCCAGGCGCGCTGGGGATTTTCGATATTGCCTGCCCGCGCGTACATCTGCACGGCGGAAGACTGCGTTGCTCCCAGCTCGACCTCGGCGCGGCCCCATTGTGCGAACACGCCCGCGTCAAACACTTCGCTGAGGTAGGTTCCTTCGGCGGCTTCGCCGTGACTCAGCAGGAAGAGCTTGCCCGCATTCGCGGTGCTCACATAGAGACCCTTCCCCGAATCGGCGAAGCCGGTCACCTGGGAAGCTTCGAGGTGCGCCACGTCCGCATACGTGCCGTCGTCGTGAATGCGATAGACCCGGCCGCGATTGCCAGTGGCGGCGAGCAAACCCTCCTGCGTCCAGGCCAGGGAGTACAGGATGTCATCGTGGCCGCCCCATATTTTGCGCGGCGGACCGTCGCCGTGGGGTATCTCGTAAAGCTCCGAACCTTCGGGGATAAGCGTATTGCCATTGAAGGCCTGCACTGAACCAGGTGTCACGATGGTGATCGTCGCCGTGATGGTGGCTTGTCCGGTGACGGGGAGCGGCGGAAGGTTATTTCTCCCCTTCTCTCCCACGCCGGCAGCGTAGATATTGCCGTCGGGAGCGACAAGGACTGAGGTGATCTCCCGCTTCGGCGCGTCGTACAGGACGAACGCCTTTCCCGATGGATCGATGCGATAGATTAAACCGGTGCCATCGGAGCCCGCGATTAGATTGCCGGACTTGTCGAAGGCGAGGCAGCGGATGTGCTCCTCGTCGCTCTTGAAGAACAGCTCGCTCTTATTCGGCGCCTCGGGCGCATTGGCCCGCTGCGGCGCGCTGCCGCCGCTGGCCACGCGGTAGATCGCGGCGGGAGCGCCAGTGGCGATGTACAGCCGTCCCTGCGCATCGAAGGCCAGATCCCAGACGTATTTTGGTTTCTCCTGAGTTCCCGTGGGATCGAAGACGACAGTGGCGCTGTCATCGTTCTTGTTCTCCGCATGCGGATCAAGTTTGTAAACCTTGCCCGAGGGGAGCGTGGCGGCGTAAATGGAGCCGTCGGGGCCGATCCGCACCACCTGCACGCTCATGTCATGGCTGCTGAAAAGGGCCGTCGATTTTCCGTCGGGGCCGACGCGCAGCACGGTCGCCGGGGTTCCCGTACCCAGATAAGCGTTGCCCTCGGGATCAGCCGCCACCGACCAAACGTACGTGGACGGCGTCGTGAGGATCGCCTTGCTCTCCGGCCCCGGAACGAGATGGCCGTCGCTGGTGATGGCAACGCCGTTGGGCGTGCCCCTCTCCAGCTCTTCGAACCGCGATTCGGTCCACAGGCGTGTGCCCTGCCCATGCGCGAGCGAGGCCAATGGCAGAAGAACGCTGGCCCAGAGGAGCGGCTGAACGAGATGACGGGAAGGCAAGGTGAAACTGTGAATCCGGCGTGAAAACATACTGGATTTCAGTCTACAGAAAGCATTGCGTCGAGAGTCGAGAGCGATGGAGGCTGGAAGTCAGATCGGTTGAGACAAATAACGCTTCGTCGCCTACACTGGGGTTTCGTTGGCACTCCTCCTTTTTCTGAATCCCGTGAATTGAGATCGCGCCGTCATGCTGAAACGCTGGAGAATCCGGATCCTGCTCTTCTTCGCCGTGCTCGGTCCGGGATTCATCACGGCCAACGTCGACAACGATCCCAACGGCATTTTCACCTACTCGCAGGCCGGAGCGCTGTACGGCTACACCATGCTGTGGACGATGATTCCGGTCACCCTGGCGCTGATCGTGGTGCAGGAGATGTGCGCGCGCATGGGAGCAGTGACCGGCAAGGGACTAAGCGATCTGATCCGGGAAGAATTCGGCATCCGTCTCACCGTGATCGTGATGTTCCTGCTGGTTCTGGTGAACTTCGGCAACGTCATCGGTGAATTTTCCGGGATCGCGGGCAGCCTGCAGCTATTCCACGTGTCGAAATATATTTCCGTTCCCATCTGCAGCGCGCTGGTATGGCTGCTCGCAGTCAAAGGCGACTACAAGAGCGTCGAAAAGATTTTTCTCACCGCCTCAGTCTTCTATTTCACCTACATCATCGCGGGCGTGCTCGCGCATCCCGGCTGGCACGATGCTCTGGTGGCCACCGTCAAGCTGCCGCGCATGTCGGTTCTGCGCGACTCGGGCTACGTTTTCATGGTGGTCAGCGTGATCGGCACCACCATCGCGCCGTGGATGCAGTTCTATCTGCAATCCTCGATCGTCGAGAAGGGCGTGACGGCGAAGAGCTACGCCGGTTCGCGTCTCGATGTGATCGTCGGTTCGATCTTCACGGACGTGGTCGCCTGGTTCATCATCGTGGCCTGCGCCGCCACCCTTTGGGTGCATGGCCTGGGGTCCATTCAGGAGGCCTCCAACGCAGCGGAAGCCATGAGGCCGCTCGCCGGTCCCTATGCCTTCATTCTGTTTTCGTTCGGGCTCTTTAACGCCGGCTTCTTTGCCGCCTCGGTGCTTCCGCTTTCCACGGCGTATGTTGTGTGCGAAGGGCTGGGGGTCGAGTCAGGCGTGGATAAGCGCTTCCACGAAGCGCCTTTTTTCTACTGGCTGTACACGCTGCTGATCGTGGGCGGCGCCGCGGTGGTCTTGATCCCGAATTTCCCGCTCATCAAATGGTCGATCGAATCGCAGGCCCTGAACGGCATCCTGTTGCCGGTGGTGATTGTCTTGATGCTGATCCTGATCAATCGCAAGGACCTGATGGGCGAGCACGTCAATTCGCCCTGGTTCAATGCCATCGCCTGGATCACGGCGATCATCGTCAGCGCGCTTTCCCTGATTCTGATGGTGCAGCAATTTCGTCCGGGACACTGACCTCGGCGCAAACATTGGCGGAGCGCCCTGAGAGTCAGATCAGCTTGCCCGCAGCCAGATCCCGCACCAGATCGCGATCGGCCGCCAGAAAGTCATAGCCGGGCAGGTCGCGCAGAGCCGCCCAGCGCACATCTTCAAAGATGTGATTGACCAGCTCGCCCTCGAAGCTGTGAACGGCAAAGAACTGCAGATCGACGGCGCCCCCGCTGCGGTAGGTGTGGCGCAGATGCGCGACGCGCGTACCGATTGAAGCCTGGATACCGAGTTCCTCATCCAGTTCGCGGCGCAGCGCCTGTTCAGCCGACTCGCCGGCCTCGATCTTGCCGCCCGGGAACTCCCACTTAAGGCCCATGGGCGAACCGGCTTTGCGCTGGCAGATGAGCACCTCATTGCCGCGCAGGATCAACGCCGCCGCCACCAGGCGGAGCGACTTCGGATCCTTACCGTTTTGTGGCGTATCCCCCATATGCGCTCACAGTTTAGACGCAGCCGGAGTGGGTTGGAATCCGATCCGCTGCACGAATCCCCGCGGTAGTACCGAAAAGTTCGGGATGCAGAGTGGAGGCGATGGCGCGCAGCCCCTCCACCAGGGTTGGAGCGGGCGTGTTCAGCAACTCGTCCGCTATGCAGTAGAGGCGGCCGTTGCGCACCGCGCGGATCGCCTCCCAACCCGGCCGGGCCGCCAGCTTTTCGAGCGGCACGCGATCGCCCGCGCCACACCAGGCCGCGATAATCACATCGGGATCGGCTGCTGCGATGGCCTCCGCCGTGGTGACCGCGCCCGGTTCGCCCAGAAAAACTCCGCCCGCCGCTTCAACCAGTTCCCTGACCCAGAGCTGCGAATGAATCAGCGGCTTACCCCACTCCTCGCAGTAGACCAGCGGCCTTTCGCGAAGGCTCGAGGTGCGGCGCCGTACTGCCTCAATGGCCGAGCGCGTCTCTGCGATGATTCGCTCTCCTTCGTTGCTGGCGCCGGTGATGGCCGCAATCAGACGAATATCTCCCTCGATGTCAGCCAGCGAGTGGGGAGCCAGCGCCAGCACCGGGCAACCGCTCTTCAGGATGGCCGCCAGCGACTCGTTTCGATAAGGTACCGAGGCGATCACAAGGTCTGGCCGGACGGCCACCAGCTCCTCCGTCGCCGTCGACCAGGAGTCGCGGACAATCGTGAGTCGCCGATCCCGGAGGGACGGCACCGCATCCATACAGTAGTGCGTGCACGCCACCAGACACTCGAGGCGGCCGAGCCGATCGAGGATGACGCTGATGCTCGGCTGTAACGACGCGATGCGCATACTATTTCGTGTGATCGGCAAGAACCGCCGCGGGATAGAAGACCTTCCAGCCGCGCTGGGCGGCCACTTCCGACAAAGCCGGCGTTGGGTTAACGGGAAACGCACGCGCGGCCAGCTCCAGCATGGCTGCGTCGTGGATGGAGTTGCCGAAAACCTCATCGGGCTTCGGAATGCCGGCGGTGCGCAGTGCCTTCGCTTTTCCCTCGTCGGTCGGCACGTCGATCAGGTCGGTCGTGATGAGGCCGTCCTGCACGCGGACGCGCGCGGCGAGCACGCGCTCCGGGCCGATGCCGAAGCGCCGCGCGCCCTCTTCGATCACCCAGTTGTTGGTGGAGCTGACCGCCCAGATGTCTGTTCCGGCCGCGCGCAAATCGGCAACCAGAGTCTGCATCTCGGGGAAAATCTGCGCCTCGACGTGCGCGGCAAAATACCGCTCGGCGGCGCCGCGCAATTCTTCATCGCGAAGGCCCGCATAGATCTGCACCATCTCACCGCAAATCTCGAGCTCGGAGACTTCACCGTGCCGGTACAGACGATGGCGGGCGTCGATCCACGCGCTCGCCTCGCGCGAAAGCACGCCCGCGTCCATCGACCAGGTCATAAAGCCGAGCCCGGCGTCGCCGTTCCAGAGCGTGCCGTCGCAATCGAAGACCGCAACCCGCGGCGCTGGAGAGAGAACGGCCCGGCGAAATTCCTCATGAGCAAAACGTACTATCGGCCTGGTCTTCAGAGACGTCAAACGGAACCCCATATCTACCCTATCAACTTTCGTAACGGCGGCGTCAACTCCGTGCGCCTCCGTTCTGTCTTTAACACCTGGCTTTGCCAGTCAGTTAAAAAACGCGCGAACATACGCTGAAATCAGCCTACCCGCACCAGCGCCGGCGGATGGCTCGGCCCCGGATTCGGATTTCAATGGAAACCACAGCAACTGAATCCCGCAAGAGCGGTTTCGAATCGGAGACATTCTCTGACCCAAGGTAAGTTACCCCGGAGCAAATTCAGCAGATCTCTGTATGGAGATTTCTTGACGGCTGAGTATTTAGTGTGAGTATCCTCCTACAGGCGGCACGACTATGCAGAGCAATGTTGCCCGGGCAAGAATGAAAGTGGCCCTCAGCGACCCCGCGCAGGTGCTGTCGGTTTCTGGTTCGATCGACTCACTGACCGGCTTTGCAGCCTCGGACTGGTTGTCTTCCCGTATCTCGCTCCACGACTGCATTTATCGCGAAGATACCAGTCTCTGCACCGCTATTCTGTCTCCCGACTTATCCGCCCCTGCCGGTTCCACCGCCCTTCGCGTGCGCCATGCCGACGGCAGGGTTCACTGCCTTCATGCAAACTTCACAAAAACGCGCGACGAAGAAAATGATCGGGTGATTCTCGACCTTGAACTGGAGGGCCCGCGGTCCCGCCCCATACCGGCTCTTGCATCCATCGCGGAGGGCTTCCGCGCCCTCGTTGACCGCGCTGACGATTACATGTATCTCAAGAATCGCGATCACTCATTCGTCACCGCCACGAAAAGTATGTTGGATCTCCTCGCCGACGCCGACGTGCACATCGACTTCGCCGGGAAAACGGGTTATGACCTTTACCCGGAAACGCTGGCTGACCAGGTCTACCGGAGAGATGAGCAGGTTTTAACGGAAGGGCGCAGTACGCACCAGATCCAGCGCCTCCAGCTCGCCGATGGTTCGCATCGCTGGATCGATAATCGCAAGTATCCGCTCAAAACCCCTGACGGCGAGACGATCGGGATCTTCGGCATCTGCCCCGATATCACGGAGGCAGTCGATGCGGAATACAAGCTGCGCGAGAGCCGGGAAGTGTTTGGGCTCTTTGTTGAACATGCGCCCGCGGCCCTCGCTATGCTTGACCGGGACATGCACTATCTCGCGGTGAGCCGCCGCTGGCGCGAGGATTTTCACCTCGGATCCCAACCTCTCATCGGGCGATCCCACTACGATGTTTTCCCGGAAATCCCCGATCGCTGGAAAATCATGCATCGCCGCGCCCTGGCGGGCGAAATCCTCTATTGCGACGAAGACCGCTTTGTCCGGAAGGATTTCACCATGCAATGGCTGCGCTGGGAGATCCATCCCTGGCGCACCGCGGAGGAAGCCATCGGCGGCATCGTCATCTTCTCCGAGGACATCACGCAGGAAAAGAAGGACAAAGAACAGCTGGAGCTCGCCGCCAGCGTTTTCAAGAACGCGCGCGAGGGCATCTTCATCTGTGACACGCAGGGGTCGATCCTCGATGTAAACGACATGTTTACCCGCATCACCGGATACAGCCGGGCGGAGGTGCTGGGCCGCAATCCCCGCATCCTCAAGTCCGGCCGGCAGAGCGAGGACTTCTACCGCCATATGTGGCGTGCTCTCCAGGAAAACGGCCAGTGGTCGGGCGAGCTCTGGAACAAGGCCAAAGACGGCAGAATTTTTCCGGAAACCCTGACCATCAGTGCCGTTTATGACCGAACCTCAAGGGTTCGCCACTACGTGGCGCTGTTCTCCGACGCCAGCCAGACCAAGGAACACGAGCGCCAGCTGGAACACATGACGCATTTCGATGCGCTGACCAATCTCCCCAACCGCGTTCTGCTCGCCGACCGCCTGCAGCAGGCCATGGCCCAGGCGAATCGCCACGGACGGATGCTGGCGGTGGCCTGTCTGGACCTCGACGGCTTCCGAGCCGTCAATGATGATTATGGGCTGGACGTCGGGGATCGCCTGCTGATGGGAGTGGCGAGTCGTTTGAAGCGGGTCCTGCGCGAAGCGGACACGCTGGCCCGCATCGGCGGCGATGAATTTGCCGCGGTCTTGCTCGACTTGCCGGATGTGCATTCGGCCACACCGATTCTCGACTGCCTGCTGGCCTGCGTGGCGCAACCCGAAGCGTGCGGCGACACAACCATCACTGTCTCGGCCAGCATCGGTGTGGTTTTCTATCCGCAACGAGAAGGAATCGATGCTGACCAGCTGCTGCGGCAGGCAGGTCAGGCCATGTATCAGGCCAAGCTGGCGGGAAAGAATCGTTTTCAGATCTTCGATCCCGAACAGGACATCACCATTCGCTCCTTTCACGAGGATCTCGAGCAAATCGGCCGTGCTCTGGTTGCCGGAGAGTTCGTTCTCTATTACCAGCCTCGCGTGAATATGAGCACCGGCGAGCTGGTGAGCGCCGAGGCTCTGCTGCGCTGGCGCCATCCGACCCGCGGTTATCTGCTGCCGGACTCGTTTCTCCCCGTGATTGAGAACCATCCGCTCATCGACCGCGTCGGCGAGTGGGCGATCGAACACGTTCTCGAGCAGCTGGAAACCTGGCACGCCGGCGGCCTCAGAATTCCCATCAGCGTCAACATTGCCTCCCACCATCTGCAGCAGCCGGATTTTATCGACCGCCTGCGAACGCTCCTTGCCGCCCACCCCCTGGTTCGCCCCTCCTGGCTGGAACTGGAGGTGCTCGAAACCAGCGCCCTGCGCGATGTCGCCCATGTCTCCCATGTACTCACGGCCTGCCGGGAGATCGGTGTCTCGGTCGCCCTCGACGACTTCGGCACCGGCTATTCGTCGTTGTCCTACTTCAAGCGGCTCCCCGTTAACACCCTCAAGATCGATCGCAGCTTTGTGCGCGACGTGCTGGCCGATCCGGAAGACCTTAGCATCCTCGAAGGAGTGCTGGGCCTCGCGACCGCGTTCGATCGCGTTGCCATCGCCGAAGGGGTGGAGACTGTCGACCATGGCCGCCTCCTGCTTCAATTAGGCTGCGTCTTCGGTCAGGGCAACGGCATTGCCCACCCCATGCCCGGTGAGGAGTTGCCGGCGTGGTCCGCCACCTGGCTGCCCGATCCCGCCTGGGTCAACGCGGCCTCCGTGGCTCCGCGCAAACGAACTCTCCTCCACGCCGCAGTGGCTCATCGAGCCTGGGTCGCGGCCATGGACTCCTTCCTCGTTGGCGGACGTCGCGTTCCGCCCCCCCTCGACCCCCATCGCTGCCGCTTCGGCCGCTGGCTCGACGGCGAACGGGAAACTTCCCTCAGCTCTGCGACGCCATTCCGCAATCTCGACCAGCTGCACCGCCAGCTCCATGAACGCGCCGAGCAGGCAGCCAATCACGAAGCAACCGCGCCGAGGGCGAATGTCGAAACGGACCTCCGCGATCTCCACGATGTAGGCGATGCGCTCCTGGAACAACTGAATCTTCTCCTGCAGGACGCCGTGTCCTGATCCGGCATCCGCGCCCCCCATACATTCGTTCGCCTACCCATCGTTCGCCTACCCATCGTTCCCCTACCATAGAAGCGTGAATTCCTTTGCCGAACGATTAGGGCAGCTGGAAGAAAAAATTGCGTCAGCCTGCCGCCGCGCAGGCCGTCCCCGCAAAGAAGTGCGTCTGATGGGCGTCTCGAAAATGCATCCTGCGGACGCGCTGGCCGAAGCTGCACGCGCCGGTCTGACCCTCTTCGGCGAGAACCGCGTTCAGGAGTTTGAAGCCAAGCGGGATCGGCTGGCCGAACTGGGCGTCACTAACCTCGAGGTGCACCTCATCGGGCATCTCCAGTCGAACAAGTCCGCCAAAGCCGCGGAAATTTTCTCCGCCATCGACAGCGTCGACTCTCTCCGTTTGGCCGAACGCCTGAACGACGCGGCGGCGCAGTGGGGTAAAAGGCTTCCGGTCCTGATCGAAATCAAGCTCAGCACGGAACCGACCAAAGCGGGCTTGGAACCGAACGGCACGGAGTTGGGCTCGCTGCTGGAACGCCTGGCCTATTTTCAGCACCTGGAGCCGCGGGGTTTGATGACGATCGCGCCCTTCGATGAAAATCCCGAAACCGCTCGCGCCTGCTTCCGCCAGTTGGTCCGGCTGCGCAACACCCTGGCGCAACAGTATCCGCATTTCGATTTCCGCGAGCTTTCGATGGGGATGTCCGGCGATTTCGAGATCGCGATCGAACAAGGATCGACCCTGGTCCGCATCGGAACCGCGCTGTTCGGCCGCCGGCTGCCAGCACCATGACCATGCCAACGCCAGCCATTGCCGTAAGGATGACGCGTGATGGTGTGGTCTTTCAAGTGCGCGTAACTCCGCGCTCCAGCCGCACCGGGATCGCCGGTATGTTGGGTGAGGGCAACGAGGCGGTCCTGAAGATTGCCCTGCAGGCGCCCGCTGTGGAAGGCCGCGCGAATGCCGCCCTGATTGAGTTTTTGTCGGACCTGCTGGACGCGCCGCGCTCGGCAATCGAAATTGCCGGCGCACTACACGCCCGCACCAAGACCATCCTTGTGCGCGGCCAGAGCGCGGATCAAATTGCGGCGAAGCTGGAGGCGGCCCTGGCCGTCGTCCGGCAGGGGCGTTAGCGTTAGCTCGCCTTCTTCTTGCGTTGGGCGGTCGCCCGTTGCGGCGGTTTCTTCTCCTCGACTGCGGCCTTTCCGGCGGCAGATGCCTTTCCCGATGCAGCTGCCTTTTGCGTGACAGGTGGCTTCGTCTCCGCCGCCTGCCCCATGCTCTTGCGCAGCGCCTCCATCAGATCGATCACCGGCGCCAGCTTGCGCTTTGGCTGCTTCGACGGAGCATCGGCCTGGCCCTGCTTGCTCTCGATCAGCTGCTCGACACGAGCCTCATACTCATCCTTCAAAGTTTCAGGATGGAAGACGCCCGTCAGTTGCTTCATGAACTGCTCGGCAAGATCGACCTCTGCCTTCTGCACCTCAACTTCCGGCTGGTTGTCGTACTCGGCGACCGCACGAATCTCTTCGGGATAATAAAGCGTGTGCAGCACAAGGCCCTTCTCGAAGGGCCGAATCATCACGATCTGTTCGCGCTGGTGCAGCGTGATTTTGGCGATCGCGCCGACCTTCAGATCCTGCATGCCCTTGCGGATCAGAGAATAGGCTTTGCGGCCCGGATCTTCGGCGACCGTGAAGTAAGAGGTCTGGAAAAAAAGCGGGTCCACCTCGGGCAGCTTCACGAACTGCACAATCTCCATGGTCTCCGACGACTGCGCCTCGAGCGCCTTCAGCTCGTCGTTCGAGACCAGCACAAAATTCTCTTTGTCGATGGGATAGCCCTTGGCAATCTCACTGCGCTCAACGACGCGCTCGCAATGCGGGCAAAAAAGCTGCTGCTTGACCCGCGTGCCGCAGACCTGATGAACCTGGTTGAAGCTGATGTGGTGCTCGCGCGCCGCGACATACAAGCGGATCGGCACTGAGATTAGTCCGAACGAAATGTAGCCCTTCCAAACGGTCGAAGCCATAGGGTCCCAAGAATATCGCAGAGAAATTTGCGGTCAAAATGAAAAACTCGGCAGGAATCGGGGCAATCACTCCCCATTTCGCCGTGTCTTCGCCTCCCCAAATGCGCTACCTGGCTCTTGGATGCGTCCTGTCGTAGACCTCGGCTACCTGGCCGATGGTCAGCTGCGTGTATCGCTGCGTCGTTGACAGCCGCTCGTGGCCCAGCAGCTCCTGGATCGCGCGCAGGTCCGCTCCCTCTTCCAACATGTGCGTGCCGAAGGCGTGGCGCAGCGTGTGCGGATGGACGTCGGCCGGCAAGCCGTGCGCCAGGGCGATGTGCTTTACGATGCGCCCGACACTGCGCGTGGTCAGGCGGCCGTTGCCACGGAGCCGCAGATTCAACAAAAGCGCGGGCGTCGACTTGCCGGCTTCCCGGAGGCGGGCCTCGCGCATCGGTAAATACGTGCGCAGTGCCTGCGCCGCCGCATCGCCCAGCGGAACGTAGCGCTCCTTGCGCCCCTTGCCGCGTACGAGGATCGCTTCGTTGGCCCAGTGAATGTCGGCAAGATCGATGCCCACGAGCTCCGCGTTGCGAATCCCGCAGCCATACAACAATTCGAAGATGACGCGGTCGCGCTCCGGCCACGCGGCCGCCTCGTCGGCGGCGCTCTCCACAACGCGATTCATCTCCTCGATGGTCGGCACGCGCGGCAGATGTTTCGGCAACTTGGGCGTTGCGACCAGCGCCGCAGGACTCTGTTCCACCAGACCCTGCCGCGCCAGCCACTTGAACCACGAACGGATCGCCGCAAGGGATCGCGCGACAGACGCCTTCGAGAGGCCGCGCCCGTACAGCTCGCCCAGATAAGCGCGAATGTGCTGGTGCTCGATGCTGGCGGGGGCGAGGTTCACGCCGAATTTCTGAACGGAAAAATTCGCGAATCCGTGGAGTTCGCGCTCGTAGGCGCGCACCGTGTGGGGGCTGGCGTTCCTTTCGTTCGCCAGCATCGACAAAAACTCCTCGACGAATCGGGCGACCTGTGGATGGGGCGGCGCGGTCTTCGTTCGGATTCTGCTCCTCGTCTTCTTCAACCGCTTCATGGCGCGACTCGCTTTGCCCGCGGATGATGTTCGCGATGCACAGCCTTCAACCGTCCCAGAGCCAAATGCGTGTAAACCTGCGTAGTGGCGATGTCGGCATGACCGAGCAGGGTCTGCACCGTACGCAGATCGGCGCCGCGCTCCACCATGTGCGTGGCACAACTGTGGCGCAACATGTGCGGGCTGGCCGCCTGGTCGCTGTGCTTCACCAGATGCCACACCCATCCGCGGCTGAGCGGCACGCCGCGTGCAGACAGAAAGAGACGGGGCGAAGGTTTTTTCTCGAGCCCCGGACGGCCCACCTTCAGATACTCTTCGATCGCCGCAATCGATGCCTGTCCCAGCGGAACGATGCGCTCCTTGTCGCCCTTGCCGCGAACCAGAGCGCGCCCCGCGTCGAGCGAAAGATCGGCGACGTTGAGCCCGGTCAGCTCGGAAACGCGCAGCCCCGCCGCGTAGAGCAATTCCAGAATCGCGCGGTCGCGCAGCGCGATGGCGTCGGCCTGCGGGTGATCGGCAGCTAACGAGGCTCGGTCGAGCATCGCCCCGACTTCCGACACCGCGAGCGATTTGGGCAGCACTTTCCACGTCGACGGCGATTCGAGGTTGAGAGTGGGATCGCGGCGGATACGCTTGTCGATCAGCAGCCATCGATAAAACCCACGCAGGCACGAGAGCTTGCGCGCCGCCGACCGCGACTCGACACCATGCTTTGCCAGATGTCCGAGAAATCCAGTAATGAGCGCCTGCGTAGCATCGAGCAGCGTTGCGCTTTCCTTCTCCAGGAACTCGGCGAACTGCAACAAATCTCGCTCGTACGCCTCGCAGGAGAGCGGCCGCAGCCCCTTCTCGACGCGCAGGTAGGCAAGATACTCCCCCATCAATGCGGAGTTGCTCAGCCCGGAGTCGCGCGCAGTTGCCACCTGTCGATTATCGAAGATGCGACGCACCGCGATCAGTACCCAACGAGGTTCGCGCCCACAACAAATTTCATGACTCTCGATAGTTGAGCAACAGCAGCCCCATGAGGATCAGCGAAACCGGCCAGATCCAGGCAGCGATGCGCCTCGGGCGCGAGTCCTGGATCGATCCCTCACCGTCGTCCAGCCGCAATTCCATCCACCGGCCGCATCCAGCCACCGCTCCCAGCAAGGCGATCGGCGTATGGCTCAGTTCTGCGAAGACCTCATCGGTGCCGTCGGCCAGGGCGTGGGTATGCGTTAACAGCAACGCGCCTCCAGCAACGCAAAGAGAGGGGAAGACGAAACGCGCAGGCGGCCAACGCAGCCGCCCGGTCTGCACGCCCCACTCAAAAACCGCGAACGCTGCCACGAGTACTGCGTACGCGCGATGCTCCAGCACATCGGGCGCGGTGAAGCTGGCCCAGAACGGACGCGGACCCAGCGGCCAACACTCCGGATCGGCACGCAGCAGGATGAAAATCGACAGCCCCAGAAAGAGCAGCGGCCAGTGACGCGCCCAACGTTGTCGAGGCAATCGCGAGACCAGAGCCAGAGCACCGGCGGCGAGCACGATCAGTCCGGCCCAGTGGTGGTTGTATTCGGACCAGGCGCGGTCGTTGGCGTCGCTGGCGCTGCCGCCCGTATACGTCGCTTCGCGCACGGCGACGCTGAGTGGCGTGGGCGGAGCCAGCTGTGTCAGCGCGGGGGTATGAAAGCTGGGCCAGCGCCACTCCATGCGCTCGACCACCTGATGGCCGGTGAGGATGTCCTGCGGCGTTTCGTCAACCGACGGCGACTGCGCGGTGAGTGACGCAGCCGCAAGAATCACCGTGAACCCCAGCCCGATTTCCGCTTCGCTGAAACGGCGAAGGCGAAAGAACACCGTCGCCGGTTCGACATCGGCGCGACGAAGCAGGAAGTAGTTTCCCGCACCGAGCGTCAACATCAGCGCCGTCAGAACGATCTTCGCGGAAAGCAGAAGGCCGTACGACGTCCCATCCATCCCCTGCCAGGAGCCAGCGTAAAGCCACGCAAGCCCTGCGCCGGCGAACACCAGAACTCCAACGCTGAAAATAGCCATCGCAGAGAAGCGGCTCGCCATTTGCCGTGACACATCGGCATCGCAGCTCAGCTTCAGCGCGATCAGCAAAAACGGCAATGCTCCCAACCAAGCCGCCATCCCGAGATGATGCCCTGCCGTGAGGATCAGCAACAATAAACGATGATCCATGCGGGACGCAGCATGGCTGAGCGACACCGATGCGCCGAGCGCGACCAAAAGGGCGACCACCGCCGGCCAGACCCTCGATGTGAATCGCAGGAGGAGAAATAAAGCCAGTGCCGCCGAAGCGAAAATGCCTCCCGAGATGAAGTAGCCGGCGGAGACAACATCGCGCATGCCCATGCCCGAAGTGCCCATAAGGACCGTGGATGTGGTTGCCATGAGAACGAGCTGCGTCAGAGCCAGTGCCAGCGCAAATCTCCCCGCGATGGAGCGTAGCCGCCGCTGTGCCTCTTCAGACAATTGCGCCGGGCGAGCGGCGAAGAGGAGAAAGAAAACACCGCCGAAGGCCAGCGCCTCCAGCGCAAAGGAAAGTGCGCGCAGCAGCAGCGAGAGCAGATCGAAGTCGCGGACGAACCAGATCAAGGTTCTTCTAACGTACGCTGAACGGAATTTCGCCGCGCGTAATGTGGCCGTCGGGGGAGAGCGCCTGCCAGCGCAGCGTGTAGCTGCCGGGTTTCAGCGTGGCGTGCGCGTCGAGATTGGTTTCGGCGCTCTGGTTGCCCATGACAAGGCTCTGCGTTTTGCCGTCGCTCGATACCAGGGTGAGCGCGGAACGATGGCCGTCGACACGCGAATTAAATTTCAGCTCGAAAGCGACGTCACCTCCATGCACGGTCGCATTCGCCGCGGGACTGCTGGAGAGCAAATGCGCGTGCGCGAATGCGGCGGTGGGCAACAGCACAAGTGCGCACATCAGAACCGCAGTGGGGAGGCTTTTCATCGGCATGGCTTTATAACCTCGCAATCTCGAGATGGCCAGGGTCAGCCGGCGCTCAGTGTCCTTGACGTTTTACAAGCTACCACGGAAGTCCTGTGGACCCGAACGAAGCAGCTTCATCGAGACGCAGCGCGCACCGATCTGCCGCTGATCTCCGCAGCACGGGCTTCGGCGTAGGCCGCTGCGCCCATGAGCGCGGCGCGGCTCTCGAGAATGATGTGCACCGGCGTGTGAACCAGCAGATCGCTGAGCCGCCCTTTATCGGTAAAAGCCTGCATGAACGCCCCGCCGCGCATCGTCTTCAGCATCCTGGGCGCGATGCCGCCGCCAAGGTAAATGCCGCCGGTCGCCAAAACCTTCAGCATCATGTTGCCGGCCTCCGCCCCATAGGCCGCCGCGAACATCTCGAGGGTCTTCGCGCAGAGTTCGCTTTTACCCGGCTCTTCGCCCACTTCCCCGATCACCGCATTGGGATCCTCGTTGTCGATCCTATGGCGCAGCCACGCCGGCTCTTCCATATGCTTCTGATCGCGCAGGAAAGTGTAGATGTTGGTCACGCCCTGTCCGGAAACGACGCGCTCAAAGCTCACACGGCCGCTGTACTTTTGCGTGAGCCAGGAAAGCAATTCCATTTCCAGGGGATTGCGCGCGGCGAAATCGCAGTGGCCGCCCTCGGAAGCCATGGGCACGTGCGTTTTGCCATTCCATATCAGCAGGCCCTCGCCGAGCCCGGTGCCGGCGGAGACGAGCGCGCGATTGCCCACGCCCGCCGGATCGCCCTCATTGAGCGTGAAAATCTGGTCCGGTGTCAGCTCCGGAATCCCGTACCCATTTGCTTCGAGATCGTTGATCAGAAATAGATGCGTGATGTTGAGCCCGGCCGAAAGCTCACGGCTGTCGAGAACCCAGGGAAGATTCGTCAGCCGCAGACGGCCCCCGCGAACCGGCCCGGGCACGCCAAAGCACGCAGCCGTAATCTCCGGATTCGAATTCTCAGCCAGGAAGCGAAGGACAATCTCCTGCAGGCCCGAGAATTCGTGCGCCGGAAAGCGCTCGTCGTTCACATGCACCAGCTGACCGTGCTCGAAGCTGTACAGCGCGAGGTGAACCTTGGTGCCGCCCACGTCCCCGGCGAGAATCATCTTGCGATCTCCACCCTTCCCTTGCCATTGGCGCCCGGTGGGGGCAGTTGCGCAGCGGCCGCCGTGTCCAGCAAGAATAGCAGCCGACCGTTTTCCGGCTGAATGAGCTGTGAGGGTAGCGTCTCGGGGTCATACGGGCCCTGCAGCACGCGCCCCAGCGGATCGGCCTTTGCTGCTCCATCGATCAGGAAGAAGACATCGCGCGCCGCATTGATCACCGGCCTGGTGAGTGTCACACGCCAACTTTGCTTTTGCTGCGGAACGTGATTCGCAACCGCCAGGCGCGTCATTTCATGCAGCGCTTCCGTGTGCGGAAACAGCGACGCACAGTGGCCATCGTTGCCCATACCGAGTTGCAGCATGTCAAAGATGGGGATTTCCGCGCCTTCCAGGGCGAATTGGGCGCGAAGGGCCGACTCGTAGCGCACGGCCGCTTCGTTGGGATCC
>Ga0302319_10012367_pt1 | contig 16100 bp, 17 predicted proteins | sample Bog_T0_2_FD_203319 | JGI IMG/M metagenome (GOLD analysis project Ga0302319, IMG submission 203319) | Peat permafrost microbial communities from Stordalen Mire near Abisko, Sweden - Bog_T0_2 | ecosystem: Environmental > Terrestrial > Soil > Wetlands > Peat | place: Sweden: Abisko, Stordalen Mire...
ACTGCGTCTCCGCACGTGCTCGCCGGCGAGCTGGCTCCATGGGATTGGAGAAACTGCGCGACCAGCTCAATGGGATTCTGCGTGGCCGATAAGCCAATACGTAACGGTCGCGGATACGAAAGCAGGCCCGCCCCCGCCATTAGCGCATTTTCGCCTGCGACGAGCGCATCCAGCCGCTCCAGGCTCAGCGCGAGGTGCGACCCGCGCTTGTCGTCGGCGATGGCGTGAATCTCATCCACAATCACCGTATGCACGCGCCGCAGATGCTCGCGGCTCTGCTGGGCCGTCAGCAGAATGTACAGCGACTCCGGCGTCGTCACCAGGATGTGCGGCGGCGTTTTGAGCATCGCCCGCCGCTCAGCGGCCGGCGTATCACCGGTGCGCACCGCGGCTCGTACCGGGGGGCACAGGTAGCCGCGCTCCAGGGCGAGTTGCTGAATCTCCTTGAGCGGCGTCTCCAGGTTTTTCTGAATGTCGTTCGAGAGCGCCTTGAGGGGCGAGATGTAGACCACCTCGGTCTCGCAGCCCAGCCGCCCTTCGAGTGCCTTGCGGATCAGACCGTCGATACAGATGAGAAATGCCGCCAGCGTCTTGCCCGATCCCGTGGGCGCGGAAATCAGCACCGGCTTTCCGGCCAGAATCACCGGCCACCCCTGCTCCTGCGGTTCGGTCGGCGTCGAGAACCGGCGCACGAACCACTCCTGCACCAACGGGTGCGCCCACGCGAGGCTCCCAGGAACAGGGAAATCCGGAATAGAGTCGGGGTCGGGGGCCCCCGGCGCACATGCCTTTGGCGCGTTGGGGTCAGGGACTGGGGTCACCGGCGGCAACATCCGCTCATTCTATCGCGGATTTTCGTTTCTTCTTCGCCTGCCAGGGCCGATGACTGCGCCGCGGTACTCTGGAGGGCATGAGCAAGCTGTCGCACTTTGACGATGCGGGCGAGGCGCGGATGGTGGACGTGAGCGCGAAAACGCCGACGCGGCGCGAGGCCGAGGCGTCGGTATTTGTCGCGATGAGCGCCGAGACGCTGGCGGCGCTGCCGAAGAATCCCAAGGGTAATCCACTGGAGGTGGCGCGGATCGCGGGGATCCAGGCGGCGAAGCGGACGGCGGAGCTGATCCCGATGTGCCATCCGCTGCCGCTGAGTTTTGTGGATGTGCGCACGGAGGTCGTGGCCGGCGGGATCGCGATTCGCGCGACGGCAGCGACGACGGCGGCGACGGGCGTCGAGATGGAGGCGATGACGGCAGCAGCCGTGGCGGCGCTGACGGTCTACGACATGTGCAAAGCGATGGACAAGGGGATCGTGATCCGCGAACTGATGCTCGAGCGGAAGACGGGTGGGAAGAACGGGGAGTACGTGCGAAAGGGGTGAGGCGAGTTTTTTTGTTTTCCCGGAATCCCGAGTCCGCAGGATCGAACAAAGTGCGCGGGGCTGGTCCGGGGTATCATCAAATAGCAGGCAGACTGGGCGGCCGCTGCCGGGGGCAACTCCGGTGGAGGAAAGTCCGGACTCCAGCGGGCAGTGTGCCGGATAACATCCGGGACCTGAGCGTCAAGGCTCAGGGACGGCAAGTGCCACAGAGAAGATACCGCCCCGGTTTTTCGAGAATGGCCAAAGGGACATTCCCGAAGGGAATCCGAGGGTAAGGGTGAAAAGGTGCGGTAAGAGCGCACCGCTCCGGCGGTAACGACGGAGGCAGGGTAAACCCCACACGGAGCAAGACCAAATAGGGAACGAGTCCGCAGCAATGCGGGCACGCGCCGGCCCGGCGCGGCAGCCTCGAATGAGGCACCCTGTCAACAGGGTGAAAGTTCCGGGTAGGTCGCTAGAGCGTTCGCAGCAATGCGACGCCCAGAGGAATGGCCGTCCTCGACAGAATCCGGCTTACAGGTCTGTCTGTGGAATGTGAGGTGGCCCCGGTTTCCCAAAAGGAGAGCCGGGGCCTTCAAATTTGTGGCTTTACAAAGTGCCCATGGGCGCATCGGCGAAGAGGAGGCTAGAGACGAAATCGAGGAGGAATAGAGGATGGACGGGCTTGGCAAGAATCTCGAACATGTTGCCCTTCTTCGCCGCTTCTTCCGCGAGGGCCTGGGTGCTTTCGTGCCCGGAAAACAGAACCAGCCGGCATTGCGACCAGTTGTCCTTGAGCACGACGGCGAGATCGATGCCGTTCATACAGGGAAGCATGACATCGAGGATGGCAAGGTCGGGCTCCCAAACGGCAATGGTGTCGATGGCCTCTTCGGCGGAATGAGCGCAACGCACCGCATAGCCGTGCTTGGAGAAGATCGCCGCGAGGGACTCGGTGATTGCGCGATCATCGTCGACGATCAGAATTCCGCGAGGGACAAGGGTGCCTTTCACAGGGAGGCCTCCTGAGGCAAGCGACGAACGGAGTTGGGGGCAGAGCAAAGTACGAGCGCCCGTTTTCGCCACCGGTCCAGGCGAACCAAGCGACCAGCGCAACGCGATTGCATGATTCGATGCAGAATCGATACAGAAACGCCGCTTCAGGTGTTGCCAAATCTCCCGATCAGATCTTCTGAGGAACCTGCGCTTTCAAGATGTCAAAGTGCTGCCAGCCGCCGGGATGGAGCGAAATGTGCCTGCCGTCATTGCCTTTGAGGACGATCCGCGGCTGGCCGCCCGGATGCGCTTGCATGATTCCAATGCAGCGCACGGGAACGCCGGCAATCCTGCCTGGAATGCGGGCTCTTGGCGATGCGGTGAAGAGAAGCTCATAGTCTTCCCCGCCGTGGAGGGCCAGGCGGAGCGGGTCCGGTGTGGCGGCGGCGAGGGCATGAATCGGAAGCGCCGATTCGTCGACCACCGCGTCCAGGTGGGATTCCCGGCAGAGGTGGGCAAGGTCGGTCGAGAGGCCATCACTGACATCGATCATTGCGCGTGCGAGCTTGCGCAGTGCGCGCCCGACAACGACACGCGGCTCGGGATAGAGCTGCGGATGGCCGGCCACAGCCCGAGTCAGCCGTCGAAATCTGCCGGGATCCCGAGCGAGAGTCTGGAGTTCGGCAGCGGAACCGCCCAGGGCGCCGGTGATGTAGATACGGTCTCCGGGCCGGGCTCCGGAACGAAGGAGCGCCTGGTTGCGCCGAACCTGGCCCACGGCGACGATGTCGGCGAGGATGAGACTGCTGCCTCGGGGGACTGGCGGCGACTCCGCCGTGTCGCCCCCGGCCAGGGCCACGTGGTATTGGGCGGCCAAAGCCAGGAAGCCATCGAGGAATCGGTCCAGCCACCCGGCGGGCAGCCGCGCAGGAACAGCGAGTGAGAGAAAGACTGCCACGGGCTCCGCGCCCATGGCGGCGAGATCGCTGAGCCCGCGGGTGAGGCAGCGATGGCCAACCGACTCGGGCGGATGCCAATCGCGGCGGAAGTGCATGCCCTCGATGGAGAAGTCGGTGGTCACGCAGATTTCGTGACCGGGGCTCGGCCGCAGGACAGCGCAATCGTCGCCGATACCCAGGCGCAACGGGCGAGGGCCAGATTGTGTCGCCGGGATCCGACGGCGGATGGCTTCAATCACGGCGAGTTCACCGGGTACGCTGCGGGTTGGCGTTGTGCGCGACAAAACAGAACCGTCTACAGCATAGCGGGTGAAAGTCTTCGGCCCGCAGTTTTCAGTCCCCGGTCTTCAGTTCTCATTGCTCAGTCCTGGTCTCCTTTCTGTCGAGCCAGCCTTGCGCCGCAGGGGTCGAGGAACCGTCCCTGTTATCCACTTGATTTACACAAGAACCAAAGAATGTAATAAGGGGTTAATTGGGGCCGCACTCCCTCAGAGGTTTCCATGGCGAAGAGGAACTGGCTGGACAGCACGCACCTGCGCGTGATCTTGGAAGACGGCAGCACATCCTGTGAGTACGACGTCCATTCCCCCGAGAACCCAGGCGCCGAGACCGCGGGGACCGCGGATGTCACCCCCCGGCCTTTCCTTTCAGCTCGCGATCTGGACGATTTGTTCTGGGGTGTCTCGAGGCGAAGCTAACGAAAGCCGTGCGCGTTCAAGACGTTTTCTGAGGGGCCCAGTCACCTACGGCCGGCCGGCGGCCGGGGCTTCTAACCTTGTCTTGCTTCCCAGGGCGCTTGCGCCTTCGAATCTCGCTGGAATCCTGTCCGAGTGAAAAATTTCGATGAATCGTAACGACACACGCTTGCTGGCGGGGCGAAAGATCCTGGTGACGCGGGCGCGGCATCAGGCGGGGCAATTATCGGAAAAGCTGCGGGCGCTGGGGGCGGAGGTGGTGGAGATTCCGGCCATCGAGATTGCGCCGCCGGAATCCTGGGCGGAGCTCGATCGGGCGCTCGGCAATTTGTCACAGTATGAGTGGCTGATTGTGACGAGCGCAAATGGGGCTGCCGCTCTGTCTGGGCGGATGAAGGTGCTCGGGATCGAAGCGGGCGGATTTTCCGGGTTGACCATTGCCGCAGTAGGGTCGGCTACGGCTCGACTTCTTGAGGAACTGGGGCTGCTTGTGGCGGTGACCCCCGAGGACTATGTGGCGGAGTCGCTGGTGGAGGCGCTGGGCGATCGGGTGCGGGGGCAGCGGGTGCTGTTGGCGCGGGCGGCGGTGGCGCGGGATGTGATTCCCGATGCGCTGCGGGCTCGTGGCGCGACGATCGATGTGGTAGATGCTTACCGAACGGTGATTCCGGCGGATTCTATAACTGCAATATGCACACTTTTCGGAGCTGGCGACCGGATTCCGGATGCGGCGACGTTTACAAGCTCATCGACGGTTACAAATATTCTGGCTTTGCTGCGCGAAGCCGGGGTTGAGCAGCCGAAGGGGATGCGGGCGGTATCGATCGGGCCAATCACGAGCCGGACCTTGCGGGAAAACCGATGGGAGCCGGCGGCGGAGGCCGATCCGCATGATTTGGCGGGGTTGGTGGAGGCGGTGGTGCGGGCTGTGAGCCAGGTAACGCGAGGAAAAACCAACGGTTGAGTTTTTGTGGCCGCTTTGCTTATTTGGGGCGCTCGCTCAGGATGTGAAGTTATTGCGTTGGCACAGTGAAGTGGCCGCCGCGGATAGAGGCCAGTTCCGCAGTGGTCTTCTGTCCGGGATGAGTGGGTAAAGGCTTGCCGCCGAGGCCGTTGGGATCGGCGGGGTTGGACCAGAGCGCGCCCACCTGCTCCTGTTTGGGCTGCTGCGCGATGAGGTTGTGATTGAGCACGCGCTGCTTGTTCACATAAGCCTCGATCACGCGCGCGGCGAGGCGGCCGGCGAGGCGACCGTGCTCGCCGGCTTCAAAGAGAACGCAGACCGCGATGTCGGGGTTACGGCGCGGGGCGAAGCCGACAAACCAGGCGTTGTCCTTGATGGAGTGGGCGTGGCCCATTTTGGCGGCGAGGGCATTGCTCATAGTCTGGGCGCTGCCGGTCTTGCCGGCGAAGTCGATGCCCTCGAGATGCGCGCTGGGGTCGGTGCCGATGGGGAGCGTGACCTCGGCCATCGAATCGGTGATCATGTCCCAGTCAGCCGGGGCGATGGGGAAGTTGACATCGGCGGAGCCGGGAAAATTTTCGAAGAATGACTGACGCTCGTCGGCGGGGATTTCGTCGGTGAAGACGACGTGGGGACGCTTGAGGACGCCACCGGAAGCGATGCCGGCGATGGCGCGGACCATCTGCACGGGCGTAGCGGCGACCGCTCCCTGGCCGATGCCGACGGATGTGACTTCGCCGGGGTACCAGCGTTGGTGGAAATTCTTCATCTTCCACTCGGCGGAGGGCATGGTGCCGGAGACTTCGTCGGGCAAGTCGATGCCGGTTTTATAACCGAGGCCGACTTTGTGCGCCCAGAAGGCGATCTTGTCGATGCCGAGGCGCGCGGCCAGGGTATAGAAGAAGACATCGCAGGACTGATAGATGGCCTTGTTGATGTTCACAGCGCCGTGGCCTCCGTGCACCCAGCAGCGCTGGTAGGTGCCGAAGAGGTTGACGCCGCCCGAGCAATGGACGTTCATGTCCTGGGCGATGCCTTCTTCGAGGCCGGCGAGAGACATGATGATCTTGAAGGTGGAGCCGGGAGCAAGCTGGGCCTGGATGGCTTTGTCCATCAGGGGATGCTCGGGGTCGGTGATGTATTTGTTCCACTCATCGCGGGAGATGTGGACGGCGAAGGCGTTGGGATCGAAGTACGGGCGGCTGACCAGGGCGAGGACTTCGCCGGTGTGCGGATCGATGGCAATGACGGCGCCATTGCGGTCGCCGAGAGCATTTTCCGCGGCGCGCTGGATGTCGAGGTCGATGGTGAGCTTGAGGCTTTGGCCAGGCCGCGCAGGTTCGGTGCCCAGATGGCCGACTTCGCGCCCATGGCTGTCGACAATCACATCCTGGGAGCCGTCGGCGCCGCGAAGCACCGCATCATAGGAGCCTTCTACGCCGGAGCGGCCAACCACGTCGCCGGGTGCGTAGATCGCATAGCGCGGGTCGTTCAGCATGTCCTCGCTGACTTCGCCGACATAGCCGATGAGGTGGGCAGCGAATCCATCTTTGGGATAGAGGCGGCGTTGCTCCTGAATGGTGTCGAGCTCGGGAAGTTCATCCTTGTGTGCTTCGATGAACTCTTCTTCGTCGGGAGTGATGTCCTGCTTGAGCGGGAGGGGCTCGTACTTGGGGGCGACACGGTAGCGTTTGAGGATGGTGTCGATCTGATCGACGGTCATATGCAGGCCGCGAGCGATGAGGGGCAGATCCGGGGTGATGTCGTGGCCCTGCTCGCGGACGAGGAAGCAGGAGACGGAGGGGTAATTGTCGACCAGGAGACGGCCTTCGCGATCGAAGATTTTGCCCCTCGGAGCGAGGATGGGCACCTTACGGATGCGATTGGCTTCGGCGAGGGCGTGATAATTCTGGCCGCCGACCACCTGCAGACGCCAGAGACCGAGTACCAGGACGCCCATAACGGCGGCGATGAGGTACTGGATGACGGCGAGCCGAACTCCGGGCAGCTTTTCGTCGCGGTTAAGCACGGTTGGGGGTTACTCCCGAGCCCGCGGCTAACAAAAAAACGGGCATTTCTTTCGTCGAAAGAGGTGATATAAGGATAGCGCGAAACCAATTGGTCCAGGACTGACTGCTTTTAAAGTTGTAGATTCCCCCCTGAGCCAGTACAACGTGGGCATGGCCGCGCGCAAGAAAGTTACGGCGAAGAAAGTGACACAGGGGCGGAACGGACCGGGGGAAGAGGCGACAGGCGAGTTCCTGCCGCCGCGGCCGATCAGCCTGCGCACCCTGGGCGATTATCTCGATCTTTCGCCGGCGACGATCTCTCTGGTGCTGAATAATGCGCCGGGGGTGCGGTCGATTCCGCAGGAGACGCGGGACCGGGTAGTCGCGGCGGCGAAGAAGTTCGATTACCGGCCGAGCTTTTTTGCGCGTTCGCTGCGGCGGCGGCAGAGCTTTTCTGTCGGCGTGCTGGTGCCGGAGCTGAGCGACGGCTATTCAGTCCTGGTGATGAACGGCATCGAAGAGGTGCTGATCGAAGAAGGCTACTTCTATCTCACAGCGAGCCATCGGCGCAAAGCCGATCTGATCGAGGAATACCCGAGACTGCTCATGGACCGTTCGGTGGAGGGTTTCATCGCCATCGACACAGCACTGCAGCACACCCTGCCGCTCCCGATCGTGGCGGTGGCCGCGCACAGGCCGCTGCCGGGTGTGACGCGGATCATCCTCGACCATGCGCGCGCAGCAGAACTGACGCTGAAGCACCTGTATCAACTGGGGCATCGGCAGATAGCGTTCATGCGCGGGCAGACGTTCAGCTCGGATTCCGACGACCGCTGGAAGAGCCTGATGACGGTGGCGAAGGAGTTGGGAATTGAAGTCCTGCCGGAGCTTGTGGTGCAGCTGCAGCTGAATATTTCTTCGCCGGAGTTGGGGTATCCGGTGGTTCCGCAACTACTGGCGGCGAAGCGGACGTTTACGGCGCTGGTTTCCTATAACGATATTGCGGCGATCGGAGCGATACGGGCGCTGCGCGATCACGGGCTGCGCGTGCCGGAAGATGTTTCAGTGATCGGCTTCGACGACATTCAGGGGGCTGCGTATCACACACCAAGCCTGACGACGATCCGGCAACCGCTGAACAGTATGGGCAACACCGCGGCGCGCCTTCTGCTGCAGAGGATCCGTGGGATGAAGGATTACCCGGAGGCGGTGCCGATCGTGCCGGAGTTGATCATTCGGGAGTCGACCTTGCCGCCGAATCCGGCGCGGATGAAGAAGAAGTAAAGCAACAGCCGGTAGCCCGTAGCCCGGAGTTGATGGCCGGTGGCGGCCGTGGGCCCCACGCACCCGAGTAGAATCGGCATTCGATGGCCACGCCGCGCGCTCCACGATTTTCCCTCTTATGTTTTGGATTTGTGGTGTGCGGCATCGTGACGGTGCTACCGGGTCCGCTGCTTCCCCTGATGGCGGCCCGGTGGGGACTGCGCGATGTGCAGTCGGGGGCGTTTTTCGCGGCTGAATTTGCGGCTTCGACGGTGGGAGCCCTCTTTTCGCCGCATGCGCTGCGCCGGAATCTGCCCCTCGGTTACGCCTCGATGACGGCGGGGGTTCTGTTGCTGACCGTTGCAGGAGCGACGGCGCGGGCTCCGGTGGGGCATGCGCTGGCGCTGGCTGGGTTTGCGCTGATCGGCCTCGGGACGGGGCTTTCGGTGACGGCGACGAACCTGATCGCCGGGATGATGGAGGAAGACGGGGCCGAGAGCGAACCGACCCGACGCGCGGAGGCCAGGCCGCAAGACCGGGCGCGCAGGATTTCGATCGTCAACTTGTGGTGGGGGATTGGCGCGGTGGCGTGCCCGTGGATGGTCGCAGCCGCGGAGCATGGCGGTCATCTGCGTGGATTGCTTCTGGCAGCGGGGTTGGGTACCGGGATGATGTTCGCCGCGCTGCTGCCGTTGTTGCGGACGCAATCCGAGGGAACGAATGCGGTGCCGCGCGGTTCGGTTGTGGCGGATGCGGGCGTCCTGGTGTTCTTCGCGGCATTTCTGTTTTTGTATGTCGGCATCGAGACCGTTGTAGGGGGATGGATTGCCACGTACGCGCACCGTTTTGCGGGGATGACGCTGGCGAACGCAAGCCTGACGGTGTCGTTGTACTGGATGTCGCTGCTCACCGGGCGGTGGCTGGGGTCGGTGGCGCTGAAGACCCTGGCCGAGCGCACAGTGCTCCTGCCGAGCTTGGGAATGGCGCTCCTGGCCGTGGCGGCGCTGTTGGTCCCCCATTCGACGGTGACGATGCTGGTGGCGATTGCAGTTGCCGGGGCGGGGTTCGGGCCGGTATTTCCGATTGGCGTGTCGCGGATGCTGGCGCAAATCGCGGACCATCGCAACACCGGGTGGGTGTTCGCGATGTGCGCGAGCGGCGGGGCGGCGCTGCCGTGGCTGACCGGGCTGGTGTCGACACGATCCGGATCGTTGCGGATGGGGTTTGCTGTGCCGGTGGCGGCAGTGGCGGCGATTCTGGTGCTGGCGGTGGGTGAAAAGGTCTTTCTGCGGGGGCGAGACGCTTAACGTTTCGGGCTCCGGGCTCCGTGCAACTAAACCAACTCGCAAATGGGCGAGAGCCTTTTTCGCTATAGCTTCTCGTAGAACTCGCAGGCGGAGCAGGAGATGTAAACGCCGCCGGGGATGCCGCGTTCGCGGTCCTTCACGCGCTTGACGATCCGGGTGGGCTTGGAGCACTTAGGGCAGTCGGTGCTCTTGGTCGTGTCCATCACTTTTTTGCGGTCGCCGGTTTTGGCAATCTTGGCCATCGTCGTGCTCCTGAATGTCGGTTTGCGCCTGATTTTGGAGGCGCGCAGCGTCCTGGGTCTTCGCGGGGATTCACCTGAGTTGGGCAGGGAGACACGGGAAGAGCGCAAGGACGCGCTGTGAGTAATTTTACACGAGGAATGAGCGTGAGCGGTCGGAGAGCGGCGTCCCCTGTTGCCCGATTGCAATATGGAAGCTCCAATTCGATTGGCGTCCAGACCGAGCAGCCCTATGTTTTGGTTCCGTGGTGGATTCAGAGACGCGTCCGCAATATCGAGATGGAGCCGCCACCGCCCATCGAAGACGTGCCCGTCATCCTGCTGGTCCCGGCAGTCGTCGGTCCCCTCCCACAGGAAGCCCTGACGCGCCCGGACGCTGAGCAATGGACAGTCGGAAAGACCGGTCAATGGATTCATCTTGATCGCCCCGATCGCTTCCTCGCGGCAATTCATGCCTTGCTCGAACACATGCAAACGGGGCAACATGAAAGTGGTTCCTATCCAGGTGCGGAGTCCGCGATGAATCAGGTTGCCGACGAGTGCATTGCACTCATCGCAAGACAAAAGGGCATTGCGCCGGAGCAGATTCGCCTCGACAGCAGTTTCGAGGAGCTCGCGCTCGACTCCCTCGACCGCGTCAGTATCGCTTTCGACCTCGAAGAGAAGTACGACATCGAAATCCCCGAGAGCAAGCTTGACGAGATCAAAACCGTCCGCGACATGGTCAACGGGATCGAAGACGCCATGCGGCAGAACAGCGCGGAACCCTCCGCGCCGTCATGACGCGCGTGGTCATCACCGGATTGGGCTGCATCACGGCCATCGGCCAGGATGCCGCGACCTTCGAAGAAAGCCTCTTCACTGGCCGCAGCGGCATTTGTCCCATGGCGGATCCCCCGCCCGACCTGCATTTCAGTCAAACCGCCACCGTCCAGGATTTCCGCCAAGCCGAATGGCTGACCGCCAGCCAGCGCCAGATCGCCGAGCGATCCTCCGCGTTCGCCATCGCCGCGGCCCGTCAGGCCGTCGCACAATCCGGCCTCGTCGCCGCCTACCCCGGTGACTCTATCGCGATCATCTTCGGCTGCGCGGTCGGCGGTCGCACCACAGAGGACCAGGAGGCGGAGAAGTTCCATAAGCGCGGTAGCCGCATCCATCCCCTCACCGTGCCGCGCGTCATGGCCAGCGCCGGCACGAGTCTCGTGAGCATGGAGCACGGCATCACCGGCCCGGCCTTCACCCTGACCACCGCCTGCGCATCGGGAACCCACGCCATTGGCCTCGCCTTCCAGATGGTGCGCTCCGGCGCGGTGCAGGCCGCCCTCACCGGTGCCCACGAAGCACCGCTCACTTTCGTTTTTCTCAAGGCGTGGGACGGCCTCCATGTCGTCTCCCCCACCGCCTGCCGCCCTTTTGCCGCCGATCGCGATGGCATGACCCTCGGCGAGGGCGCGGCTGTCTTCGCCATCGAGAGCCTCGAATCCGCCAAGGCCCGCGGCGCCGAAATCTTCGCGGAGATCGCCGGCTTCGGCATGTCGTCAGACGCCCATCACATCACCCAGCCCCAACCTGCCGGACCTGCCGCAGCCATGCTGCGCGCCATCGAGGATGCCCGCGCCACCCCCGCCGACATTGGCTACATCAACGCGCACGGGACAGGAACCGAAGCCAACGACCGTGTCGAAGCCGAGGCCATCCATCGCGTCTTCGGCGAACGCGCGCGCACCCTGCCCATCAGCTCCACCAAGGGCCTCCACGGTCACGCCATCGGCGCGTCGGGCGCGATGGAACTGCTGGCGACGGCGCTGGCGTTTCGCAGAAACCTGCTCCCGGCCAATGCGGGACTAACCGAGAATTCCCCAACCGACCCCGCCCTCCATTTAGATCATGTTCTGTTACAAAACCAGCCCGCCACCCCTTGGCTGGCGATCTCCAACTCCTTCGCGTTTGGGGGATTGAACGCGGTGCTGGCGGTTAGACGGCACGAGTCGTAGCTTCTCCCATCGCGCTATACTGTCCCACAATTTCCTCCCCTGACAGGAGCCTTCGTGCGAACCCTCCCGATTCCAGTCCTGGCGTGTCTCTCCGCACTCGCCTCCGCAGCCGTCGCCTCCGCCCAATCCATCCCCTCCTTCGTCAACGCCGAGACCCCCGCCCTGGTCGACACCTACAAGGACATCCACGCCCACCCCGAGCTCTCGCACTTCGAAGCCCGTACCTCGCACATCCTCGCGGACGCTCTGCGCGAGGCCGGTTACACCGTGACGGAACGAATCGGGCAGTATCCCGACGGATCGCAGGCCTATGGCGTCGTCGGCATCCTCAAAAACGGCTCTGGCCCCACGCTGATGATCCGCGCCGACATGGACGCGCTCCCCATCGTCGAAGAGACCGGCGTCCCTTACGCCAGCCACGTCACCATGAAGGACCGCGCCGGACAAACCGTCGGCGTTATGCACGCCTGCGGACACGACGTGCACACCACCGTCATGATCGGCACCGCGCGCGCGATGGTCGCGATGAAATCGCAGTGGCACGGCACCCTGATCCTTGTCGGCCAGCCCTCCGAGGAAACCATCGACGGCGCCAAGGCCATGCTCGCCGGTCATCTCTACGAGCGCTTTGGCCGCCCCGACCGCATCATCGGCCTGCACGACACGAACTCGCTCGCTGCGGGAACGGTTGGCGTGCGCAGCGGTCCCTCCGCAGCCAGCTCCACCTCGATCGACGTCGTCATTCGCGGCATCGGTGGTCACGGAGCTTATCCCAACGCCGGCCGCGACCCCATTACCCTGGCCGCGCTCTACATCACCCAGATGCAGACCATCGTCAGCCGCGAAGAAGACCCGCAGGATCCCACTGTCGTGACCGTGGGCCACATCGAAGGTGGCACCAAGCGCAACATCATTCCCGACGAAGTGAAGCTCGAGCTCACCACGCGCTCCTTCTCCGACAAGAGCCGCGACACCGTCATCAAAGGCTTGCAGCAGATGGCCGCTGGCATCACCGCCTCCGCGGGCCTGCCTCCGGAGAAAGCCGCGACCGTCACCGTCCTCGACGACGAATCGACCCCCGCGCTCTACAACGATCCCGCACAGACCGAAATGGTCAAAGCCACGCTGATCAAAACCCTCGGCGCCGGCAACGTCATCGACATCCCGCGCGGCATGGCCAGCGAAGATGTGGGCGTCTTCGCGCTGCCGAAGCACGAAATCCCGCTAACCTATTTCATCCTCGGCGCGATGGACCCGCAGAAGCTCGCTGCCGCCCACGCCGCCGGCAGGGAACTGCCCGGCCCGCACACCAGCCGCTTCGAGCCGCTCCCCGAACCCACCATCCGCACCGGTGTCACCGCGATGACCAGCGTCGCGATCTCGCTTTTGCGGTTGACACTCCCCTGATTGTTGCGACACTCCGCGCAGCCCTCTCCAGCAAACAGGTTTCTCGTTGCACACTCCGTGGTGCACACGTATACTGCCGCATCCCCCCACGGAGGCGTTATGGGAAAGATCAACGTAGGTCGCTGGATTCTCTGCGGTGTCATCGCCGGCATCATTGCCGACTTAATTGGAACCATCGTCGATGGCGTGTTGCTGGCTCCGCGCTGGAACTTCAGCCTGCAGCTTCTCGGCCACCCGCCCTTTACATCGCAACAGTTTGTCTGGTTCAACATCCTTGGGCTGATCGTCGGCCTGACGGCGGTCTGGATTTATGCCGGAATTCGTCCGCGCTTCGGCGCCGGCCCGAAGACCGCAATCTATGCCGGTTTGGCCGTCTGGATTCTCGCTGACCTGGTCCCAAACGCGGGTTTCATGTATATCCCGCACCTCTTCTCCCACCACCTGGCGGTCTATACGACGCTCGGCGCCCTGCTCGAAGTTCTGGCGGGAACGCTGGTGGGGGCGGCGCTCTACAAAGAGGCTTGATTTTTTACAGAGAAAGCTTCTGGAGGAAACTCGCCGAGCGTGCAGGTTCAGCCGCGGAATGGCCTGCACGGCTCGGCGGTATTAGCTCTGGCGCGGCGTCCGCAGGCGACAACCGCAGCCATTTCGGTCATCAGAGGTTCGCGCTCCTGTTGCCCATGACCAGGCGGACGACCCAAGTGAGCAGGACAGCTCCGATAACGGCAATAACGATGCTGATGATGAGGCCGTGCTCGCCGACTCCGCCGAAGCCGAGATGGCTGGAAATAAAGCCTCCTATCAGCGCGCCGACCAGGCCGACCACCATATCCATCAGGAAGCCGAACCCCGAGCCCTTCATGATCTTGCCTGTTAGCCAGCCCGCGATCAATCCGATGATGATCCAGGCAATAATTCCATGTCCCATGTTTTTGATCTCCTTTTTTTCGTTTTTGGGGGCAGAACACTGATAATCCTTTCCGCGCCAAAGATCAATACCTTCTGCAATTGATCACAGCCCGCCTTCCCCACTCTCACGAATCCCTTACACCTCCCATGCAGCGCCCTTATGGCCCAGGCTATCCAATCGAAAGAGCCGGGCCATGTCGCCCGGCGGAGGAACTATGAGCGCCTTTCGTACCTGCCGGCCCCTGTTGGTCGACGCCACTCAGGCCACTGAGCCTTCCACCATCGCCACCGATCTCGGCTTCGCAAACGTGCAGCGCGGCGACTGGATGGTTCGTGGTGAAGACGGCGAGTGTTATGTCGTAGACGATGCGTTTTTCCAGCGCACCTTCATCCCAATCCAGAGATATCCCTGGGAGCAGACGGAAGAACCTCGCAGCTACGGCTGCTGAGGCCTGGGCCCGCGCCGGGATTCCTTCGGCCAGCTACACTGGGGAACGGTGGATCTGCCGATCCTCCCCTGTCCCAGTCCATGCCCGAACTCCCTGAAGTGGAAACCATCGCCAATGGCGTCGACCGCCGCGTCCGGGGCGATACCATCCTCTCCGCCTGGTTCTCCTCTTATAAGGAGCCCTTCAATACGCCTCCCTCCGAGATGGCCCCGGCCCTCGCCGGCCAGCGCATCGCGCGCGTCTACCGCGTCGGCAAACACATCGTTATCGACCTGACGGCCAAATCCGGTCGAAAAGTGACAGCGCAGTGGCTGGTCCACCTCGGCATGACCGGCCGCTTGCTGGTCTCGGGAGCGGATCTCCCGCTCCCACAGCACACCCATGCCGTGCTTCACCTTGACTCGGGCCGTGAGCTGCGCTTTGTCGATGCGCGTCGATTTGGCCGCCTTGCCCTGCGTCCCGTCGAAGAAGAAGGCCTTTTCGCCGGCCCCGGTCGGGAACCCCTCACCATCTCCGCCGCGGACTTCGCCGCGCTTTTCGAGGGCCGCAGGCTCGCCATCAAAGCCGCCCTCCTCAACCAGTCGCTCCTCCACGGCGTGGGCAACATCTACGCTGACGAAAGCCTCTTCCGCGCAGGCATCCGCCCGAGCCGCGTCGCTGGCCGACTGAAGCGCGAACAGCTCGACCGTCTCCGCAAGGCGCTCCGTACTGTCCTGCAATCGGCCATTCGGGCCGGAGGATCCTCAGTTTCCGATTACGTCGACGCCGACGGCGTCCGTGGCTTTTTCCAAATCCAGCACCGCGTCTATGGCCGGGAGGGGCTGCCGTGCCGGGTCTGTGGTTCACCGATTCGTCGCATCGTGCTCGCCGGTCGAGGAACCCATCTCTGCCCGATGTGCCAGAAGTAGCCAGGGCATCCCGCTCGGTGTTATGGATTTCCGGACCCGGCGGCGACCAATCTACGGGAATCTGAATGAATTCGACCTGTCCACTTCAATTAAACGATTGATTTCACTAACTGTTTCGAACGGCATCCGAATTGCACTTACGGCTGCCGCCAGCGACGCATCAGGCCTCCGTTCGGGGCCGTGCGGCAAACAGGATTCCGGCTGAAGAGAGCAAATTCCTTCGAGATTCTGCCCCAGCCGGGATGCAATGTCCTAATCCATCTCTCCAGGATACAGGGCAACTTCAGGGAGGCCAGTGACTGGCTGTCACCAGAAAGCCATCCGATCAGGATGGCTTTTCTGTTCCCGCCGAAATCCAGACACCCATCGGCGCTCTCTGCGACCCAGGGATGCGACGGCTTCTACGGTCGCCTCGTTGCGCGAGGCCGTAATGCGCTTCGCCCCTGTATCTTGGGTCTCGGAAGCAAAGCCATCCAGGACTGTGTCGGGCAGGGGAAGAACCAGAGCTCGGTGGACCTGCGATTCCGAGCCGTAGCGAGGAATGACGGTAGAAGCGCCGGGGCTTAACCCGGCGAAAAAGGCGATCCTCGAAGAGGGCCTTTTAGGCCCGGAGACCCCCCCCCAGGGCCGCGCGAAGCAGCGTG
>Ga0302319_10012369_pt1 | contig 16098 bp, 12 predicted proteins | sample Bog_T0_2_FD_203319 | JGI IMG/M metagenome (GOLD analysis project Ga0302319, IMG submission 203319) | Peat permafrost microbial communities from Stordalen Mire near Abisko, Sweden - Bog_T0_2 | ecosystem: Environmental > Terrestrial > Soil > Wetlands > Peat | place: Sweden: Abisko, Stordalen Mire...
TCAATTCTCCCGCCGTGTAGAAGATGAAAATGTGCAATAGGTCCTTCGGCACTTTCACCCTAGTGCTCTTGGCAGCGGCAGCAATCGCCTCGGCCAAACGGCCAGAATCGTCAGGCACGAAGCCGTGCGTGGCTTCGTGAAATACAATTTCGAGTGCGGCCTCGCCTTGATCGGCCGCGTCACTGCTAGATACGATTTCATGCACCCGGCTCCAGCCGTAGGTATATGTGTACGCGCCCGCCCAATTCGCATATTCCGAAACATCCACTCGAATCAGGTCTTTCGGCCAATTCGCTTCATACACCGTGGTCAGTTGTTTCATCAGCGTTGGCGCATAACGTTGCACTAGAGGCACGGCGCTCGCGATAAAACTGCGGTTCGCTTGGTCATGTTTGTCCCACCAATGCGCCCGGTAAATCGCAGCTACTGAATTCAGCGTGTCCCAAAGCGCGCCGTCCGCACCATTCACTACCAGCTTTGGAAGAGTTTCATCCTCGGCCAGTTCTGTATCAATCGACTGCATGTGTGGGTCAGTCAGCAAGTCATGCGAGATCATCGACCGCCGGTAGAACGCCAGCGCATTGTCCCAAGCGGCTTTATCGGGTCCAGTCAGCGTTTCGTGAGGATGCTGCGCCTGCTCGTAAAGGAAGTGATGCAGGTTCAACCAAAAATCCGAATGGAACTCAAACGGCCCGGCTTGCACTACCGAACCGCCACAAATCGGCAGCGCAACAAGCATGGCGAGGCAAACGACCCGTTGCCCTAATCTCATGAGCCCAGTCTAACGTTCTACACTGCTTACATGCGCTTTGTGACATTTCAATCTGGCGGAAAGGTAGGCCCCGGCCTGCTGGCGCCCAATGATACAGTGATCGACCTCGCCGCCGCAGGTTTCCCTACTCTTCTTGAGCTGATTGCGGGCGGTAACGAAAGCCGCGCCAAGGCAGAGGCCTTCGCCGCCGGAGCCAAGGCTGAGAACAAGCTAGCGTTGGGCTCGGTGAAATTGCTCGCGCCCATCCCGCGCCCGAACAAATTGATCTGCATCGGCCTGAATTATCGTGCGCACGCGATGGAAACAGGCGCTTCCATTCCCGACGTCCCGACGGTCTTCAACAAGTTCGCCACCGCGGTAGTCGGTCCGGGTGCGGATATTGTGCTGCCGAAAGTATCGAAGTCGCCCGATTACGAAGCGGAGATGGCCTTTGTAATTGGCAAAGGCGGCCGCCACATTGCCGGCGAAGACTGGCAGGACCACGTTTGGGGTTACACGATTGTCAACGACGTTTCAGCGCGCGATTACCAACGGGCCACCACGCAATGGCTGATGGGGAAGACGTTCGACACCTTCGCGCCCATGGGCCCTTGGATTGTGACGGCGGATGAAATTGCCGACCCGCACGATCTGAACATCTCGCTTGATATCGATGGCGAGACGTTGCAAGATTCCAACACGAAAGACTTGATATTCAAGATTCCCGAATTGATTGCCTTCCTTTCGAGCGTCTTCACGCTGGAGCCGGGCGACATTGTTTCCACGGGTACGCCCTCGGGCGTCGGCGCTGCGCGTAAGCCACCACGTTTCTTGCGCCCCGGCGAGGAAGTCACGGTTAAGATCCAAGGCATCGGTGAATTGACCAATCCGGTTGTTGCAGAGGGCTAGTATGGCACCTCTCAGCGTGGCGCAGTTAAGTCAATTGTTGGGCTGCCAGCTCCAGGGGCCCGCAGAGTTGGAGATTCGCGGCGTCAACACGATTGAAAAGGCTGGGCCGGGTGAAATCACCTTTCTGGCGAACATGAAGTACGCGCCGAAGGTGAAAGAGTGCCGAGCCTCAGCCATTATCGCCGCCGAGCCGATCAAAGACTTTGCTGGCGCCACACTGGTTTCGAGCAATCCGTATCACGATTTTGCGCGCGCGCTGGCGCAGTTTTACCAAGCGCCTAAACCAGCACCGGGCGTTCATCCTTTGGCGTCGATTGCTAAAACGGCCGTCATTGGCGCCAACCCTTCGATCGGTCCATTTGCCGTCGTGGGCGAGCACGTGACAATCGGTGCCAACGCTACGCTGCATCCGCATGCCGTCATCTATGAAGGCTGCCAGATCGGCGACGACTTCATCGCTCATTCTCACGTTTCGGTTCGCGAATGCTGTCAGATCGGAAACCGGGTCTTGCTGCAAAACGGCGTGCAGATTGGCGGCGACGGCTACGGCTTTGCCCGCACCAACGAAGGCAGGCAGTACAAGATTCCGCAATCCGCCATCACCGTGATTGAAGATGACGTGGAGATACAGACTTTGACGTCGGTTGACCGCGGAGCGTTGAGCGAAACGCGCGTAAAGCGTGGCGCCAAGATCGATAGCCTTTGCCAGATTGGCCACGGTTGCGTTGTGGGCGAAGACAACATTATTTGCGGTCAAACGGGGCTGGCAGGCAGTACGATTCTCGAAGAAAACGTCATCATGGCGGGACAGACGGGTTCGTCCGGCCACATTACCATTCACAAGAACGCTATCATCTGGGCGCAGTCTGGAGTGGGGCATGATGTGCCGGAAGGCGCGGTCATCAGCGGATCGCCGGCGTTCGATTCGCGCGTGTGGCTGCGCGCGTCGGCCGCTTATTCGCGCTTGCCGCAGATGTTGAGCACACTGCGAGCATTGGAACGCCGCATAGCGGAACTGGAAGGCAAGCCTTAGGCGTGATGCTTGAGGGTCTTGGCTGCCGTCGCTGCGGGGGGTGGCGTATCAAGCGCAGCTAGCTTTTGATCCAGAAAAAGCAATGATTGCTGCAGCATGTCCTTATAGCGGGGGTTCGCCGCCTTTTCCATATCCTGCAAAACGCGTGTGCGTGAAAGTTCCAAACTTTCGCGTTCGCGCTGGCGGCTGATTTCTGCCGCTTGCATCTGATTTACCCTCGACTGCTCAGTTCGGGCAGCCGCCGCTTCGATCTGAGATTCAACTGCTTTACTTTCCCAGCCTCTAGCCATAGTTCTAGCTTGACACATTCAAGCCAATTTAGCTACCGCCCAGCAGCCTTTCCAATTTGTCCAAGCCCGGTTTTTCGCCGATGGCAATCAAATAATCGCCCGCAGATACCAGCGTTTCGGGCGGCGGATTGAACACCATTTGCCCGGCGGCACGCCGAATAGCCAGCGGAATGACCCCGTTGGAACACTGCTGCTGGATTTCGCCAAACGCTTTAGAGGCGAGTTGGCTCTTCTGTGAAAGAAGAATCTGCTCCATCATCACTTGGGGTCCAGTGTCGGACGTGGCGATATTCAAGAATTCGACCAGATGCGGCTTCACCAATGCCTGCGCGAGGCGGTGGCCAACGATGGCGTAAGGGGCAAACACGATATCCGCTCCTGCCCGCCGGAGCTTGATCTCCGCTTCTTCTTCCGAGGCGCGGGTGACAATCTTCAAGCCGGGATTCAAGTTCTTCGCCGAAAGGATGATGAAGAGATTGTCAGCGTCGCCCGGAAGCGAAGCAACCAAGCCCTTGGCTCGCATCACTCCCGCGGCACGTAACGTGTCATCGAGCGTGGCGTCAGCGGCTAACGCCAGGACTCCTGAGTGCATGGCGCGCTCTACGCGTTCCTCCTTGCGGTCGATGACTAGGACTTGCGCCTGCATGCGCTGGAGTTCAGTGGAGGCGTTGCGGCCCACACGCCCAAAACCACACACTATAAAGTGATCCTGCAAATTGTCGATCATTCTCTTTCTCCTTCGCTTGCCGTAGCGGTCGCCGAGTTCCAATTCGATGATCGTTTGCGTCATAGCGCCGGAGGCGATGAAAATCACCGTAACGCCAAAAAAAATCACAAACGAATTGAAAATCCGGCCCGCATGGCTGAGCGGATGAAGTTCCTCATAACCCACCGTGGTGATGGTGATGAGCGTCATGTAAAACGCGTCAAAGACGGGGTAACCTTCTAAAATCACAAATCCGACTGTGCCGATGCAGAGCATCAGGGCGAGCAGGGCTGCTACGAAAATGGCGCGCCGCAGAAGCCTGTGGTCGTTTCGGATGAGTGAGGACACCGCCATTGAAGGAATTATCGTCTATCGGCTGTTATCCTGTGTAATTAGCACCCCCGCACATCAGTAAAATCATGCCGCAGTTGCGCTACCAAACCCCGCACGGCATTGCCGTCACCCGCACTGAAACAAAGCTTGCGTATTCGCGCGGCTTAGCTCATATTCTCAAGCAATTAGATACCAAGCGCGGAGCATATTTTTCGTCCGGTTACGAATACCCGGAGCGCTATTCGCGCTGGGATGTGGCTACCATCAACCCGCCGATTGAGATTGTGGGACGGGAACGAACTCTTTCCATCAACGCGCTGAATGAGCGTGGCCAGATGTTGCTGCGGATACTAGATCCACTGCTAGCTGGTCACGACCATTGGGATTATGACGCGCCCACTGCCGATTCGTTACATCTGCGTTTGAGGCCGCTCGCCGAGCGATTTACGGAAGAAGAACGCAGCAAGCAGCCTTCACCGTTTTCGCTGGTGCGTTTGCTGGTTAAGGAATTTGGGAATCCGGCTGACACGCGACTGATGCTGACGGGCGCATTTGGCTATGACCTGCTGCTGCAGTTTGACCCAATTACGCAGCGCTTGGCGCGCGAAGGCCAGAAGACCTTGCACCTGTTTCTTTGCGACGACATTTACTTCATGGATCGCAAGAAAGAGGTGATTGAGCATTACCAATACGATTTCAGCAGCGAAGTAGGCTCAACCGCGGGGCTTGACCGGACAGGCGGCAGCATCCCCAAGCCGAAGAAAGCGCCATCGCCGGCAGAGATTGTTTCAGACCACAAAACAGAAGAATACATGGAAAAAGTGGAAGCCGTGCGCGAAGGTATGCGCCAAGGCAACTACTACGAAGTGGTCCTGCGGCAGACGTTCAGCGCGCCCTTTGCGCAGAGCCCATCGGAACTATTCCAGCGGATTCAGAAGTCAAGTCCGAGTCCTTACGAATTCATCCTGCAGATGGGCGATGAGCAACTGGTGGGCGCATCGCCAGAGATGTTCGTGCGGGTGGAAGAGAACCAAGTTGAGACATGCCCGATTGCCGGTACAGCGCGGCGTTCAGGCGATCCTATTCGCGATGCGGAAAGCATTCGCGCGCTGCTTAACTCGGCCAAAGAGGAATCGGAACTCACCATGTGTAGCGATGTGGACCGCAACGACAAGTCGCGGGTCTGCATTCCTGGCAGTGTCAAGGTGGTGGGACGCAGACTGATTGAAGCGTACGCGGGGCTCTTTCACACGGTGGACCATGTAAAGGGCATCCTGCAGCCGGGCTTCGATTCGTTGGACGCGTTCTTGACACATATGTGGGCGGTGACCATCATTGGCGCACCGAAGAAGGCGGCGGCGCAGGCCGTTGAGGATTTAGAGAAGGACGCACGCGGCTGGTATGGCGGTGCGGTGGGAATGATCAGCTTGAATGGCGATATCAACACCGGGATCACCATCCGCACGATTCACCTGAAGAACGGCATTGCGAAATATGCGGCTGGCGCGACGCTGCTGTACGATTCCGATCCGCGCGAGGAAGATGGTGAATGCCGCCTGAAGGCTACGGCGTTTTTCCGGGCGCTGTATCCGAAGGCGGCGGCTGGCGTCGAAGGCCATCAAGCGCGCAAAGTGGGCGAAGGAATCCGGCTGCTGTTGGTGGACAACGACGATTGCTTTATCCATACGCTGGCGAACTATGCGCGGCAAACGGGCGCGGCGGTTTCTACTTATCGATCGAACGTGGCGCTGGAAGCGATTGACGCGACCAAGCCAGATGTCGTTTTGATTTCGCCTGGTCCGGCGCGTCCCGCGGATTTCGGCGTGCCGAATCTGGTCAAGGAACTGGCCAAGCGCGGCATCCCGACGTTTGGTGTCTGTCTCGGATTGCAAGGCATTGTGGAAGCATTCGGCGGCGTGCTCGAAGTGCTGCCGTATCCAATGCATGGCAAAGGGTCGTCGGTCACGCATAGGGGCAAAGGCGTGTTTAAAGATCTTCCATCGCCATTTCGAGTGGGGCGGTATCATTCGCTCTACGCCAATCGCGAGACATTCCCTGCTTGCCTTGAGATCACCGCTGAATCGGAAGACGGCATCATCATGGGCGTCAAACACCGCGAGTTGCCGATTGAAGCGGTGCAGTTCCATCCGGAATCGATTCTCACCTTGGAGAAGGATTGCGGGCTGAGGCTCATGGAGAACATGGTCGAGGCGTATGCCCATGCCGCTTCAGCAACGAGCCGTGGCTGAGAACCAAAACGTAGCGGTTATTGGCGGCGGATTGGCAGGGCTGGCAACGGCGCTCGCTTTAGGAACTGCCGGACATTCGGTGACCGTTTACGAAGCACGCCCGTTCTTGGGAGGCCGCGCCACGTCCTACGCGGTGAACGACGTCACCATCGACAACTGCCAGCACATTCTCTTGCGCTGCTGCACCAATCTGCAGGACTTCTACAGGCGGCTGAATGTGGCTGACCAAATCCATTTCTACAAAGAGTTCTATTGGATTGAGCCGGGCGGACGGATGTCGGTGATGAAGCGCGGGTTTCTGCCGGCGCCGGCGCATTTCACGGGATCGTTTGCGAAGCTGCATTTCCTTTCGCTCGCGGACAAGTTGAGCATCGCGAGCGGGTTGCTGGCGGTGAGGTACGAATACGGCAAGCGGACGGATCTAGATCAGATCAGCATGGCGGAGTGGCTGCGCGAGAAGAAGCAGACCGCGCGTGCGATTGAACGGTTCTGGCGGCAGGTCTTGGTGAGCGCGATCAATGAGGAGCTGGACCAGATGGCTGCGGCGCATGGGCTGCAGGTGATGTCGCTCGGGTTCCTGGCGAATGCCACCAACTACGAGATGGGTGTGCCGCGCGTGCCGCTCGGGCAGTTGTATTCGGCAGAGGCTTGGAAGCATTACGAGACGGTGAAGTTCGAGTACAAGTCACCGGTGGAACGGTTGGTGATCGAAGACGGGCAAGTGCGCGGGCCGATGAAAGCAGATGCGTACGTGCTGGCCGTACCGTTTGAGCGAGTCAACGGGATTGCGCCGGAACTTGGTTTGGACCTTTCGGCCTTTACCCATTCGCCAATCACCGGCATTCATCTTTGGTTCGACCGACAAATTACCGACTTACCGCATGCGACGCTGCTGGACCGGACCATCCAGTGGATGTACAACAAGCAGGACGGCAAGCATTTGCAACTGGTGGTGAGCGCATCGCGGAGTTTGAGCGAGATGCCGCGGGCGGATGTGATTGCGCTGGCCTTGAAAGAACTGGCGGAGTTCTTTCCGATAGTGGCGCAGGCGAAGCTTGAGAAGGCGCACGTGGTGAAGGAAATCCGGGCCACGTATTCGGCGGTACCCGGATTAGAGAAGCAAAGGCCGCTGCAGAAGACGAACATTGCGAATCTGTTTCTGGCGGGCGACTGGACTCGCACTGGCTGGCCGGCCACGATGGAAGGCGCCGTCCGCAGCGGCTATCTGGCTGCGGAGGCAGTGAGCGGACAGCGGTTCTTGGCTGAAGACGCACTTTCGAGAAGTTAACTGCGGTTGGAGCGTGCCCGCCGGATACCGAAGAGCAGGAGCGGTGCGCTCAAAGTAAGTAGGCTGAGGACGCCGGGCTCGGGAGCGGTGGAAGCCGTTACGGTAAAACCGTAGTCTGCGGCGTTCGCTCCTCCAAAAGCGATGGAGGAAGGATCATTGACGGCTCCGCCCGGCGCTACGAAGTAAGCTTGTACGCCATCGGTCCCAATGGTTGCGGGATTGTAGGTCAGTCCGCCCAAGTCATTAAGTTGAGCGGCGCTAATTGAGCTGGCTCCGTTATCGTTGTCGAAGCCGATGCCTGCGTAGATAATGTCGTTAGCCGGGACAAGCAGAGACCCAGGGGCGATGCTATAGGACAACGTCGTAGTACCAGTCGTTAGGGCTTCGAGCGGAAGCGCGAAGGTTCCCAACAGCGTACCCGGTGTGCCACCCGCTCCGTTAGCGGCCCAAACGTACATAACGGGCCGCGCTTGGACAGCGGTGCTGTTGAAGTTGTCCGCTTGAAAGCTGATGGAGGTGACCGTTGATCCTCCGTAACCAGGCGCGAGTATCAGTTCGTTGATATCAACGTTTGCGGCCAAGTCGGATCCGACCGTGGCGGCACCGTTGAATACAAACGCGCTGACCGCAGTGGTGGTGTTTTGATAGACCACCGTATCGGCGTTCGCCTCACAACTTGCGCCAAAAACAGCGATCACTGCGGTGCAAAGCGTTCTAGAAAAAATATGATTCATGTACCCTCCTGCCACGGTGCTAATCACTTCGCGCAAACGTGGCTGACTTAGGCTAGCGGAACGCTGTACAGGCTGTCAATGCTCTCAAGTAACCTTACGGGCGAAACGCGTGCAATTGGATCGCCAGCCTTAATGGCGCTGGTTGGCTTTCAGGATCTTCTTGCGGAGGCGGATCGACTTCGGGGTGATCTCCACGAACTCGTCTTCTTGGATGAATTCGATGGCTTGTTCGAGGTTGAGAAGCTTTGGCGGAATGAGGCGAATGGCTTCGTCGGAGCTGGACGCGCGCATGTTGGTGAGCTTCTTTTCCTTGACGATGTTGACATCAAGATCGGCATTGCGGGCGTTTTCGCCGATGATCATGCCTTCGTAGACTTCGGTTTGGGCGGAGATGAAGATGACGCCGCGTTCCTGCACATTGTTGATGGCATAGGTGGTGGCAACGCCGGCGCGATCGGAAACCAGTGAGCCTGTGGGGCGCATTTCAATGTCGCCTTGCCATTCGATGTAACCGGCGAAGAGCGAGTTCATGATGGCCATGCCCTTGGTATCTGTCAGCATTTCGCTGCGCATACCAATGAGTCCGCGCGAGGGTACCATGAATTCCAGACGCACGCGGCCGGAACCGTGGTTGACCATTTTCGCCATCTTGCCCTTGCGGCGGCCCATCTTCTCAATTACGACGCCGATGAATTCTTCGGGGCAATCGATGATGAGGTGTTCAAGAGGCTCATGCAACTTGCCGTTGATCTGTTTGGTCAGAATCTCAGGCTTGCCGACCTGCATTTCAAACCCTTCGCGGCGCATCATTTCGATAAGGATGGCGAGCTGGAGTTCGCCGCGACCCATCACCTTGAAGGCATCGGGGCCACCGGCTTCTTCGACGCGAATGGAGACGTTAGTCAACAGTTCTTTATCGAGACGGTCGCGTAGATTGCGTGAAGTGACATACTGCCCTTCCCTGCCCGCGAATGGCGAGTTGTTGATGGTGAAGGTCATCGCGATGGTAGGTTCATCGATCTGAATCTGCGGAAGCGGCATCGGCGTTTCAGCGCTGGTTACCGTTTCGCCGATGGTGATGCCCTCGACACCAGCAATGGCAAGGATGTCGCCAGGGATGCCGATGGTCTCATCGACGCGCTTTAAACCTTCGAACGAGTAGAGCTTGGTGATTTTGGTTTTGTGATGAGTGCCGTCGAGCTTGACGATGGCGACTTCATCGCCATTGTGGAGAGTGCCGTTGAAGACACGGCCAATGGCGAGGCGGCCGAGATATTCACTGTAATCGAGATTGGCGACGAGCATTTGGAGAACTGCGTTCGGGTCGCCTTTGGGCGGGGGGATTTTGTTAACGATGGTCTCGAACAGGACTTCGAGCGTATCGCCCGGGCCATCCGGATCGAGCTTGGCGATGCCGGCTTTGGCGTTGGTATAAACGACGGGGAAATCGAGTTGGTCTTCGGTGGCATCGAGATCGATGAACAAATCGTAGACTTCGTTCAAGACTTCCTGAATGCGGGCGTCGGGACGGTCAATCTTATTGATGACGACGACGGGAGGGAGTTTAGCTTCGAGCGCCTTCATGAGCACGTAGCGGGTTTGGGGCAGCGGGCCTTCGCTCGCGTCCACCAGAAGCATGACGCCATCGACAATCTTGAGGGCGCGTTCGACTTCGCCGCCAAAATCGCTGTGGCCGGGTGTATCGACGATGTTGATCTTGGTGCCGTGGTAGCGGACGCCGGTAGTCTTAGCGAGAATCGTGATGCCGCGTTCGCGCTCCAGATCGTTAGAATCCATCACACGATCGGTGACAGCTTCATTGGCTCGAAAGATGCCGCTTTGTCTCAAAAGTGCGTCTACAAGAGTTGTTTTTCCGTGGTCAACGTGCGCAATAATAGCGATGTTGCGGGTGTTACGTGATTCGTTGTCAGCTGCCATTAGTAAGCTTCATGGTCTCATGAGTGAGTAATTGGACGTGACGGCTGCGCCTGGGAGCGCAAACGGGGACACTGCTGCGACTGGTTGGTCTCTACGTTTGAAGCTCGGGTGGACGCAACCTCGCAATGTCCCCGTGCGCTTTTCGACTGGTTTGGGCGGGGGATTGTGCGAACCTTAAAGCACCATGGCGTCAGATGAGCATATACCAGTAGTCGTTATCGTAGGACGCCCGAACGTAGGCAAATCCACGCTTTTTAACGCAATTGTCGGGACGAGGCGCTCGATTGTGGGCGACGAACCGGGTATCACGCGGGACCGTATTTATGGGGATGTGGAGTATCGCGGGAAACGGTTTGGGCTGATTGATACGGGCGGCATTATCCCGAACGACGATGCGCTGATTCCGACAGAAATCCTGAAGCAAGCCAAGATTGCGCTGGAGATGGCGTCGCACATTCTGTTCGTGATTGACGGGCGGACGGAGATTACGTCGGCCGACCGAGATTTGTCGAAGCTGCTGCGGACGCTGGGCAAGCCGCTGACGCTGGTGGTGAACAAGATTGACGCTAAGGTGCGCGAGAACCTGGTACACGAATTTTATTCGCTGGGCCTGGGCGATCCGGCGGCGGTTTCGGCGGAACACAAGCTGGGGATTGACGAACTGCTGAGCGATGTGACTGAGCCGTTTCCGAAATACGACGCAGAGGCGGAACAGGCGGAGGAAGATGGGCCGCAGGGCAAGCGCATTAAGGTGGCGATTATTGGCCGGCCGAACGTGGGTAAGTCGACACTGCTGAACGCGCTGGTTGGTTCGGAGCGCTCGATTGTTTCGCCAGTAGCGGGCACGACGCGCGATGCGGTGGACGAGTCTGTGGTGGACGGCGACACGACTTACCGGTTCGTGGATACGGCGGGGATCCGGCGCAAGGGCAAGACCACCGAGATGACGGAGAAGCTGGCAGTGATCATGGCGCGGCGAAACATCCGCATGGCTAACGTGGCGCTGCTGGTGATAGACGCGAGCGAAGGCGTGGTGGGCGCGGACGCTACTATTGCGGGCTATGCGCACGAAGAAGGGCGCGCGGTGATTGTGGTGGTCAACAAATGGGACAAGATGACCGACGAAAAGGGCAAGCGCGCGTTTACTGAATCCGTCAAGGATGAGCTCAAGTTCTTGGACTACGCGCCGGTGATTTTCGCATCGGCGAAAAATGGCGAGGGTATCCGCAAGATTTTTACGACGATCCGACGTTGTTACGATAACGCGTCGAAGCGTGTTACGACGGGCGAACTGAACCGCTTTATGGAGACGGTGGAATTCGACGGCGACACGAAAGTGTATTACATTACGCAAGCTTCGATGAGACCTCCTACTTTTTTGGTGTTTACGGACAAGGCTGGCCAATTGCATTTTTCGACAGAACGCTTTCTGATGAACCGGTTGCGTGAACGCTTTGGGTTTGAAGGCACACCGATTGTGATCAAGACGAAGAGGCGGTAGACGGCGCTGAGCCCCTCACTGATGAGACGGTAGCACTGGACTTATAGCTGGGCGCTACGAGGTGCTGGGTTTTGCAATGCGGGAATGGCTGTAAGGTGATGATGGGGCTGGAGTAAGAAATTTTAAGGTTTTTTCGTTAGTGCTGTGACTGCTTTCCAGGGTTCCGGCGATAAGCTAAAAGTATGCCAGTTGCAATTGCCGACAGTTCAGTTGCTGGGCCACCCCTGCCGCGCAAACGATTTACCCGAAGCGAGGTGGAGGCGATGCTGGATGCGGGCGTCTTCCACGGACAACGATTTGAACTTGTTGATGGGGACTTGATCGACAAAATGGGACAGAAGCCATCGCACGCAGCCGCCATTCAGCGTCTGGTGGATCTCCTCATCCTGCTGTTTGGAACTCCGCGATTGCGCGTTCAATTGCCAATGGAGGCGGGGTTGGCGGATCGGGAAACCAGTATGCCTGAACCGGATCTTGCCGTACTAGGCGAGGCGAAGGACGATTACGAAGAGCGCCACCCCAGGGGCGAGGAAATGACGATCGTGGTTGAAGTGGCAGACACCACCATTCGGCCCGACTTGACTCGCAAGCGTGATCTTTATGCGGCCGCCGGCGTGCGCGAATATTGGGTGCTTGATTTGCAGGGCCGCCGCATGGTGGTTCATCGGGACTTGAATCGAGCCAGCACCGGCTATGCCAGCATTCAAAGTTATGCCGAAGATGAGGCTGTGGACCTGGCGGGGCAGTCCGTCAAGATAGCCGCTCTATTGAGCAAGAAGCAGCTCCCGCATCAATAACAGGGCCCGGAGTAAGGAATTGCCCAGATTTTTGGCGAGGGCGGTGACTGGGGTTGCTGTTGGGCACACACCCGCGAGGAAAAACCCTTGCTTACGCGCGCATTTCAGGGCGTGGTCTTCGGCAACGCTGCTAAATTTTGAAACGAGTGACGAGTAACTGAAGCTGGGAGGCCATTTCGGCGAGAGCTTTGGCGGCGTTACGGGTTTCCTCGGCGGCCAAAGTGGTGCTCTCGGCAGTTTTGGCAACACCGCAGATGCTTTGGGCGATGTCGGTGGCACTGTCGGCGGCTTGGTTTACGTTGCGTCCCATTTCGTTGGTGGTGGCGGTTTGTTCTTCGATGGCGGAGGCGATGGACGCCGAGAAGGAATCGATCTCTTTGATGACTGAATCGATTTTGCCGATGGCCGAGACGGCGCTCTTGGTGCTGCTTTGAATCGCATCGATTTTGAGACCGATTTCATCGGTGGCGCGGGCGGTCTCTTTAGCCAACTCTTTGACTTCGTGGGCGACCACAGCGAATCCCTTGCCCGCTTCACCGGCGCGAGCGGCTTCGATAGTGGCATTCAGAGCGAGGAGATTGGTTTGTTGAGCAATGGAAGTGATGGCTTTGATGACCTTGCCAATTTCGGAGCTGGAGGTGCCGAGTTCGGAGATGGTGAGTTTGGCATGGCTGGCGGAAGAAACAGCTTCTTTGGCGACGCGCGCACTTTCGTTGGAGCTCTTGGAAATCAAACGGATAGAGCGCAGCATTTCCTCGCCGCCGGTGACAAGGACCGACAGGTTTTTGGAAACCTCACCGCTGGCGTTAGAGACGACTTTAGCCTGACCGGCCGTACCAGCTGCGTCGCCGGCCATTTGAGCGCTGAGAGACATGAGCTTTTCGGCAGAAGCACCGACCGACTGGGCGTTCTGAAGAATTTGGCGAATGTTTTGGCGAAGAGACTCGAACAAGTGAGTTAGACCAGCGGACATTTGGCCCATAGAATCGGGACCCGCCACAGCGATTTGCTGGGTGAGATCACCCTCGCTGGCGGCGGTAACCACCTTGAGGATGAGGTGGACTTTTTCCTGCAAGTCAATCTTGGCGCGGACTTGATCCGTGATGATGGTAGCGTATTTGACAACCTTATATGGTTTGCCGTTCAGATCGAGAATGGGGTTGTAGGACGCTTCGATCCAAACCTCGCGGCCTCCCTTGCCAAGACGCCGGTACTGCGCTTGCTGGAACTGGCCCAAGTTTAACTTTTCCCAAAAGATTTTGTACTCAGCACTATGACTGAAGGACTCATCCACAAAGATGCTGTGATGCTTGCCCTTGATTTCGTTTAGGGAGTAACCCATGGCCAGCAGGAAGCCCTCGTTGGCGGATAGGATGGTCCCATCCATGGCGAATTGAATGACAGCGGTGGATTTGCCAATAGCGGCAAGTTGGCCCACATAATCGGCCGTCAGCAGTTTTTGACGAGTGACATCGGAGGCAAATTTGACTACTTTATAAGGCTTGCCTTTGGCATCGAGAATTGGATTGTAGGAAGCCTGAATCCATACTTCGCGGCCGCCTTTGCCGAACCTTTTGTATTCGGCGGATTGATATTGACCACGTTTGAGCTTGTCCCAAAATTCGCGATATTCGTCGCTGAGTTTGTAGCTTGGATCGACAAAAATGCTATGGTGCTTGCCCTTGATTTCGTTCCATGAATAGCCGAGGGCATTCAAGAAATTGGCGTTGGCATTGAGGATGGTGCCATCCATAGCGAATTCAATGATGGCCGTAGACTTACCGATGGCGGAGACGATGGCGGCAAGTTCGGCGTGGTTAGCCGTGGCGCCAAGAGGTTGCGCGGCAGAAGCGTCTTGATTCAGAAGAGCTACTGCGCTCTCGCTGTGAGTGTCTTCAACGAAATTCACTTTTTCGGGTTCCTTATTTTTCATGTCGGACGATTTGATCAAAGTCTGCAGGGTGGAACGCCTGGATGTGCGGCTTACGCGGTAAGTGGTAGGGGCTAAGAGCGATCCACGAATTAATTGGACATTCGATCCGTCATCAGCACGTGCACGGAGGCTGCCTGGTGATCAGGAGGATCGCAAAGGGGACGGACCGCTCTGTCCACCGCAGACGGGTCAGGACAATTGAAGATCTATCAGTTGGGGACAGAGAAGTCCGTCCCCTTTGCTCGTGGCGATGAACGCAGGATGTGATTTGTGGGCGCACTTTGGGTTTGCCCCGCCCCGGCAGATCGTATGGAGTGGCCTATTTTAAGCGGCCTGGGCCTCCTTTTTCGCGACGCGGAACCCGGCGAGGAACAAATCGAAGTCGGGACGCTGGCCGGTGAGGCGAAAACGGGTGGCGGTGTGCGCTAAGAAGGCGTCGAACTCGGCAAGTGAAAAATCAAACCCAGCGTCGGAGGTCTGGAAGCCGGGGCCTTCGCTCGCTTTGAGCTTCAGGCAGTATTGAATTTCGCTTTTGCGGCGGGTGTAGCGCTCCTTTTGCAATGCTTCGAGTTTGGCGACATCCGATTCAATATGGTTACGGAGACGGCGCTCCTGGAGAGCGAGGTTGGAGAGATCGCGGCGGTAGTGGAGCGCCGTTTTGCCACGGATGAGAGAGGCGCGCGTGGTGAGATCCGCTTCATCGGAGAATTCGCCGGCAAATTCGCGAAGGCCGATGGCATAAAACGAGGCCTCGAGCGGGGCGACTCTGGCTATCCGCCATTCATTATCTATGATGGCCTGGACGAGCATGTTTTCGTCATCGCCGACGGGGCTGTATTTGGCGAAACGGCGATCAAGGAGTTTCCGGTATTCCGCGGCGTCCTCATTGGGGAGGACGACGACTTGCGAAGTTAATCCCGTTTTGATCGCGTTAAGAGACACCTTGAGCTTACCTGCCGTAGTTCGCGGACCCGTTGAGTGCTCCTGAGAATTCTTGCGGTTGGCGGCGCGGCGGGCGTCGGAGATGGGTGGCTTCTGCTCGCCGTGTGACGCAGTGTCGGCGGATTCGCTGTTGTCTCCACTACTGGACGAGGCACCGGCAGCGGCGGAGAAGGCCTTCTCGGCTAGGTGTGCGTTGGTTTGATGATTGAGGGAGATGGCATCGTCCTCTTCATCGGTGAAATCGAAAGCGGCGGCAAGCACATCGGCTGCCGTTTCTTCGGTTGGTTGCGCGTCGGCAAGGGGTTGATTCAGTGTGTTTGATTGCATGGGATTGTTGGTGTTGGTGTTGGTGAGTTTAGGAGCGGCTTTACGGGCCAGCTTTTCTGCTTTGCGCATAGCAGCGCGGCGGATGGCACGAGGTGTCATACGATTTTTAGTTCCTTTTGGAAGGAGATTGACGAGGGGTTAAAGGGCCTTGTCTGGTTTAAGAAATAGCTTGAAGTTTTTCGCGAGTCGTGCGGGATTTCGGGAGGGAATTTTGTAAGTGGTTGAGGGGGAGGGAGTTAGGGGTGAAAAATAAATGTGCAAGGGCTGTGATCGGAAAGAGATCGGGGGCGGAATTGGCTAAAATCGGCGTCTTTGCTCCCCATTACGTCCCCAACTCTGATAAGTGATTCGAGCGCATCGAGTCTGC
>Ga0302319_10012370_pt1 | contig 16098 bp, 10 predicted proteins | sample Bog_T0_2_FD_203319 | JGI IMG/M metagenome (GOLD analysis project Ga0302319, IMG submission 203319) | Peat permafrost microbial communities from Stordalen Mire near Abisko, Sweden - Bog_T0_2 | ecosystem: Environmental > Terrestrial > Soil > Wetlands > Peat | place: Sweden: Abisko, Stordalen Mire...
AAGAACAAGGCGCATTCGTTTATCAACATTTCAGGCCTGGCGGTGGGTATCGCCTGCAGCCTGCTTATTTTGCTGTGGGTGCAAAACGAACTGGATATGGATGCGTGGCATAAAAACGGCCCGCGGATATACGATGTTTATGAGCGCACCCACTTTGACCATAAAGACGAGGCTTCTTATGGCACGCCCGCGCTGATTGCCGGCGAAGTGAAAAAAGTTATCCCGGACGTGCAGTATGCCACTCAGCTGGCATGGTTAGAGCCGCACAATTTCAGGGTGGGCGATAAGGCGCTGAAGCTTACCGGCAGTTTTGCCAGCTCCGACTATTTTAAGATGTTCGACACCAAACTTTTGCAGGGAAATGCGCAAAATGCATTAAATACGCTTTCCGGCATCGCCATTTCACACCAAACGGCCAACCGGCTTTTCGGAAGTCCGGAAGCGGCAATAGGCAAAAATATTTTGCTGGAGAATACGACGAACCTTACCGTTTCGGCCGTATTTGAGGACCCGCCCAATATTACTTCCACACAGTTTGAATACCTCCTTAACTGGCAAAAGTTTTTGGACGAGAATGGCTGGGCAAAAGATTGGAACAATGCAGGCCCGCTTACGTTTATTATGTTGCGGCCCGGCGCCGATCCTGTGCTGGTGGGTAAAAAGATCGCTCATTTTCTGGATAACTACACCAAACGGCAAAACAAGGGTTTAACCCTTGAATTGGCCTTACAGCCGTATAATGACCTATACCTGCACGGCAATTTTATAAACGGCAAAATTGAGGGAGGGCGCATCGAATATGTTCATTTGTTCAGCGTTGTCGCGATGTTTATTTTGCTGATAGCCTGCATTAATTTCATGAACCTGAGCACGGCCCGATCGGTTAAGCGGGCGCGCGAAATTGGTGTGCGCAAGGTTGTGGGCGCAGAACGGCCGGTTTTAATAAAGCAATTTATGGGCGAATCGATGCTGGTCACGCTGATAGCGGTGGGCATTGCCGTTTTGCTTCTTATCGTTTTGCTACCCGCATTTAACCAGGTAACCCAAAAGCAGATCGACCTTCCGTTTAACCGTCCCATATTCTGGCTGGGGCTGGCTATCATCACTTTAGTTACCGGTTTGGTTTCGGGCAGCTATCCGGCCTTGTTCCTGTCGTCATTTAACCCGGTCAAAGTGTTAAAAGGGACAATGAAACTCGGTTCGGGCGTCACGATGTTCCGCAAAGGCCTGGTGGTTTTTCAATTTGTTTTGTCGATATTCCTGATCATCGGAACGATCATCGTTTCCAAACAGGTAAACTATATCCAAACTAAAAATTTGGGGTATGACCGTGAAAACCTGGTTTATGTGCCGCTTGATGGCGACTTGCCTTCAAAATATAATGTATTTAAGCACGAGGCCATGGGTCTTCCGGGCATACAGTCGGTAAGCCGCACCAGTTTCGACCCCACCAATATCGAGAATGGCACAAGCGGTGTTGAATGGACAGGCAAGGACCCTAACGGCCATATCATGTTTACGAATACCTCGGTTGGGTACGACTTCGTGCGGTCCATGAAGCTGGCCCTGGCCGCCGGCAGGGATTATTCAAAAGATTTTTCAACCGATTCTACAGGCTATTTAATTAACGAAGCAGCGCTTGCCCTAATCGGCTATAAAAACCCCATCGGGCAGCCACTAACCTTCTGGGGTAAAAAAGGGACGATCATTGGCGTATTAAAAGATTTTCATTTCAACTCTCTTCACGAACAGATAAAACCGCTTGTTATCCGCTTTGGCGAAAAAGAAGGTTATGGCAGCGCGGTGGTCCGTACGCAGCCTGGTCAAACCAAACAGGCGCTGGCCAGTCTTCAAAAAGTTTACAAGGAGCTGAACCCCAACTTCGCGTTTGATTATACCTTCTCCGATGCAGAATACCAGGCGCTTTACCAGAATGAACAGGTAGTGGGCAAGCTATCCAATGGATTTGCCTTCCTGGCCATATTTATTTCATGCCTCGGCTTGTTGGGCCTGGCTATGTTTACAGCCGAACAGCGGTTTAAGGAGATCGGCATCCGTAAGGTGCTCGGCGCCAGCGTTGCATCGCTGTTTGCTTCCCTGTCCAAAGAATTTTTTGTGCTGGTGCTCATAGCGCTGTTGATAGCAACGCCGCTTTCTTATTTTGCAATGGTCAAGTGGCTGGAGAACTATCAATATCAAACAGCTATCTCCTGGTGGGTATTTGTGTTATCGGCGTTAATAGCCATTTTGATCACCTTAATAACGGTAAGCTTTCAAACCCTTAAAGCCGCGCTGGTGAACCCGGTGAAGAGCTTGAGGAGTGAGTAGCAGTTGGCAGTTGGCAGTTTGCAGTTGGCAGTTGGCAGTTGGCAGTTTGTGATTCTATCTATCTGCCAACTGCTACTATGCGTTCCGGTGTGAGATACTGAACGCATTTTTATGGATGAGAAGAGCATTTTCTTGTCTCCGCCTGTTAAAGCCAAATAGGCTTGAATCGGTGCGGGCTTTTGCTGTTAAGCTGCCAGATATGTGATTAGTTATTCCGCTACATATTTAACCTAATATTTGGTACTATTGTGTCTGTGAAAGATGGATTTGAACTTGAGAAAACACTTTGGACCGAAACTGACTTCGAGATAATGAGTTGGCATGATTGTCCTATTCATGCACTATCCTTTGGCAAAGAATATAAGTTCTTGTTTGATATTGATTATATATTCAAGTGGGTTTTAACGAAGAATAAACGACATTTCAAATTTTGGATATCCCCTTGTACGCTGGTATTTGAAAATGTTTATGATATAGCATTTGAATCACATGATACAACAATAATAATTGATAATATCTCAAGAGAAAATCCACAAAAGCCAAAAAACGCAGAATATTTAAATATAGATTTAGAGTACGATTGGATAATTGCGACTACAGTTGGCGAGATATCATTTAAGTCTGTTGGATTTAAACAATACGTTAGGCAAGCGCCTATTTTAATTGGAATGCAGGAATTGGATTTAAAAGCAAGAAACGGTATTAGTTTTAATCAGATATGATTTGTATAAACAATTATCTCTCGGCGTTTCAGGTATCCCGCTGAACCATCTGTCCGAATTTGCAGCGTTGGATGACTATGCTCGTAACCTGATCACAGGCAACAAAAAGCACAAATTGTTGGCATTCAAAAACATGCCCCGAAAGGTGACCTGGTAGGCCGCTATAAATCTTTTACCCTGATCAATAATTCCTTATCGGATATAGTGTCCGCATCAGACTTATCGTAGATTGAAATAAGAAAGATAATTTCGTCAACTATTTTCAACCAGGTAATAACCCTGGCCCCACCTGATTTACCTTTATTCTTTGACGATATGGCCATCCGGACTTTAAAACAATTATTTCCTAAAGATTCGCCCAGGGTGGGGGTTTCTTTCAATGAAAGGATCGTGGCGGCTAGATCGCTTTTTATAGAAGGATAACGTTTTGAAAGCTTTTTCAATTCGCGTTCAAAGGGCGGGGTTGGCAAAATTTTAAAGCTCATCCAGCAATTCTTCTATTGATTTTGCTTGTACTTTGCCTTCCTGGTAAAGTTTAACCCACTTTACCGATTCTTCCAAATCATTCAATATTTGTTTTTTCTTTGCCGCCTTAGATGTCGGTTTACTGACGCCGGTCGCAACTATTTTTCCGCCCAATTGTTCAATCAGGTCGGATAATGTCTTTTCGACCTTTTCCGGGATTTCGATGGTGAGCGTTGTCATACAACAAAATTAGGGAAATAGTTTGAGTAATACCAATACAATAGGGTGCAATTCAAAACTCCTGAACCTGGCGCCTGGTGTGCCATTCAATTCCGCTGTCCGAAGTTTGTAACTTCGGATTACTATGCTGGGACTCCGGCTACCAACCAACAAAAAGCACCATTTTCTGTTTCTTTTATTATATTTGTAATGAACTTAAAAAGTTAATCAGGCATGACGACATTAACTATAGAAATTCCTGACGACAATAGTCCATTACTTTCCGAATTAATTAAACTGACTAAAAATGCCGGTTTAAAAGTGAGTATCGATAATGACGAAGATAATTTAAGTGGAAGTGAGTTCCAATCGTTTAAAAATGCAGCGGAAGAGGCCGTTTTAATTAAGAGGGGTCTTTCAAAGGGTCTTTCAGTATCCGAATTGTGGAATGTATAACGACGTGATAGGTTCCGAAAACGCAAGCTGATTTTGTTATTAAAAATGATTTTTCCCCCTTCAAATCCGCACACCCCACCGTCCGCTTTCGTTACAATAATCGGCACGAATAAACCGCTACTCATTATATAATCAATACCTTAGCGATTTGGAACAGGTATTGAGCTGGTAATTTACTTGAATGCATATACTTTCCATATCACCCTCTATGACCTGGCCTTCCTGGGAACGATATTTATCGGGTTCAGTTTTGCCCTGCAGTTGTGGTTCTCCAAAAGTACTAATCGCATAGCAAACCGCTTTCTCGCCCTGGCCCTGGTGAGCATTGTTTTGCAGCTGGTTTGGGTATTGGGTGTCGACATCCGCATGGGGGCCTATTTTCCCCATTGGAGCTGGCTGCCGCTACAGTTTTTGCTGGCAATCGGCCCGTTTATCTATTTTTACGTGCTTAAAATTACCGGGCCGGAATATAAATTCCGTTGGAAGGATATGCTGCATTTGAGCCCCCTGCTGCTGAAGTTTGGCGTTTTGGTTTTGGAAGTTAAGGAGAGTATAAAGACCGGCGCGGCCACTTATGATACGCTGATCTTTCGACAGCTGGAGTCGGTGTTGCATGCAGCGGCGTTTATTTCGGTCATCACGTACTTATATTTTTCTCACAGGCTGATAGAACGCTTTTACCATCGGCTTAAATTTAACGGGAATGACCGCTACCGCTACGAATTGCGCTGGCTGCAACGCTTTCTGTTGGGTTTCGGCCTGTTATGGCTATCGTGGGTACCTTACACTGCCGTGGATTATTTTTTTTATCAAAACCGGTTAGGCATCCATGCTTATTATCCTTTATACCTGCTTTTAGCGGTAGCGGCCATCTGGCTCGCGGCTACAGCTTTTTTAAGACCAGAGGCTGGCATGCTTGTCGCTCCGGCTCCTTCTTTAAAACCACCGCTTCCTGCTGAAATGAAGCAAAGGGGTATTTGGCTAAAGAAATCCATGCAAACCGACCGTTATTACCAGGATCCTGAACTAAGCTTAACGTCGCTGGCCGAAAAGTTGGAGCTGACGACCCATGATTTATCGAGGATTATCAATACTGCACTAAAAAAAAGCTTTAATGATTTCATCAATGAATACCGCGTGGCAGACGTGGTTCAAAAAATGCAGGATCCGGCTTATGACCATATCACCCTGCTGGGCATTGCTTATGAAGCGGGGTTTAATGCTCAAAGCACCTTCAGCCGTATTTTTAAACAAATGACAGGGAAAAAGCCGCTGGAATATAAAAACGACCTGAAAAAAAATTTCTCATCTTATAATTTGAGAAGTTATCCCCGATTTGCACCGGTTACTTTGAATCGTGAAAGCTCCCCACAGTGGTCCCACGAAAAATTAAGCCGCAATTATATGTTTAAAAATTATTTCAAAATTGCATGGCGCAACCTGGTGCGCAATAAAAGCTATGCCGCCATTAATATTACCGGCCTGGCGGTTGGTATCTCCGTTTGTATGGTGATCTTTATCATTATACAATTTCAAAACAGCTTTGATGATTTCCACGGTAAGAAAGACCGCATCTATCGCGTGCTTACCGAATTTCATTACGCAGACGGGGGGACTATTTCTTACAAGACAGCCGTCCCTTTCCCGATGCCTGTAGGATTAAAAACGTCTTTTCCGCAAATAAAACAGGTAGCCCCGATATTTGCCAGTCACGATGACCAGTTACAGGTCGTCGATAATCATGGCAACATCGAAAATGATTTTAAAGAGCAGCATGGCGTGTTTTACATGGACCCTTCGTTCTTTAAAATATTCGATTTCCCATTGCTTGCAGGATCGTATGCGTCATTGAAAGACCCGGACAATGTAATGCTTACCAAAGAGATTGCTGAAAAATATTTCGGCGACTGGAAGTTAGCCATGGGCAGGACCATTAAACTGCAAATGGGCGGCTATATGTTTGACCACGGCACCGATGTGTTGAAAGTTGCAGGCATTTTGGCCACGATACCGGCGAATACCGATTTCCAACTGAAAGTCGTCGTGTCGTACGGAACGGGTTTCACCGGTGATTATTTGTCAAAGTCCCAGGATTGGGATGGAAATGTGGGCGGTTTTGGTTGCTATATCCTGTTGCCGCCGAACGCTTCTGCCGGCAATTTTAACCAGCAAATAAGAGATTACTCCCACAAAGTAGAATCGTCGGGCAATGACGACAGGCATTTTATACAGCCATTAAGTGCGGTGCATTATGACACCCGGGTTAGTGATTACAGCAACAAAACCATCAGTCGCCAACTTCTCAACGTATTGTGGCTCATAGCCGCATTCATCCTGTTAATTGCCTGCGTAAACTTTGTCAATCTTTCCACTGCGCAAGCGGTTAACCGCGCTAAAGAGGTAGGCGTAAGAAAAGTTTTGGGTAGTAATAAGTCCCAGCTGCAAACTCAATTCATCGTCGAAACATTTTTAATAGTTATAAGCGCTGTAACGCTTGCTGCGGTTATTACAATGTTTGCATTGCCGTCTGTGGGCCGGCTTTTAGAGCTTTCGCTCGCATTCAACATATTCAGCAATCCGGCAATTATTATATTTCTTTTGACCGTTACTATTATTGTAACCGCGCTCGCCGGCTTTTATCCTTCTATAGTTTTATCACGCTTCAATCCTGTAAACGCGCTAAAAAGCAAACTCACATCAAATACACAGGGAATTTCGTTAAGGCGCGGATTGGTGGTGTTTCAATTCATCATTGCACAGGCGCTCATCATTGGCACGCTCGTCATTGTCAGGCAAATGGATTATTTTATGAACCAGCCACTGGGCTTTGATAAAGATGCCATCATCAATGTCCCTTTCCGTGTGGATAGCATCCGCATCGCCAGGCTGGGTTATTTAAAGAAACAGCTAATGTCCGTAAGCGGTGTGCAGGCGGTAAGCGGCAGTTCCAACACCCCGGTTGAAAATGGGACTGATTTGTGGAGCATCATCAGATATGACCATGCAGCAAAACAAAGTGATTTCCAGGTTATTACCAAATTCGCCGACAATGACTACGTTCCCGCTTACAAATTACCGCTGATAGCCGGCAGAAATGTGGACCCGTCAGATACCGCAGGAGAATTTCTGGTGAACGAGTCCCTGGTGAAAACTTTGGGGTTGAAAAAACCTGAAGATATATTAAACAAGCCCATGACGACCTGGCACGATCAGATCAATGGGACTGTTGTTGGTGTATTGAAAGATTTTAATGACCGGTCTTTCCGCAGTGACCTGGCGCCACTGCTCATAACCCCCGACGTCGCCATGTATAACCAGGTTGGCATAAAACTCGCAACTGCAAACATGCATTCCACAATGCAGTCCGTTAAAAAAATATTTGACCAAACATTCCCCGATTTTGTTTTTGAATACAAATTTCTGGATGAAAAAATTGCAGGCTTTTACAAACAGGAAAATCAGTTGTCAGCTTTGTATAAAATTTTTGCAGCCATCGCCATATTCCTCAGCTGTCTTGGCTTGTATGGTTTAGCCTCATTTATGGCGGTGCAGCGGATAAAAGAAGTTGGTATCCGTAAAGTACTTGGCGCCACCACAGGCAATATAGTTTATTTGTTTTCGAAAGAATTTATTATACTCATTGCAATTGCCTTTGCCATTGCCACGCCCATTGCCTGGTATTACATGCACCAATGGTTGCAAGCTTATGTTTACCGCATTAACATCAGTTGGTGGTTATTTGCCGCAGGGGGCCTTGCTTCAATAGTCATAGCACTTGCAACCATTAGCTTCCAGGCAATAAAAGCAGCAATGGCAAACCCGGTGAAGAGCCTCCGGAGTGAGTAGGCAGTGGGCAGTAGCAGTGGGCAGTTAATATATATAAAACCGCACACTGCGAACTGCCAACTGCTAACTGGTATTGCGCGTACCGGGTTGAGATGGGGAATGCATTTTTGTTTTTTGAGGTTAAATCAATTCCGAACCATCAGCAAAATCTATTGGGTTTATGATGGGGGGAAGAGGCAGGCTATGAATATTTTGCTAAATTCAACCTTGAATCTAACATTTGCCAAAACCAGCTCATGACTGAAACCGTCACTTCAAAATTTCGTAAATCGCTTTGGATTGCGCCAATCCTTTTTGGAATTTTAGTGTTCAGCCTGATCGCTATTTGCGTTACTCCCGGCAACACCGGCATGATCATGGGCATACTGGTGGTCTTAATCGTATTATTTTGTTTTAATACTTACCGCGCCGTTACCCGTTTTATAAAGGTTAACGTAAACCCCGATGCCTTATTGTTACATTATCTGCTGATTAACAAACAGATCATCGTTACCTACGCTGACATAGTACATGTAAGCGTAGTGCGGGAAAACACCGGTCGCGATGAAAATTCCAGGAGCTTCACGCTCATTGATACCATAAAACTAAAAATTGAATTAAACACCGGCGAAGACCTGTACCTGTTTGAAGAGTATTACGAAAACTTTGATGAAATAAAGGAAGCAATAAGGCGGGCCAGGTTTAACCTGGATTAAGGAAACCAAACTGCGCCATACAGGGACCTGTCTAATACCGGAAAAATTCCTAACGCGTCACAACGCTTGTTTCCGTCTCCCCGTGATTACGATCAGCTGTGCGTGATGCAAAGGAAGGACAACTATCCCTCGCCGAAAGGTAAAGCTGATGATAATTGCATAAACCGTCCCGGTCACGCACGGAGGCAAACCCCGAACTCATGGTCGTGAGTCCGGGAAAGGCCGCTTCAATGAGGGCCGGATCGTTTTGGAAATATGCGCAGTCCTGGCAATGCGGGCCGGAACTACGCAGTTGAATAGCTTTTAAAATTTTCATGCGTTAATGCGTCACAAGGGTAGACCAGTAATGACCAAACACGACTACCGACAGCAGGTACCCCAAAGTTACGTTTACAACAACCCCGACAGTGAACGCCACAAAGGGTTTGCTGCCAACGGATGCCAGTTCACGGAACCGTGTAGTGAGCCCGATGCTTAAGAAACTAAAGGTGAACACCCAGGTCCGCAACGAAATGATGGGTGTGACCAGGGTGGGTTTCACCAATTTATTGTAATCCGCCAGCGTATGTCCATGCACAACCAGTGTGGTCAGCACCGAAGCTATGAGGAAGCCAATGACGAATTTTGGGAAGCGCCACCAGATTTGGCCAACCTGCACTTTTGAATTGGTTTCATTACGTTCCCAAACGGTAACTGCGATGAGTGCCAGGACAAACGACCAGATACCTATCCAAATGTCGCGTCCAATAACTTTAATTAAGGTATAAGCTGCAAGTGCCTGGTCAGCCGTTCCCGAAATGCCTACGTGCGCACCGGCCAGGCCACCATATGATTGGGCAGCAGCCAAACCGGCGGCATCTGCGAACTCCGATGTGCCGATCCAGGCGCCCCCTACCCCAGTTGGCAGGTGAAGTGAGCGTGACGCCAGCGGCAACACGAAAATGAGGATTATAGCCCAAAATACTACCAGACTTATCGCGATTGGCGGATGCTCCTTTTTGGCGCGTACGGCGCCGGCAACTGCAATAGAAGCAGAAACCCCGCAGACAGCGCCACCCGCCCCTAGTACCGCCGCAAACCGGTGGTCAAGGCCCAGCTTCCGGGCGGTGAAAAAGATGACAAAAAAGGTGATCAGGGAAACAATAGAGGCCTGTAAAATAGCCACCGGCCCGGCCCATATAATTAACGTAAAAGGCAAAGTAGCGCCGAGCAGCACAATGCCAAGTTTAATATAAAATTCGACCCGGAAACCGGCATCGAGCCAGCGCGGCAATCCGATAACATTGGAGATAATCAGTCCGGCTACCAGCGCCACCAGCGGCGGTTCCAGGTTATAATGACTGGCCTGGTCCCAGTTGCCTGCTGCGTAGATAATAGTGGAAAGTATAAAGATAAAAATGAAAGCCGGGATAAATGCCTTTGGCTTTTGCCCGATAAACGAAACCACGATGCTGAATAGCACCAGGAAAGCGCCGAGCAAAGCGAGGTAATTAATACCATTCTTTGAAAATTGTGTGCCTAATTGCGACAAGGTCGACCATTTGGCCGGGGCCACCGCGATCCAGGCGATGCTGGAACCGGAAAGGTAAAAGCCATAGGCCAGTATAAGGATACCCAGGCCAAGCCAAACGGCCCACCAGTCTTCCTTCGACCATAATTCCTGCCAGCCGGAGGGTTTTATAACGTCGGTTCCGGTTGTTTCTGTGTTGTTTGTGCTCATGTGATTGTTGTTGGTTTATTGCTTTGGTTGTTTAATCAAGTTGATGCCTTAATTCAGGCTTAGTTTTTGTAAAACAAACATAAGTAAATAAATATAATCTACAAAATTGGTAGATTAAATATATATTGGCAATATTTGTCGAGGTGCAAGAGTTCTGACGCACGTTGAAAGACAGGGTATATCGACGATGTGTTCAGCACTTCGGTAGGTACTGAAGCCCGGTTCAACCTGCTGTCTGTAGGCTTTGTTTACGGATACAAAAAACCGCCGTCCGTGACAACGTTTAATTTTTTTGACCAGCAACGTAAAAAAGTCGTCAATTTTTTAAAAGTTAACAAAGTCGACAGAGCACTTACTCCAACACCAACCCCTCTTCAAATCACCTAACTCCAAGCCTATCATATCTCTTCCGGCAATACCTTCAATGGGGCCGCCGCAGCCTTTTTATCATGAAAATCCGTGAATCTTGAAAATCATGGTTCAGACAATAATGCACTTCGATGCACAGCGTATAATATTTCACCCTTTCAGGGCTATTTCTTGTTTCCTTTTTTTAACGCCGGACGTTATCCGACGCTGACATATTATGCCCTTTCAGGGCAGATTATCAGAAGTCAGGGTACTGCGAAATAAATCTGTTGTGCATGCAAACCCACCAGCATTTCCTTTTTTAGGCAGGTCATAAAAAGTCATGAAAGGACGGGATAGGTCAACGATTTTGTCCGGCGCTGACATATTATGCCCTTTCAGGACAGATTATTAGAAGTCAGGATACTGCGAAATAAATCTGCTATCATGCAAACCCACCAGCATTTCCTTTTTTAGGCAGGTCATCAAAAGTCAGGAAAGGACGGGATATGTCAATGATGGGTGGAGCCCATCGAAAAAATGCTACTCTAGCAACAACCCCTCTTCATCATCCCCCAACTCCAAGCGGATCATATCGCTCCCGGCAATACCTTCAATGGGGCCGCCCTTTTTATCATGAAAATCCTAAAATCCCACGAATCATGGTTCAGACAATAATGCGTTTCGATGCAGGGCGTAGAAACCCCTCCCTTCGCCCTCCCAAGGGAGGGAATCGCACAGGGCCGCCGCTTTTTTAATTTTCAAATCAACACATCCTCAAATTTTCAAATAACCCGGGGCCGCAGCGATGGGCATTCCTGAACAAAGCAATACCAGCAAAAACGCTGACGTTATTTTGTCAATGACAAAATATTGTCAGTAGTAAGTTGTTAATTATCAGTCGTGTAGCGTTTTGTAGCAGGTTGTAGCACGTGTAGCGCTACGCTACAAAACGCCCGGTTCTAATAATGCTACTCCAACAACAACCCCTCGTCATCATCCCCCAACTCCAACCTAATCATATCACTCCCTGCAATACCTTCAATAGAACCTTTAATATGAGCGGCATTTAACAATACTTTTTCCAGTTGTTTTTCGCGGGCTTTCCACATTTTCTCCATCGCATCCCGTTCCTTTTGTATGGATATACGCATACTCATATAGCCTTCGCGTATGGCTTTCCATTGCTCGGAGAATTCGTTGCTTACCAGGTAATCGTACAGCAGGTGCATTTTATCGCCTTTATTATCCTGTGCTTTGGCGAGATTGGACAGTTTAATAATGCCGTCTCGCAAAATGTAAGCGACCGCCTTTACTTCATCAAAGGAGCATATCCAAACGCCATCCTTTTCGCCAAAACAATCCATTCCTTTAGGGTAACACTGCGAAACAATTACAGCCACGTCGACACCGATGGCCCGCATGTCTTTTTTGAGTTTGTCTATCCAGTCATTGCCGAAATCTTTTGTACGCTTGCTTTCATAAATAATGCGGCCGCATTCCTGTCCGAAAGTGTTGCGGACAGTCTGGATACAATCAGCGCCGCGTACGCCCTTGCCAACTTCGCTGATCACGTCAAACGGGAAATAATCACGTAATAATTCCTCCAGTATCAATTCCTGCGCTTCGCCCTGCAACTGCATGGAGCCCTGTTCGGCCTTGCGTTTCATTTCATCCACCAGCTTCTTTTGGTCTTCGAGCTGTTTTTCAAGTTCTTTCTGTTTAAGCTGGGATTCGGTGTCCCTTAAACTAAAGCGTTCCGCTTCCTGCTTTCTAATTTGTTCAGAGAGTTCGTTTCGTTGTTCCTGCAGCTTGCGCTGAAGGGAAAGTTCCAGTTCTTCTTCCCGTTGTTTGAGCGCGTTTTCCTGTTGCAGAAATTCAAGTTCCTTTTGCCGCGATTCCTTCAACTTTGCATCTGATTCATTTTTGGCGTTTTGCAACAACATCAGCTGATTTTCATAATCCGAGCCAATGCTTTTCCGTAACGATTGCTCGATAATGGCCTGCAGTTGCTTTTTTTCATCGGTGAGGCGTTGCTCAAACTGTAAATGCTGCTGCCGCTCCCTGGTGTTAAAATCATATTCTTTTTTGCGGTACTCTTCTTCTTTCTGCTGGGTATACTCCAGCATTTTTACCCGGAGTTCTTTTTTATATTCTTCGGCCATCACTTCCTCAATAGGAAATCCAAAACCACAACTCGGACACTTAACTTCTGTTGCCATATTTACAAAGGGAAATAGAGGTGCAATTTATGTATTGCCTTCAAAGGTAATAATTGACCGCCCGAAAACGATATTCCCGGTCAAATCTCAAATAAAACAAAAGGATTGGAAACCTGGGAAAATACCTGGTCTAACTCATGCTTCAAATGATAATTCGTTTCGATGCATGGCGTATAACCCCTCCCTGCACCCTCCCAAAGGGGAGGGAATCGCGCAAGCCACTACTGCCTTCTTATCATGAAAATCCTAAAATCCCACTAATCATGATTCAGACAATAATTCGTTTCGATGCATGGCGTATAACTCCTCTCAGCCACTTCACGGTCAGCCGCACCCCTCCCGTTGGGAGGGAATCGCGCACGGGGCCGCCGCTTTCTTATCATGAAAATCCTAAAATCCCACGAATCATGGTTCAGACAATAATTCGTTTCGATGCATGGCGTATAACCCCTCCCTGCCACTTCACGGTCAGCCGCCCCCCTCCCGTTGGGAGGGAATCGCAAGGAGGCCGCCGCTTTTTTAATTTTCAAATCAGCACATCCTCAAATCTTCAAATTCAATCATCATCCACCTTTTTCTTCTTTTCGAGTATCACAAACGCGCTTCTTTTCGGCGCGGGCATTACGGCGTTTTCCCCTTTTACCGATTTCCATATCACCTCGTTTAATATTATATCGGGTACGGCGTCTTCTTTAGCGAGGTTGAAATTTTGTGAGCGTTTGCTGCTTTCGTTTACAGCTATGTTGCGGGCTTCGAGGTTGACCCGGGCTGGTTTATTTACGTAAGGGCTGAGGTCGGGCGTGCTGGTGAAGCAGTTATAAAGCGGCACTGCTGCGGCATCGTACTGGCTCATCGGCGGCAAGCCAAGTATCAGTTCAATAGTGCGTAATACGCCAGAGGTAGAATACATATCGTGTAATACGGTATTGCGTTTTACATAGGGGCCGGCTACAAATACGGGCGAGCGGTGCGCGTCGATATGGTCGGGGCCGTTTTGGGCGTCATCCTCCAAAATAAACACTACGGATTCTTTCCAGATCGCGCTTTTCGACAGGTGCTCTAAAAACAGGCCTATGCCCTGGTCGTTATCGGCAACGGCGGCTATTGGGGTTGGGGCGCCGCGGTGTTGTCCGCTGGTATGGTCGTTTGATATGCGCACAGAGTTAAAATGCGGCACCTGGTTTATGGCCAGCAGCGAGTCAAAATCATGCGCCCAAACTTCCTCACGGTAGGTGTCTTTTATTGAAAGGTCGAAGCTGGGCGCTTTTACGCAATAGTGGCCGGCAAGAGAAGGGATGTTGGGTTTATAATCATCGGCAAACTCGCCGTAAGTGCGGTAGCTCACACCGGCGCGTTTGCAGTAGTCCCAGATATAGCCATCTTTAGGGTCGCCAATTTTGCGGGTGCCTTCCGAGTCATAATTACCACCACGGTTGCCGTAACTGGTAGGCCATGTTTTTTCAATAAAATCGGTGGCATAGGCTGCGGTGCTCCAGTTATGGCCGTCGGCGCTCACTTCGGCATCAACATAAAAATTATCGAGCAAAACAAACTCGCTGGCTATGGCGTGGTGGTTTGGGGTAACCCTGTTGCCAAAAATACAAAGGGAAGTATCGCCGTTGCCCTGCGGCATATCGCCGAGTACCTGGTCGTAAGTCCGGTTTTCTTTTATGATGTAAAACACATACTTGATCGGCGATTTTTCGCCCATTTTGCGGGGTATCGGGTTGCCCTCAACACCGGCTGCCGTAGCGGCTACTTTATTACTAAATGGGGTATTATCATATACTTGCCTGGTATAAATTTTTTGCTGAGCGGCTTGCGGGGCTTTAATAAACGATAATGTCCCCCAAAATAACCCGCCTATATACTGGTCGCGACTCTTGACAGCGCCTTTTTTATACCCGCTGTTATCCGTTTTTTTTACTGGCTGCGGGCCTTCCGGGTTTGCCATAGAGGTAAAACCTTTGCCATTGGCCACAATAATTTTGTTGCCCAAAGTGCGCACGTTGGTAGGGTACCAGCCCACCGGGATAAAGCCCTTGCTATGACTGTTGCCCGGAGTGCTCACATCAAATACCGCGAGGTAGTTGTTATCGGCATTGGCGATGTACAGCGTTTTTTCATCGGGAGATAGCGCAAGCCCGTTGGTAGTTGAGCCGGTCAGCTTTGTAGGATAAAGCGTGGCCGATAACACTTCTATCGTTTTATGGGTAATTGTATTGATCACCGAAACAGAATTATCGTTCGAGTTGGCTACAAATAAGATATTGCCTTTTTTGTTTAAAATGATTTCGTTGGGGTGGTTCCCGGTTTTTATACTTGCAACGGCGCCCGTAACCGTACTATAGCAGGCCACTTGTTCTGCTCCCCAAATGGAGATATACAATGTTTTTTCATCCGGTGAAAGTATGCAGCTATAGGCTTCAGCAGCTAATTTTATTTTGTTCAGAATTTGTTTCCTGTTCGGGTCGATGATATATAAACTACTGTCCTCTTTGGTAACGGCATACAACCGGCTGTTGCTTTTGTTAACGGAGATGCCGGTGACGCAGACTTTATTTGGCCATGGTTTGCCAAGCTTAATCGTATCGGCTACGCCAATTTTATTGTTATCGATATGAAATGCCATGATCAAGTTGTCATTGCCCCCGCCTGCATACAGCATTTTTTCATCATGACTAAAAGCCAATCCATACCACGATTTTCCAACGATCCTTGTATCCAGGTTTTTCTCGTTTTTCGGATCAATGAGTTGGATCGATTGGGTGCTTTCGCCGTTATTGGTAACCGCCAGCAAATTACCCGTTGGGGAAATTTGTATATTTAGCGGTAAATCGCCCAAGGGCAGGCAGGTACCAGCCGGACTAAGTTTCCAGCCGTTTGGTAACAATACCTGCCCGGTTTTTTGTATTTTACCAGGTAACTGGGCAAAAAGGTTTGTTGCGACGAAAATAGTAGCAGTGAACAGTAGCAGTTTTGCTTTCATGGCGATGGAAAATTAGATATCCAAAATTACGAATTGCATTTGGGGAAAGAAGCGGGTTAACAAAAACTTAACCGTTGATTCATTTGAT
>Ga0302319_10012371_pt1 | contig 16096 bp, 18 predicted proteins | sample Bog_T0_2_FD_203319 | JGI IMG/M metagenome (GOLD analysis project Ga0302319, IMG submission 203319) | Peat permafrost microbial communities from Stordalen Mire near Abisko, Sweden - Bog_T0_2 | ecosystem: Environmental > Terrestrial > Soil > Wetlands > Peat | place: Sweden: Abisko, Stordalen Mire...
CGAACGTCGGCTCGTGGGCCAACCCTTCGGAACTACCTGACTTCCACCAATCCCGCAGGGGCGCCCGCAGCTTCCCTGGCCGCCAGCAGCGTGGCATAGCTGGCCCTCAGCCGCCCATGCACTTCGCGCCAATGGTAGCGCTGCGCCCGCGCCAGCCCATGCGCCGCCAGGCTGCGCCGGAGCCCCGGGTCGGAAGCCAGCCGCAGCAAAGCCCGGCTGAAGGCCGCCGCGTCCCCGGGGGCCGACAACCAGCCGCTGCGGCCATGCTGCACCAGGTCGGCGGGGCCGCCGGCGTTCACCGCCAGCACGGGCAGGCCCGAGGCCATCGCCTCCAGCACCACGTTGCCGAACGTCTCGTTGGGCGATGGGAAGGCGAAGAGGTCGGCGCTGGCGTAGAGGCGGGATAGGGCGTCCCCGTGGACGAAGCCGGGGAAATGGTCCTGGGGCAGGCGGGCCTGCAGCTCCTGGCGCAGCGGCCCGTCACCGGCGAAGACCGTGCGCAGGCGCAGGCCGCGTTGGCGGGCCAGATCCAAGGCGTGGGCCAGCACCCGCAGGTCCTTGTCCGCCACCAGGCGGCCGGCGTAGAGGAGCAGCAGCTCGTCGGGGGCGCACCAGCGGGCCCGCTCCCCGGCCGACGCGAAGCCTGGCGAGAAGCGCGCCGCGTCCAGGCCGCGCTCCCACAGCTCCAGGCGCTGGATGCCCTCCGCTTCCAGGCGCGCCAGGGTCCCGGGGCTGGGGGCGTAGGTCCGGTCGGTGGCGTTGTGGAAGCGGCGCAGCAGCTCCCAGCCCGCGCCTTCCAGAAAGCCCAGGCCGTAGTAGCGGAAGTAGTCGGTGAAATGGGTGTGATAGCTGGACACCACCGGCAGGCCGCGCCGGCGGGCGTAATGGATGCCGGCCCAGCCCAGCGGCGTGGGGGCGGCCACCTGGACCAGCTGGGGGGCGAACGCGTCCAGCTCGCGGTAAAGGCGCGGGGGCCAAGGCAGGGCGATGCGGTAATAACGGTACAGCGGGAAGGCCATGGAGGCCTGCTTCAGCACGCGGCCGCGCCAAGGCTCGGCCTCGGCCGGGGCCAGGGGCGACACGAAGCGGAAGTCGTCACCGGCCTCGGCCAGCGCCTGGGCCAGCCAGGTGTAGGTCCGCGCCACCCCGTCGGTGAGCGGCGGCAAGGATTCGGTGAAGTAGGCGATGCGCATGGCCGTCAGGCCCGCAAGGCCGGCAAGGGGTCCAACAGATAGGCCTGGCGCCGCATCCAGGCCGCCGCCGCGCCGGGGTCCTGGGGATGGGGCAAGGCTGAGGCGGGCAGGGGCCGGCCCAGCGTCAGGCGCAGCGCGCGGGCTGGGCCATGCATCATCTCGCGCGCCAGGAAGGGGGTCTTGAGCAGGGGGTGGACCCGCGCCAGGGCCTGCAGCCAATGGCTGGTGGCCCCGCTGATGTGCAGCGGCAGCAGGGTGGCGCCGCTGGCGCGGGCCAGCCGGACGGCCTGCGAGGACCAGGCCTTGTCAGCCACCCTGCCCTCCTGGCCCTGCCACAGGCTGACCTCCCCCGCCGGGAACAGGCCCAGCAGGCCGCCCTGGCTCAGCCACTGGCGCGCCTGCCTCATCGGGCCCAGGTTGAACGCCGCCGACCCCTGGCGGCCGAAGGGGTCCACCAGGATCAACGACGGCGCCACCTCGGGGATGGCGCCCAGCAGGCGGTTGGCCATCAGCCTGAAGTCAGACCGGGCCTGGGACAGCAGGTGGAGCAGGGCCAGGGCGTCGCGGCCGCCCAAAGGATGGTTGGCCAGCACCAGGCAGGGGCCGCGCACGCCGCGCAGCCGCTCCAGGTCCTGCGGCTGGATGTCGACGCTGACGCCCAGGTCCTGCAGGGCCGCCTCGCTGAAAGCCCCCACGCCCAGGCCTCGGCCGCCGATGCGCCCGTAACAGCCGTTGACGGCGTCCAGCCCCAGCGCCCACTCCGCCGCGCGCGCCAGGGGGGCCGCCCAGGCGCGGCCGCCGGAAAGGTCCGCCAGGCGCCGGGGCTGCGGGCTCACCGGGCCGCCTTGACCCGGTGCCAGCCCAGGAAGCGCTCGGCCGCCGGGGCGCCCATGGTGCGGGCCAGCATGCGCGGGTCGGTCTTCAGCAGGTCGACGCAGACCAGCCCATCCAGCGCGCCGCCGAATTCAGGGTCCACGTTGAATCCGAAGAAGATGCCGCCCAGGCGGGCGTACTGCCTGAACAGCACCGGCATGCCCTTGCCGTCGGGCTCCAGCTCGCTGACCCAGTCGTTCATCTCGTCCATGTGGGCGCCCAGGCGCCAGGTCAGCGGGTCGTGCCGCGACGGCGCATAGGCCGGGCCATAGGGGCGGCGGGGCCGGGTCAGCCGGGCCAGGTCGCCGCGGTAAAGATGCTGCTTCACGAAGCTGGCCACCAGCTCGCGCGACAGCGGCTGATAATCGGCGCTCATGCTCACCGCGCCGAAGAGGCGGCGGTAGCGGGGATGGGCCGCCACCCAGGCGCCCAGGCCCTTCCACAGCACCAGCAGGGGCGCATAGCCGCGCTGGAAGGGCTGGGCCACGAACGATCGCCCCAGCTCCAAGGCGGGGTCCAGCTCGTTGAGCAGCGCTGGCTTGAAACGGAGGAGGCTGTGGGTGTAGAGGCCGTCCAGCCCCTCGTGCGCCAGGGCCTGGTCCAGCGGGATGAAGCGGTAGCCGCCCACCACGCAGCGCTGGCGCCGGTGCCAGAGGAACAGGTGGAAGTAATGCCGGTCGAAACGGTCCAGGTCCAGCGGCCGGCCCGTGCCCTCGCCCACGGCGCGGAAGGTCTCCTCGCGCAGTCGGCCGATCTCGCGCAGCAGCCCCGGGATCTGGGCGGCCTCCGCCACCCAGCATTCCAGGTCGCCGGCCTCGGCCAGGCGTGCCGCCGCAGGCAGGGCGTCCAGCTCGCGTTCCAGCAGCTCCGGCGGCAGCGGCGAGGCCAGCGGCCGCTGGCGCCATTGGCGCAGGCGCTGCCGCCAGGACGGCGACGCCGCCGCGCTGCGGCCTCGATGGGCCAGCAGCCACAGCCGCAGGGCGATCATCTCCGCCGCGTCGGATTCCTGGGCCAACGCCAGCAGGCGCCCCGCCGGCAGGGCAGCTCCCACGGTCAACGTCAGGCGCGCGCCCACGGCGCCCAGGGCAGGGGCCAAGGCCAGGCGGCGGAACCCCGGCTTGTCGAGCCCCAAGGCCCTCAGCCAGGCGCGGCGCTTGCCGCCATCCAGGCGCAAGGCCTGCACGGGGGCGCTGGAGGCCCGGGCCAAGCGCGCCCACGAGCGGGCCTCCGCCTTCACAGGGGTGGCGTCCAAGCGGCCCTGGGCCAGGCGGCGGCTGACGAAGGCCAGCACCGCGCCGCCGCCGCGCAGATGGGCCTCGGCCTGGGCCAAGCGCTCGAACAGGCCCCCCGGCCCCAGGCAGGCGCCCGGCTGGCCCGCCTCCAGCAAGGGGTCCTCCAGCACCCGCAGGTCGCCACGCCGGGCACGCAGGGCCGGCCACAGGGCGCAGCCCTCCACCAGGCCGTAGGGGCGGTCGCATAGCAGCAGCACGGGCCCTTCAGTGGGGATCCGGTCCAGCTCCGGCTGGGGCAGGTCCCAGCGGATGGCCAGGGCCTGCACCAGGCCCTGGGCGAAGCCCTGACCGGGCTGGGCGTCCTTCAGCACGCGCCGCAGGCGGCGCGGGCCCAGCTGCAGGCGCTTCAAGAGGCGGCCGAGCGTGGGATCGATGATGTTCATGATGGTCCTCCTGCCGTCAGTCTGGGCGTTGCTGATGAAGGCCGCGCGTCAGCCAGGTGACAAGGCCATGACGCCGGAGAAGCCGTCCAGGGCCTGGGCCAGGGGGCTGCGGCGCAGCGTCAGCTCGGCCTGGCGCGCGGCGCGCGGCAGATGGTTGGCCAGGAAGCGTTCGCGGGCCAGCAGGGTGCGCCAATGCTGCTCGGCGCCGGCCAGGAAGGCCTTGTGCTGGCGCCGCATGGGCGAAAAAGGATGGGATAGGAGCCGCATGGCGCTGGAAAAGCCGCGGCTCCAGCGGTCCACCTGGCCCCGGCGAAGGGCCAGCAAGCCCTCGCAGGCCAGGCTGGCGGCCTGCCAATCACGCTTCAAGGCGGGGCTCAGGTGCTCCCCGCGCTGGTCCACGCGCCCCACGAAGGTCTCCAACAGCCCGCCCAGCTCCAGGCCCTCCAAGGCCACCCCGCGCGAGCGCAACAGCACCAGGTCCAAGGAGATCTCCAGCTCGCGGTGGCGGCGGTGCCCCTCCAGGTCCCCATGGTCCCTGGCCAGCGCTATCACGGCGGGATGCAGGGCCTCATCCGTGCAGGCGTGGACCATCAAGCCCGCGGTGAAGGCGCCCAGCGGGCCCGGGCGGCATGCGGCCCAGGCATTCCATCCGTTCAGCAGCGCCGGCGTGCCGTCATCATGCAGGCGCAGCGCCCAGCCCTGGGCCTCCGGCAGCGACCAGCCCAGCCACGCCCCCAGGCTCTCCTCCAAGTGGTGCGTCACCGGCGACAGCACGCTCCCCAAAGGCAAGCCCCGCCAGGCTTGGAACTGGTCGAAGTAGGGCAGGTCGGGGGCCAGGCAGCCCAGGAAATAGGCCTTGCTGTCGGCCTCCAAGGCGTCGCGCATGCCCCCCGGGGGCAGGGCCTGCAGGACGTCCTCGGCCAGGACCAGATGGGTGAAAATGGATGGCATCGCTGCCTCCCGCGAAGGCGCCAACATCGGCGTTGGCAGGATGATAGCCAGGGGGCGTGACGGTGGCGCGTGGGGCAGGTTAAGGGCGTGAAAATAAAAGAACGGGCCCGCCGCATGGCGGGCCCGTTCCGTCTCAAGGAGGACCGCGGATCCCCGCATGAAAGGGGACGGTCCGGGGGCCGCCGGCGCAGACGGCGACCCCCGCGACCAGGGTCTCAAGGTCATGTGAACGCGCCGTGACGCCGGGGTGAAATCCAGGTCAAAGCGCCTGCAAGCGGACCCAAAAACGCGAGCCCTTGCCCACTTGGCTATCCACGCCCACCACCGCCCCATTGTTCTCGGCCAGGTGCTTGACGATGGAAAGGCCCAGCCCGCTGCCGCCGCTGACGCGGGTGCGGGCCTTGTCCACGCGGTAAAAGCGCTCGAACACGCGCGGCAAGTCCTCCTCGGGGATGCCCTGGCCCTGGTCCTGCACCCACAGCTCCACCCCGCCCTCGGCCAGGCGCCCGCCCACCGACACCTTGGGCTGGGGGCCCGAGTGCTTGAGGGCGTTCTCCACGTAGTTCAGCAGGATCTGGCGCAGGGCGCCCTTGTCCATGCGCACCCGGGGCAGGGGCCCCAGCTCCACCTTCAGCTGGCCCTGGTGACGCTTCAAGGCGGGCTCCAGCAGGCTCTCGGCCTCGCTCCAGGCGTCGGCTGCCTGGCAGGCGGATTCCGTCGGCACCTGGCCGCGCCGGCGCTGCTCCTCGATCTGGCTGAGCGTCAGCAGGTCCGTCAGCAGCTCCTCCAGGCGCTCGCTGTGATGCAGGGCCTTGTCCACGAAGGCCTTGTTCACGGCCGGGTCGTCCAAGGCGCCGTCCTTCAGCGTCTCCAGCACGGCCTTGATGGCGCTCAAGGGGGTGCGCAGCTCGTGGGACACATTGGCCACGAACTCGCTGCGCAGGCGCTCCACCCTCCGCTCCTGCGTGCGGTCGAAGAGCAGCACCACCGCCCCGCCGCCGCTGCCGCCGGGCAGGGGGTCGATGGGCGTCACCAACGCCCGGCCCTCCAGGCTGCCCGCCAGCAGGGGCAGGTCCACCGTGGATGGGCGGGCCTGGCGCAGGGCCGCGTCCACCGCCGCGTTCAGGTCCGGGTCGCGCACGGCCTCCCACAGGAAATAGCGCCGCAGGATGGGCTCCTGGAACCCGGCCAGGCGGCGGAAGGCCGGGTTCATCAGCAGCACCGCGCCCTCGGCGTCGCATAGCACCACGCCCTCGCGCATGCCGTTGAGGGCCGCCACCAGGTGCCGGCGGGTCTCCTCGGCGGCGGTGAAGCGCTCGCTCAGCGTCTGGGCCAGGGTGTCCAGCGCCGGCCGCAGCGTCTCCACCATGGGGCCGGCCTTCTCGGCGATGCGGGCCGAGAAATCCCCCGCCTGCAGGCGTTGGCTGAACAGGCGCAAGCGGTCCACCTGGCCGCTGTGGCGCAGATAATACCAGGCCGACAGCACGAAGGCCGCGCCCAAGCCCCAGGCCACGCCGGCCTGCCCGGCCAGCGCCGCCATGGCGAACGCCAGGAAGATGGGCACGAATCCGTCCAGGGTCACGCCTTGCCCCCCGCCACGAACTTGTAGCCCACGCCGCGCACGGTCTGCAGCATGGACTGGGCCGGGCCCAACTTCTGGCGCAAGCGGCGCATGTGCACGTCCACAGTGCGGGTCTCCACGTCCGGGTCCATCTGCCAGAGCTCCTCCAGCAGCATCTCGCGGGTCAGCACGCGGCCCGGCCGCTGGCCGAAGTAATGCAGCAGCTGGAACTCGCGGGCGGTGAGCTCCACCAGCTTGCCCTTGACCCGCACCTCATGGGCTGACGGGTCGAGCTCCAGGCCCTCGAAGCGCAGGGGCGGGCCCGAGAGGGACGCGGCCGGGGCGGCTGGCTTGCTGCGCCGAAGCAGCGCCTTGACCCGGGCCACCAGCTCGCGCGGGCTGAAGGGCTTCGTCAGGTAGTCGTCGGCGCCCAGCTCCAGGCCCAGCACCTTGTCGGTCTCCTCGCCGCGGGCGGTCAGCATCAGCACCGGCACCTTGGCCGTGCGCGGCTCGGCCCGCAAGCGCTTGAGCACCTCCCAGCCGTCGAGCAGGGGCAGCATCACGTCCAGCACCACGGCCTCGGCGCCCTCGGCCTGGATCTTCTTGAGCGCGGCTTCCCCATCGTAAGCTCGGATGGCCCGGAAGCCCGCCTTCTCCAGGTTGTAGGCCACCAAGTCCACCAGGTCCTTCTCGTCGTCGACCACCAGTATCTTGTCTGACATGGACTTCCTCAAAAAGCTCAAAAAGCCTTGCAACAAGCCGATGTTGGACCCCTTGTGTTACGGCTGGATGACGTTGATGTTACAAGTGGAATCCCGGCAGGTTACAAGTCTTGGCAAGGAAACCGGCCTGTGGCTATAGTGTAACCCATCCGATACCCCCTGAGAGGACCCGGCATGTTCAAATTCCTGCTGCCTAAAGAGCACAGCTTCTTCGACCAGTTCGACAAGCACGCCGAGCTGGGCCTGGAGGCTTCGCGGCTCTTCGCCGAGATGCTGGAGCACTTTGGGGACGCCCCCGCCAAGGCCCGCCGCATCGCCGAGGTCGAGCACCAGGCCGATGAGGTGACCCACCGCACCCTGGAGATGCTGCACAGCACCTTCATCACCCCCCTGGACCGCGACCAGATCCACTCGCTGGTCAACGGGCTCGACGACGTGGTGGACCTGATCCACGGCGCCAGCCGGCGCATCATCCTCTACGGCATCCAGCAGCCCACCCCGCCCCTGCGCGAGCTGGCCCGGACCCTTTGCAAATCGGTCGAGGAGATGGGCAAGGCCGTGCACAACCTGCGCGACCTGCGCAACGCCGCCGTCATCCTGAAGGCCTGCGTGGAGATCAACAAGCTGGAGAACGACGGCGACGCCCTGCGCGACGACGCCATCGCCAACCTGCTGAAGCATGAGACCAACGCGGTGGAAGTGCTGAAGTGGAAGGAGATCTACGAGAGCGTGGAGACCGCCCTGGACTGCTGCGAGGACGTGGCCAATGTCATCGAGGGCGTCGTCCTCGAGAACAACTAGGGGGCGGCATGAACCCGCAGTTCCTCCTGATCGGCTTCATCATCCTGGTGGCCCTGGCGTTCGACTACACCAACGGCTTCCACGATGCGGCCAACTCCATCGCCACGGTGGTCTCCACCCGCGTGCTGAGCCCCGGCGTCGCCGTGATCTGGGCGGCCTTCTTCAATTTCGTGGCGGCCTTCACCTTCGGCACCCACGTGGCCAGCGCCATCGGCAAGGGCATGGTGGACGCCACCGCCATCACGCCGCTGGTGATCCTGGCGGCCCTGATCGGCGCCATCGCCTGGAACCTGATCACCTGGTGGTGGGGCCTGCCGTCCTCGTCATCGCACGCCCTGATCGGCGGCTTCTGCGGGGCCGCCCTGGCCTATGCCGGCCCCAAGGCCCTGATCCTGGGCTACCACAGCAAGGTGGCCATGACGGTGTATTTCATCGTGCTCTCGCCGCTCATCGGCTTCCTGCTGGGCGGGCTCTTCATGGTGGGCACCAGCTGGGTCTGCCGGCGCCTGCATCCCGCCAGCGTGGACAAGATATTCCGGCGCGGCCAGCTGGTGTCGGCGGCCCTCTACAGCCTGGGACACGGCGCCAACGACGCGCAAAAGACCATGGGCATCATCGTGGCGCTGCTGCTGGCCGCCGGTCGCAAGGACCTGGCCTTCCAGAGCGGCAGCGAGGAGATCTCGGTGTGGATCGTGCTGATCTGCGGCGCGGCCATCGGCATGGGCACCCTGTCGGGCGGCTGGCGCATCGTCAAGACCATGGGCCAGAAGATGGCCAAGCTGCGGCCGGTGGGCGGCTTCTGCGCCGAGAGCGCCGGGGCCGTGGCCCTGTTCACCGCCTCGCTGATGGGCATCCCGGTCAGCACCACCCACACCATCACCGGCAGCATCATGGGCGCCGGCTCCACCGCCAGCGCCTCGGCCGTGAAATGGGGCGTGGCCGAGAACATCGTGTGGGCCTGGATCCTGACCATCCCCGCCGCCGGCCTGATCGGCGCGGTGATGGTGTGGGCCTTCCAAGTGCTGGGCTGGGTCTAGCGCCGCCTTCGAGCCTGCGTGAAAAAAAGAGCCCGGCCGCTTGGCCGGGCTCTTTTTTTGCGCCTGCGGCTAGAGGTACGGCGCGAACAGGTTCACCGCCGCCCCGCGCACCCGCTGCCAGGACGTGCGGCGTCGCAAGCGGGCCAGGTCCACGCGGTGGCCGCCATGGCGGTAGCCGGCCAGCAGGACCGAGACCTGGCCGGCCAGCTCCCGCGAGCGGGCCTCCACGTTCAGCTCAAAGTTCAGGCGGAAGCTGCGGTTGTCCAGGTTGCTGGAGCCGAACGCCAGCCAATGCCCGTCCACGACGGCCGCCTTGGTGTGGATGAAGGGCGCCCGGATCTCCCAGACCTCGACGCCGGCGTCCAAAAGGTCGTGGTAGAACTCGCGGGTGGACCAGTTCATGAAGCTGTGGTCGCTCTCCCTGGGAAGGTGCAGGCGCACCTTCACGCCGCGGTAGCTGAGCACCCGCAACAGCGCCATCAGGGGCGCGTCGGGCACGAAATAGGGCGTGCTGAGCTCCACGCTGCGCTTAGCCAGGCTCAGGGCCCCCAGCAGGACCTCGTAGTAGCGCTCCAGGTCCTCATCCGGGCCCGAGCGGATCACCCGCGCCGCCACGTTGCCCACGGCCCCGGGGCCCAGGGTCAACGCCGCCGCCTTGCCCAGGGGCAGCGGCTTGTTGTGGCCCCCGGAGTGGCGCCAGTCGTCCTCGAAGCATCCGGCCAGGTCCGGCACCAGCGGGCCCGTCAGCGCGAAGTGCACGTCGCGCACGGCCGGCCGGCCGCTGGCCAGGAACGACAGCTCGCGCAGGCGCGACAGGGGGCCCTTGGCGTAGCGGCGGCTGATGTTCAGGCCGCCGGTGAAGGCCAGGCGCGCGTCGACCACCAGCAGCTTGCGGTGGTTGCGCAGGTTCAACAACGGCTGGCCCAGGGCCCGGCTCCAGCGCCAATAGCTGCGGGCCTCTCCACCGGCGGCGCGCAGGCCGCGTTTCAGGGGCCGGCGGGCGCTCCAGGCCGCCAGGCCGTCCACCAGCACCCGCACCCGCACGCCGCGCCGGGCCGCGTCCTCCATGGCCGACAGCACGGCCTGGCCCACCTCGTCCAGGTCGAAGATGTAGCTCTGCAGGTCCACGCTGACCTTGGCGCGGCGGATGGCCGACAGCATGGCGGGATAGGCCTCGGTGCCGTCACGGAGCAGGCGCAGGCGGTTGCCGCGGCGCAAGGGCCGCCCGCTGACGGCGCCGCTGAGCGCGTCCATGGGCTCCGGTGAGCTGGGCACGCCCGGCACGGGGCGGTGCGGCGGCAGGCCCACGCGGTCCTGGCCCAGGGCCACGTAGAGCAGCACCCCGCCCACGGGCACCATCCAGGCCCACAGCAGCCACACCATGGCCGAGCGGGGTTGGCGCTTATTCAGCAGGATATGCCAGGAGGCCACCAGGGCCATCAGCACATGCACGGCCCAATACAGGCTGGCGCCGCTGGGATGCATCAAGGCAGCTCCCGCCAGCGCGCGGCCAGGCGGAATTGGCTGGGCCCCGGGGCCAGGGCGTCGACCCAGAAGCAGTAGGCCTCGGTATGCGCCGGCACGTCGCCGGACCAAGGCTGGGCGCTGGCGCGCACGCCCTGGGCCACGGCCAGGCTCACCGTCAGGCGCACGGCATGGTCGGTGGCATTGTCGGCCCAGACCAGGGTGCGGTTGTCCACCTTCTCCTGGCGCAGGGTCACGTCCGTGCCGCGGGCCGTGCGGGTGATGCCGCGCAAGTCCTCCTCGCGCAGGTCCTGGGCCAGGTGCTCCTGGAAGGCCGGCAGGCCCTCCTGCCAGGCGTAGTAGACGCCGCCCTCCTTCAGGCTGGCGCTGCGGCTGACGCCGGTGAAGAACGCCGTCGGGATGGTCTTGGGCCCGTCCCAGGCGGCGCGGTACACGGCCAGGTGCAGGTGCGGGCCGCTGGCCAGCCCGGTGTGCCCGCTCAGGCCCAGGCGCTGCCCGGCCCGCACGCGCTGCCCCACCTGCACGGCGGCCCCATGCAGCTGCAAGTGGGCGTAAATGGCCCAGGTGGCGTCGGCATGCATCACCTGCACGTAATTGCCGTCGGCGGCGAAGCGCGCCTCCATGCCGCCCTCGTCCGAGTCGTCCTTCACGCCGATCACCACGCCGTCGCGGCAGGCCAGCACCGGCGTGCCTTCGGCCAGGTCGAAGTCCAGGGCGTACTGGCCTTGGTGGGTCACGGCGCCGAAATACCCCTGCGTGACCATGTGCTTCTGCCCATGCTCCCAGGGCAGGCGGTAGACCGCGTCGGCGTCGGGCGTTTGGCCCGGGTCACCCTCACCGCCGCGGCGGCGCAGCGCATAGCTGAAGCCGCGGCCCATGGCCAGGGCGCGCAGGACCGCCAGGGTGCGGCGCTCGCCCGGCTGGAGGACGAAGCCCTGCGGCAAGACCTGGTCGCTGACCATATTCTCGGCGGCGGCCAGCTCGATCCAGACCCAGCGGACGGCGTTGGGATCCTGGTTCTCGCCCACCAGTTCCACGCTTCCGGGATGCCGGACCTCATCCAGGTGCACGGGGTCCACGGCCGGCGCGGCGGCCAAGGGGCCGGCCAGGGACCCGGCCATGCAGCATAAGAAGGCGTACCAAGCTGGCATCCTCACCCTTTCACGCTCCAACGCCATCCGACCAGGGCTCCGGCGATCGCCCCCAGCAGCCCCAGCGCCGGCGACAGGCCCACGAAGACCGCGCACGCAAAACCCGACAGGGCGCAGAACCCCACCTTCCAGCGCCGCTGCCGCTGGTCCTGGGCCAGCAGGGCTTGGTCCAAGTCGCGCCGCACCTGGGCCAGGGCCCCCTCCTCGGCCGCGCCCCCAGCTTCCGCCGCCTGCAGGCGCACCCAGGCATGGTTGTCCCACCCCGTGGAGCCATCCTCACCCGCCGCCTGCTTGCGGCGCAGCTCCTGGGGGTCCTTGCCGGCCGACAGGGCCCGTTGATGCAGGCCCTCAGCCTCGCGGGCCAGGCTCTGAGCGGCCTTGAGCTGGGCCCAGGCTTCCAGCGTCCGCGACAGCTGCAGGCGCCCATCCACGCCCAAGGGGCGCAGGGTCCGCACCAGCCCAGCCACCAGGGTGTCCGCCTCGGCCAGGCGGCTTTGACTCACCAACAGGGCCAGTTCCGAGCGTTGGGACGGCGTACCGACCCCGGCCGGAGGCATGGCCGCGGCTGAGAAGGACGACGCGAGGGAGGCGCCAAAGGCCTGGCGCAGCGCCGGGCTGCAAAAGGGGCACTGATCGTCGCTGAGAGGGCTTCCACAAAGGGCGCAAACGGGCATGACGGCTTCCAAGGGGACGTGCGCAACACCCTTACTATACCCTAAGTCGCGCGCCAGCCGGGTACCGAGCCGCCTTATATCATGGGCAGATCGCGGCAAAAAAATAGAAAGGCCCGGGCACGCCCGGGCCTTTCTAAAGGGTGAAGCCTAGAACTTGACGCCGCTTTCCTTCAGGAACTGCAGCACGTTGTTCTGCTTCTTCAGGGTCCGCAAGGCCCGCGTGCTCAGACGCAGGGTGACCGTGCGCTTCAGCTCCGGCACGAACAGCCTGTGGGTCTGCAGGTTGGGCAACTGCAGGCTCTTCACGCGGTTGTTGGCGTGGGACACCATGTTCTTAACGTTGGGGCGGCTGCCCGTGATCTCGCAAACGCGCGACATGTGATACTCCTTCTTCCTTTGTTACCATTGCTAAAGGGTGAAGAATTTATCGTATTTTAGGGCTCCAAGGCAAGCCCTTTTTTCACCAGCGTTCCAGCAGCAGGCGCACCCGCCGCAGGGCATCCCCCCGATGGCTCAGGCGGTTCTTGTCCTCCACGCCCATCTGGGCGAAGGTCCGCCCGGCGGCGGGCACGAAGAACAGCGGGTCGTAACCGAAGCCCCCATCCCCCTGGGCCGCCCGCGGCACCAAGCCCGCGCAGCGACCGGCCACCCAATCCTCGCGGCCCTCGGGCTCGGCCAGGACCATCACCGTGCGGAAGACCGCGGTGCGGGGCGGGTCGCCCAGGCTGGCCAGCTCGGCCAGCAGCTTGGCATTGTTCTGGGCGTCGCTGGCGTTGGGGCCGGCCCACCGGGCGCTGTGCACGCCAGGGGCACCATCCAGCGCGTCGACCTCCAAGCCGCTGTCGTCCGCCAAGGCCAGCAGACCGCTGGCGCGGGCGTAGGCCCGGGCCTTCAGTTGGGCGTTCTCCAACAAGGTCGAGCCGGTCTCATCGACCTCGGGCAGGTCCCGGCCCAGCTCAGCCATGCTGAGCACGCGGTAAGGCAGCCCTTGCAGGGCCTCCTGGATCTCCCGGGTCTTGCCGGCGTTGCGGGTGGCGATCAATAAGTCGCGCACGGGCCCCCCTAGGACGCTAGCGCCTTCTTCTGCGCCTCGAACAGCTCGGCCAATCCTTTGCGGGCCACGCCCATCAACGCGGCCAGCTCGGCGTCGCTGAAGGGGGCGTGCTCGGCGGTGGCGCCCAGCTCGACCAGGCGCCCGCCGCCCACGGCCACCACGTTCATGTCCACATCGGCCGTGCTATCCTCGGCGTAGTCCAGGTCCAGGCGGGCCTCGCCGTGGAACAGGCCCACGCTGACGGCCGCCACGCTGTCCTTCAACGGCAGGGCCTTCAGCGCGCCGGAAGCCAGCAGCGGCTGCAGGGCGTCCACCACCGCCACATAGGCCCCGGTGATGCCCGCGCAGCGGGTGCCGCCGTCGGCCTGGATCACGTCGCAGTCCACCAGGATCTGGCGCTCGCCCAGCGCCTGCTGGTCCAGCACGCTGCGGAGGCTGCGGCCGATCAAGCGCATGATCTCCTGCGTGCGCCCCTGGACCTTGCCGCGCACAGCCTCGCGGTCGATGCGCTGCGGCGAGCTGCGGGGCAGCATGCCATACTCGGCGGTGATCCAGCCCAAGCCCTTGCCCTTCATGAAGGGCGGCACCTTCTCCTCGACGGTGGCGGTGCACAGCACGTGGGTGTCTCCGCATTTTATCAGGACGGAGCCGGGGCAGTCCTTAAGGTAATGGCGCTGCAGGCTCAGCGGGCGCAGCTGATCAGGGGTGCGGCCGGAGGGGCGGGGCATGGTGGCCTTGGAGGGGATGGGGTCGGGTGGCGGCGGCCCAAGGCTACCGCATCTTGCCGGAATAGTCGTATTCAAAGGGCACCGTCCCGGTCTTGTCCTCCTGGGGCGCGGCGGGCCCCAGCGGGTCGAACACGATCTCGCGCGCCTTGGCCAAGGCCCACTGGTCCAGGTCGGGATAGCCGGAGGTCTTCTTGACCTGGGCCTGCAGGACCATGCCCCCCGGCGACACCGTCACCTGGACCAGGACCTCGCTCTCCTCGGGCAGGGGCTTGCCATAGCTGTAATCGCCGATGCGGTAGCCGCGGCCCGCGATATCCCCTTGCAGCGACAGCGCGCCGTCCTCGGTGCCCGCGTGGTGGGCATTGCCCATGCCGCCCTCGCTGAGGTCCAGCGAAGGCCGGTAGTCGCGGGGCTGCACCCCTATGCGCATGCCCTCGTAACGCTGGTCCAGGTCGCCCAGCGTGGGCAAGGACGCCTTGGCCGGGCGCAGCTTGGCATGGGCCTTGGGCGGGGCGGCCTGGGGCAGCGGCGCATCCGTGACGCTGAGATGCAGCCCGCCGGCCAGCGGGTTGAGGTTGCTGGGCGTGTCATTGAGCCGGTGGGAGGTGCCCTGGGCCCCGCTGCCCTCGCCGCGCGGGGTCATGCCGCTGACGGTCTCCACGCTGAAGACCACCGTGGACGGCGGCGGCGGCATCAGCAGGGCGCGGCCGAACAGGGCCAGCAGGGCCAGGTGCAGGCCCGCCGACAGGCCGGTGGCCAGGCGCCGGTCGCGGCCCTGACCCATGGCGGCGCTGCTCACGGCTGGGCCTCGGTGGCGATGGCCAGCTTCTCGGCGCCGCTGCGCCGGGCCAGGTCCATCAGCTCCACCACCCGGCCATGGGTCACGCTGCGGTCGGCGCGGATGATCACGGTCTTGTCGGCGCGCCCGCGCAAGGCCGTCACCAGCAGGGCCGGCAGGTCCTGGCTGCTGACCTGCTGGTCGCCCAGGAACTGGGCGCCCACCGCCGTCAACGTCAGGGTGACCGGGTCCAGTTGGGCGTCGGCCTGGGCCGAGCTCTTGGGCAGCTTCACCTGGATGCGCCCCTGCACGATCATGGGCGTGGTGACCATGAAGATGACCAGCAGGACCAGCAGCACGTCCGTGAAGGGGACGATGTTGATGTCCGTGACCAGTTTCCGGCGGCGCTGGGGCTTACGCATCGACGAACCCCTTGCGGGCTTTCTCGGTCAAGGCCTCCGTCAGCTCGGAGGCGCCCATGGCCATGCGGGTCTCCAGCACCGTCAGCCGCCGCGAGTAGGCGTTGAAGAGCACCACCGCCGGCACCGCCACCGCCAGGCCCGCCGCCGTGGCCACCAGCGACTCGGCGATGCCCGCCGACACCATGGCCGCGCCGGCCGCGTCCGCCCCGCCCTGGCCCAGGCTCTCGAAGCTGCGGATGATGCCCAGCACCGTGCCGAACAGGCCCACATAGGGGGCCACCGAGCCCAGGGTCCCCAGCGTGCCCAGGTTGTGCTCCAGCCCCATCAGCTCCTCGGCCTGCTTGCGCTCCAGGGCCTCCTCCAGCACGTCCTTGTCGTGCGAGCCGTGGGCCAGGCCCGTCAAGAGCAGCTGGCCAACGCAGCCCTCCTCGGCCTGGGCCAGCTCGCGGGCCTCGGCGATCTGCCCGACCCGGGCCAGCTTGGCCACGCGCGTGGCCAGGCGCTCGCTGCCCTTCTCGGCGCGGCGGAAGACCAGCCATCGTTCGACGATCAGGTACCAGCTCCACAGGCTGGCCAGCAGCAGCACGAATAGGATGACGCCGCCATGGGTCATCAGCGATCGCAGGGACAGGTCCAATTGCATGGTTTCTCCTCGGGTCTCGGCTTAAAAACGCATCTCCGCGCCCAGGCCCGCGTAGGGCGCAGGCTGGGCGAAGTCAGGGTAATCCATCACGGGCTGGGCCAGCAGGTTGCGGCCCTCGGCGAAGACGCTCAGGGACGGGCCCCATTCGTAGGCCAGCTTGGCGCCCAGGTCCCAAGCTTCAGCCAGCGGCGCGGTGGCGCCGGTGAGGCTGGTCTCCCGCGGGGCCAGGTAGGCCAGGCGCAGCTCGCCGCTGATCAGGCCGCGCTTGGCGCCCAGGCCCAGCCGGGCCCAGTAGGGCGCGCTGAACGTGGCCTTCCAGCCGGGGCGGTCCATCAGCGACGCCTCCTG
>Ga0302319_10012372_pt1 | contig 16095 bp, 12 predicted proteins | sample Bog_T0_2_FD_203319 | JGI IMG/M metagenome (GOLD analysis project Ga0302319, IMG submission 203319) | Peat permafrost microbial communities from Stordalen Mire near Abisko, Sweden - Bog_T0_2 | ecosystem: Environmental > Terrestrial > Soil > Wetlands > Peat | place: Sweden: Abisko, Stordalen Mire...
TGCCCGATGAACTGATTCACGCCCAGAAGAAACATGCGGTCCGCTTCCGCCTTCATATCCAGCGGCGTAGCCCGAAACGCCGGCGAGTGCAGCCACGTCCACGTCTCCGCCGAAGTCACATCGCGCCCATACAAATGGCTCGCCGAACTGGCCCAGCGTGTGAACGAGAATGCGCGCCACTGCGGTCCCTCACCCTCCGGCAAATTTGGTACAGCTTCATCCGCCAGCGTGATTGCAGGTTCGCCATACGTCTGTGAACGGAACCTGCTTTGATGAGCCTCCGCAAATTGTGTAATCGGACGCAGATAGTTATCGCGGACCAAATCAGAAAGCGTTTCTCCCCAGTCATGCCGCACCGATTCAGCCTTCACGGTGCCGCCCGCAAGCAACTCCGGCAAATGGGGAATCAAATCGTATCCGCGCCTCTTCTCAAATTCCGCGGGCAGCTCAGCAGTCCAATCGGATCCATACACCTCCAGCGAATCCGAGAAGACCGAATACGGCGGCTTGTTTCCAAACGCATTCACCAGCGGCGTGGCCACGTCCGTCAGATGCTCATCAATGGCCGCGCGAGAGAAGTGGTCCAGCACATAACCCTCCGCCCCAACCGCCGGCCTCTTCACCGTTTGCAAAGTGTGGCTCGCGATAAAGAAAAGCGCCGTCCGCATCCCCGCTCCTGCCGCAACCGATCCACCGCGAATGTCAATGCGCTTCGCCGTCGCAGCGTCGAATGCCTTCTCCGTCCCGGCAACTATAAACGCCGCAATGAATCGGTCTCCATCCGCAAGCGGCGGCGGCGTAACAACTCCGCCGGTAGCCGGAACCGCCGCAACCTTTAGCCGCCCCGCTGCCAGCGCAAGCGTCGTCTTCGGTCCGCCATAAGGCCATCCGCTGCCCAGCGTAATATCCACGCGCAATCCCAACGTCTGCGCCGTCTCATTGGCATAGCCCACATCGTCAAGAAACTCCGGCGACATGTACTGCAGATCCTTGATGCCCTTCGACACATCGTCAAGCATCAGCGGATAGACCGGCTGAATCTCCACGCCGCCAATGCCCGCAGACAGCATCGTCTCCAGTTCCTTTTTCAACTCCGGCTTGGTTACCGCTGGCCCAAACCACCACCAACGCATTATCGGCCGCGCGTCATCGGGCGGATTCAAAAATCCCTCCCGCAGATCCTGCGCCGTCCCTTGTGCGCAACCCAGCACCGCCAACATCAGCAATGCGGCAAGACGCATCAATGCCGTGACCCGCTCCATCCGCGCATATTTCATCGCAACTTCCTTCATGCTTTTCATTTTGCCTGTCTCAGGTTTGGGGCACCTTCATAACGTTCGTTGTCTTCGGCGGAATCGGAGTAGCCGGGAGCGCGAATGTTGCTTCTGCATCCGGGTGTGCTGGATTAAAATCAGGCACATCCTTGGCCAGGTATTTGGCGATAGGAAGCCTCGCCGCACGGATCCCGTGCACCACGCACCGCGCCAGTTCATACGCCCCATACTTGTTGAAGTGCGTATCGTCGCTGATTGCTTCAGTCTGATTCGGAAACGCATTTGCGGGATAATGCATAAACGCCTTCACCGATCCATCCGGCCCCAGCGCCTGAAACAGCGTCTTGCTCATCGCATTCAGATCAATCAGCGCCACATGCTGCGCCGCGGCCACTTCGCGCGCCGCATCTGGATAGCCCAACAGCGAATTGGTAATCTTGCCCTCCGCATCAAACGTCCGCCTGTTCATGCTCGTCACCAGCACCGGCGTCGCTCCCTTCGCGCGCGTCTTTGCAATTGCGTCCACCATCAGTGCCTTGTAGTCATCCAGTGAAACCGCGTTCGGCTTCATGTCGTTGTGCCCGAACTGCATGAACAAGTAATCTCCCGGCTGAATCACTGACCAAATCTTCGCGAACCTTTGCTCGCTCACAAAGCTCTTGATCGTCTCGCCAGACTCAGCGTGATTCGCAATTACAACTCCAGGTCTGAAGAATCTCGGAAGCATCTGTCCCCACGCGGCCCAGGGTTCCACATCCTGGTCCACCACTGTCGAATCGCCCGCAAGGTAAATCGTTGTCTCATGGATTGGTTTAATCGCGATCGAGCGAAAGCCGGGATGCTCGCCATTGAATTCGAGAGTGAGTTTTGTATCCCAGTCCAGGTTCCCCACCTCGCGCGGCTTCAGCTTCACAGAATGCGTTGCAGCGCCGTCAATCTCCGGCACACGCACGTTGGTATCGAAGTTCCGCGTCACCGATCCCTTCGCTTTCACAGCAACCCTCTCGAGCATCAGCCTTCGCGCCTCTGCCCACACAGTCGTCGTCGAAGCCACTTCCGTCCCCAGAACAACAGTAACTCGATAACTCCCCTCCGGAAGACTCACGGAAAAGAAGATAGGGTTGTCACTTACACAGGACTTACTACTTACCTGCGGCGTAGTGCCCAGGTCAAGCCCTGCCGTGGTCGCGCTATAGGCAGACCCGGCCATCAACTCCGTCGCGCCCGCCTCAGCCCGGCCGCACACAAACCTCTGCGCATGCGCCCCAAATGCGCATCCAGCAAGCAAATATGCAGCAAGCAAGCAGGCAGCAATCCATTTCATAGTGTCCCTTAGTGTGTCGGCGTCGGAGCCGTCGGGTTGAATTGGCTTGCCAACTCAGGCGTCGAATGTACATCTGATGTTGGCGCGTTCTCCGCCTTCGCCACTTCCACGCCAAACACATAACTCGGACCAAACATGTTGCTCGTAAAAAACACCATCTTCTTATCGGGAGAAAAATGCACATTGGGCTCCAGGCGGTAGTTATGGGGGGCCATGTTCACCAGGTGCTCTGAATGGAAAACTCCCGGCTGCCAGAAGTCAGCATCGTTGATCGCCCCTTCCATCACATTCAACATCTGCGGATGAAACAACTCTATCCATTCCCCATCGGGCGCCTTCGCCACCTGTCCCGGATCGCCGCCATCTCCTGTAAACAAAGTCTCGCCAAGGGTCAGGTTGAAGTGGATCGACCACTCGTTGCGCTGCATGTGGTACGCCACGCGCTTGTGCGTCTGCAGGTTATAACCTGCGAGAAAAAAGTCTTCACCCTTCGGATACTGCCAGTCATACCAGATCGTCTGTCCATCCAATCCCCAGAACTCGTGCCCCGCAATCTCCATCGCCATCGTCCGCTTGTGGATCAGCACGTTGTGCGTGCCATCGGTATGAATCATCCAGATTCGATCGACCTTCTGCCACGGCCCCTCGTGGCAATACATCAACAGCGTCGGGTCAACCGGAGAAAACAGCATGTGCCCAATCCAGTCCGTTGAGTGCAGCAGCGCCGTCACCTTCCCCGTCTTCAGGTCAATCGAGTAGAGCACCACCGGGATCCGCGCCGCCAACCGGCGTTCCATCATTTCCCCTTTGCCTTCGGGCTGAACCAGGTTTCCCGCCTGAGCCGGTGCGGGCTTGCCCCCAGCCACAGGTGCTGGCCGATTGCGCCCATACTCCTGTTCCGGCGGCGTCTCGTTCTCGTCATATGTGCCCACGCCCAGTGTTTCGTCAGCGTTGATTGTGGCCACGCTCGCCCGCGGAGGCAGCGTAACCAGCTTGGTCACCTCACCCGTGTATACATCCGCCTTGTAAATTGTGTTCTGGTTGGTCTCCGGGTCCAGCTTTGTAAAGAAGACCGAGTTCGTCTTCCTTCCAACCACAATGGTGTGCGCGCCAAACCTGAAGCCGGCGCGCGGATCGCCACCTGTATCCGCGGACCGCGGAGGATTCGCCACCACGAGCCGCGTCTTCAGCGTCCCCAGATCCAGCGCGTGAATTCCGTCCGGCGCGGTATACACCATCTGTTTTTCATCCGGCGTAAAAGGGTTCACGTTGAAGTAGAACCCTGATGATCCCGCCTCATCCGTCAGCCGAATCACACGATGGCCGGTGTCCTTATCGACCCACGATACAGGCAGCCCCTGGCCCATTGCCTGCAACAGAAAAACGGCGGAAAACGTAACGAGATACAGAATGATTCGACGCATGGCGCTCGGGACACTCCTCGGCTTGGGGATCGAAGCGGTGATCCCGGCGCAATCGAAACATGTATCGCCGCAAACCACCGCGCACCAATTTATACATCGGCAGAAGTCAAACAAGCAACTAATTTTCTATTGAAAGTCTTGAGCGTTAAGTGACCATTAAGATTGGGATTTGAAAGTCGATTTATGCCGAATCTACTCCCCGATTTTTGCCGGGAGTGTAGCCGAAATCGCGCTTCCTAGAACCGCCGAGTCGTGCAGCCGCTGCTTCTTCAGCATCGCCAGCACCCCAGCCACAAACCCCAGCGTGTGCGCCATGCCTGCCTGCCACGGAGACTCGCAGCTCATCTGCGGCGCATGGTCCGGAATCACCACTCCATCAAATCCATTCCGGTCGAGAATCGTCAGGATGCGCGCCATGTCCACGTCTCCTTCGTCGATAAACGTCTCTCGATAGTACGGCACCTTGCCTCGCACATTACGCAGGTGAATGTAGGCAATTTTTCCCTGCTTGCTATAGCGGTCCACTGCCTCGTAAATGTCGCCCTCGGTCATCTCCGCCAGAGTGCCAACGCATAACTCCAGCGCGTTATTCGCGCTCGGCGCCAGGTCAATCACTCGCTGATACATGCCCGGCTGATACACCAGCCTAGGCTGCTGCCGCATCGTAGGCATCGGCGGATCGTCCGGATGCAGCGCCAACCGCACGCCTGCGGCCTCCGCCACCGGAATCACCTCCGCAAGAAAGGCCTCCAGCCTGCGCCATAACTCTTCGTGCGTAATCGAGTCAACGTATCCCGCTTCGGCGTCCGGATCGTAAACCATGTTCCACACCGATCCTCTGGGAATTGGAACCTCTTCAACCGGCCCATCCATGCCCACCGTCACCGCGCCTCCACGCCCCCACGGTCCTGAGACCCGCCCGCACACCCCGGCAATGCTGAAGTTGTATCCCAGCACGGGAATGCCCGCCTCGCCCATCCGCCGGATCGTTGTTTTGACATACTCCATCTGCTCCACGCGCCTTGGACCATCCAGCAGCACGTCGTGCCAGATAGCCGGGTCAAGGTTCTCAATCGCCGCCAGGTGCAGCCCCGCCTCTCTAATCTCCTGCCGAATCGCAACCATCTCCTCTATGGTCCATAACTTCCCCGGCTCCCCTGCCAGCCCCCAAAGTTCATACTTGCTTCCCGTTGGTTGATTGTTGCGTGGGTTCGCGGCGTTCTCGCGGAAGTAATCCACCAGGTGAATGACAACGTCCGTGCAACCCGCCTGCCGCGCAAAGTCGTAATACTTTCGCGTCAGCATATGCCGGTAAAGTCCCAGTCCCAGTCTCACGTTGCCCAACCTCCACCCAAGTCGTCAGCCACACCTGCGCCATCTTTTTCGTGCCGCGCAGCCTTCGTTGAACCGCCCTCCACGATTCTATTACTCCTGCGGACTGGCCTCGTGCAGCTCACAGCCACCGCTCTATCTCTTGACAGTTCCTACCCGGCAAGAATAACTTCGCCTCGACGCTTCAATTAGTAGCAAGATCGAATTGAAATCAATCCCGGCGGAACGCCTAACAGACAACCGCCCATTAATGAGTGGCTCTTCATCTTTCCGCGCTCTTTCGATCGACTTACAAGCCAAGGCCCGAGCCAAGACGCCCAAGCCAAGACCCAACCCAAGCAATGGAGCAGACATGAAGCAAACCTCGACAGCGCGGCGCGACTTTCTAAAGCAAACCGGATTAATGGGCTCCGCTGCCATGATGGCCGCTCTGCCCCAGGCCGCAATGGCCCTCGGCGCCAATCCTGCCCGCATCATCGAAGATGCGGTCGTTCCCCAGGCCCCCGAAGAAGCGCCTAAGAACCACATCAAATTCGCCGTCTGCGGCATGAGCCACGACCACATCTACGGCATGATCGGCGCCATTCAGCGCGGCGGGGGCGAGCTGGTCGCAACTTGGGTCGGAGAGCCGGATAAACTTGCCCTCTTCACCCGTAGATTTCCCGCCGTAAAAGTCGTCAAAACCCAGGACGAAATCCTCAACGATCCTTCCATTCAACTCGTACTCAGCTCACAAATCGCCAATGAACGCGCACCCCTTGGCGTGCGCGCCATGAAGCATGGCAAGGACTTTCTTTCCGACAAGCCCGGCATCACTACGCTCGAGCAACTGGCCGAGGTGCGCAAAACCATCGCTGAAACAGGACGCATTTACGGCATCATGTACAGCGAGCGCCTTGAGGTTAAAGCAGCGGTCTATGCTGGCGTGCTCATTCAGCAGGGCGCGATCGGCAAGGTCATTCAAACCATCAATATCGCGCCCCATCAAATTGTTCAGGGCCATGGTGATGCCGGCGGCGGCGCCGGGCGCCCCGACTGGTTCTGGGTTCCCGAGCAATATGGCGGCATCCTCTGCGACATCGGCTCGCACCAGGTCGACCAGTTCCTCTACTACACCGGATCGAAGCACGCTGAAGTTGCCGAGTCGCAAATCGCCAATGTGCGCCATCCGGATCATCCGCGCTTTCAGGACTTCGGCGACATGGTGCTCCGCGGCGACCGCGGCCTGGGCTATGTCCGGCTCGACTGGTTCACGCCGGCTGGCCTCGGCACCTGGGGTGATGGCCGCCTTTTTATCCTCGGGACCGAAGGCTATATCGAGGTCCGCAAGTACACCAACGTCGCAGTCGGGAAGCAGGGCAACAATCTCTTCATCGTCGACGCTAAGCAGGCCCGTTACATCGACTGCAACAACATGCCTCTACCTTTCGGCCCGCAATTCGTGTCCGACATCGTCAACCGCACGCACGTCGCGCAAGATCAAGACCAATGCCTGCTCGCAGCAGAACTGGTCCTCAAAGCGCAAAAGAACGCAACCGTCGTCACCCTGAGGGATTAACGGGAAGAGGCGCGAAAATGAACCCTGTCAAGCGGGAAGTTTCACGGCGCACTTTCTTGAAAACCAGCTTGGGCGCAGCCGCTGCTGTGGGATTCCCAACCATCATTCCTTCAGTTGTCCTCGGCCAATTCGCTCCCAGCAAGCGCATCAACATCGGCGCTATCGGCGCGGGACGCATCTCGCGCGGTCACGATATGGCCCTGATTCTGCCCTATGATCGTGCGCGAATTGTGGCGGTCTGCGACCTTGACGCCAATCGTGTCGAGGACGGCAAGAAGTTGATCAACAACTTCTACGCCGACAAAACCGGCAAGCCCTATGACGGCGTAACCGGCTACGCAAACTATCATGACCTGCTGACCAACAAAGACATCGATGCCGTTGTTGTCAGCACTCCTGATCATTGGCACGCGCTCATCGGCGTCGATGCGGTGCGCGCAGGCAAAGACGTGTATCTGCAGAAGCCGGCATCCCTGACCATTGCCGAAGGCCGCGCGCTGAGTAATGCCGTGCAGGCTTCCGGACGCATTCTCCAAATCGGCAGCCAGCAGCGATCTACAGTGCAATTTCGCTACGCAGCGGAATTAGTTCGCAACGGCCGCATCGGCGATCTGCAGCGGGTGGAGGTTGGCTTGCCGGGCGACCCAGCCGGCGGCGACAAGACGCCCATGCCCGTGCCCGACACGTTCAACTACGCGATGTGGCTCGGCGAAACGCCCTATGTGTACTACACCGTCGACCGCGTCATGCCGCAACAGGGCTACGGTCGTCCCGGCTGGCTGCGCTGCAGGCAGTTTGGCGCAGGCATGATCACTGGATGGGGAGCGCACCACATCGACAGCGCGCATTGGGCCATGAATACCGAATACACAGGCCCAGTTGAAGTGTGGGGTCATGCCGAGTTTCCCGATCATGGTCTGTGGGATGTCCATGGACCGTTCAAAACCGAAGGGTTATATACCAACGGCGTGCAAATGAGTGTCAGTGGCGACTATCCCAACGGCATCAAGTTCTATGGGTCCAAAGGTTGGATCTTCGTCTCCCGCGGGAACGAGCAGGTAACCAAAAGCGATCCCGTTGCGAAAGTGAACGACGCCACAGCGCTCGCCTCCAGCGACCCCGCAATCATCAAGTCTGTCATCGGGCCTGACGAAATCCACCTCTACGAGAGCAAGGAGCAGCATGGCAACTGGCTCGATTGCATCATCAGCCGGAAGGCTCCCATCTCTCCTGTTGAACTGGGCCATCGCGCATGTTCCACGTGTCTCATCCACGACATGGCCATGGTGCTCAAGCGCAAGCTTTACTGGGACCCGGTGATCGAACGTTTCAAGAACGACGATGAGGCGAACAGCATGCTGTCCCGTCCGCAGCGTGCGCCTTACATGTTGGCGTAGCGCCTAATACTGGAGAAGAAATCATGATCACGAGACGCGATGCTCTTGCCGGGCTACTCGCCATGCCGGCCGCCTTCACCTCAGCCGCAACTGCCGAGCCCACCCAGTCCATCATGGGTCCCACTGTCTTCAACTGGAACGACATGAAGCCTGTAAAAAACGCCGTAGGAGAAGTGCGTTCGCTTTGCAAGAGCCCCACTGCAACTCTCGATCAGTTGGAGATGCATGTCACCACGCTCGATCCGGGTAAAAGTCCGCACCCGCCGCATCGTCATGTCAATGAAGAGCTCATCATTCTCCGCGAAGGTGAATGCGAAACCCTCTCCAACGGCAAGTGGGTCAAGATCGGTCCAGGCTCAGTCGTCTTCAATGCATCCAACAGCCTTCACGGCTTCCGCAACATCGGAACGGTCCCCGCCACCTACCACGTCATCAATTGGAGCCCGAACAAGGACCAGCCCACCAAGCCGGCCTCATAGCACCTTGGCAAACGCGCCATCAGGCTTGCGGTGGCAGTGCGCGACGTCCCATCGGCTTGGCGCTTTCCGCGGTTTCCAGGAAGACAAGCCACGACTCATCCTGCGCCAGCACCTGCTCCAGCTCAGGCTCGCTCAACACCATGCACGCCGTCGACAGCGCATCTGACTCAGCAGCAGTATCCGTCAGCGCCCATGCGCGATTTTGTCGCAAGGCCGTCTGCCCCGTGCGTGGATCAAAGATATGGTTCGCCTTGACCGCCAGCCCCGAACCGCTCAACGAAGCATGTGTTAGAAAGAATCGCTGAGGCGCGTTGTCGTCGCCCAATCCGCATGACCAGCCAGCAGTATCGCGCGGCGCATCTCCCGCCAAAATACTGCTGCCACCCGCAACCAGAAGGAACGAACCGCAATCCCATTGCCGCAATAAATCCGAAATCCGATCCAACGCAAACCCCTTGCCAATTGCTCCGAGGTCGAACTGCAGCCGCCCGTTCTCGCACAGGATCGACTGTTCCTCTCCCAGCAATCTCCACTGCGGTATCGAGGCCTGTGCCTGCAACGCAGCAGCCGTTGCGGAGAATGCGCCCTGCGTGGCCAACTCCATTTTCTTGGCTATCTCCAGGCATGCAAAAGCAGGCTCGCTTAACCGCATCTTCTCGCCCTGCGCAAGCTGAGCAATCTGAGCAATGTCACTGGTGGAGCGAAAGCGGCTTAGATGCGATTCAAGCTTATCCACAAGATCGAGTGCCGCCTGCGCAGCCTGCCCCGCGTAGTCTCTCTCCTCGTTGGCAATACGCACCTCGAAGTGGGTGGCCATGGCGCGATGATTGAATTGGTGAATGTCAGCCATTCCATCTCACTTCGGCGCAGGCTCCCACAGAAGAACCAGCACGCCGGGCCGCGCTCCAAAAAACTCCGACCGCAAATCATTCAACTGATCTTTATATTGTTCCGCGGCCTCTGTCGAGGTGATGTAAAAATCCGCGTGTCCTACCTTCTGTTCCGGCTGCCAGAATCCAACCTGCGCAAAGTGCCGCAGATACCACGGCAGCGGCCACGGATCGGACGCAATCACGGCGATACGCGGCGATGCGAGTCCGTCCTGCCGCGCAACCTCCGCAATCTCCGGGGCAATCCAAGCAAATCCTCCGACGTATGAGCATACGCATACGGATTGCCCTCATCCGCGGGATGCGCAAACACGCGTTCCCGCGTATCGTGTGCAGTCAAGACCGCTGCCACAATCACAAGCACAACACAAAACGCTCTCATCGAAATGCGGACCGCGGGATATATCGCCGGAATGTACCACGACCACTTAATCGCCAGCCCAGCGAACAGCGCAATCGGCAGCCAGAAATTCAGTGCCAGCCACGGCGTCTTGTATGGAATCAGACTATAAATCACGGCGATAAATACCGCGTACCATCCCAGAAATCCAAACGGCGAGCCGTCGCGCTTTATCAGTGTCAGGAACAAACCGGTGCAGGCCGACGCAGAGATCAAACCTCCGGACCATCCACCGATAAGAAGCTTGCCGAAATACCAGAAGGTTTTTTCATGTCCTTCACCACCCGCACGCGTCAGCAAGTTTGGTCCGGCGTGCATTAACCCGGCGAGCGCCTTCCAGTTACTCCCAAACCACGTAAACAGAATCAGGCTTAACAGCAGGAAGACTGCAGCGGCGGTCAGCAATGGTCCCACCCACCGCACTCCATCACGTCGTTCCCCGCGCAGATTCCAGAGCCAGAACACAAGCGCGGCGGCAGCCAGCGCAAAGAAGTGGAGAACCGCGGTCTCCTTGCACGCCAGCATCAACGCTGCGCATGCCCCAGCCAGTGCAGCCTGCACGGCCGAACGCCTGTTGCATGCGCGCCAACCCGCAAGAATCAAGCCAAACGTCGCGGCAACAAACAGAGTTTCATGAATGTAATATCGATCGTAGTAAACCGGCAAGGGAGCAAACGCAAACAGCAGCGCCGCAATCACGCACGGCGCAAAACCAAACATGTCCACGGCAGCGGCAAAAAGCAGAATCGTGACTGTTCCCGCCATGACCGGCGCTAGCCGCAACTCCGATTCAGTCAGATCGGAAAATGTCTTCGCTCCTTGCATGCGCGCCAAGGGCAATGCCATCGCAGCAAGCGCCGGTCCATGCCGGTCTTTGGCATCGTAAGTGAAGGATTGTCCTGCAAGTAATTGGCCTACGATGTATGCGTTGACCGCTTCATCGGTATGCATCGGCCGCGCACCCAGTTGAGGCAGGCGAACCGCCAGTCCCAGCAGCGCGACAACCACAAACACAGCCCAGCGAATCCACACCGGTCGCCGCGCTGCATCATCGGCACGGCAGGTCAGCGGTTTCAAGCTGCCGGTTTGCCCCACACTTCAACCTCGATGTAGTGGTTCAATTTGTTGGCGGTGTTTCCGTTGCTGTACAGGCGGACATAGCGCCCCTTCACACCCTTGGCGTCAATCAGCTTTCCCTGGTACGTCTCGATGTAACTCAAATCCTTGCCAACACCGAGCCCAAGGTCATTGTGAAAGTCACTGTTGAAGATAGTCGTCACACCTGACTTGAAGGTGGCATCGTCCGATACCTGCACCACAACATCGCGATATACACGCGCCTGCGAATGAAAATGCCAGATCAGAATCGCGTAGATATTCGCATCCTTCGCCAGGTCAATCTGCACCCACTGCTTGCCGGGGCCAAGTTCCACCCATGAGCCTTCGTTGCCGTCCTTGTCGCCGTCATCGATCATGTCCAGTGTGCCAACGTCGGGATTGTTATCGCTCGCTGTGACTTTCTTGTTTCTCGCCAGATTGATGGTGCCGGCCGGTACGTAAAAATCCGGACGCTTGCCTTTAATCGGCGGCTCAAGATTCGGCACATTCAACGGCACCGGCGTTCCCACAAACAGCGGCGGAGGCAATTGGGTCTTCAATACAACTTTGTCCTGTGCAAACGCGGCTGTTGAAACAAGCAGTACAGATAAAACGGCAGATGTCATGGAAAGAGTTTTCATCATTGTCTCAAGCTCTCACTTCTTCGGCGGAAATTGCAAGTCTAGTCTGTGCAGCAATAGCATCGTTCGCTTTATGGATCACGTATTCACTGCTGAAAGCTTCATCGCCTGGGCAATTCAGTTTCGCGGTGCCGCGAATCGTATTGAAGAAATTCTCCAGGTGCGGCTGGTGCGGCGGCTTATTGAAAAACACCGGAATCTCGTACTCTGCCAGTTGGGCGGTCTCGCGCACGTCCACCTTCGCGGCGTCATCTGCTGCAGCCGCTTTCTCGCGAACGTATCCCTTCTGCGCGAGGTCGTCCCATGAAACCGAAGTGGCTCGCGCCTCTCGATAAATAGCGCAGAGCGATGGATCCTCCGACATCTTGATCGTCCCATCGTCGCCCATGAACATCTCAAAGTAGCCGCCGCCCGCGCTGGTGGTCGTCTGCACCTGGTACGAAGCCCGCGCCACACCCTCGGGCGTCTGGAACTCATAAATCACAATCGCGTTGTCATACCAATCATGATTCTTGTAGTAATCCAGTCCGCCGCTCCCAATCACGGACTTCGGCGTAGTCCCCATCCACCAATTGAAAATGTCTATCTGATGCGCGCCCAGGTCCGACAACGGGCCGCCCCCAAGGCCCTTGTACCAGCGCCAGTTGCGGAATTGGTGCATGTCCTTATAGCCGTATTTGGCCAGCGTGGCCGCGGGCATCTCGTACTTCTTGGGCCACCCAAAGTCTTCCTTCACTGCCCGATTCCACTGCCCCTGCACTGCCGTCACCCTGCCACAAAACTTCGCCTCATGCAGCAACCGGTTCAGCGTAAAAAGGTAGCGCGGATTGCTGCGCCGTTGATGTCCAATCTGCAACAGCTTGCCCGTTGAGCGCATGGTCTGCACCATGGACCGTGCTCCCTCAATTGTGTTGCTCATCATCTTTTCGCAATACACATGCAGGCCGGCCTTCAGGCATGTGTTGGTCATGGGTGCATGGCAAAAGTCCGGCGTTGCAATCACCACTGCCTGCAGGTCCTTTTCCTTCGCCAGCAGGTCCTCATAATTCTCGTATGCACGAACCTCATTACCCATTTTCTGCAGGTAGCGCGCGCCCTCGTTCAGGTGGTAATCCCAGATGTCGCACAGCGCCACCAGCTTCACGCCCTCAATGTTCATCAGGGATTCCAGCAGCACCTTGCCTTCTTCCCCATACCCGATGAGCGCGATGTTAATGGTGTTCAGCGATGACTTGTGAGCGGGAACCGCTGCCTGGTCCGACTCCGACTTGCAGCCATTCAACAACAAGCCCGCGCCCGCAATCGCGGTTGCGCCAATAAATTCCCGACGGTTCAGGAGCGGATCTACCATTTTTTCAGGACCGCAAATCGGTTATATTCCGCCAGCAGAAAAGCCCCTGCCACCAGGGCAATATGAATGCCCAGCCAGGCCACTCCATCGTTCTGATCAATCAGCACCAGGCCGACGGTCAACGCGCTATAAATCAACGCCTGGACAATCAGCGATACGCGCGTGCCCAAACCAACAATCAGCATGATGCCGGTCAAAATGAATGCCGGGCCAAGCATCTTATCGAAAGCCACCAACGCGAATTTCGGAAACAGCGGTTCATGCGCAAACTTGTCTCTCAGCGCCGCAGGAATGCCTGTGTAATTAGCAAGCGCGTACGACTTGATGTTCACGTTGACCATCACTCCACTCGCATCCGGCTGCCCCGTCGCAGGATCGATGAGCGGCGTTGCCATGGATTTGTAAGCGGCATACTTCTGGATACCCACAAACAACGCGCGTACGCCGAGCCAAAGGCGCAAAGCCCAAAAGGCAAACGTAAAGTCCCAGTTGACCCTCCGGCCAGAATTCAGTTTTCGCACTGTCGAATCAGTCATGTCTCCCCGGTCAATGCCCTGTTGCAAATGCAAAGCTCAAATGAGAAGGTGTTTATCTAACTTTCATTGGCAACCGGTACTGAATCAGAACCCGGCTGCGTGCAAAGAACAGCTCAGCTCATTTTATAGGGTGCCCTATACTCGCGCGTCATCAGCTTGCTGGCTTCGGCATCGCCAATGATCTTTTCTTCCTTCGCATCCCAGCGAATCTTCCTACCGGTTTTCATCGAGATCAGGCAGAGATGTCCCGGGATCGCCGAGTTATGCCCAACCTGGACCGGCGTAACCGTTGCTTCCCGCGTCCGGATGCAATCCAGAAAATTCTGCTGGTGGTTGGCAGAGGTGTAAAGCTTTACTTTGCGCAGATCCCTCGCGAGGTATTTCCCTGGCTTCCAGTCTGGATTTGAGGTCTCAAATCCGCCACGATCCACCCACACCCAGCCTTCGGTGCCAATCCACTTCACACCCATCTTGATATCCGGGTATCCACCCGCGATGGTCATTGTCACACCCTGCGGATATTTCAATTCAAAGCGGTACTTCGGCGCTGTGTTCCAAACGGCATTGGCCGGAGGTAGTTCACCGCCGCCTTCCACTTCGGTTGGGCCGACATGATCGAAACCCAGGCCCCAATGCGCAATGTCGCAATGGTGCCCAATCCAGTCCATAAGCTGTCCGCCACCTGTGTTGTAGTTCCAGCGCCAGGTTTTATGCGAGCGAACCCGCATGTACGGCTCCATCTTCGACGGTCCAACCCACGTCTCGTAATCCAATTCCGGTGGAGGATCAACAGCCAATAGATCCCATGCTTTCGTACCTGGCAAAACCTGATCCATGTTCGTGACGTTCACTCCATGAGCAGCGAGCTTTGCCAGCGCTTCTTTTTGCGCACCGTCAAAATCCGCGTTCCCGCCGGGCAGGCCCACCTCCACATGGGTCACCGTGCCAATCAGTCCATTGCGCACAATCTCAGCTGCCTTGTGGAATGTCGGGACCGAACGCTGCCACGAGCCCATCTGCCAGATGATGTCGTTCTGCTCCACAGCGCGAACAATCGATTGCTGTTCGGCAATCGTGTGCGCCAACGGCTTTTCCGCGTAGATGTCCTTCTTGTGGCGCGCCGCTTCCGTCGCCACAATCTCGTGCCAATGATCCGGAACCGCAATCATCACGGCATCAATATCCGTGCGCGCAAGCAGCTCACGATAATCGTGATAGCCCTTGCAGTCCGACGTCCCATAAGCATCGTTGATCATCTTCACCGCGTCGCGCAAATGATTCGCGTCGATGTCGCACGCCGCCACAACCTGGCAATCTTCAAGCCCCAAAAAGGACTTGGTATTCCCCGGCCCCTGCCAGCCCATGCCGATCACGCCAAGATTGATGCGGTTGTTAGCTGAGCCTCCCGCGCTTTGCCTGGCGTAGGACGGAAGCACTACGGGGAGGACTGCCGCCGATCCGGCAGCTTTCAGGAAGTTGCGGCGATTCAGCTTTCGAGGTTGCAGCGTGTCATTAGAGTCAGACTGTCCAAACATGATCAACTTGGATATCACCTTCCCCCGTGCACGCGCAAGCCCGCCCCCGATTCTACTCGTAAGCCGAGCAGAATGAGCAGTTTCAAACCTTAATTTCAGCATAATTTTTGAAGTGCAGAGCAGAATTCTGAAAGGTGTCCTGGTAGCGCTAACGGGAATCGAACCCGTGTTTTAAGATTGAGAATCTCACGTCCTAACCCCTAGACGATAGCGCCACTATTTTCAACAACTTACTGGAAAACAATGGTCGAAATACTGCTAGTAGATCTGCTAGGAAGCCTGCCTTCCGCTCGGCATAATGCCAAACATGCTACTTCCGGCTGCTTCTAAGGAGCTGGTCGAGGTCTGGATACAAGTGGCATCCCATCAGTCACTTGGAAAGACATCGGGCAGCAATCCCATCCCGTACGGGTCAAGTTTAGTATCGCCGAATCGAGTGAAAATGGCAATGCCTCATTAGATTGAAGAGCTTCGGGGAGGTTGTTAGGTTCTGACCCTTATATGGAATATTCCCGCTGTTGTGGGAGGTGTGGGGAGCCGATTCTCTCAAGCGAAACCCGGTGACGCCCCGGATTCCGCGGAGAAGCGATTGGTCATATGGGGTGCGCAATCTCGCCGATAATTGTGCAGATTGGGTACGTCATCCGAGGCTATCGTTGCCATGTCACAATCGGGTCGTAAACTCACTTTGGAAGAGCGGGTTGCACGTGCTGCGGAAACCGCTTTGTTGCGTCAGCATTACGTCAGCGCCATTGACGTGCTGTGCGGAATGGGACTCTTGCTGCCCATGCACGTCGATTCCTGGCGCAAAGGGCGGGTCGATTACCTGGAGCGAGTGATTCAAGGAAATCTCCAC
>Ga0302319_10012375_pt1 | contig 16093 bp, 11 predicted proteins | sample Bog_T0_2_FD_203319 | JGI IMG/M metagenome (GOLD analysis project Ga0302319, IMG submission 203319) | Peat permafrost microbial communities from Stordalen Mire near Abisko, Sweden - Bog_T0_2 | ecosystem: Environmental > Terrestrial > Soil > Wetlands > Peat | place: Sweden: Abisko, Stordalen Mire...
ATTCTGGGCGTGCTTCGAAGCAGAAACCTCATCTTCTTATTGATGAGTCTTGTTCTGACCGGGATGGCCTTCTCGGAAATTCTGTCGATATTGGGGGGGCCGGGCGCTATACGCTCGGCTGGATCGTCGGACGGTTGAGCTGGTTCATTGCGGCGTGCATCCTGTTTCTGTTTTTCATGGCGCAGTTTGCCAGGAAGCAGCACCTCTTGATGCGCTCTGGGGAGAGACTCGAAGAGCGCGTTGCGTTGCGGACCATCGAGTTGACCGCGGCGGCCAAGCAGCGCGATCTGCTGCTGCGGGAGCTTCACCACCGCGTCAAGAACAAGATGCAGATTGTCGATGCGCTCTTGGCGTCGCAGGCAAGATATACCAGGGGTGCCGACGCCAGCCAGGATCTGCAGGATGTGCGAAGCCGCGTCTATGTGCTGGCTTTGGCCCACCAGCACCTGATGCAGTCCGATTTCGGGACCTTCGACATCGCGCCGTTTCTGAACCAATTGACTGACAACATTCTGGCGAACCGGGCCGAAAAAAGTGTCGAGCTGACCGTGGAGGCATCCCCACTGATGGTCACCATCGATTTCGCGGCCCCGTTGGGACTGCTTGCGACCGAACTCGTCATCGACAGTCTCGATCAATCGATCGCGAGCGGCGGACGAATAGCCTTGACATTGCAGCGTAGTACGGCTCAAGCCGTGGTCCTCGCCGTGTCCGACAACAGGCCTGCCAAGAGTTCGCAGCTCGAGTCGGAGTCGAACCGGGCCGTCCATCGGACGCGAATCATCAGCGGTCTGGTGGCGCAACTCGATGGCGCGAAAACCGAGCGCTACCGCGACGGCCTGCACGTCACGATCGTCTTTCCAGCCCAGAAGGCGTCGACATGAATGAATTGAACGGTTGCATCCTGGTGGTGGAAGACGAATTCCTGATTGCGGACCTGTTCGCTTGCGAGATCGAGGCGATGGGACGAAAGGTGTGCGGTATCGCCGACACCGCCCAGAAGGCGATTGCACTCGCCCGCGAGCATCGTCCCGCCCTTGTGCTGATGGATGTCCGATTGAAGGGGATGGAGGATGGTATCGATGCGTCAATCGCCATCCACAACGCCGTCGGTTCCAAGGTCATTTTCGTAACGGGATCCCGCGAGCCCGCAAATCTGAAGCGGATCGAACTGGATCATGCCGAGACAGTGCTTTTCAAGCCGATTCGCGGCTACGAATTGCGGCTAGCGATCGAGGCCGCGATGCCAGCGTCGCGGACGGAAGCTGTGTGAGGCCATCGTGGCATGTCTGCGAGTAATCATGGCGCCACAGGGCGCCGACACAAGGATCCTGCTCGATCGGCTGCTTGGCGCGGCGCGGCCAGAGGGCTACAGGTGGGGGGAAGCGCCTCCTGCAGGGCGGTCAGATATTCCGCCAAGGTCGCGTCCAGGCGCTGATGCATCAAACGCTGAAACGGTAGACTACCGTCATTGCGAGCGCAGCGAAGCAATCCATGTCTCGGCATCGATTGCTTCGTCGCTTCGCGCCTCGCAATGACGGGTAGCGTGCAAAACCGCCCAATCTTCGACCGCAGCGCAGAGCGCGCGAGCGAATCGATACGCGAGATGGTCATCAAATTGTGTGGCATGGGCGAGACTACCCTGATGACAAGCACCAGCTAAAGGGAATTGACGAGTGACGAGCGATTCCATGGAAGTTGTCGGTTAGATGATGCCGCGCCAGGCTCGGCTCGCCTCTCTCCTCGCGGGAGAGGACGCCGCAAGGCGGCGGGTGAAGGGGTGTCTCAACGGGCCGTGTCGCTTGCGGTCAAACCCCAGCCCTCTCCGAAAAGGGCGTGCAAACGGAGCCCCGTCATGGCGAGGAGCCGTTCGCGACGACGCCATCCAGCTTGTTGCGGTGCCAAGCTGGATTGCTTCGCCCAAGAGGGCTCGCAATGACGATGGAGCAAGTTTCATGCATCAGGGTGCGCGAAAACGCATGAGAACTCTCCCGCCGAAGCGAAGCAAGAGCTTTGGCGAAGGCGGGTTTTGCGCATGCGGTCCGAATATGATACTATTTACGCACGACGAACACAGCGCCAAACGATCCCGCGCTTTGGCGCCGCCGTCGCTGAAATGGACGGCCACCGGTTGGCGCGGGTCGCGCTTTTCGGTTCCCGCGCCCGCGGTGAGGGGAGGCCGGATTCCTAAGTATCGGCAACAAGGTTTCCCATGAGCAACCGCATCCTCGTCCTGTATGGCTCCTATCGTTCCGACCGCATGGGAATCCGGCTTGCCGAATTCGTGGTTGAGCGGTTGCAGCGGCGCGGCGACGCTGCCGAACTGATCGACGCCAAGGCGATCAACCTCCCGATGCTCGATCGGATGTACAAGGAATATCCCAAGGGCCAAGCCCCCGCGGCGCTTGAGGATCTGGCGCACAAAATTCGCGGTGCCGATGGATTTGTCTTCGTGACCGGCGAATATAATTGGGGCGTGCAGCCTGGACTGAAGAACCTCACGGACCATTTTCTGGAAGAATGGTTCTGGCGACCTGCCGCGATCGTGAGCTATTCGGCCGGCCGTCTGTCCGGCGCGCGGGCGGCAACCGCCTGGCACGGGACCTTGTCCGAGATGGGCATGGTGGTGGTCTCCAGCACCATCGCCGTCGGTCCGATCGGTCAGGCCCTGTCGGCTGGAGGTGAACCGACCGGTGAGAGCGGCAAGGCGCTCGAACATGCATTCCCGCGCTTTGCCGACGACCTGATGTGGTGGGTCGAAGCGGCCAGGACGCAGCGAGCGCACAAGCCGCCGCCCTATTGATCGCCAGACAAAGGCTGGGTCTATCGCGGCAGTGGCTGGGTCGAGGGTACGGAAATCGCGACAGCATCGGTTCTGGCGCTTCGATCAGCCGCCCGATCGCCTGCGGCATCCAGCACGGGATAGGCCACCGAGCAGATATGCGAGTGGATCCGCCTGAGGTCGCGCAGCACGTCGAGATGCAGCGAGGTGGTCTCGATGCTCTCAGGACGCCCCTCGCGGAGGCGGTCGAGATGCCGCTCGGTTGCTTCAATCTCGGCGTTTCGCAGCGCCGCCTTCTCGGCGAGCAGCTTCCTGGCCTCGTTGGCGTCTCCCGACATGAACACGCCGAAGGCGATCCGCAGCGATTCCATGATCCGCTTGTGAAACGCCGTCAACTCCTCGGCGCCTTCGGGCGAGAACTGGAACCGGCGCTTGATTTTCTTGGTCGCCAACTCGCTCAGATTCTTGTCGATGATATCGCCGATATGCTCCAGGTTGATGGCAAAGGAAATAATCTCCATCGCCCGCTGGCCTTCGCGTTCATCCAGGCTGTCGCGCGTCAGTTTGGTGAGGTACAGCTTGATCGCCTCGGTGATGGCATCGACCGCATTATCCTGCTTCGAGGCCTGATCGACCAGCGCACGGTCATTGGTCATCAGCGCCGTCATCACCTCGCGCAGCATGCTCTCGATCAGATCGCCGATGCGCAAGCCTTCGCGCGCGGCGTCGGCCAACGCCAGCGACGGGGTTTCAAGCGCGCTTTCGTCGAGGTAGCGCGGCCGCGAGGGGTCGGTCTCCAGCGCCCGGTTCGGCAGCAGCCTTTCCAACAGCCGCGCCATGCCGTCGAGCAGGCCGAAAAAGATCATCGCGGTGAGCAGGTTGAAACCGACGTGAAATTCAGCCGTCAGCTTGGCCAGGTCAGGTTGAAAGCTCTGCAGAAGCTCGCTGATCGGACCCAGCAGCGGCGCTACCAGCAGCACACCGACCAGCCGGTTGACCAGATTGCCGAGCGGAAGGCGATAGCTGGCGGGATTGTCGCGCCGGGTGCCCTCGAACACCGGATTGATGGCGCTGCCGACATTGGCCCCCAGCACCAGCGCCAGCGCGGCCTGCGGCGACACGAAATGCGCATAGGCGAGCGACATCACCAGCAGCACGCTGGCGACGCTCGAATGCACCAGCCAGGTGATGGCGGCGCCGATCAGGATGCAGAGCACCGTGTCGCCGGTGAGGGCCGTCATCAGGACCTTGACGCCGGGCGCATCTTCCGCGGGGGCAAGGGTGTCGAGCAGGATGTGCAGCGACAGCAGCATCAAGCCGAGGCCGATGGCGACCCGGCCGAGGTCCTTGATCCGAGACCGTGGACCACTGCGAAAGGCGACCAGGCCCAGCACGAACAGAACCGGGGCGACAGCGGCAACGTTGAACGACAAGACCTGTACGATCAGCGTGGTGCCGAGATTGGCCCCGAGCATGATGGAAAGCGCCGGCACCAGGTCGACCAGGCCCTCCGCTGCGAACGAACTGGTGAGCAAAGCGGTCGCGGTGCTGCTTTGCAGCAGCGCGGTCAGCCCGAGACCGGCCGCGAACGCAGCGATCCGGTTTTTCAGCGCCTTCGCCAGCAGCCAGCGCAGGTCGGGTCCGAAGGCGCGCAGGATGCCGCTATGGACCATGTGCAGGCCCCACAGCAACAAAGCCACGCCGCCCATCAGATCAAGAACAACCATGCTTCCCATCGCCTCGACCCCCGATTGTGAGCCGTATCAACAAGCTACCGCGAAACCCCGGCCGATCAATGGTTTTTACAACCAGGCGGCTCTGAGATGCCGGAAGCAGCCCGAGGCGACCCAGCGTCCGGCTGCGATCTCGCAGCGAACGCGAGTGGAATGGGCGTTCTCATCCCCCATCCAGCTCCGCCAATCGCTCCGCCGCTTCGATATCATCCATGGTGTTGGCGTTGAAGAACGGGTCCAGCGGATCGACCGGCCAGGCCACGGTGGCAAGGCGGTAGCGCGCGGTGAAGCGGTCGATCCGGCGGATGTCTTCCACCACCAGCGCGTGGCGCAGCTGATCGCGCAGATCGACGCGCCACAGGCCGATCACCGGATGCGACTGGCCGTCGGATGACGCCACTGCAAGCTCGGCGTTCTCGGTGACCATTGCCTGGTGCAGCCGCGCCACCAGATCGCGCGGCAGGAACGGACAATCGGCGGCGGCGCTCAGCAGCCATTCGACATCCGGCCGGCGGGCCGCCATCCAGTCGAGCGCCGCCAGGATGCCGGCCAGCGGTCCGGGAAAATTCGAAACCGTGTCCGGGATGACGGGCAGGCCAAACCCGGCAAACCGGGCGGGATCGCCATTGGCGTTGAGAATAAGGCCATCGCATTGCGGTTTAAGCCTGACGATGACGCGGTCAAGCAGGCTGCGGCCGCCGATCTGGCGCATCGGCTTGTCGCCGCCACCCATTCGCCGCGCCAGGCCACCGGCGAGCAGCACGCCGGGAGTAGCCGGCGCTCCGGCGGAAGACGCTTGAAACTCACCCGTCACGGTCGGCGCCCTTGCGCTTGTGGCGGGCGGATTCCTCTTCGACAAAGGCCAGGTTCTGGTCGTAGACGATGCGGCTTTGGCCCGACAGCGCGATGAAGCGTTTTCCCTTGGCCCGTCCGACCAGCGTCAGTCCGACCTGGCGGGCCAGATCGACGCCCCAGGCGGTAAATCCCGATCGCGAGACCAGGATCGGAATGCCCATCCGCACCGTCTTGATCACCATCTCGGAGGTCAGCCGGCCGGTGGTGTAGAGAATCTTGTCGGCGGGATCGACGCCATGGCGATAGATCCAGCCGGCGATCTTGTCGACGGCATTGTGGCGGCCGACGTCCTCGGTGTAGCAGACCGGCTTGCCCTGCTTGCACAGCACGCAGCCATGGATCGCGCCAGCTTCGAGATAGAGCGAGGGCATGGTGTTGATGGCGTGGGTCATCTGGTAGAGCCAGGAGGTGCGCAGTTCGGCCGGCGGCAGCTTGACGCTTTCGACCGCCTCCATCAGGTCGCCGAACGCGGTGCCCTGCGCGCAGCCGGAGGTCTGGGTGCGCTTTTTCAGTTTCTGCTCGAAATTGGTATGATGCGCGGTGCGCACCACCACCACCTGCAGATCGTCGTCATAGTCGACCCCGGTGACGACATCGTCGTATTTCAGCATGTTCTGGTTCAACAGATAGCCGAGCGCGAGATATTCCGGATAGTCGCCGATCGTCATCATGGTGACGATCTCCTGCGCGTTGAGATAGAGCGTCAGCGCCCGCTCCACCGGCACATTGATCTCGACGCTGGCGCCGGTCTGGTCGGTGCCGGCGACGCGTTCGGTCAGCCGCGGATCGCCGGGATTGGGCACGATCAGGGGAGCAAGGGGAGCCAGAGAGTGAAGGCTGCGATCGGTTCCAGTCATGGTCCCAGCCTAGCACGACATTTGCTGTCAAACAGCGACCAAGGTTCGATATAACGCTCGCTGGTACGTCGCGGCTTGGAGAAACTGATGAAAGTGATTGGGCTCGCCGGCTGGAGCGGCGCCGGCAAGACCACGCTGCTGTCGCGGATCATCCCGCATCTGCGGGCGCAGGGAATGCGGGTTTCGGTGATCAAGCATGCCCATCATGCCTTCGATGTCGATGTGCCCGGCAAGGATTCCTGGGTGCACCGGCAGTCCGGCGCCGAACAGGTGCTGGTCGCCTCCGGGGTACGCTGGGCCCTGATGCATGAATTGCGCGGCGCGCCCGAGCCCCGTCTGCCGGAGCTGTTGGCCAAGATGTCGCCGGTCGATCTGGTGGTGGTCGAGGGCTTCAAATCCGAGCCGCATCGCAAGATCGAGGTGCATCGCCTTGCCAATGGCAAGGGGCTGCTGTTCCCCGGCGATCCGGCGATCGCCGGCATTGCCAGCGATGTCGAGGTTGCAACCGAGCTGCCAATGGCCCATCTCGATGACATCCCGGCCATCGCCGCCATGATGCAGCGCGCCGCGATCGCGGTCGAAGCCGTGCTGGCGCGGCGTCCAGCCGACAGCTGAGAGGGCGAGCATGGCGCAATTGTCCGACGATTGCTTTGCCTTTGGTGGCCCGATGCTGACGGTCGACGAGGCCGTTTCCCTGATCGCCGCGCGGGTCGGGCCGGTGCGGGGCAGCGAAACCGTTGCGCTCGAGGCGGCCGACTGTCGTATCCTCGCCGATGACCTCGTGGCGCCGTTGCCGCTGCCGCCTTTCACCAATTCCGCGGTCGATGGCTATGCCGTGCGTGGCGGCGATCTGCCGCCGCAGGCCGAGGCTGTGCTGGCGCTGCGCGGGCGGATTCAGGCCGGCGCCGCGGCGGGCGAAGCGCTGCGCCCCGGCGAGGCCAGGCGGATTTTCACTGGCGCGCCGATGCCGGAAGGCGCCGACACCGTGTTCATGCAGGAGGATGTGCGGCTCGATTCCGACGGCCGCGTGGCGGTCCCGGCGGGCCTCAAGCGCGGCGCCAATGTCCGCCCGGCCGGCGAGGATTTCGCGCGCGGGATGGTGGCGCTGAAAGCGGGGCTGCGGCTGCGGCCGCAGGATGTCGCGCTGATCGCGGCGTTCGGCCTGACCGAGGTGACGGTGCGCAGGCGCATCCGGGTCGCGGTGTTTTCAACGGGCAATGAGCTGGTCTCGCCGGGCATGCCGCGCGCGGCCACGCAAGTGTTCGATTCCAACCGTTTCATGCTGCTGGCGATGCTGACCCGGCTGGGCTGCGCGGTCAGCGATCTCGGGATTGTCGGCGACCATCGCGTGGCGCTGGCGGACAATCTGAAGCAGGTGGCCGCGGGTCACGATTTGATCCTGACCACCGGCGGCGTTTCGACCGGCGAGGAGGACCACGTCAAGGCGGCGGTCGAAAGCATCGGCACACTGGTGCTGTGGCGGATGGCGATCAAGCCGGGTCGTCCGGTGGCGATGGGCATCATCGGCGGCACGCCGCTGATTGGATTGCCCGGCAATCCCGTGGCGAGTTTTGTCACCTTCGTGCATGTGGTGCGCCCGACGGTGCTGGCGCTGGCGGGCGCCGCGAGAGAGCCGCTTCGGCCGATGTCGGTCCGCGCCGCTTTCAGCTATCGCAAGAAGATTGCGCGCCGCGAATACGTCCGGGCCAGCCTGCGCACAGCCTCCGACGGCGTGCTCGAGGCGACCAAATTCCCGCGCGAGGGCGCCGGCCTGCTGTCATCGCTGGTCGACACCGACGGGCTGGTCGAACTCGGCGAGGGCCGCACGGCGGTTGAACCCGGCGAGAGCCTCGCCTTCCTGTCCTATGCGAGCCTGATCTGAGCGGCGCCGTTGACGCTTCCGGCCCGCTTCGCCATGGTCGGGTATGACCCTGACCCGACTTGACCTCACCGGTCTCAAATGCCCGTTGCCCGCGCTGAAGACGCGAAAGGCGCTGAAGGCGCTGCATCCCGGAGATCTCCTCGAAGTGCACTGCAGCGACCCGCTCTCGGTGATCGACATCCCCAATCTGATCCGCGAAACCGGTGATCATGTCGAGATCAGCGAGCGTGCGGAAAACCGCATCGTGTTCCTGATCGAAAAGGCGACCCCTGCGCGCAGCGATACAATCGGAGGTTAGATTGGTCGCGAAAGGAACAACTTTTAGTTGATAAAAGCTGGGCTGCACCGGTGGATTGCTACCTTTGGCCAATCGACAGGATAACGCTTTGCCTTCAAACGTTGCAATGGAATCGCAGCGGGTCGTCGTGTCGACCGTGGGGGCAGAACTGACCGTACTAACCCTTGGTCATCGAACGGCGAGAATTTGTTTTAGACTGTTGGCATCGCGAATGATGCAAAGCAGCAATTCCAATCCTTGCGCCCGGTGAAGGAAATTAAGTAACAGAGAGTTAGATAACAGCAACACGCCTGGCAGGGGCGGCTGTAGGGGAGGATGCGATGGCGACACTTGAGGGCACCGGAACACTGTCCGGAGGCGGGCCGGGAATTCTCGATCGCGAGCACAGCATCGCCAAGGCCGGCTTCAATCGCTGGCTGGTGCCGCCGGCGGCGCTTTGTATTCATCTGTGCATCGGGATGTCGTATGGCCTGAGCGTATTCTGGCTGCCGCTGTCGCGCGCGATCGGCATCGACAAGCCCGCGGCTTGCGCAACCCCCTCGATGCTGGGCGATCTGTTCGCGACCAACTGCGATTGGCAGGTCACCAGTCTCCTCATGATCTTCACCATCGGCATTGTCATGCTCGGCTTTTCGGCGGCGCTGTTCGGTGGCTGGCTGGAGCGCGCCGGTCCGCGCAAGGCCGGCTTCGTCGCGGCGCTGTGCTGGTCAGGCGGCTTTGCGATCTCGGCGCTTGGCGTCTATGTCCATCAGCTTTGGCTGCTTTGGGTCGGTCTCGGCTTGATCGGCGGCATCGGCCTTGGTCTCGGCTATATCTCGCCGGTGTCGACGCTGGTGAAATGGTTTCCCGATCGTCGCGGCATGGCGACCGGCATGGCGATCATGGGCTTCGGCGGCGGCGCGATGATCGGCTCACCGCTGGCAAATCTGCTGATGAATTATTTCAAGACGCCGAGTTCGGTCGGCGTCTGGCAGGCTTTTCTGGTGATGGGCGCCATCTATCTGGTGTTCATGATGGTTGGCGCCTTCGGCTACCGCGTCACGCCCGCCGGCTGGCGTCCGGAGGGCTGGACTCCGCCCGCCGTCAACAACCGCATGATCACCTCCGGCAATGTACATTTGAATGACGCGCACAAGACGCCGCAGTTCTGGCTGATCTGGCTCGTCCTCTGCCTCAACGTGTCGGCCGGGATCGGTGTGCTCGCGATGGCGTCGCCGATGCTGCAGGAGATTTTCGCCGGCTCGCTGATCGGCAAGCCCGATCTGGGTTTCGCCGCGCTCGACGCCGCGCAGAAGACGGTGATCGCGACCATTGCCGGCGGATTTGTCGGCCTGCTCTCGCTGTTCAACATCGGGGGGCGCTTCTTCTGGGCATCGCTGTCGGACAAGATCGGCCGCAAGGTGACGTATTTCTGCTTCTTCGGTCTCGGCTTCGCCCTCTATGCGCTGGCGCCGAGCTTCGCGCATATGGGCTCGAAAGCGCTGTTCGTGGCGGCGTTCTGTGTCATCCTCACCATGTATGGCGGCGGCTTCGCCACGATACCCGCCTATCTTGCCGATATGTTCGGAACCCAGTTCGTCGGTGCGATCCACGGCCGGCTTTTGACCGCCTGGTCGACCGCGGGGGTCGTGGGGCCGCTCCTGGTCGGCTATATTCGCGACGCCCAGCTGTCGGCGGGCATCGAGCGCGCGCTGGTCTATGACCGCACCATGTACATCCTTTCCGGATTGCTGGTGATCGGTTTTGTCTGCAATGCGCTGATCCGCCCGGTCGCCGCCAAATGGTTCATGAAGGACGCCGATGTCGCGGCGCTGCAGGCCAAGGCCGCCTCCGCCGCCGCCGGACCGACTGGATCCTTCGGCATCGGCACCGGCGGGTTCGACCTCAAGGCCGCCTTGTTCTGGGCCCTCGTTGGGATTCCCTTGGCCTGGGGGGTGTGGAGCACGCTGCTGAACGCGATCAAGATATTCTGATCGCGCCGAGCGTCTGCCGCCCGCAAGCGACAATGGATGCGGCGCAAGCCGCGCCATTTGCAGTTTGAGGGCGTGACTTTGTGGTGAAGTGCTCCTAATGCCTCATTGTGCAATCTGATTTTCCTGGGCATGTGGCATGCTACGAATCAGGATTGTGCGAGACCAGGACTGGACGTTCCCATGGTTCATGATGCGCAACAGGTCCGCTCGTTCGATCATCCCGGCGAGGGACGCAAGCGTGCCCAGTCCACTCCCAAGGGCCGCCAGATCGATCCAAGGGCCGCCGAAGAGATCGCACTGTTGCTCGGCGACAAGCCGCGCCGTCGCGACCTCCTGATCGAGCATCTGCATCTGATCCAGGACCGTTATCATCAGATTTCCGCAGCCCATCTGGCGGCGCTCGCCGACGAGATGCAGCTCGCTTTTGCCGAAGTGTTCGAGACCGCGACGTTCTATGCGCATTTCGACGTGGTCAAGGAAGCCGAGGCGGCGATGCCGCCCTTGACCATCCGGGTCTGCGATTCCCTGACCTGCGCGATGCTGGGCGCGGAAAAATTGCTGACAGAGCTTAAGAAAACCAGCGGCCCCGGCGTGCGCGTGGTGCGCGCGCCCTGCGTCGGCCGCTGCGATACCGCGCCAACCGTCGAGGTCGGCCATCATTTCGTCGATCGTGCCAGCGTCACGCGCGTGCTCGCGGCGGTCCAGGCCGGCGATATCCATCCCCATCTGCCGGCTTATGTCGATTACGATGGCTATGTCGCGGGTGGTGGCTACACGCTGCTGCGCAAACTACGCTCCGGCGCACTACCTAAAGAGGATATGCTGAGGGCGCTCGATGACGCGTCGTTACGCGGCCTTGGCGGCGCCGGATTTCCGACCGGTCGTAAATGGCGCGCGGTGCTCGGCGAGCCCGGGCCGCGGCTGATGGCGGTCAATGGTGACGAGGGCGAGCCCGGAACCGTCAAGGACCGCTATTATCTGGAAACCGACCCGCACCGCTTCATCGAGGGCATGCTGATCGGCGCCGACATGGTCGAAGCCGCCGAGATCTATATTTACCTGCGTGACGAATATCCCGTCTCGCGCGAAATCCTGATTCGTGAACTGGCCAAATTGCCGCCGGGCGGACCTCGGCTGCATCTGCGCCGTGGCGCCGGCGCCTATATCTGCGGCGAGGAATCCTCGCTGCTGGAGAGCCTCGAAGGCAAGCGCGGCCTGCCGCGGCACAAGCCGCCTTATCCGTTCCAGGTCGGGCTGTTCGGCCTGCCGACCCTGATCAACAACATCGAGACGCTGTGGTGGGTGCGCGACATCGTCGAAAAAGGCGCCGGCTGGTGGAACAGCCATGGCCGCAACGGGCGCTTGGGCTTGCGCAGTTATTCGGTCTCGGGGCGGGTGAAAAATCCCGGGGTGAAGCTCGCCCCCGCGGGCGTCACGGTGCGCGAACTGATCGACGAATTCTGTGGCGGCATGGCCGACGGCCACACTTTTCATGCCTATCTGCCGGGCGGCGCCTCCGGCGGCATCCTGCCGGCGTCGATGGACAACATCCCGCTCGATTTCGGCACGCTGGAGAAATACGGCTGCTTCATCGGTTCGGCTGCGGTGATCGTTTTGTCTGAGCAGGACAGCGTCAAGGATGCGGCTTTGAACCTGATGCATTTCTTCGAGGATGAGAGCTGCGGCCAGTGTACGCCCTGCCGCGTCGGCACCCAGAAGGCGGCGCTTTTGATGCAACAGCCGGACTGGGACCGCGCTTTGCTCGACGAATTGAGCCAGGTGATGCGCGATGCCTCGATCTGCGGCCTCGGCCAGGCGGCCTCGAATCCGCTGACCACCGTGATCAAGTATTTTCCGGATGAGTTCACGCCGAAGGATGCCGCGGAATGACATCAATCCCGTTCGAGCTTGACGGCCTGAAGGTCGAGGCCGCCCTTGGCGAGACCATCTGGCAGGTGGCCAGACGCCAGGGCCGCGAGATTCCGCATCTGTGCTATTCGCCCGAGCCCGATTACCGCCCCGACGGCAATTGCCGCGCCTGCATGGTCGAGATCGAGGGCGAGCGGGTGCTGGCGGCCTCCTGCAAGCGCACGCCCACGATCGGCATGAAGGTGAAATCAGCCAGTGCCCGCGCGGTCGCGGCGCAGAAAATGGTCATGGAGCTTCTGGTCGCCGACCAGCCGGCGCGGGCCACCTCGCACGATCCGGGCTCCAAATTCTGGCACTGGGCCGAAACAATCGAGGTCACCGAAAGCCGCTTCCCGGCCGCCGAGCGCTGGCCGGGCGATGCCAGCCATCCGGCGATGCGGGTCAATCTCGATGCCTGCATCCAATGCGGCTTGTGCGTGCGCGCCTGCCGCGAGGTTCAGGTCAATGACGTGATCGGCATGGCCTATCGCAACCACGACGCCAAGATCGTGTTCGATTTCGACGATCCGATGGGCGAATCGACCTGCGTCGGCTGCGGCGAATGCGTGCAGGCCTGTCCCACCGGGGCCTTGATGCCCGCGGTGATGCTCGACGACAACCAGACCCGGGTCACCTATCCCGATAAAACGGTCGATTCGCTGTGTCCGTTCTGCGGCGTCGGCTGCCAGGTCAGCTATCAGGTCAAGGACGAGCAGATCATCTATGCCGAGGGCCGCGATGGCCCGGCCAACCACAATAGGCTCTGCGTCAAGGGCCGCTTCGGCTTCGACTATATCCATCATCCGCATCGCCTGACCAGGCCGCTGGTGCGGCTGCCGAATGCGAAGAAAGACGCCAACGACCAGGTCGATCCCGCCAACCCCTTCACCCATTTCCGCGAAGCCTCCTGGGAGGAGGCGCTGGACATCGCCGCGAATGGCCTGGTCAAGATCCGCGACAGCAAAGGCCCCAAGGCCTTGGCCGGTTTCGGCTCGGCCAAGGGCTCCAACGAGGAAGCCTATCTGTTCCAGAAGCTGGTCCGCACCGGCTTCGGCTCCAACAATGTCGACCATTGCACCCGGCTGTGTCACGCCTCGTCGGTAGCGGCGCTGATGGAGGGGCTCAATTCGGGCGCGGTCTCGGCGCCGTTCGAAGCCGCGATGGACGCGGAAGTCATCATCGTGATCGGCGCCAACCCGACCGTGAACCATCCGGTGGCGGCGACCTTCATCAAGCAGGCGGCCAAACGCGGCGCCAAGCTGATCGTGATGGACCCGCGGCGCCAGGCGCTGTCGCGCCACGCCTATCAGCATTTGGCGTTCAAGGCCGGCAGCGATGTCGCGATGCTGAACGCGATGATCCATACCATCATCACCGAGGGACTCACCGACGAGCAATATATCGCCGGCTATACCGAGGGGTTTGAGGAGCTGAAGGCGCGCATCCAGGACTTCACGCCGGAGAACATGGAGCCGATCTGCGGCATCAAGGCCGCGACTTTGCGCGAGGTGGCGCGGCTCTATGCGCGTTCGCGCGCCTCCATCATCTTCTGGGGCATGGGCATCAGCCAGCATGTCCATGGCACCGACAATGCGCGCTGCCTGATCGCACTCGCCTTGATCACCGGTCAGATCGGCCGGCCGGGAACCGGGCTGCACCCGCTGCGCGGCCAGAACAATGTGCAGGGCGCTTCCGACGCCGGGCTGATCCCGATGTTCCTGCCGGACTATCAGCCGGTCGGGCGCACCGATCTGCGCGCTCCGTTCGAGGCGCTGTGGCAGCAGAGCCTCGATCCGGTGCCCGGCCTCACCGTGGTCGAGATCATCAACGCGATCCATGCCGGCGAAATCACCGGCATGTATATCGAGGGCGAAAATCCGGCGATGTCGGATCCGGACCTGCAGCATGCCCGCGGCGCGCTGGCCAAACTGGAACATCTGGTGGTGCAGGATCTGTTCGTGACCGAAACCGCCTTTCATGCCGACGTGATCCTGCCGGCCTCGGCGTTTGCGGAGAAATCAGGCACCTTTACCAATACCGACCGCCGCGTGCAGCTGTCGCGCGAGGTGATCAAACCGCCCGGCGATGCCAGGCAGGATCTCTGGATCATCCAGGAAATCGCCAGGCGAATGGGGCTGGACTGGCGCTATCAGGGGCCTGCCGATGTCTTCACCGAGATGGCGCAGGTGATGCCGTCTTTTGCCAACATCAGCTGGGAGCGGGTGGTACGCGAGGGCGCGGTGACCTATCCGGTCGATGATCCCGATAAGCCCGGCAATGAAATCATCTTCACCACGGGTTTTCCGAGCGACAGCGGCCGCGGCAGGATCGTGCCGGCGCATGTCCTGCCGCCGGACGAATTGCCCGACGCCGAGTATCCCATGGTGCTCTCGACCGGCCGCGTGCTCGAGCACTGGCACACCGGCTCGATGACCAGGCGCTCCCAGGTGCTCGACCAGATCGAGCCGGAGGCGGTGGCCTTCATGTCGCCCAAGGACATGCGGCGACTTAACGTCTGGCCGGGCGATCTGATGCGGCTGGCGACGCGCCGCGGCGCCATTGAGGTCAAGGTGCGTTCCGATCGTGACGTGCCGGAGAACATGGTGTTCATGCCGTTCTGCTACGCCGAAGCCGCCGCCAATCTCCTGACCAATCCGGCGCTCGATCCGTTCGGCAAGATTCCGGAATTCAAGTTCTGCGCGGTCAAGGCGGAGCGCGTCGGGGTGAGCCAGGCGGCGGAGTGATCTTCGGTAATCGCAATTCCACGCTGTAGTTGTACGGGACCGATATTTCACCCATGGTTAAGCTGTCGATGGAACAGTGATCGTACCGAATCCGGTTGCTGTCTCGGAGCCTTGGGCTCGCCTGGTCGCGCTGGCTCTTCCTGAGATCCCTCGAGGACCAACGCCATGTCGATTTTAAATCTCCGCATCGGCGGCCGGCTCTTTGCCGGCTTTGGCGCAATGGTGCTGTTCGGCATCGTGCTGGCCGGCTTTGGAGTCTGGCAGTTGTGGAATATTGCGACCCAGGTCGACGGACTGACACACCAGTCCACAAACGCGATCAGGGTTGTCCAGATCTCCAGCGAGCTGCAGGCGCTTCGTCGCCTCATCCTGCGCTACACTTTCGACCATGACGAGCCTGCCTACGCGGAATCCGAACAGCGGCTGGCAGATATCGCCAACTTGCTCGAGGTCGCGATCAAGACCACTATCTCTGATCAACGACGTCTGGTTTATCAGGGGATGCAGAAGGATATGGCCGAGCTGAAGCTGAAGCGCGTCGCGCTCGGCGATGCGGTCAAGCAGATGGTCGCTGGCAAGGAACTCCTGTCGACCTCTGGCGAAAGAATGGCGGCGGACGTCAAAAAATTCGTCGACGCCGCGAAAGACAAGGCTTTCTCGGAAGCCGCGACCGCACTCGAAACCAAGGTTCTCCTGGTTCAGGTCGCGAACTGGAGAATGCTGGCGACGCGCGATTCCAAGGATGTCGAGACCTTCAAGAGCAGCGTCGGCAAGGCGCAGCAGCTGATATCGGAGCTCGGGAATAGCGATCTGCCTTCGGATTTTGCGGCGCTGCTTTTGTCCGTCAAAGCTGACATCGCCACATACGCCGAGGCCTTTGACGAAGTGTCGGCCAACCTGCTGCTCGGCGACGAAATTTTCTACAAGGCCATAGTCCCGCTAACCAAGAGCTCCCTCGACCAGATCAAGAATGTTCAAACCGGGATCGAAGCGGCCTATTCAAACACCGAAAATGAAGTCAAAGGAGACATCGCCGCTATCTTGACGATGCAGGAAATCCT
>Ga0302319_10012376_pt1 | contig 16093 bp, 16 predicted proteins | sample Bog_T0_2_FD_203319 | JGI IMG/M metagenome (GOLD analysis project Ga0302319, IMG submission 203319) | Peat permafrost microbial communities from Stordalen Mire near Abisko, Sweden - Bog_T0_2 | ecosystem: Environmental > Terrestrial > Soil > Wetlands > Peat | place: Sweden: Abisko, Stordalen Mire...
CCCTGGAGCTCGATGATCTCCATGCGGTCTCGCAGGGCATCCGGAATGGTGTCGAGCACGTTGGCAGTGGTGATAAACAGAACGCGCGAAAGATCGAACGGCTGATCGAGATAATTATCGCGGAAGGTGGAGTTCTGCTCGGGGTCTAGCACCTCAAGCAGCGCCGAAGCGGGATCGCCGCGGAAATCGCGCCCCAGTTTGTCCACCTCGTCGAGAATGAACACCGGATCGTTGGCGCCCGCACGCCGCATCGCCTGAATAATCTGGCCGGGCAACGAGCCGATATAGGTCCGGCGATGCCCGCGGATCTCCGCTTCATCATGCATGCCGCCCATCGATACCCGCTGGAACTTGCGGCCCAGCGCGCGCGCAATCGAACGCCCCAGCGACGTTTTGCCCACGCCCGGCGGCCCGACGAAACAAAGGATCGGCCCCTTAAGCCGTGGCTTCAATTGCATCACGGCCAGGAAATCCAGAATGCGATTCTTCACTTTCTCCAGATCGTAATGATCTTCATCCAGAATCTCGGCCGCGCGCTGCACATTCACCGCTTCGCCCGACGAAACGCTCCAGGGAAGCGTAGTCATCCACTCCAGCCAGGTGCGCGTCACCGTATGTTCGGGCGACATTGGCGTAATCCGCGTGAAGCGATGCAGCTCTTTTAACGCCTCCTGCTTCACTTCTTCCGGCATGCCGGCCTTCTCGATCTTTTCGCGAAACTCCTCGGCCTCCTGTTCCTTTTCGTCGCCTTCGCCAAGCTCTTTCTGAATCGCTTTGAGTTGTTCGCGCAGATAGAACTCGCGCTGGCTTTGCGAAAGCTGCCCCTGTACTTCGGACTGAATCTTCTGTCGCAAAAGCAGCAACTCCACTTCGCGCGCCAGCTGTTGATTGATGTACTCAAGCCGCTTCGTGGCGTCGTTCTCTTCGAGCACGGATTGCCGCTCGGCGTGAGTCAGGTTAGGCAGAGTTCCCGCGATGAAATCGGCCATGCGTCCAATTTCGGCGATATTACCGGCGGCGGTCGAGATTTCATCCGAAATATTTGGCGTAGCCGCGATTAATTGCGTGAACTCGCCCAGCACGTTCTGCCGCAGCGCGGTCAGTTCCGGCGTGATCTCGGGCTCGATCTCGGGAAGCCGCTCGATGTGCGCGCGGTGAAACGGCTCGCTCGCTGTGTAATCGAGCGTCCGCATACGCGCGACGCCTTCGCAGAACAGAAGCTGGCCTTCACGCATCCGGACCACCTTGTGAATCATGGCCACCGTCCCCACCTTGTGGAGTTCTTCCGAGGTGGGTGAATCGGTACGGGGGTCGGTTTGCGAGACGACGCCAATCAGCCGATTCTCCCCGAGCGATTCAACCAGGGTGACCGAAGACGGGCGTCCGACGGTCAGTGGCAGCAGCGCATTCGGGAACAGCACTGTGTCGCGAACGGCGAGGATGGGGAGTTCTTCGATTGCGGGTATGGCAGTAGCTTCTTCGGTCGCCTCGCCGTTGGCAACGGTCGGCAGCTCGTGAGCCTCGGTCTGAAGATCGGCGGTGATTTCCATCTGTACTTCGAGTATAAGGAAAACGTCGCGCGTCTAACGGGCAACCGGGTAACATCCCAGAACCCGCAGCGTATCGGCGAGTTCCGCCAGATGTCCCAGGGCGTTGCGGGAAACCGGATCGTCCTTGTGGCCGATGAAGTCGAGGTAAAACAAATACTCCCAGGGTTTGCCGCGCAGCGGGCGCGATTCGATCTTCGTCATGTTCAGATCCCGCAGTGCGAAGGCGCTCAGACTGCGAAAAAGCGCTCCGGCAATGTTCCTGACGGTGAAAACCAGCGAGGTTTTGTATTTCAAATCAGGCACCGCCATACCGGATTTCGCCGAACGCTTCGGCCGTTCCAGGAGAAAGAAGCGCGTGTAATTTTCCCGATCGTCTTCAATCGATTTCCGCAAAATCCGAGCGCCGTAAATCTCGGCGGCGGTGGCGGACGCAATGGCTCCCGCATCCTTAAGCGACTGCTCCATCAGCATTTTTACGCTGCCGGCTGTATCGTAGAAAGGAACCCGCTCCATGCCCGGATTCGCCTCAAAGAACTGACGGCACTGATTCAAAGCCACAGGGTGCGAATAAATACGTTTTATATTCGTAAAGCGCACGCCCGGATATGCCATTAAATTGTGCACAATTCTGACGAAGGTTTCTCCGCGAATCGGCAAATCGTAGCGTAACAGGTGGTCGTAGTTCTCATGAATCGAGCCGTGCAGGGTATTTTCGATCGGGATTACCGCCGCGTGGCACTTCCCCGACACCACCGATTCGAAGACTTCCTGAAAGGCCGGCAGCGGCACGGGAATGAAGTCTTCGCCGGCCAGTTGCCGCACGGCCACCTGGCTGAAGGCGCCGAGCTCGCCCTGAAACGATACCCTGTGCTTCACGCTTCGTCCTCTGAAGACGGACGCGCAGGCCCGTTCCAGCGCCGCGTCAATTCGTCGGGCAGTCCCATTAAATCGAGCAGTCTGTCCACACTGGAATCGACTAAATCCTCGATGGTTCGGGGCGAGTTATAGAAACCCGGAATCGGCGGGGCGATGATCGCGCCCATTTCCGCGAGGGCCGTCATGGTTCGCAGGTGGCCCAGGTGAAAGGGACTCTCGCGCACCGCGAGGATCAGCCGACGGCGTTCCTTGAGGACAACATCGGCGGCCCGAATCATCAGATTCGAACTGATCCCGCACGCGATGGCCGACATTGTGTGAATGGAACACGGGGAAATAATCATTCCATCAGTACGAAACGACCCGCTGGCCAGCGGCCCGGATATGTCATCCAGTGGCCATGAATATTTCGTAAGTGCCTTTAAGTCGGCGGCCTTTTTCCCGGTTTCGAGGTACAGGGTTTTCTCGCCGGCACGAGAAAGGATCAAATGAATTTCCATATCCTCGCGCCGGGAAAGCCGTTCGAGGAGGCGCAGCGGGTAAATCGCACCACTTGCGCCTGTGACGCCGACGATGATTCTCAGAATGTGTGCCTCCTCCGCCGGTCCGCCCGAATGCTGTTCCGATTTCAGAACAAACGACGGCGAATCAGGTTGTATCGGGAACAACCTCAAGGATATAATCCCCTTTATAGAAGGGGCAGACGTGCCAAACGCGCCCGCCGTTCATACCCAGAGACAGGATCATAGCATGGAGTACGCGGGCCAAAAGCTCCGCAAGGCTCGGGAGAGGCTCGGTTTTCGGTTCCGGGATGTGGAACTCGCCAGCCAGCAAATCGCCGACCGTCACAACAACCCGGACTTCGTGGTGCTTATCAGCCGGCTTTCCGATATTGAAAGCCATGGAACGCTGCCTTCCATCTATCGTTTGTATTCGCTCTGCTGCATATACCGGCTCGATCTGATTGAAGTACTGAGCTGGTTCGGTATTCCGGTGGATTCGATGGCCTCGGACGCCGGCCTGGTACAGGTGGAAAAAACCCATCCGGTGAACCTGAATCCCGATGGCGCAGAGGTGCTGCTGCCGATCTCGCTCGACCCCGGCATCGATCTTCGACGCACGTTCTTCGTCAGCGAAGTCGTGCAGCGGTGGGGCAAGCTTCCCCTCGCGCTGGTTGGCGGGATCGACGCGAAGAAGTACCGCTATGGCTTCGTGGGCACAACCGACTGGAGCATGAATCCCGCGATTCCGGCCGGCGCTCTGCTCGTTCTCGACGATTCAAGGCGCAAAATTCAGACGACGGGATGGCGCAGCCAGTCGGAGCGGCCGATTTACTTCATCGAACACCGCGATGGCTACTACTGCCGCTGGTGCAGCGTAAAAGACGGGCTCGTCAGCCTGATTCCGGACCCTTCTTCCGACGCGCCTGTACTGACGTTCCGCTTAGATGAGATCGATGTGATTGGCCAGGTGGTGGGGATGGCTATAAGTCTGGATCCCGACAGGAAACCCCGTACTCGGTCCTGACAAGGTCGAGGATTACCGATAGATCTGTGTAGTAAAGTTTGCGCTCGACATCGCGGGAATCGGCGGGAACCCACGCACCATAGGGTTCTAAAGAAAGCCAGGCGGCGATGATTTCCCGTTTATCGCCCGGCAGGCCTTCGAAATAGTCTTCCAGTTCCCTCTTCTGGCGCTCGAGTCCGAAGCACAACCATTCCTGGAAGACGTCGACATGGCTGCGGCGCAGCAGGCGATCCACCTCGCCCTCCCCCACCCGCTGTGAGAGGCCGAAATGCTCATAGACGCCCGAATGGACATTGCGCAGCGACGCCAGGTACGCCAGACGGCCAGGGAAAGTAGGGATGCCTGCGAGTGTGCGCTGCCATGAGTCCGAAAGAATGCTTTCCCGGTTGGGGTTCATATCGCTACAGACACAGATTGTACAACCCTGGGGAAGGAAGTTCACTGGAGTGTCCCGTATTTGTCCGACAAGACAAAGAAAACGCGGGAGTCGGCGCGTTCCGTATTGAAAATTTCTCTGCGTATTTCGCTTCACAGAGACTTTATGCCTGCGAAACTGATTCGCATACAGCACCTAAATCTTAAACAAGGACATCCGTACTATGCGTAAACTCATGATGTTTCTGACTCTTATGGCCGCTTATGTGGCGGTTTCAGCCTCCGCAGGCGCTTTTCCTCCCCCGCAGTGTTCACCGAATTGCCCCTGGGTTCGCTAATCGAAGCCGATCATTTTGCTCGGTTATCCCTCGGGCGGGCCGTTTGGCCGCTAAGGAATACGCGCACGATCTGGCCGCGCGTCGCGGCCCGTGCGCTGCAATGCTACCATCTGGAAAACAGGCCGCTCCATGCCCACGCTCAATGAGGCAGAGTTATTCCAGAGCGCCGCTGCTATGGTGGCAGCAGTCAGACTCCTGACGCTCGGTCTGGCTCGGCGGCAGAACAGTCTGGTTTCCTTTCTTTTCGTCACGGCTCTCGCGCTGCTGGTATTAAGTTTCCTTGCCCCGGCGTCCCAGGAGTATTTCAGGGTCTTTCTCGTCTCAACCGTCCTGTTCTGGCTCGTCAGCTTTCAGTCCGTGAAGGAAATGTTTGCCCTTTCGATGATTGAATATCCGGGCATCCGTACCGCGGCGAGGTGGACTCTTTATGTGTCTCTCGGAACTTCGTTCCTGGTTTCCGCCGCGCTGACTTTGTCTCACTGGCAGCGCGGCCCGCATGGCGCCGTAAATCTTTACTACATTCAGGTTGCCGACCGCGTAATTGTTCTGACGCTGGCCGTAATCGTCGCCGGCCTGCTCTTCTTCCTCTCGCGATATCCGCTCCATCTGAGCCGCAATACCTACGTGTCCTGCGGCTTTTTCAGCGCCGTGTTCCTGTGCCAGGCCGCTGCCGATCTGATCGACACATTCGACACGAGACTTTACTCGACTTTTTTCGATACCTGCGAAGCGCTGCTCTGCGGCGTTCTGTTTGTGGGCTGGGCTCTCCTGCTGAGGTCCGAAACTGCGGCGCCGCCGTGTCGTGTGACCTTTGACGCCCCCGGCGAAACCGACCTCCTTCGCCAGCTCGACGCCATGAACCGGCTGCTCAGCCGGGTCGGACGGCGCTAAATCCCGTCCGATTTTTCTGATTTAACTTGCATAATATAATTTCTTTAAAGTATTATCAGGACATTAAGCAGGAGGCAATACCATGTCGTTGCTGATGTTTTTTCCCCCGATGGCCGCGGTGATTGTCGCCGGCTGCGCCGCCCTTTACGTCTCAAAACTGAACGCCCTGAGCGTTTCTTCGGCGGCTTTGTCTGCACGGGCGGGTCGATACCGGCCGATGCTGCGCCTGCTTTCAGAAGACGATTTCGCGCCCGTTCAGGGAAACAAACAGCTTCTTCGTCGCCTGAGGGCTGAGCGAACCGCTATCTTTCGCGGATATCTGCGCTGTCTGGCCCGCGATTACGGCAGCCTGCTGGCGGGCCTCCGCATGGCCGTGGTGCACTCCTCCGTGGACCGCCCCGATCTGGCGCGGGCTATCCTGCGCAACAGAATGCTGTTCGCCGGTCTGCTCTGCCGCCTCGATATGCTGCTGTTTCTCCATCGCGCCGGAATTCGCGGAATCGACGTTACTGGCCTTGTCGAAGCGCTTGATGCGCTGCGGGTCCAAACCGCTATCGCCGTGGCCGCCTAAACTGCCGCCCGCTCTTCGGCGAGACAGGCCAAAGTTCCCGAATCGAACTTCGGATACAGGATTTCGACCCCCAATAATTCGCGAATCTTTCGGCCGTCCACCCTTCTGCCCCAAACGGGAATCTTCTCTTTCCATTGCGAATTCAGGTCCACGCCCATGATTCCCGCGCACCATTCGGCGACTTCCGCGGTGGCGCAGGGATAATCGTCCGCCAGCGGCCATGCACCGGTTAGACTCGAAAAAGCGCCGGCTTCGATCACCGCGGCAAGATCGTCCACATGTATGCGGCTGGTCACGGCTCCCGGCTCGGAGCGTGGCAGGCGTCTTTCCTTAATTCGGATATGGACGCCCCGGCCAGGGCCGTAAATCGCCGCTGGCCTGACCATCAGCGACTCCCAGGAGCCCTCCCGCAGCCATATTTCATCTTCGATCCGGACGCGTGCCTTTTCATCGGATGCGAGTACCGGCGTGTCTTCGTCTACCACCGACTGGCCCCCGTAAACGCCCGTAGACGAGATGTAGACGATGCGACGTGGCTTGAGCTGCGTGATGAATTCACGCAGCGTTGGGCTTTCCGCGTCGGGTAGAGGGGGGATCGTGTGGATCAGAACCGCGTCCGGAGGATGCTCCCGCGGATCGAACCCGCCGGTACAAACTCCCAACGCTGCCAAATCGCGGAATCGGCCGGAGTTGCGGACTACTGCGAATACCTCCGATCGTCTCAGCAGGAGCCTGCGAGCCAGGCGCCGTGTCGTAAACCCGAGGCCCAGCAGAATCACTGGCGGCATTTCAGTCTTTCAGCAGTGCGCGCTCGATCCGACGGATTATTCCCTCCGGCTCGGCGATTCCCGCCGCAATAATGGCGTCGGCTCGGCCCTGAGAATCCGCGACAGCATATATGCGAAATTCGTCCGCATTGCCCGATGGGCGAAAGTGAGTGATGTCGCCGTTGTCGAAGAGTATTCGTACGCCGTCCGTATAGTCCAGACGTGATATGGCGCTGAAACCGTCCTGTGTTGAGAAGAGCTGTTCGAGTTGCCGAATTACCGGGGTCTGGTTCGCAGCCGTGCAGGTAAGTAGTCGTATGATCTTCTGCCCATTTTCCCGAGGGAAATCGCGCAACACCGCCGAACGGCTGTAGCGTTTCGGCAAGGTAGAGAACAACTCGCTGACTGAGCCGCCTTTCTCCTGCGCGGAAAAGAGAACGGCGAGAATGGGCAGCATGGCGTCTCGCGTCGGGAGCGCTGTAAGCAGGCGGCCATCGCGAATTACATCCGAGCCCAGGAGAAAACCGCCGTTTGCTTCCCAGCCGCAGATTGTCTTGCGGCCTTTAGCGCGCGCGGCGGCCATGCCTGCGATCACGTGCGGCGATCCGATCTTCGTCTTCGGCTCGAGCACAGCCGCCAGAGGACCGCGATCGATGCCGTCGTTGCAACTGATGGGAACCACCACCGCATCCGCGCCCAGATACTGCGCGGTGATCATGCCGACCAGGTCGCCGGGGAGAAACCGCACGTGTCCGTTTTCGACTCCGAGAATCAGAGGCCGGTCGCTGTCGCCATCCGTCGAGACTACCGCGCAGAGCGGCGCGTGTTGGTCGGCTAAAGCCTGGATGGCCGCCAGCTGCGCGGCGTCGATAGCCTCGGTGTCGATGGCGACGAAGGTTTCGCTGCGCCCCGCGGTTATCACGTCGGCTCCTGGCGCGAGCAGGAGTTCGGCGAGCAGATCGCGGCCTACGGCTGAATGCTGGTAAACCAGGATGCGGCGCCCTTCGAGCCGGCCTTTGAAGAAATTCAGATAACGATCGATATATTGGCTTCGTGCCGAAACATCCGCTGGTGCAAGCGGACGGATCTCGCGAAACGCTCCGGCCCCATCGAATCCCGAGGTTTCGAACGGAGCGCCATAGATCCTCTCTCGCACGCGACGCACTTCTTCCGCGATCGGCGCTTCCTGCTCTTTCGATAATTCGCCCGCCGAGGTATTGAGCTTGTAGCCATTCAGGTCGAACGGGATGTGGCTGCCGGTCACCATGATGCTGCCGCGGCCGTGCGCGAGAGCATAGTACGCCAGCGCGGGAGTCGGAATCGCGCCCAGGTTTACGGGTTCGAGGCGGGCATCGCGAATGGCCTGCTCCACCGCCTGACAGATTGAGTCCGAACTCGGCCGCAGATCATGCGCGAAATAAAAGATATCGGCCTTCCCGATTCCGCCATCGGATGGACGGAGCGACTGAAGATAACTCAGCTCCGCCGTCACATTGATATATATTTCCAGCTGCGTGAGGTCGACTACCTTTCCACGGCGGCCGCTGGTTCCGAAGCGCAGTTCCACGGGCTGATATTTGAGATGAGAGCGAAGATCGGACAATACGAAATGCAGTATAGCGAGGCGTGATCCACAATATGGATTCAATGCGCATCGACGCCCATCAACACTACTGGGACCTTTCGCGTCTCCGGTATTCATGGATGCCGCCGGGGGATTCCGTGCTGCGCCGTAATTACCTTCCGGCGGATCTTGAGTCGATCCTGGCGGATCATCATTTCGACGGGTCAGTTGTGGTGCAGGCCAATGTGGTGATGGAGGAAACCTGGTGGCTGCTCGATCTGGCAGCCCGCCATGAATCCATTCGCGGCGTGGTGGCATGGGTGGATCTCACCGATCCCGAGGTGGGCCGCACGCTCGACATGTGCCGGCTGCATCCGAAATTCAAAGGAGTGCGGCATATCGTGCACGACGAGCCGGATCTTCGCTGGATCCTGCGCGATGATGTGGTGCGTGGTTTGAAGGAACTCGCGCGACGCGATATCCCGTACGATGTGCTGATTCGCCCGCCGCACCTGCCTCTGCTTCCCGAACTGGCGGATCGCGTGCCGGGGTTGCGCATGGTGATCGATCATATTGCCAAGCCTTTGATTGCGTCGCAGGCGATGGAGCCGTGGGCGCACGATATCGAAATCGCAGCTGGCATTCCCGGCATGCACTGCAAACTTTCCGGCATGATTACAGAGGCCGATCATGGCGCGTGGAAGGCCGACGATCTTCGGCCTTATGTACAGCATGTGTTGAAACTGTTCGGGCCGGATCGGCTGATGTTCGGCACCGACTGGCCGGTCTGCAAACTCGCGGGTTCGTGGAAGCAGGTGCTGGCCGCGTTCACTCAGGCCTGCGGACCTTTACCGCAAGTCGAGCGCGAGAAGATTCTCGGCGGCACGGCGGTTTCTTTCTACGGGCTCACATGATCGACCGGCGCGCTGCGAACATCGAACGGCTAAAGTCTGAAGCCTGGGATGTGCTGATTGTGGGCGGTGGGATCAATGGCGCCGGAATCGCTCGCGATCTGATGCTGCGCGATGCCGGGCTCAAAGTGGCACTGGTGGACAAAAATCATTTTTCCTCCGGTACCAGCGGGCGCAATTCGCAGTTGATCCACGGCGGCCTGCGCTATCTCAAATACTTCGATTTCGGCCTGGTGCATGAGGCGCTTCGGGAGCGGGCCACGCTCTTGAGAATCGCGCCCGCGCTGGTGCGCCCGTTGCAATTCCTCATCCCCTGCTACAGCACGTGGGATCGCGTTTTTTACGCTGCGGGACTCTCCCTTTATGATGCCCTCGCCGCGGGCCATTCTCTGGGCCATCACACGGCACTGAACCGCGCTGAAACATGCGCGCTTGAGCCGGCGCTCGATGCCACCGGCCTGCGCGGCGGACTGCTGTTCTATGACGGCGAGGTTCATTCCGCGCGCCTCGTGATCGAGAATCTTCTCGATGCCGAAGCGAACGGCGCCTGCATTGCGAACTACGTGGCCTATCGGCACGGACAGGCGGCTGACACGCTGAACGGCGATCAATTCCCGCTGCGTGCCAAGCGTATCGTCGATGCCAGCGGTTCCTGGTCGGAAGGGGCCCCGCTTCGCCTCGTCCGCGGTTCGCATCTCATCTTTCCGCGTATTCAGAATGGCAGCGAAGCGATTGCATACTTCGATGAAAAAGGCCGCATCGTTTTCCTGATTCCCTGGGGCGAGAACGACGACCTTACGCTTGTCGGAACCACGGATGTGGACCACGCCGGCAACGCCGACGATGTTCAGATTTCCCGCGAGGAATCGGATTACCTCAAGTCAATCGTGCATCGTCTCTATCCCGACTACCGAGCCGAGCCTGTCGCAAGCTACAGTGCTCTGCGGCCTCTCATCGCGCAGACGGGAAGATCGGCAACTTCCACCAGCCGTGAGCATCGCATCTGGGAGAGCGCGGGGGACACGCTGCATATCTCGGGGGGCAAGTACACGACGTATCGTGCCATGAGCGAAGAACTGGTGGACATGATCCTGCCGGGAACTCCCTGCCGGACTGCCGAGATCCCGTTGGATATTCCGCCTGAGCCCACAGATACATCCGCGCGAATCGGAAAAGCCGTGGAGCGAGAGTACGCCAGAAAACTTCCGGATCTCCTGCACGTCAGCACTTACAAAGGCTATGAACGTCGCGCCGATGCGGGATGGCTTGAGCCGCTGGCGCGCCAAATGGGCGGATTACTGCATTGGGACGAAGCGCGCGTGCAAACCGAAGTCCGGGCCTACTTGTCCCGGAGCGCTCTTGCAAACTCCGTCCCGCGCGCGAACTGATTCTCGTAATCGTCGCGCAAAGCTTTCAGCTTCTCGATATACGCATCAAGCGCAACGCGAACAGCTTCCCGATTCGTGTCCAGGATATCGCTCCACAAATCGTATGAGCTCATGGCCAGACGAGTCATGTCGACCAGCCCGGGACCCGCAACCTGCCACGCTTCGGGAGCCCGATCGCCCAGCACCGAAGCCAAAGCCGTCGAAGCCAACTGAGGCAAATGCGAACTCCACGCCACCAGAGCATCGTGCGCAGCCGGATCGAGAATAACCTCGCGCGCGCCGAACATGCCGATCCACTTACGCAACACGCGCGCCACAGGATGGTCCGGCTCCGAAGTCAAAACCCAGGGCCGATCCCGAAATAAATCCGCATCCGCCGCCGCCGCGCCACGCGATTCCTTGCCCGCCATCGGATGCCCACCCAGAAACGCGCAACGCGTCAGCGATCGCGCCGCTTCCGCCACAATCGCCTTCTTAGTGCTCCCCGCATCGGTGACCAAAGCGCCCGGCGGCACCAGCGGATCCAGCCTCCGAAGCGTTTCGAGAATTCCCGAAATCGGCTGGGAAAGAAAAATCAGATCGGCCTCAGCGCACGCACCCGCAAGCGAATCCCCGCGATCAATCGCCCCACGAGTCAGCGCCTCCGCAATACTGCGGTCCGAACTAACCCCGATAATCGAACCCTGAAACCCGGCCTTGCGCAGAGCCAAACCAAAAGAACCACCAATCAGGCCCGTGCCCACAATGGCGGCAACGCGCATTTAGATCGTCCGCCCTACCACGGGAGCTATCCGGCGCAACTGATCCATCAAATCCATGTACTGCGCCGCATACATCGATTGCGCCCCATCGCTTAGCGCATGCTCGGGATCGTGATGCACTTCCATCAGCAGCCCATCGGCCCCTGCTGCAACAGCCGCCCGCGCCATCGGCGGAACCATATCGCGGCGACCGGTTCCATGCGACGGATCGGCCACCATCGGCAGATGCGAAAGCTTCTTCACCACCGGGATCGCCGATACATCGAAAGTATTCCGCGTATACGTTTCAAACGTCCTAATGCCGCGCTCGCAAAGGATCAAATCGTAATTGCCGCCCGACAGGATATACTCGGCCGAGAGCAGCAGTTCTTCGATCGTCGCCGATAGCCCGCGCTTCAGCAGCACAGGCTTGCGGATGTTCCCCAACTCGCGCAACAGATTATAATTCTGCATATTCCGCGCGCCCACCTGAAGAATATCGGCATAAACCGAGAGCAGTGGAATCTGCGACGAATCCATCACCTCGCTGATCACCAGAAGCCCGCGCCGGTCCGCCGCCCGCCGCATCAGTTCCAGCCCCTCTTCGCCCAGCCCCTGAAAACTGTAAGGAGACGACCGCGGCTTGAAAGCCCCTCCGCGAATCACCTTCGCACCACCATCGGCCACAATATCGGCCGAGCGCTCGATCTGGTCCCGATTTTCCACGCTGCACGGGCCCGCCATCACCACCACCGCGCCGCCGCCGATCTCGACATCGCGGATCTTCACCACCGTTCCCTGCGGACGAAACGCGCGGCTCGCCAGCTTATACGGCGAAACAATCCGATGAACTTCCTTCACGCCCTCCATCAGCTCTACAACCGCCGTGTCGAAATCCTCCTTACCGCCCACGCCGCCCAACACGGTGTGGATCACGCCCGTCGAACGGTGGATATCGAAGCCATCCTGAACCAGGCGGTCGATAATCTTCTGAATCTGCGCTTCGCTCGCGCCCTGCTGCATTACGACCAGCATCTAAGCAGTTTTCTCCATACGGTCTTTTTGAACCTTACGCATTTCGTCGATGATGCGCTCGTAGATACGGCGCAACGCGTCGTTGGGCAGTGGGCCATTATTGTGCGCCGTCACGTTGGCAAACACCTGATCTTCGCGGCGCGGCTCATAGACCGGCAGTTGCGAGGAATTCTTGATGCGGCCGATCTCCTGGACAATGGAAGTTCTTTCATTCAGCAGATCGAGTAACCGCAGATCGACGTCATCTATTTTTTCGCGGCACACATTCAGCGCGCGCTCGGGATCTTCAGGCTTCGCCATCGGAAACTAAGATATCGCGCCCTTCGCGAGGGGCCGCGAAAGCTCGCGCATGAACATTTCGAGCTTTGCGGAATCCTTTTCAATCTGCCGCACAATGGCGCTGCCGACGACTACAGCTTCCACCATGCCGTTAAGCGCGGCCACATGCTCAGGTTTCGAGATGCCGAAGCCCATCGCAATCGGCAGATCGGTATGAGCGCGCATGCGCTGAACCAGCGGCAGAGCCGAGTTCGCGATGTTTTCCTGCACGCCCGTGATACCAGTACGCGAGACCAGATAAACAAAGCCGCTCGAATAACGCGCGATCAGTTTCAGCCGCTCGTCGGTGCTGGTAGGCGCCGCCAGAAATACCGTATCCAGATCGGCGTGGCGCATTACCCGTACATATTCATCGGCTTCTTCAACGCTCACATCTATTAGCAAACAGCCATCGATGCCGACCGCTTTCGCATCGCGCGCCAGTTTCTCGAAGCCATACTTCAACGCAGGGTTGAGATAAGTAAACAAGAGCAGCGGGATCTCGGACTTCTTCCGAATCTCCACCGCCATTTGCAGCACCCGAGCCAGCGTCGTCCCCGCCCGAAGAGCGCGATCTCCCGCCTGCTGGATCACCGGACCATCCGCTATCGGATCGGAAAACGGAACGCCGAGTTCGATCAAATCCGCACCGCCGCGTTCGAGCGCCGCAACCAAAGCAGGCGTGGCCGCCGGCGATGGATCGCCCGCCGTGAGATACGCGATCATCCCGCACCGCTTCTGCTCTTTTAGCTTTTCGAAAAGCTTTCCGATGCGAGTCACGCCGCGTCCAGTTCCGGCAGGTTCTTCCTGTAGATATCGATGTCCTTATCGCCGCGTCCCGAGAGATTGACGAGGAACGTTTCCCCCGGATAAGCCGGAGCGCGTCGAATCGCTTCGGAAACTGCGTGCGCCGATTCCAGCGCGGGAATGATGCCCTCCATACGGCTCAGCGTAACGGCTGCCCGCATCGCATCGCTATCGCAGCAGGCGCAGTATTCCGCCCGCGCCACATCATGCAGATATGCATGCTCCGGCCCCACCGAAGCATAATCAAGCCCCGCCGAAACCGAATGCGTCAGCGAAATCTGGCCATCCTCATCCTGCAGCAGATAACTGCGCGTACCCTGCAAAACCCCCGGCGATCCGCCCGCAAATCGCGCCGCATGATCCCCGAGCGTTTGCCCGCGTCCGCCCGCCTCCACGCCCACCAGCTTCACCGATTCGTCTTCGATAAACGGATGAAAAATCCCGATCGCATTGCTGCCGCCGCCCACGCACGCAATCACCTGATCCGGCAAACGGCCCTCTGCTTCCAGAATCTGCTCACGCGCTTCAATGCCAATCACACGATGAAAATCGCGCACCATCGCCGGATACGGATGCGCGCCGAGTGCCGACCCCAGCAGGTAATGCGTATCGGCGACATTGGTAACCCAGTCGCGCATCGCCTCGCTGATAGCGTCTTTCAAAGTCCGGCTGCCGCTGGTAACGGGCACAACTTTCGCGCCCAGCAGCCGCATCCGGAAAACATTGAGCCGCTGCCGGTCCATGTCTTCCTGCCCCATGTAAACCGTGCAATCGAAACCAAACAGCGCGCAAACGGTGGCGCTCGCGACCCCATGCTGCCCCGCGCCTGTCTCCGCAATGATCCGACGCTTGCCCATACGCCGCGCCAGCAAAGCCTGGCCCAGACAATTATTGATCTTGTGCGCGCCGGTATGCAGCAGGTCTTCGCGCTTGATGTAAATCTTCGCCCCGCGCAGGCCTTCCGAAAGCCGCCGCGCGAAATACAAAGGCGTAGGCCGCCCCGCATAATTCTTCAGCAGCCCATCGAGCTCTTCCTGAAACGCCGGATCCCGCTTCGCCGCTTCATAAGTCCGCTCCAGTTCCTCGAGCGGCGACATCAGGACTTCAGGCACATACCGGCCGCCGTATGGGCCAAAGTGCCCGCCCGCATCGGGCTGTGTCGCAATCATGATCCCAGCGCCGCCTTGATGAACTGTTTCATCCGCGCATGGTCCTTGTGGCCCGGCGAAGACTCCACGCCCGATGCCGTATCCACACCCCAGGGATGTGTCTTATCGATCGCCTCGCGCACATTCTCCGGCGTCAGGCCCCCGGCCAGAACGAACTTCCCCGGAACGTTCGTCGCCAGCGACCAGTCGAAGCTCTTCCCTCCACCCGGCCCATCCAGCAGCAGAGCTTCCGCACGCCCACTGTCGCCGGCCGGAACGGTCTCGCTGATGCGAACCGCCTTCCACACCCGCAACCCGCGCGGATAATTGCGCGGCGTTTCCGTGCCATGCAGTTGCGCGATGTCCAGATCGAGATCGGTCGCGATCTCTTCCACCATTTCGCGCGATTCGTCCACAAACACCCCCACCTTCCAGATGCCCGATGGAATCTGTCTGATCCACGAGCTGATCGATTCCGCCGTTACGCTGCGCGGACTCGATCCATGAAAGATAAACCCCAGTGCGCGAGCGCCGGCTTCGATTGCCGCTTCGGCGTCTTCGCGATTGGTAATGCCACAGATTTTGACAAACATTTCAGGCCACCAGTTCCTTTAACGCAAGTGCCGCGTCGTCCGAGCGCAGAAGCCGCTCCCCAACCAGAAACGCGTTGTAGCCCGCTGCCATCAGCCGCTGAATGTGTGCCGCGTTGAAAATGCCGCTTTCACTGACTTTTATAATCCCCGCCGGGATCTTCGGTGCGAGACCGATTGATGTTTCGAGCGAGACCTGAAACGTCCGCAGATCGCGATTATTGATCCCGACGATTTCCGCGCCGCTGCGCAGCGATTTCTCCAGCTCTTCTTCGTTATGAGCTTCCACCAGCGCGGCCATGCCGAATTCGCCGGCGAGCTCACGGAACGCACGCATTTCGGGTTCGTCCAGAATCGCGGCAATCAACAGGATCGCGTCGGCCCCCGCTGCTGCCGCTTCCAGAACGTGGTACTCGGCGATAGTGAAGTCCTTCCTAAGTACCGGAAGCTCGCAGGAAGCCCGCGCGGTTCGAAGATCTTCAAGTGAACCCTGAAAGAAGTCCCGATCGGTGAGGACCGACAGCGCCGCCGCGCCGCCGTGCTCGTAGCTCTTCGCCAGTTGGGCGGGCCGAAAATTGTCGATCAGAATTCCCTTGCTTGGGGATGCTTTCTTGATCTCCGAGATGATGGCCGGTGTCGCAAAACGAAGCGCGCCCGCGAAATCGCGTCGACTTCGTTTTGTGATTTCGGCGGTTTC
>Ga0302319_10012377_pt1 | contig 16092 bp, 11 predicted proteins | sample Bog_T0_2_FD_203319 | JGI IMG/M metagenome (GOLD analysis project Ga0302319, IMG submission 203319) | Peat permafrost microbial communities from Stordalen Mire near Abisko, Sweden - Bog_T0_2 | ecosystem: Environmental > Terrestrial > Soil > Wetlands > Peat | place: Sweden: Abisko, Stordalen Mire...
TCGAGAGTTCGAATCTCTCCGGCCCGACCATTTATTTTTTGCGGTTAGACCTTCGATTTCATCCTGGGCTTTTTCTAGATGCTCTGAGGCAATGAGTTGCTGCTCTGGTTTCCCGGGGACAATTCGGATTGCCGGCGGCATCCAACCCTTGCGTGAATTGGCGTAGAGGTGACAATTGCCACAGATCCATGGGTTCCGTCATAAAACGGACCGACGCCGATGCGCCCCTTCCTATCGATTGTACTTTTTCTTGGATTCCTCGCGCTTCATGGCGTCGGGGCCGAGATCGTGCTCAACCAAAGATATCCTGAGGTTGTTCTCAGGGATGGGCGGGTGCTCAAGGACGTGACCTTCGTGGCATTGGGAGCAGAAACTGCCATGGCCAGGTGGGAGGGTGGAATGGGCACGATTAAGCTTAGCCTCCTTCCCGACGAGCTGTCGGGTGCCCCCAAAGGCGCGGCGTCTTCCGCGCCGGCAAAGGTTCCGGCGTCAACCTCAGTTCTCCCTTTCGACAGGGAAAAGGCGCCCTCCGCCGAGACGCTGGCCAGCCAAAGTCTCGCCGCCGAGGGAGGGGCCGCATTGCTGGCGTTGCATGCGATTCGTTTCCAGGGCGAGGTGGGTCCCCTCGGGACCGGAAGCCCTATGGTGATGACCGCGGCCCAGCCGAACTATCGCTTGACCGAGGTTCTCTTGCCGCAGGGGCGTTATTTCGAGGGTTTCGGCCCCAAGGGTTCCTGGTCCGCGACCCAGAAGGGCGGGGCGTTGCCCGTTGTTGCGAAGGCACCGGCGAATCGTGGCGGCGAGAAGAACGTGCTTGAGGAGTCGTTTATCGAACCCATCTGGAGGTGGAAGGAGCTTAATGCCCAGCTCGAGGTCATAGGGGAGGAGCTGGTCGCCGGTCAGGACGGTGCAGCATCGGTGCGGACCTACGTGGTGTCTGTCACTTTTCCCGACGGATTTCGCTGTGACTACCTGATCCCGTCCGACGACGCAAAGACACCCTATCTGGTCAAGCGAACCTATCGGTCGGGGACGATTGTCGGAACGGAAAGGCGCAGTCGATTCCGCCATATCGGAGACCTTTTTCTGCCCACGCAATACGACGTGGAAGGCGGTGACGGGACGGTGGTGGAGATGAGATTCTTCAGGGTGGTCCCGGATCCGGTCGTCGATCCTGGCATCTTTACCGCTCCCACCAATACAGCACCTGCCAAGGGGGGGCGCATTTGATGACCTCCGCGGGGAAACTCGTTGCCATGGCCGCGACGGGGCTCGCGCTCGGTGCGATGGCGATCGGTTATTGGTTCTGGAGTGCCGCGCGCGCGGGGACGAGGACCAGCGTCACCCAGCTGGAGGTTTCGAGAACGCCCACCATGAACCCCTCGAGTCCAAGGGGAGCCGAGCCGCTGCCGGAGGAGGTCACGTCAAACCCGATAGACTTTGGTCCGGATATGCCTGAAATCGAGGCAATTCAGGGCAATGCCGGGATCGCGCTCCAGGCAGAACGCTGGGACGAGGCGGCTTCGTTGGCCAAGCGGGGCCTTGCGATCGTTGAAAAACGCGCCGGGGGGAATGAGCCGCTGAGGATTCCCTTCATCAGTTTCCAGGTTGAGGCGGCGACGGGCGCCAAGCGTTTTGCCGAGGCGGCGGCGTTCCTGCAGGCGCTCAAGGACCAGATGGCACGGAGCCCCGCCCAATGGCAGGATTACCTCATCACGGTCCACCGGGCGCAGGCCGCCATCCTAGAATCCCAGGGAAAATTCGGGGACGCGGCCGCGGAATGGGCTCAGGCGCTTGAGACGAACCGAAAGGACGGCAAGGCTGCGCACAAGGATATCGACATGCTTTACCTGACCTCGCAGGTGAACGACCTGGTGCGGGCGAATCGGCCCTCCGACGCGAAGGGAGCCATAGAGGCGGAGTTGGCGCGGCCTGAGAACAGCCAGACCGATGCCGGCCGGATTCAGGCGCGGCTGAAGATCGCGCGGCATATTCGAGACGCCAACCTTCAGACCGCCCTTTGGCTTGCCAGGGATGCCCTGGGCATCGGCCGGCGCCTACAGGATTCGCGGCTCAACCTTGACGCCATTGAGGCCGAGGCGGCGGTTGCGGACATCGAGTTCAGGGCCAGCGGCCGGGCCGAACCGGAGAACAAGAAGGCGAGCCGGCCCGAAATCGTCCAGACGATGGAGGAAATGCAGAAGCAGTCCGAGGCCTTCGACAATGCCGGTAAACCGAGGGATGCGCTGCAGGTCATGGCCAAGAGGCTCGAACTTGTGGGGCAGGCCGAGGGCACCGACAGCGTCGTCTACGGCTTGGCGTTGAACGATTTTGCGATGGCTGCAAGCTCCGCTGGACTGGTCGACATGGGAGAAAAGGCCTCAAGGCAGGCAATCTCGATCATCGAGGCGAAGGACGGTCGCGAATCCTATGACCTGGCCACGCCTCTCAACAATCTGGCGGACCTGTTGACCTTCAGTGATAGGGACCACTCCAGCGAGGTCGAGATGCTGCAGCAGCGAGCGCTCGCAATTGATGAGAGATTCCATGGTCCCCTGGACCTCGATTCACTGGTGACGCGAGCGAACATGGGATACGTGAAGAAGCAATTGAAGCGATGGGAGCAGGCCGAGCGCAGCTATAAGGAGGCTATAGCCATAGCCATGTGGCATGGGGACGAGTCCGAGGCCGCCTCCGCCTGGTTCGGCATGTTCGAACTCAGGCGCGACCAGGGCAGGCTCAACGAGGGCGAGCCCTATGTTCTGCGATCCTTCGACCTTCGGGCCAAGGCGCTGGGGCTGGGCCATCCCAAGACGCTGATGGTGATGAACAACATCGTTTGGATGAAGCGCATGCTGGGAAAGCCCCAGGAGGCGGTAAAGTATCTGGAACAGCTGGCCGCATCCGAGGCGGAAGTCTACGGGCCTGAAGACATGAGGACCTTCTTGAGGCGGTGGGAATTGGCGGGCCTTTATGGGGATGTCGGGGAGTGGCAGAAAGCAGATGATCTCGGCCGAAAGCTCGAGAGCCAAGAGTCTGCAGTCTATGCGCATCCGCTGGGCGAAGGGTTTGACCCTAGGGTGCCTCGGTGAGCTTGGATCCGGATGGGCGAATCAGGGCGGACCCATGAATCTGCGCCGCGTCATGGCGGCAAGGAACTGGGGTCATGGCAAGCGGCGGGCAGTTCGTTGCCGAGGAGCCGGCTAACACAGCATTAGCGGGATGGGGAGGACTTACGAGGACGGCATCGGTTGGCCGGTTGGATTCCGCTGATTCGAGTCTCTCCGAGTTCAGAACTCTAGCGGGACCCGCACAACCACTCCGCCCAGGATCTCGCCAGCCTTGTGGGGCGGCGAGGCTGGGCCTGCCTTGCGGTTGTGGCACTCGACGCAGCTTTCCGCTGCCGCGAGGTCGGGGTAGACCGCCGTGAAGTAACGGCGACCGCCCAGCACCTCATTGGAGTAGTAATTCTGGCCGGGGTGGCTCGCGACGAACGCCAGGCCCGTCTGCTCCAATCCCGTTTGGGGGCTGTTTCGAGGCCCCAGCGGCGATAGTGCGCGCAGTGCGTAGCTGAATTCGGCACCCTGGCTCTGGATCGATTCGCAGGCCTCTCGGAGCACAATAGACGGGCAGGGCCAAGCGTCGGCCGGACCCCCGTTCGAGGCAGGGTCCGCCGGCCTATGGGCGAGATAGAGGCGGCACATCGCCTCCCGATCAGCTGCGATGACAAAGTGAAGAGCGTCCGCCTGATCCTGCGGACTAATGGCCCCGTTGGATGGAGGGGGCGGTGCGGAAACATCCCCTTGTCCCTTAGCGGGATTGGAATCTGCACCCTTGGTGGCCAAGGCGAGGGTAACCAGGAGCGCGAAAAGAATGGATGTGGTCGGCAGCGCGACCCGGATTCGTGGTTTCACAGTTTGGTATCGTCGGAGGGAAGGGGAACAAATCGGCCCGCTTTGCAGATCGTCACCTGCAGAGCGTCCGTCCGGTTGCCGAGGTTGTCGAAATGCAGAAGGCCCGTGACTCCGGCTATGGGGCGAGTGAGTGGGAATTGGCGATCGCCCTCGCCTTTCTCGGAGCGGCGCAGGGTTTCAATCAACACTCTCGCCGCATCGTACGCCGCCGCAGCGGCAAAATCGGGCATGGAGCCATATCGCCTTTGGAACAGCGTTTCAAACGCCTCCGCTCGAGCGCGAAAGTCCGCATCCTCCCGGAAACTCGTGATCCGCACTCCGTCCGCGGCGGAGCCTGCTGCCGCGATGAAATCCGGAGAATCTAGCGGGCTGGGGCCGGCCAACGGGCCTTGGTAGCCCGCGGCCCGCAGTGCAGCAGCAAGCGCTCCCGCTTGCGCTGGCGGAAGCCAGATCAGCACGCCGCCCGGAGCGGCGGCCACGATCAAGTGGACCTGCGCATCGAGATCCGATCTCGATTCGCAGGCATCCAGGATCTGCTCCAACTGGGTTGACGTATCGTGCGCTGCCTTCTTGAGGTCGCGGCGCACCCCGCGTCCAGGCCGTCCTGTCGGGACCACCGCCCACCAATGGAGGGGCGAACGGTCCGGCCGCCGCGCCGCGCAGAACAGGGCCATGGCTTCAAGGTCGGTGCGCGGAACCACGCGTATGGCCCAGAGGACTCCTGTGTTCGTGACCGATGAATCGGGGCAAAGGCTCGCCACCGGCACCTGGGTGCGGCCGGAGACCTGGAGGATGAGGTGGCTCGTGGCCCCGTCGGACGGTGAGATGATCGCATCGACGTGCCGCTCGGAAAGCAGGATCACGGCATCGTTGCCGGCGGTTCCCCATTGGCCTTCGTCGCCTTGCACTTCAAGCCCGACGAGCGCCTCGCCCGACTCATTTGCGTCGGCCACGGCTAGCTGCACGCCGCGCAGCAGGCCGGTCGCATTGGGTTCCGACGGAGGAAGCACGAGGCCCAGTGTCACCTGGGACGCACTCGCGGCGGCCGCCAATGGTGCGAGGAGGAGCCAAGGGACCAGGAAGCGCAATCCGAAGGACACGGCCTTAGCGGGCTAAAGGCGCTGGGCGATTGCGGGCGAATACTCCGGCTCCGGCTCGAAGACCCGACGCCCATGATCGATCTGTACCAACCGCACCGGTGAGATGTTGGTGCAGGTGCCGTCGAATCGCATCCAGCCAGTGACGCCCTTATAATAGTCCAAGTTGCACACCTGGTCCCGGACGCGCCAACGATTCGGGCCCGCGACCTGAATGGCGTGTATCAGGATCTGGGCTCCATCGTAGGCATAGGCCGCATAGGCGTCGGGTTCATGTCCCCATCGCTCCCGGTAACGAGCCACAAAATCGACCCAGAGCGGGTCCTTGCGGGCCGGGTCAAAAAAGGTCGTGATTATGGTGCCTTCCGCGGCATCGCCGGCGATCTCCAAGAAGCGATCGTTCATCAGGAGATCCGTGCCGAAGAACCGGGCCTGGAGGCCATTCTGGCGAAGCTGCCTCGCGAAATGCGCGATGTCAGTCGGTTCTCCCATGAAGAAAATGGCGTCCGGTTGCGCCTCCTTGATGGCGTCGATCTGGTAGTGGATGTCTTCTTTCCCTGGAGTGAAGAGCAGTTCCTGCACAGCAGGGCTGCCCAGGCGCCTGGCATAGTTCCTGAATGCGCCGACGCTCATACGGGCGAAGCGGTCCGAGCCGCGCAGGATGACGATGCGCTTGCAGCCGAACCGGTGCACGATCACCTCGGCGAGCCGTGCCGCCTCCTGCCGGTGATCGGGAATGACGCGACTCAGCCAGGGGATGTTCGTTTCAGTCAAACCCGGTTCGCCGGACGAGGTGTTGACCATGACCACCTCGGTCTTGAGCGTGACGCGCAACGCGACATGGGCATCGGTTCCGTCGATCGTGCCCAGGAACCCGAGCACGCCTTGGTCGGCGAAATTCACCGCGAGGTTACCGGAGCCGCCCCATTGGGCGATTCCTTCACGTTCGATCAGCTCGAAGGGGAGCTGGCCCGGCTTTCGGGCGCGGTTCGCCTCCTCGAATGCCAGGACGATGCCCTCGCGCGTGCTGACGCTGCGTTCCCAATTGGGGCTGTTCCTCGGGGCATCGAGAAGGCCGACCTTCAGGGATTTCAGGTCCGGCGGGGGCGGATAGTCCCGGCCAGGCCCCCTAAAGGGCATGCGCACGACAAAGAAGCGCTCGTAAGGCTCCAGATTGCCAAACGGCCAAAGCTCCTTCGGAAGCCCTGCATAGTACGGATACTCCTCATCGGGTGTCCCGTAGATGAAACGGGAGTCATCGGACGGGGCGGACGACGGCGGTTGGGCTTGCACGTACGTCGCAAGCGGAGCGGCGGCGGCAAGGGCGACCAGACACAAAGCGAAGATTTTCATGAGAGTTTCCTCAGGGATGAATGGACTTATGGATTTGCCGCGATGGCCGGGGAAGGGATGGGCTCGGCGAAGATGCCGTGGCTTAGCCCATTGGAGGTGGCAAACCACGCCTCGTGGTCGTCGGCCCATATGGACATCACAAAGCCGTTCGAAAGCGCGCTAGCCATGGTGCGGGTTTCGGGGGCCTTTCCGTTCACGTAGGTCCCGACAGTGCCCTGGCCTTTCTCATTGACGGTGTAGTTGACCCAGTTGGTTCCGTCGGTCTCGGATACGCCACGGTCGGTAGCGACCCAGGCGACGCGGCCATGGGCGTACACGGTGTTTACGAACTTTGAGAGCAGGGGCGTCTTGTCCTGGACCCATGTTTGCCACGTCGCCTCCCGAGTGTCATAGCGGGAGAGCCCGAAGTAGGTGGCCTGCCAGAGGATCCCGGCATCGTATGCAACCCAGGAAGTGATGTCGGCGATGGGTCCGCTGTTGCACGCTACCTGGATCTGAGTGTCGCCGTCTGGATCGCGAAAGGCCTTGAATAGGCCGGTTTTCGGGTCGAATTCCACAACGCCGCCTGCCCAGACTCCGATGTAAATGACCTTTTCAGCCGGGGCGACGGAATAGATCCACGGCTCTTCAAAATCCGCGTTGGTCTGGTCGTACATGGTCCATGTCTTGGTCTTGATGCGGTAGATCCCGGCTCCGGCGGGGGTTGCGGCCCATACGGCGCCGTCGATGACACTCACGGCGAAAACAACGTTGTTCGGCAGGCCGCTGTTGGTCTGCGTGAAATTGGTAAACTTCCCCCCGCTAAAGCAGCTCAGTCCCTGCATGGTCGCGACCCAAAGGTCGCCGGTAGCGGGGTCCTCTGCCATGCCCAGAACCACTTGGTGGCTTAGTCCGTCCTCCGGCCCGTAGCGGCGGAACTTGCCGTCGGGTTGGCGCACGCACAGCCCGTTGTTGGTGCCGAGCCACACCTTGCCGTCGCTTGTTTTTAGGACGAAATGGATCTTGTGTGACGGGATGCCGTCCTTTTCGCCGAAGGTCTCGAACCGCGCCACGATGGGGAGCGGGAGTGTTGCCGATGCTCCAGGCGGCGGTGCCGTCTGCGCGGTTGCCCCTGCCGCAGGCAGCAACGAGAGAACAAACAGGGTTCGCGCGATGGCGCGGGCCGGCAGAGTAGGTTGGAGTTTCATGGTGGCGGTTAGATTGTCTTTAGATACTCGACCAGGTCGTTCAGCTGCTGCTTGGTCCAGTAGCTGCTGACGCCGTGCAGATTATCCGTCTGATAGACAGTCCAGATTTCCTCCAGGGTCCTCGCCCGGCCGTCGTGAAGATAGGGGGCCATGGCGCCGACCCCAATCAGGTGCGGCGTGTCAAACACGCCCGATGAATCTTGGACCCCTTTCGTGCCCACAGAGGTGAGCAGCCGGTTCGTGAACAACGGAGGCTGGTGGCAGGTCTGGCACTGGCGACCCAGTGGAATCGGAGTGCCGTCGGTGCGCCGAGTCGCGAAGAAGAGCTTGCGGCCGCGCTCCTCCGCAGGGGTGAGCGGCTGGCCCACGCGGCTCCACGGGATCGTACGCGTTGGAGGGAGATGTTCGATAAACGTCGCCAACTCGTCCAATTCGGGCTCGGGGATCTGGTCGGTCCGCATCAGCACCCGCGCAAACCTCGGGCCATCCTGGTACTGCAGCGTTGGGTTTTTCCCGTTCCACTTGAACGGCTCGGTGCCCGCCACACCGCACAGGCTTCGGTTTGCCAGCAGGTTATCACCGACGCCGGCGCCGTCGAAATCATAGGAGAGCCCATCCACGTGGCCGCCCGGGTGGCACGAGCGGCAGGAGAACTGCCCCTGAAACGTGTAACGTGCCCGCGTGAAGACCCGCTCGCCAAGGCGGATAGGGTCGTCGAGCCCGCCGTCGCCGAGCACGATCCGGCCAACCGGCTTTAAGCTGGCCGTGTCAACAACGAGCACCCGGTCATCGAGCCGTTCGGCCACGAACAAGCGGCTCCCGTCCGGTGAAAGCGCCATATGCTGGGGGTTGCAGCCGGTCGGAATCCGGGCGGCGACATACCGGTAGGACAACGCCATGTTCTCGATGGCATCGCTCCGCTCGGCTTTGCCGGAACGGGCCAGCCAAGCGTCCAACCGGTCGAGGTCGAGGACCGTCACTGCGTCGGCACCCCCTGACGCTACGTAGGCCCGCTTGCCGTCGGGGCTCGCCACAACTCCCGAGGGGTCGGAAAAATAGGCGTTCGCCTCATCCAGCGGAACCTGCGTCACCTCGCCATCCTTAGTGGAGATTGCCACGCCGGTGGACATGACCCACCCATCCTTCACCTGGGTGATCGGGACCAGGTTGCGCACCCTGACCATTGAATTCAGAACCCATCCCCTGGCCGGCACCTCGGCGACGCCTTCTGCCAAATGTGCCGAATGGAGCTCCACCCGGTTGAGGACGTGTCCATTTGACGGGTCGAGGACCGTCACTTCTGAGTAGGGCTGACTTAGGACCTGGTCGTGGACTGCCATTCGGTTGGCAACGTAGACGCGGCCGCGGTCGGCGGACACCGCGACGGCATAGGGCTCACGTCCCGCTGCCGTTCGGGTTAGCTCGAACAAGGGCGACACCGAGAGCACGGAGATGTTGTCGCTGCCGGAGTTGGGGACAATCAGCCGCTCCCCGGCGGGAGTCAGGCAAAAGGCGACGTCGGTTGGGCGGATGCCCACTGAAATGGCGTCCTGTTCCGTGAGGTCGCGCGTGTCGATCACCGCGACCCTGTCCTGATTCCTGCAAGCCACGAACAGGCGCTTTCCCGCAGCATCCAGCGCCAGGCCGAACGGCCCGCCGGGGATCTTCGCCCGGCGTGTCACACGGAGGGAGGCGACGTCGGCCTCGGCGACCTCGTCCCTATCATCCAGGGCGATGTACAACGTCTTTCCGTCCGGGGATACCGCGATCCCGTCAGGAGCGTCATGGTGCGGACGGGGTTTCGCCCACGGCATCGTGTCCAAGGCGCGCTGGTGGCAATGGACGCACGAGACATAGGCGAGGTCGGGCAAACCCGACCTTACGCGTTCGTGAGCGCGCAAACCTGAAAATCCGCCGATGGCGGCGCCCGCGCATGCCAGAGCCAGTGACGATGCGACCAGAACGGTATTTTGCAGCTTCATGGGGTGGCCGCGTGGGGGGCGGTCTTTGGGCTGTTAAGGTCCAGGTGCGCCGGCGCGTGCATCGTCGCGAGCGGACGGACGTTTCGAGGCGCGTGGTTATGCTGCTCGTGGCAGCCGGTGCACGCCCGGTTCTCCCCGGGCCGGATCCAGAGAAACGCAGGCTGATGCCTGAGCACACGTCCCTGGGCGTCGAGGGTGTCGAGGCCCAGGGGAATGTCTACGGGCAGGTGCACGATCACGGAGCCATCGGAGTCCACCGGCACCGTTCCGATCGTGCGCTGCGACCCTGGGCCCACAGATGTAAAAACACGGAGCTTAGCGGCCGGAGCCGGGTTCCTATCGGCGGCATTTACGCTGCTGTCGTTGACGTCCAGACACAGCAGGGTGCCGTAGGGTGCTCCCGCAATGACAGCCGACGTGTGTCCTCCCGGTTCGGCCCGAGCCGCAACTGGAGCGGCTTCGATGCTGTTCCATTGCGGATCGTCCAAGAGCGGAGCGCCGACCGCCGTGGCATTGGATGCGACGCGAAAAACCGCCGCATGGCCCGCCATCATACGCCCGCCGCCGCTGTTCGTCTCGATGCAGGCCAGAACGGCATCCTCCGAGACCGACTCCACCGAGCGGCAGTTGGCGCCCTGGAATGCGAACAGGCTTCCTCGGGTGGCGAACGGAGCGGCCGGTTTGACGCATTCCGCCCAGGCCCTGCTCACCGGTTCGTCCGTGCGCGCTGCGAGGAAGGCGATCCGGCCGTCGGACAACTCGCGCGGCCGCCGGACAAAGTCCGCTCCGTCCCCCTCACATGCGTACGCGGTCACCTCGGTCCCGTCGTTGTTGATCGTAAAAAGGCGCAAATGCGTCGGGGGCCGGCTCGTGTCGCGGGCCTCCGCCGTCACAAAGAGAATTCGTCCATCGCGCAGGACCGTGGCTCCCGCGGCGCTATCCGGCCCGAACGTGAGCCGGCTGGGTGGCTTGCCTGGCAACTGGCCATAGAGAGCGGCTGGCTCGGATGGGGTGGGCGAACCTTCCGCCTTTGGAACGGGCGAGCTGAAAACCAGCTCCCCGTGGGCGGCGATCGCGGGGTCCATGGCCCCGCCGGGCATCTGGGTCACGAGTTCGGGCCGCCCGCCGCCCGAATTGACCCTGTAGATTTGCCAATCGGATCCGTCCGAGCCCTTGCCCGAGAAGTAGACCCAGCGGCCGTCCCAGGAAACGCAGGGGTCACCCGCTGCAACCAGTCCGTGGGAAAGCTCACGAACCGTGCCCGGGCCAAACGGAGCGGCCGACAAAATCACGCGGCTTCCCGGGGGATACCGGACATCCAGCACCGTTGCGGGTGCCGAATCCGGGACGACGACGGGTGTTTGCGTCAGGACAAGGGAGCCTTCGGGCGCCTCCGGGCTGCAGGCCGCAATCAGCATCGCCGCCGTTCCCAGCAACAGGGATGTGTGTGAGCTCACTGGGGAAGGGGTTCGGTTACCTTAAGGATCTGGTCCACCGGGACGTCGGTCATCGTCTGGACCGTGCCGCTGGGCCACTTGATTTGGATCCGCTGCACGATCGCCTCCGCGCCGAGACCAAAATGGACCCGCGGATCCCCTTGGCTCAGGTAGGCGGAGGGGCAGCGGCATTCCTGAACGTAGGTCTTGCCGCCCGCCGTCAGCTCTATCCACGAGCCCCAGCCGGCTGGGTTGCTCTTGGTTCCGCGGAGCGAGAGCGTCACCCAGTGGTTGCCGGAGTGGTCGCGGTTGTGGAGGAGGACGGGCCGGTCCCCCATCAGGCCCACCAGCAGGTCCATTCGCCCGTCATTGTCGTAGTCCAGGACGACGCTTGGGCGCGCACGGACCGGTGTTCGGAAATAGGCGCCGCCCTTGTCCACGGCATTATGAAAATTGCCCTGGCCGTCGTTCTCCAGCAGCAGGCTTTGCCAGCCCACCATCCTGAAGGGGTCCCCATTGGCGATGAAGGCGTCCAGTTTCCCGGCATTGTCGAAATCGATGAAGTTGGTCCCCCAACTGACATACTGTGCTGTCATCGTGCCGACCCCGGAGGCCATCATTCGGTCAATGAAATCTCCCTCGGCCGAGCCCATGTAGAGTGAGCCGTACCCCAGGCGCGAAACCAGGAGGTCGGGGATTCCATCGCCGTTGCAGTCGCCAATGGCGGCGGTCATCGAGCCCGCGGCCTCGCCCAGGGCATTGAACGCAACGCCCCTCTTCATGGCCTCGTCGTGAAAATGCCCGTGGCCGTCATTGATGAGCAGCATGTTCGGGGTCGCGTCGTTGCAGATATAGAGGTCCTCATGGCCGTCCCGGTTGTAATCAAACGCGTGCACGGACATGGTGCGGTGAGGAGGCAGCGCCCAGATGCCCGCCGCCTCACTGGCATTGGTGAAGGTTCCGTCGCCGTTGTTGATGTAGAGCACGTCCCGCTCCGGTTTGTACGACAGAGGGCCGGGATAGCTATTCGGGCTGTAGTAGAGGTGATAGTCCGGGTCGAATTTGAGGTAATTGCCGACGTACAAATCCAGCCGGCCGCTGTTGTTTACGTCCAGCCAGGTGGCGCCGATCCCTGTTCCTCCAACGTTGCCGACTCCCGCCTTGTCGGTCACGTCGGTGAACGTGCCGTCTCCGTTATTATGGTAGAGTATGCTCCTGCCGACGCAGACGACATAGAGGTCCGTAAATCCATCCCCGTCATAGTCGGCCGCGGCGACTGCCATGGCGTACCCTGCTCCGCCGAGGCCCGCTTTCTCTGTAACATCCGTGAACGTACCGTCGCGGTTGTTGTGGTATAGGCGGCTGGGCTGGCGCTCGGTGCCGGGCCTCTCATGGGTCACCCCTGCGAGCGGGCCCGGGTTTGCTATGAAGATATCCATGTAGCCGTCGTTGTCGTAATCGAGGACCGCGAAGCCAGAACCATTGGACTCGATGATGTTGGCGATGCGCTCGTCGCAGAACTGCTGGACGAAATCGATCCGCGCCTTTGCGGTCACATCCTCAAACAGGTCATTGGGGCCGGCGGGGATCGGAGGAGTGACCGAGAAGGAGGGCGGCCGTGAGGCTTCAACCGCAGGCTCGTACGACTTTGGCTTGCACCCCGCCAATGTCAGCGCGAGCAGCAGCAGCACTGGGCCCCCGTAAGCCGCAAATCCGGTATTCCATTTATTGTTTTTCATACACGCAAAGAACGGTGCGGCCGCACGGGGCAACACGAGGGGCCCGTGCACGCCCGATGATCTGATGGCCCCTAGTAGCGATGCTGATACCGCGGCCCCGGGGAAGTCCTTCGCTGCGTATTCCGCCCTTTTTGAAACCGACACTCGGTCAGCCATGCGGGACATGGGGGGAGTTTCCACATAGACCCTTCGACTCTTAATCAAAAGTTCACTGTGGCGGAGTGACCAAACTCAGGGGCGAAGCGCTGGCGCGGGGCGAGGCGCAGCGATCAACTCGCGGCGGATACAGGCGGACCGTTTTGCGTTGATATGGGAGCGGTGCGGAAGCAGCCTCCCGGTCTCGACGGGTCGACCGGATGTTTCTGAATGGGACCGGCGCCCGCATGATCACCCAATTTCCCGCTGCCATGGACGATTATCTAGAAAGACTCGTCGACCTAATAGATCCGGCCACCATTCGACTGAGAAACGTGACCCTTGAGGAGGCGCGCGAGAGGGTCCTCCGCGGCTCCGCCGATTCGGTGCGCGAAATCGACGGTTCCTTCGCGATCGTCGCGCGTGAGGGCAAGCGAGTGCGGATGGCGCGATCGCTCGACCGGCCTATGCGCTACTTTCTCGCCAAGCGCCGGGAGGGTCCCGCCCTTTTCGTCGCCGACCGCATCGACACCATCCACCAGCAGCTGAAGAGGGAGGGGCTCGATGCGCAGTTCCACCCGAGCTACACGCGAATGGTGCCGGCGCACTATGTGGTGGAGCTCCAGCTCATCGGTTGCCCGGATCCCGACCCCACGTACACGCGCTTCTTCATGCCGGAGCGGAACTCACTCCCCGGCGACCTCGACGTGATCGGTGAGGCGTATATCGGAGCCCTTGCAGGCGAGGTTGACAAATGGCTCAGCGACCTGCCGAAAACCGAGCCGTTAGGCGTGTGCTTTTCCGGAGGAATCGACAGTGGCACTGTGTTCCTCACGATCTACCACGTGATGCGTAGGCTCGGGCTGAACCCGGCGCGGCTCAAGGCGTTCACCCTGAATTTCGGGGAGGGGCCCGACGTGCGCCAGGCCCGCGAGTTTCTTGAGCGGCTGGGCCTTGGCCTCTTCCTTGAGACCATCGATGCGGATCCCGCGTCCATCGATGTCGGAGAGACGCTGCGCGTCCTCGAGGATTACAAGCCGCTCGACGTCGAGTGCGCCTCGATGGGGCTCGCCCTGTGCCGGGGGGTCCGCGCCCGCTATCCCGATTGGAAGCACCTCGTGGACGGTGACGGCGGCGACGAGAACCTTAAGGATTATCCGATCGAGGAGAACCCCGAGCTGACGATACGCAGCGTGGTCAACAACCTGATGCTCTACCAGGAAGGCTGGGGTGTCGGACGCATCAAGCACTCGCTCACGTACAGCGGCGGCCTGAGCCGGAGCTACGCGCGCACGTACGCGCCCGCTCGGCAGTTTGGGTTCGAGGGCTTCAGCCCGTTCACACGCCCGGCTGTGATCGCCGTCGCGGAGGCCATACCGTTCGCCTCCCTGAGCGCTATGTCGGTCGACCGGCTCTACTCGCTCAAGGGCGAGATAGCTCGTCGCGGAGTCAAGGCCCACTTCGGCGTCGAGATGCCCGTCTTCGCCAAGCGCCGCTTCCAACACGGCGCTATCCCGGTCGACAGCCTGCGCCGGCGCCTGGCGCCTCCCAGTCCCGACTACCGCAGGCAGTACCTTTCGATCTACAAGTGAGCGGTATGGCCTCGGTGTACCCCACGCGGGGCCGAACCGCCTGGATTCTTGCCCAGCGTCCGCCGCGGAAGGGGGGGGTGGATCCGGAGGCGCCCCAGGGCTTCTTCCTGGAGAGGGAACGCCTCGCATCCGGCGAGGTGGCCTCGTCGGGCATCGTGTTTCTTACCAACCGTGAATGCCCGTGGCGCTGTCTCATGTGCGACCTCTGGAAGGGCACAACGCTGGAGTCGGCGCCGGAGGGGACGGTCCCGCGGCAGGTTGAGCATGCCGTGCAAGAATGGTCGCAAGCGGGTGCGCTCCCGAAGCAAGTTAAGCTCTACAACAGCGGAAGCTTCTTTGACTTGGCCGCCATCCCGCTCGCAGACTACGGGCCGATTGCCCGGCGGGTTGGCTTTGCGCGCCAAGTCGTCGTGGAATCCCATCCCCTGCTTGTGGGGGACCGGACCAGGACCCTGCGCGACCTCTTGTCCGGGTCGCTGGAGGTGGCCATGGGCCTCGAGACGGCCCACCCGGAGGTCCTTGCGAAGCTGAACAAGGGGTTCGACCTGAGGCAGTTCTCCCGCGCTGCCGAGTACCTGGCCGCAGAGCGCATCGCGCTGCGTGTTTTCCTCCTGGTGAACCCACCGTTCCTCACCGGGCAGGCGGCGCTCGAATGGGTGGTTAACTCGGCTGAGCACGCGTTCGCGTGCGGCGCATCGGTGGTGGCGCTGATCCCGACACGAGCCGGGAACGGCGCCATGGAGCGGCTCCGAGAATCCGGCGAGTTCGTGCCCCCGACGCTGGCGGGGCTTGAGGCGGCCCAGGAGGCGGTCCTTGAGCTCGGGCGCGGCCGGGTCTTTGCCGATACCTGGGGACTGGAGCCATTCTCGTCGTGCCCAAGGTGCTTTGCCGAAAGGCTCGAACGGCTGGAGCGGGTGAATTTGACCCAGAGAAATGAGCCGTCGGTGCAGTGCGCGGCCTGCGGGAGCGCTTGAACCTGGTGCGGCCCCTAGGCATCCCGATCAAGGCGTGTGACGCGTTGGCCCTGGCCTGGGTTGTCCGTTGGGCTCTGGCAAGAGTTAGCCGCAGCGGCCCTGTTGCATAAATAGGTTCCTCGCCCTTCGAGGGCTTCGCTACGCCTTAAAGAGGTTCTTTGGGGTGTTCCAGGAGTTGAGTATATGGGCTCGAAGGAGTGCTTCTCCGACTTGGTTGGAACAGCGTCTGGATCGGAGCGAAGGACCAAATGCAGCCTTCAGGCGGTGCATGGCGGATTCAGCAAGGGATCGCCTGTGATAACCTTTGATGCGCTTCCAGGCCCTGCGGCCAAGCAAGCGACACTCCCTGATAGCACAATCCCGCTCGGTCCAGCCGGGTTCGCGGTGGAGGATCGCCCGTTTTCCTGGCGGGGTAATGAGACTCGAGCACCGTCTTCGTGCGGCTTCATAGCACATCTTGCGATCATAGGCTCCGTCGCCAATGATCTCTGTGCCCTGAGCGGGATCGGCAACCCGGAGCACCTCAGCAAGCATCTCGGAGTCATGTTTTTGGCAAGTGGACACGACTCCGCTCACGATACGGGAGGACTCAGGGTCTATCCCGAGATGGATCTTGCGGTAGGTGCGCCGCTTGTGGCCATGGACGGTGGTGAGCCAGGTGTTGGGCCCACGGATCTGCAGGC
>Ga0302319_10012378_pt1 | contig 16092 bp, 16 predicted proteins | sample Bog_T0_2_FD_203319 | JGI IMG/M metagenome (GOLD analysis project Ga0302319, IMG submission 203319) | Peat permafrost microbial communities from Stordalen Mire near Abisko, Sweden - Bog_T0_2 | ecosystem: Environmental > Terrestrial > Soil > Wetlands > Peat | place: Sweden: Abisko, Stordalen Mire...
ACAAGATGACGCCGACCATCGGCCGCTCGCATGGTATCCACGCCGAGCCGGTGACGTTCGGGCTGAAGCTCGCTTTTGCCTATGCCGAGTTCGGCCGGGCCCGCGAGCGGCTGGTGGCGGCGCGCAAGGAAGTCGCGACCTGCGCCATTTCCGGCGCGGTCGGCACCTTCGCGCAGATCGACCCCCGGGTCGAAGCCCATGTCGCCAAGGCGATGGGACTGCAGCCGGAGCCGATTTCGACCCAGGTCATCCCCCGCGACCGCCACGCGATGTATTTTGCCACGCTCGGCGTGATCGCGGCCTCGGTCGAGCGGCTCGCAACGGAGATCCGGCATCTGCAGCGCACCGAGGTGCTGGAGGCGGAGGAGTTCTTCTCGGAGGGGCAGAAGGGCTCCTCGGCAATGCCGCACAAGCGCAACCCGGTGCTGTCGGAAAACCTCACCGGCCTGGCGCGCATGGTGCGCGCCTATGTCACGCCGGCGATGGAAAATGTGGTGCTCTGGCACGAGCGGGATATTTCGCACTCCTCGGCCGAACGCATGATGGCGCCGGACGCCACGGTGACGCTCGACTTCGCGCTGATCCGGCTGGCGGGCCTGATCGAGAAGCTGTTGATCTATCCTGAAACCATGCGGAAGAATCTCGACCGGCTCGGCGGCCTGATCCATTCGCAGCGTCTGTTGATCGCGCTGACGCAGAAGGGCTGCAGCCGCGAGGACGCCTATCGGCTGGTGCAGCGCAACGCGATGCCGGTCTGGCGCGGCGAAGGCGACTTCCAGACGCTGTTGCAGAACGATGCCGAGGTGAAGAAACATCTCAGTGACGCCGAGATCGCCGAGCAGTTCGATCTCGGCTACCATTTCAAGCATGTCGACACCATCTTCCGGCGCGTGTTCGGCGAAACCTGACCGGCGATCATGGCTCGCGTGATCGCCGTCAGCCTCGACCGCAGCCATCGCTTCAGCAAGACTCCTGGTCTTGGCATTCGCCTGCTGCAGGGACTGGGCGTCGAAGGCGACGCGCATCTCGGCCGGCAGGTCAAGCATGTCCATGACGCACGAAGGGACCCGACCCGGCCCAATCTGCGGCAGGTTCATTTGATCCATGCCGAGTTGTTTGACGAAGTCCGCGCCAAGGGGTTCGTGGTTCGCCCAGGCGAGCTCGGCGAGAATGTCACCACCACGGGCATCGACCTGTTGAACCTGCCGCAGGGCGCCCGGCTGCATCTCGGCGCCTGCGCCATCGTCGAAATCACCGGCCTGCGCACGCCCTGCGTCCAGATCGACAGGTTCCAGAGCGGCCTGATGGCGGCGATGCTGGACCGCGATGCGGACGGCCGGCTGATCCGCAAGACCGGGGTGATGAGCATTGTGATCGAAGGCGGCGACGTTCGCCCCGGCGACGCGATTGCCGTCGTATGGCCGGCCAGGCCTTTTCTGCCGCTGCAGCCGGTGTAAGCCTGAAAAATTGATACCGCACACGGGCTCGCCGCAGATTCGCGCGGCCGCAATAACACCTGAATCACCGCAGCGGATCGGCTATGATCGCCGCATGTCGAAAGCTGCGACGATTCTCGTATTCGATAGCGGGCTTGGCGGACTGACCGTGCTGCGCGAAATCATCAGGACGCGGCCCGCGGCGCATTTTGTCTACGTTGCCGATGACGCGTTCTTTCCCTACGGTCAGCATGGCGAGGATGCGATCATCGCGCGTGTGGTCCCCTTGATCGGCGATATGATCGCCGCGCACGCGCCGGCGCTGGTGGTGATCGCCTGCAATACCGCCTCCACCCTGGTGTTGCAGCATCTGCGCGAGCGCTATTCCCTGCCCTTTGTCGGAACCGTTCCGGCGATCAAGCCGGCCTGCGCGCAATCGCGGAGCCGGCGTGTCTCGGTGCTCGGCACCAAGGGCACCGTCACTCGCGAATACACCAGGGCCTTGATCCGCGACTTCGCCGGGGGTTGCGAGGTGACGCTGGTCGGTTCCGCGAACCTCGCCGCCTTGGCGGAGGCGGCCATGAGCGCTATGGAGGTGAGCGATGCCGAGATTTCGGCCGAAATCGCGCCGTGTTTTGTGGGGGCAGGCGAGGCGGCGCGTACCGATACGGTGGTCCTGGCCTGCACCCACTATCCGCTGCTGATCGACCGGCTGGTCCGGCTGGCGCCCTGGCCGGTGGACTGGATCGATCCGGCGCCCGCGATCGCGCGACGGGTGGCGGCGCTGCTCGGGCCCGCTGGCGTCGCGGCCGATCGGTCCGGCGTCGACGTGATCTTCACCTCCGGGCGACCGCCCGCCCTCGGCGCGGCGTTGCAGCCGTTTCTCGGCGGCCGGGTTCCGGCGTGAGTTTTGCTTGCAGCGGTCCCCGACGATAGACTGCCCTGCTTAGCCTCTATGGTGCTCGCCTGGTTTCGGCGACGCCGTGTCCCGACCGGAGCCCGATGTGACGCCCGCGCTGCCCTCCCCGTTGAACCGGCTGCGCCAGTGCTGGCGGGAGAAGCGTCCCACCTTCGGCGCAATTGCCACCATTCCCAGCGTTCAGACGGTCCAGATCATGGCCCGTTCGGGGCTCGACTGGATCATCGTCGATCTCGAACATGGCCCGATCGATCTGGGATCCGCCCATGCCATGATTGTGGCCACGTCCGGAACGCCCTGCGTGCCGCTGGCGCGGATCGCCGCCAACGAGCCCTGGCTGGCCAAGGCGCCGATGGATATCGGCGCGCTCGGCATCAATTTTCCCATGGTCTGCGGCCCCGAGGATGCGGAAAGAGCCGTCCGCAGCGTGCGCTATCCACCGCGCGGCGAGCGGCTCTGGGGCCCGTTCCATGCCCCGTTTCGCTGGGGCGTCTCGATGTCGGACTACATGGCCACCGCCGACGACGACATGATCTGCATGATCACCATCGAACATGTCGAGGCGGTGGAGCGCATCGACGAGATCATGGCGGTGCCCGGCATCGATATTGCCGTGATCGGGCCCGGCGACCTCGCCACCAGCATCAATAAGCGCGGCCGCCCCGACGATCCCGAGGTTAAGGCGCTGATGGCGCGCGCCGAGGCCGCTATCCTGAAAAGCGGCGTGCCGATCGGCGGCGTAGCGCGGAGCGCGCAACAGGCCAACGCAATGATCGAGCGAGGCTATTTGGCGCTGGCGCTCGGCTTCGACTGGTCGCTGCTGGAAGGCGGCATCGCCGCGCGCTTCGAAGCAATCAAGCGCTGATGGCGGTGGTGCCGTGGCGCGCGTCGTTGATTTCGTCGCGTGCTTCTCCTGCGCCAGCGATGCTGCTAGGCTCCCGGCCGCGGGCGCGGCTGGTTCGACGGCGGCACGCACGCGTCTTGAAATGTACGCGTGTTGGAATTTACCTGGTGAACCAAATCCGGCCGTCGGGCTCTCCGGCCGGTTGATGCTAAACGAGAATGAGGCGGCGACCAGCCGCTCGGCCTGCCCTTTGACTGCGGAACGAGTGGAACGATGCGCGGAACGATTCGAAAAATCTCCATGCCGCGCCGCCTTGTCGCAGATATCATGCACGCGTCGAGGCGCGTGCCCTTTGTCTCGCTGCAGCGCAGCCTTGAGGTCCGGCCGCTGATCGAGGCCCGCGATGCCGCCGCGGCGCCGCCGGGTTGGGCTGCGATCTTCGTCAAGGCATTCGCGCTGCTGGCCAGGGACGAGCCGGTGTTGCGCACGCTCTATGCCCAATGGCCATGGCCGCAATTTTACCAGCTGCCGCGCAGCATCGCGATGGTGGCGATCGCTCGAATCGAAGACGGCGAGGATTGCGTGATGCCGCAGCGGATCGCCGCGCCAGACGCCTTGCCGCTGGCCGAAATCGATGCCCAGATCCGCCACGCCAAGGCCGCGCCGCTTGCCGAGGTGCCGTCCTTTCGCAAGATCATGAAGGTGACGCGGCTGCCGCTGCCGCTGCGCCGTCTGGTGTGGCTGATCGGGCTGCGGTTCGGACGCCAGCGCGCCAACTATTTCGGCAGCTTCTTGGTGACCTCGGTGGCCGCCTTCGGCGGCGGCGAACTGCATGCGCTCAGTCCGGGGCCGTTTATACTCAGCTATGGCGTGGCGGCGCCCGGCCACACGATCGACGTCGTTATCCGCTGGGATCACCGGATTACCGACGCGGCCCTGATCGCCAAGACGTTGACGAAGCTGGAACAGGTGCTGAACGGCGAGATCGCCAGCGAATTGCGCAGCCGTCGGCAGTTGACCGAGCCAAAACCGGTTCGGGCCGTGGGAAACTGAGGTCGGCCTCCGCTTAACCGGGACGCCCGGGACGATGCGCCCGTCGAGCGCGTCTCGGCGTTGGATTTGACAGGGTGGCGATTTCTGCCTAAACACCGGCTGCTCGCGGGCCGGTTTCGGCCCGCGATGCGTTTCGCGACCCGTGGTCCATCCCTTCAGGCTTTGAGGGCTGGGCCTGTCGGCGCCGGGCAAGTTCCCGGCGCACAGGAGGGCGCGTCTCCTCAATCCCCGATATACCGAAGAGGACGCGATGACCAAGCGCAGTGAGGCGAAATACAAGATCGACCGCCGGATGGGCCAGAATATCTGGGGCCGTCCGAAGAGCCCGGTGAACCGCCGGGAATATGGCCCCGGCCAGCACGGCCAGCGCCGCAAGGGCAAATTGAGCGATTTCGGCGTGCAGTTGCGCGCCAAGCAGAAGCTGAAGGGCTATTACGCCAATATCAGCGAACGCCAGTTCCACGGCATCTATGTCGAAGCCGGCCGGATGAAGGGCGACACCGGTGAAAATCTGATCGGCCTGCTCGAACGCCGCCTCGACAGCGTGGTCTATCGCGCCAAGTTCGTGGCCACCATGTTCGCCGCCCGTCAGTTCATCAATCACGGCCATGTCAAGGTCAACGGCCAGCGCGTCAATATCAGCAGCTACAAGCTCAAGGTCGGCGACGTCGTCGAGGTCAAGGAATCCTCCAAGCAGCTTACCGTCGTGCTGGAAGCCAACCAGCTGTCGGAACGTGACGTCCCCGACTTCCTCGAAGTCGACCACGGCAAGATGACGGCAAAGTTCGCCCGCATCCCGGCGCTGTCCGACGTACCGTTCGCGGTGCAGATGGAACCGCATCTGATCGTCGAATTCTATTCGCGCTGATCGTTCCTCGGAAATTGCGATCAAAGGCCCCGGTATTCCCGGGGCCTTTTTAGTTGGATGGAATCCCCCATCTGTGCTTCTGCAGCCGGCTTTCGAGAACCTGCCATGTACACCCCTGCCCCGCGCGATCTCAAGGCGCCCGCCGTCCGCATCAACCTGTTGTCGGACACCCAGACCCGGCCGACGCCCGGGATGCGCGAGGCGATCGCGCGGGCCGAGGTCGGCGACGAGCAGATCGGCGACGATCCGACCGTGAACGAACTCGGCGCGCGGGTGGCCGACCTGCTCGGCAAGCAGGCCGCGGTGTTCCTGCCCTCCGGCACCATGTGCAACGTCACCGCCACGCTGGTGCATTGCCGGCCGGGCGACGAGATCCTGGCCCATGAGAGCGCCCACATCCTCTCGCGCGAGGGCGGCGCGCATGCCGCGCTCGGCGGCTTCCAGATCACAGCGTTGCCGGGCGCCGACGGCCAGTTCTCGCCCGATGTGTTTCGCCGTGCCCTGCACCCGCGCAGCCGCTACCAGCCGCCGCAAACCCTGGTCAGCGTCGAACAGACCGCCAATATCGGCGGCGGCACGATCTGGCCACGGGCCGCGCTCGACGAAATCGTTCTGATCGCCAAGGCCAACGGCATGGCCACCCATATGGACGGCGCGAGGCTGTTGAACGCGAGCACAGCCACCGGCATCAGCGCCCGCGACATGGCGGCGGGATGGGATTCGGTGTGGCTCGACTTTTCAAAGGGGCTGGGCGCGCCGATCGGCGCGGTCATCGCCGGCTCGAGCGAATTCATCGACGAGGTGTGGCGCTGGAAGCAGCGGCTCGGCGGCGCGATGCGCCAGGCCGGCATCTGCGCCGCCGCCTGCCTCTATGCGCTCGACCATCATGTCGACCGCCTCGCCGACGATCACGCCCATGCGAGGGCGCTGGCGCGCGGCCTGGCGCAGATCGACGGCATCGAGGTGCAGGACCCCGAAACCAATCTGGTGTTCTTCAACCCCGATAGCGCCGGCGTCAGCGGCGACACCATGGTCGCGGCGTTACGCGAACGCGGCGTCCTGCTGGCTATGATGGACGGACGCATCCGCGCCTGCACCCATCTCGATGTCAACGCCGAGATGATCGAGGAAACGGTTGCCCTGGTGCGCGAGATCGTGCGCGGGGCTTAGGCGACCAGTCACCGCGCCAGCGCCTGATACACCAGCGCCTTCACCTCGTTCTCGATCCGCAGGCGCTGCGACGGGGACTGCAGCATGCAGATAAGGAACATGTCGTCGGCGGGATCGATAAAGAAGAAAGTGCCGCCGACGCCGCCCCAGCGATATTCGCCGACAGGCGATGTCGGGTTCGGCAGCGTTCGGACCGCGAAGCCCAAGCCAAAGCCGCTGTCGGGACCGGGGAAATCATAGGCATCGCGCGCGATACCGGTTCCTGGGCCGATATGGTCCGAGGTCATCAGCGCCACCGTCTCCGGCTTCAGATAGCGCCGGCCGTCGAGACTGCCGCCGTTCAGCAGCATCTGTGCGAAGCGGGCATAATCATTGATGGTCCCGACCATGCCGGCGCCGCCGGATTGCCAGGCGCGCGGCTCAGTGGGATCGTTGAGACCGGCGATCGGATCGGGAAAGCGGTCCACGGGCAAGGGTTCGGCGATCCGCGGGCGCTGCGCGGGATCGGCGACCGAGAAGGCGGTGTCGGTCATGCCCAGCGGACCCAGCAGCCGCTGCTGCTCGAACGCATAAAGCGACTGGCCCGAAACCACCTCGATCACGCGGCCGAGCACATCGGTGGAGTGGCCGTAATCCCACAGCGTCGCCGGCTGTTCCTGCAGCGGCAGTTTCGCCAGCCGCGCCGCAAAGGCCGCATTGTCGAAATCGCCGCTGAACAGCGCTTTGGTCGTATAAAGCTGCCGTACCGCGCTCTCACCATAGAAGCCGTAAGTGATGCCCGAGGTATGGCGGAGCAGGTCCAGGATCGTGATCGGGCGCCGCGCGGGTTCGAGGACCAAAGCGGGCTTGCCGCTGTTATCCCTCTGTTCGACGCCCACCTTCACATCCGCGAAGTCCGGGATGTATTTGGCCAAGGGATCGTCCAGCGCCAGCCGGCCGTCATCCACCAGCATCATGGCCGCGACCGAGGTGATCGGCTTCGACATCGAATACAGCCGAAAGATCGTGTCCGCGGTCATCGGCTGCTGGCGCGCGACGTCGCGCAGGCCGAAACTTTCAAAGTAGACGGGGTGACCATGCTGCTGGATCAAAAGGACAGCGCCTGGAATATGGCCTGATAGCACCTCGTTCTGCAGATAGTCGCCGGCAAGCCTCAGCTTCGCGGGCGAAAAAACCGAAGCGGCCGACGGTTGCGCGGCGGCCCGGCCAGGCTCAGGCCGGCCCAGGGCGATCGCCAGAAGCAGACCAAGTGCAAGCAGCCGGATCAGGCCACAGCGGCTGGCCACTGCTTCAGTTCTCCATGGCTTCATAGATCAGCTTTTTCACCGCAGGTTGGATGATCTGGCGCTGCGAGGGCGTCTCTTGCAGCAGGACAAAGAACATATCCTGCTTGCGGTCGATCACAAGATAGCAGCCGCTGGCGCCGTCCCATTTCAGTTCGCCGAGCGAACCGGCCGGCGGCGGCTTGGCGTTGCCGGGATCGGTGCGCACACCGAAGCCGAGACTATAGCCGAAGCCGTCGCCCGGGAAATAGAGATAGTCGCGTTCCACCCCCGAGCCGGGACCGACCTGGTCCGCCGTCATCAGGTCGAATCCTTTCGGGCTGATATATTGCCGGCCGTCGAGCGTGCCGCCGTTCAGGATCATCTGCGAGAAGCGGGCCAGGTCGTTCGACGTCGAGACCATGCCGCCACCGCCGGATTCCCACTTCGTCGGCACGTCGGCGTAGCCGACAAACCCGACGCGGAAATCGCTGTCGTTCGGCATCGGCTTGGCGATCAATTTCCGCGCCTGGCTATCGGTGACATAGAAGCCGGTCGCAGTCATGCCGAGCGGATCGAGCAGCTTTTCCTGTTCGACCGCCAACAGCGATTTGCCGGACACCACTTCCATGATCCGGCCGAGGATGTCGGTCGAGTGCCCATATTGCCACAGCGTTCCCGGCTGATCATGCAGCGGAAGCCTGGCGATGCGTTCGGCGAATTCGGCGTTGTCGAAATCACCGGCGTAGATATCGGCTTTGGCATAGGCCTTGCGGACCAGGCCATCGCCGTAGAAGGCATAGGTGATGCCGGAGGTCTGCCGCATCAGGTCGGCGATCGTGGGTGGCCGCTTCGGCGGCACCAGTTCGAGTCGCTTGGTGCCATCCTCGGCCGTGCTCTCGACCCCGACCTTAACGTCGGCGAAGGATGGAATGTACTTGGCGATGGGATCATCGAGCTTGAACTTGCCCTCCTCGATCAGCATCATCGCCACTACATTGGTAATCAGCTTCGACAGCGAGAACAGCCGGAAGATGGTGTCATCGGTCATCGGCAGCCCGGTCGCGACGTCGCGGACGCCGATATGCGCGTCATAGACGGTTTCGCCGTGCTGCCGGATCAGCACGATGGCGCCGGGTATCTTGCCGGCGGCGACCTGCTCGCGCAGATAGTCGCCGACCCGCTCGAGTTTCTGTCGGTTGAAATGCGCACCTCCGGGGATATCAAACGTGCCTTCCGCGCGGGCTGGGGCCGCGGCGGCCACGGCCCAAAGCGCAAGGCCAATCATCGCACGCAAGCCCTGACCCGACATCATCTATCCTCCGCGAATGATGCGGGCTGCACGGCGGCGGCATCGCCGATTTGGCATTCCATTACCAGCTCGGGTCCGGCCGCGCGATGGATCGCGCCATCGACGCCGCCACCGCCGAGCAGCGAACTATTGGCGGCGTTGACGATGGCGTCAACGCGAAGCGTCGTGATGTCAGCGACGACGACATCGAGCCATGCCGCGCCGATCTGTCGGGACGCGAAGCTCAGGCGGAGGCCTGCGCGCTGACGGTGATGCCCTTGTCGGCCAGTAGCTGCTGCAATTCGCCAGCCTGGAACATTTCGCGGATGATATCGCAGCCGCCAACAAACTCGCCCTTGATATAGAGCTGCGGAATCGTCGGCCAGTTCGAATAGCTCTTGATGCCGTTGCGCAGCTCGGCCGATTCCAGCACGTTCAGGCCCTTATAGCCGACCCCGACATGGTCGAGAATCTGTACCACCTGGCCGGAAAAACCGCATTGCGGGAACTGCGGCGTGCCCTTCATGAACAGCACCACGTCGTTCGACTTCACTTCGTTATCAATGAATTGCTCGATGCTCATCTGCTTCATCCTTTGCAAGCCCCTGACGGCAGGCGACAGCCCTTCGACCCCTGACGATCCCTCTATGTAGCGCGAAACCCCTGTGCCGCCAAAGTAAATTGCCGGGGCCTGGTCATGCGCGGGCCACAGGGCCAAAAGCCGGCGGCCGAATTCGCGGCCAGCGGCCGCATCGCGATGGCGTTATTCCTCGCCGCGGGAGCTTTTATACCCTAGGCAAGCGCCTATCTAGGACAGGTTAACCGTGGGGAACCCGCCGGCCAGGGCAACGTTCTCTATCGCAACCGGAGTTCATCGTGACGACACCCGCTTCCGCCACGGTCGCCCCTGCCGCCTTGTGCCCGGCCGCCGCCTTTTCAGTTGGCTTGGCCTGTTCCGATCATCCGGCCGAGATCCTGGTGGCAGCCTATCTCGCCGTGCGCCATGAGACCGAGCGCCGTGCCAGCCCGCTAACGCCAGAGGATCAGTTGATCCAGTCGATGCCGGATGCCAGTCCGGTCAAATGGCACCGCGCCCACACCACCTGGTTCTTCGAGCAATTCCTGCTGGTCGAACACTGCCCGGGCTACCGGGCATTTGATCCGGATTACGCCTATCTGTTCAATTCCTACTATGTCAGCGCCGGGCCCCGGCACGCCCGGCACCAGCGCGGCCATTTGACCCGTCCCAGTGCCGACGACATCACCGCCTACCGCCGCCATGTCGATGCCGCCATGGTAAAATTCTTTGGCGAAATCAACGCCGCGACGCTCGCCAGGGTCGCTCCCCTGGTGGCCATCGGCCTCAACCATGAGCAGCAGCACCAGGAGCTGATACTGACCGACATCCTGCACGCTTTCGCTCAGCATCCGTTTCCGCCGGCCTATGATCGGTCATGGACTTTCCCCGCCGCGATCAGGGACGGCGAGCCATGGATCGCCCTGAACGAAGGAATCCACAGCATCGGCCATGCTGGCGAAAGCTTCCATTTCGACAATGAGAAGCCTGCCCATCGGGCGCTGGTCGGGCCGGTCCGGCTGGCGCGCCACCTCGTTACCAACGCCGAGTGGCTCGCCTTCATGGCCGATGGCGGCTACGCCACGCCAACCTTGTGGCTGATGGACGGCTTTGCCACCGTCAACCAGGAGGCATGGGCGGCCCCGGGCCATTGGCGCCAGATCGATGGCGAATGGCAGGTGATGACGCTCGGTGGACTGAAGTCCGTCGATCCCGCAAGCCCGGTCTGCCATGTCAGCTATTACGAGGCCGATGCGTTCGCACGCTGGAGCGGCCGGCATCTGCCGACCGAAATGGAATGGGAAGTCGCCGCCAGAGCCGGCCTGCTCGAGGATGCCTTCGGCTCGGTCTGGCAATGGACCCGCAGCGCCTATGCGCCCTATCCCGGCTACGTTGCGGCGCCAGGCGCGCTTGGCGAATATAATGGCAAGTTCATGGTCAACCAGCTGGTGCTGCGCGGCTCCTCCGCCGCCACGCCCGCGGGTCACAGCCGGATCTCCTATCGTAATTTCTTCTATCCGCAAGCCCGCTGGCAATTCACGGGGCTCCGTCTCGCCGACTACATCACCTGATATTTCCAACATTTTGGCAATCCGCGCAGCGCGCGCTTTCTGGAGAGTATCATGAATGTGCACGCCGCCTCCCTGGCCAAAGCGCAGCGCGTCAACGATCCGGCCGCGAGCTTTGCGGGCGACGTGATCGATGGCCTGTCGCGGCACCCAAAACAATTGTCGCCTAAATATTTCTACGATGCGGCCGGTTCTGAGCTGTTCGAGCAGATCACCCGGCTGCCGGAATATTACCCGACGCGCACCGAGCTCAAGATCCTGCGGGATCGCGGCCGGTTGCTCGCGGAGCTGTTGCCGCAAGGCGCGGCGCTGGTCGAGTTCGGAGCCGGCGCCACCACCAAGGTGCGGCTCTTGCTGCAGCAATGCGCGTTCGGCGCCTATGTCCCGGTGGATATTTCCGGCGACTACCTCGCCGCCCAGGCTGACGCCCTGCGCCACGATCAGCCGGGCCTCGAGGTCTATCCGGTGACCGCCGATTTCACCGCGCCGTTCAGCCTGCCCGCTGCCATCGCCGCGATGCCGAAAGTCGGCTTCTTCCCAGGATCGACGATCGGAAATTTCGAGCCGCAGCAGGCCAGTGCGTTTCTGCGCGGAGCCCGTCAGATTCTTGGACCCGGCGCCCAGATGGTGATCGGCGTCGATCTCGAAAAGGACGAGCGCGTGCTCGTTGACGCCTACAATGATCGCGCCGGCGTCACCGCGCGTTTCAATCTCAACCTGCTGCACCGCATCAATCGCGAGCTCGGCGGCGATTTCGACCTCGGCGCGTTTACGCATCGGGCGATCTATAATCGCGACTGTCACCGCATCGAGATGCACCTGATCAGCAGGACCGCGCAATCGGTTCGGTTGCAGGGTCAGAGCTTCGCGTTCCGCGCCGGCGAAACCATTCATACCGAGAACAGCTACAAATTCAGCATTGAGCGTTTTGTCGCGCTGGCGCGGGGCGCGGGCTGGACGCGGCGCTGCTCATGGACCGACACGGCTTCGCTGTTCTCGGTTCACGCGCTGGTCGCTTCCGATTGAACCGCCTCGATGGCGCCTGATCGCAGCGAAAGTGACTCCCAGACCGCGACCACGATCAGGATCGCCGATGCGAGAGCCGACAGCAGCAGCGGCGACAACCCGCTGGCGAACCAGGAAAGCCCGACCAGGGCAGCAATGCCTGCGACATGCGACAACTGAAACCAGCCGCGAAACGTGTGCTTGAACAGGATCGTTCCGATCAGAAACAGCAGCGGTCCGCCGATCGCGCTCACAACCGTCTTCAGATCGGAATGGTCGGCCGGATGGGTCAGTACCAATTCGTCGGCCACCGCTGAGAGAATGATGCCGGCCACGATCGGCATGTGCAGGTAGTTATAGGCCAGCCGCGCCATCCGGCCCGGTTCGCTGGATCGTGAAATCTGCTCGGAGCCGGCTTCAGCGCCCTTGTGGAAGTAGATCCACCACATCGCAATCGCGCTGACAAAGGCCGAGGCAAAGGCGCCGATAGTGTCGGCGGTCCAGCTCAGATCGGCGAAGGTCGCGCCGGTCACGACGATCGATTCGCCGAGCGCGATGATGATGAAACCGGCGCAGCGTTCCGCCATATGGCCGCCCTCGATGACCCAGTCCGCGACCTGCGAAGCGCCATATTTGGGAATCCAGAACCGCACCGCCGGCGATAGATATTCCAGGCCGAGCGCCACGACCCATAGCCCGAGCCGCCAATCGCCCTCGGCCACGCCGCCCGCGACCCAAAACACGGCGGATACCGAAAGCCAGATGAGAATCCGGACGGCATTCATCCTCGCCACAGCGCGGCTGCGCGGGATCGACAACAGCAGGAATAAGGTGCGACCAACCTGCATCGCCGCATAGGCCAAGGCGAACCACAAGCCCCGGTCGGCAAAGGCCTTCGGGATCGACATCGACAGCACCAGCCCGCCAAGCATCAGCAGAAACAGCAGCACCCGGACCGGCGTCAGTTCGGGATTGAGCCAGTTGGTGATCCAGGAGGTGTAGATCCATACCCACCAGACCGCGAGGAACAGCAGGGTGGTCTGCAGGGCACCGAGCGGGGTGAACCGCCCGAGCAGGCTGTGCGATAGCTGGGTCACCGCAAATACAAATACCAGGTCGAAAAACAGTTCGGCATAGGTGACCCGGCTGTGCTGGTTCGGCAGGATCTTGCGGAACAACGGGCCGCGGTCATTGTCGCCGGTCGTGGCCATGATGCCCGCCCTCCCCACGGTCCTGAAGTGAACGGTATCAGGCCTAGCCCTCGGGCACCCCGGTGCCCTGGGGCACCCCGGTCTGCAGCGCCAGCGCGTGCAGCACCCCGCCCATCTGTCCGCGCAGCGATTGATAGACGATCTGGTGCTGCTGGACCCGCGATTTGCCACGGAACGACGCGGAAATCACCGTCGCCGCATAATGGTCGCCGTCGCCGGCCAGATCACGGATCGTCACCTCGGCGTCGGGGATGGCTGCCTTGATCATCGATTCGATATCGTGGGCGTCCATGGGCATCCCGTCGTTCTCCAATTCGCATCTAGGACTGTTCGTTCGGCCTGTCGCAACGCGAGGGGTATCAAGCTGAGACTAGCGCGGAGACCCTTCAACGTCACGCTTTCTCGCACTATATTCCCCGTCAATCATCGCCCTCGGCGGCGTGCGAAGCGGCACCGAACCGACCCCAAGGAAACCCCCAAGGAAACCCCCAAGAAACCCCCAAAGAAACCCGCAAGGAGCGGCCCCATGAAACTCCCCGGTCCCGATCACCCGATCACGATTACCGCAAATCCGAAGCGGGTCCGCGTTTTAGCCGGCGATCTCGTCATTGCCGACACCGGCCATGCCCTGACCCTGAAGGAGGCGAACTACCCGGCAGTACAATATGTCCCGCGCGAGGATGCCCATCTGTCCCTAATGACCAGGACAGACCGGGTGACGCACTGCCCCTACAAGGGAGACGCCAATTATTTCAGCATCACGGCCGACGGCAAGACACTGGAACATGCGATCTGGAGCTATGAGACGCCGTTTCCGGCGATGGCGGAAATCGCTGGCCATCTGGCTTTCTATCCGGACAAGGTCAGGATCGAGGAAATCACCTGAAACGTTCAGGCGAGCCAGCGAAGCCGCCGAGGCGTGACCGAGCAGCTGGACTGAACGCAGCGCGGGGTTGGCGCCGGGACTGGCTCAAACCCTGAAAATGGTGAGGCCAAGAACCAGCAGGACCAGGAAGATCACGACGAAGACATAGAACAGGAAGCGGGCGACGTCGGCGGAGGCCGCCGATATTCCAGTGAAGCCAAGCACGCCGGCCACAATGGAAACCACAAAGAAAATCAACGCCCATTTCAGAAGTGTCATCGCCATTACTCCAATTCTTCGACCTAACGGGGATCGCTGGCCCCGGTTCCCGGCAGGCCCGCGCGAGAATCGCCTGTCGCGCGACAATTCGGCCTTGATGAATTCGGTTCCCGACGGCACCATCTTAAGCAACCATCCGGGGGGCACATGACGAGCACTTTCAGCCCAATGGCATCCGCCGAGACCAGGGCCGCGCCCAAGGTCAAAGCGCGAAACGCCGCGCTGGATCGCGCCCGCACCTTCTTGACGCTGGTGGTGCTGCTGCACCATGCCGTCATTCCCTACACCCATTTCGGTCATACCGATCCGACGTCCTGGCTCGGCTTCGACTTCATTGTGCTCGCCACCGACAGTTTCTTCATGGCGATGTTCTTTTTCCTATCCGGGCTGTTCGTCTGGCCCGGCCTCGCTCATAAGGCGCCATCGATTTTTCTTCGCGATCGGCTGCTGCGGCTCGGCCTGCCGTTCGCGATCGCCGCGCTGACTGTCATCCCGCTGGCCTATTACGCGATTGCGCTCCGACAACAGCCTGACCTCGGCTTCACGGCGTTCTGGTGGAAGACGGTGACCGTCGGCCCCTGGCCGAGTGGCCCAGTCTGGTTCGTCTGGGTGTTGCTGGTGTTCGACCTGTCGGCAAGCCTGCTCTACCAGGTCTCCGCCCGGCTGCTCGATCCGATCAATCGGCTGTCGTTGCGCGGCTTCCGGCGGCCGGCCGACTTCTTCCTGTTTCTGCTGGCGGTCACCGCAATCCTGTATGTTCCGGCACGGGTCTATTTTGGACCGAGCCTCTGGTTCGAATTCGGACCGTTCTCCGTGCAGGCCAGCCGCCTGCCGCTCTATGCGGCCTACTTCTTCATCGGCGCCGGCGTCGGCGCGGCGAATTTTGATCGCGGCGTGCTGGGGCCGGAGGGCGCGCTGGCCAGGGGCGGCTGGGGTTGGGTGGTGCTGACGCTGATCCCGTATGGCCTGTTATGGGGACTGATCATCATCAAGCGTGAAGTGTTGGGCAATCCGCCCGAGCTGCCGGATTGGTACGAGGCCAGCTACGGCCTGTTCTTTGCCGTCTTCAGCGCCGCCATCCTATTGGCGATCCTGGCCTATTTCCTGAGGTTCAAGCGAGCCGGCTTCAGCATTCTCGATCCGATGCAGCCGGACGCCTACGGCATGTTTCTGGTGCACTACCCGATCGCGCTATGGCTGCAATATTGGCTGTTCGATGTCGATCTGCCTGCGATCGTCAAGGCGACAATCGGGTTCGTGCTGACCGTGGCCTTAAGCTGGGCTGCGACGGCGGCCCTGCGGAAAATTCCGGGCGCGACGCGGGTGCTGTGATCAGGCGGCGCTGCCGCCCATGAAGGCCGGGAACCAGCCTTCGAAAACGGCTTGCAGCGCTGCTACCGACAGCGGCGCCTCGCCGGTGATGGCGATCACGTCATCGCCGGTTGTGCCGATGCGCTGACAGGGTACCCCGGCGCCCTTCATCTTCGCCAGCACCCGGCCGGCATCGGACGCCGGCACCGTCACGATGTAGCGCGCCTGATCTTCACCGAACCACCAGGCCTCGGGCACGATCGATGTCGGCGCCGCCAGCAACCGCGCGCCGATGCCGCCCGCGATCGCCATTTCCGCCAGTGCGATCAACAATCCGCCATCGGAGACGTCATGCGCGGCAGTGGCAGTGCCGGCATGGATCATGCCGCGCACCACGTCGCCATTGCGTTTTTCGGCAGCGAGATCGACCGGC
>Ga0302319_10012379_pt1 | contig 16092 bp, 8 predicted proteins | sample Bog_T0_2_FD_203319 | JGI IMG/M metagenome (GOLD analysis project Ga0302319, IMG submission 203319) | Peat permafrost microbial communities from Stordalen Mire near Abisko, Sweden - Bog_T0_2 | ecosystem: Environmental > Terrestrial > Soil > Wetlands > Peat | place: Sweden: Abisko, Stordalen Mire...
GCGTGCATCACATCGAAGAATATAAGGTTGCGGGATACTCTCTTCCCAGCCACTTCCAGATCAAACACCAGGAAGCTGCGATGAAGATCGCCCTTTGCCGCCAGGGCATCCTTATCGACGCTGAAATAAATCGCACTCGATTGCGCGGGGATTTGCACGTCCTTGGTTTGCTCCAGCAAAGAGTTTCCCGAGAAATCGAGCAGGCGCATGTGAACCGTTCCCGAGAGCGGTTGAAGCTTGTCCGATACGACATACACGTCCACCTTGCCATCGTGCAAGAAGGGCGACACCAGCACGTCGTCATAGAAGCGGCGGGCATAATAATGCAGCGCCTTCCAGCGTCCGTAGTAGTCGATACTGGCCCAGGAGGCCACCGGCCAGCAGTCATTCAACTGCCAGTAGAACGAACCCATGGTGCGCGGCCGCTGCCGGCGCAAGTGCTCGGCGCCGATCTTGATGATTTCCGCCTGTTGCACCTGGCTCAGATAAACGAACGAAGCGAAGTCCTTGGGCTCGTGGTACTCGCGCAGCATGTAAGTCAGGATGCGTTCGTTCCCACCCTTATTTTTTTGGTGCGCCTGCATGACGGTGGAGCGAATGTCGAAGTCCTCCGGCTTGTTGGCAAACGCCCGGATGGTGCGCATCTCGGGAAACGATTGAAATCCGTATTCCGTCATAAAGCGCGGAAATTGCTTGGTATAGTCTTCCGCCGGTGCCTGCTGGTGCCAGACTGCCCAGTAGTGCATATCGCCGTTGTGCTGATTGTCAGGAATCTCCTCAAAATTGGCGCTCGGAGAGCTGGGCGTGTAGGGCACGGGATCGGCATATTCCGCGACCGTGCTCCGCAGGATGTCCCCAAAAAGAATTACATAATCCTGCCAGACCTTCTCGCGCGCCGCCGCGGAGATCGACTCCTTGAATTCCTGGCGGTCGCCCCAGTGGTACCAGCCGGTTTCCACCTCGTTATTTCCGCACCAGATCACGACGCTGGGATGATCGCGCAGGCGCTTGATCTGGTCGATCGCCTCTTGCCGGACGTTTTCTTGAAAAGCCACGTCGCCAGGAACCATGTCTCCGCCGAACATGAATTCCTGCCAGACCATAATCCCGAGCTCATCGCAGATATCGTAAAAATCATCGGACTCGTAATAGCCGCCGCCCCATTCGCGAACCATATTCATGTGCGCATCGCGAGCGGACTGAAGAATACCGCGATGAATCTCCGGCGTCACGCGGTTGGGGAAGCTGTCGAATGGAATGACATCCGCGCCCTTGGCGAATACGGAGATCCCATTCACCACGAACTCAAAACTCTTCCCCCATTGATCCGCAGCGCGACGCAGTTCGACGGAACGCAGTCCGGTCTTCGTTTCCGCATGAGCCGCAGCGTCACGGCCTATGCGGATCGAAGCAGAAAACCGGTAACGGCTCTGAGTGCCATACCCCACCGGATACCAAAGCTTCGGCGTAGGAATCCTGACGGGAAGAGAGACATGATTGATTCCGGCATTGAGTTGCAGCGTCTGAGTCCCATCGGCCGTTTGCGCTCCAGACATTTCATCGTGCGCCAAAGTGAGGGTAGCCGTTGTGGGCCGGCTGGCTTCGATCTCAACCTCTGCCGTAACATTGGCCAAGTCGGTCGCGATGCTCTGTTGATGGATATGGAAATTCTCGATGCGCAGCGCATCCCAGGTTTCAAGACGCACCGGCTGCCATATCCCCTCGGTCATGAATCGCGGTCCCCAATCCCATCCATAGTTATAAGGAGCTTTGCGCGTGTAAGGAGCGGTGGCTATGTTCTCTTCGTTCCCGTAATTGTGGGTCGAGATCGAAGGCAAAATGTAAGGCAGCGACTTGGAGTACGGAATTATTTTCTCGATCGCAGAATGGAAAACGATTCGCAGCGTATTCGGACCGGTCTTCAGCACGGTTTTCGCCGGGATTCGCCAGTGGCGGAACATGTTGTCCGCGTGCAAAACCGCCTGGTCGTTGAGGTAGACGTCCGCAAACGTATCCAGCCCATCGAACACCAGATCGACGTGTTCGTGCGCAAGCGCGGCCGCATCCACTTGGAACGTAGTCTGATACTCCCAGTCGGCCAAGCCGATCCATTGCAGACGGAACTCATTGTCTCGATCGAAAGGATCAGGGATGAGGTTGTTATGAAGCAGATCGGTTTGAACCACGCCCGGAACCTGCGCAGGATGCCATTCCTTGACGTCGGATCGATCTGTGTTCGCTACAGCTCGAAACTGCCAGCCCGAATCCAGGTTTCGCGAAGAAGGCTCGGCCGCCTCGAGCGGCAATACAACCAGTGAACCAAACAGCAGACACCCGAAAAGGTAAAACGCGGTAGCAACCAGACTGCGAAGAAATCCAGACCGAATCTGCTTCATATCAGTGCTCCTATTAAAGCGGTTGTCAGTGACCTAATGCTGCGATTCTTGCTTCTCGGACGGTGGTGGCTGAGTCGGGGTGGTCTGCAGGCTCTGGAACTCCTGCATTTCATGCTTTGCCTCTGCCGTCTTTCCTTGTTTGCGATAGAGGCCCGCCAGTCCAAAATGCGCCTGCGCCGCCAGTGGACTTTGCTTCTCGATCGAAAGAAGCTTGGTCCACGCTTTCTCGGCTGCGACGGCGTCGCCTTCCAATGACGCTGCTTTCCCGAGTGAATAGAGTGTCTCCGGCATTTCCGGCAGCAAGCGGTCCGCGCGCAAAAGCTCCGCTCGCGCCTCCTGTACTTTCCCTTGTTCCAACAACGCTTCTCCCAGACGGTAGGCCGCTTCGGCGTTCCCAGGCTGCAGCTTGGCTTGAATCCGAAACTCTTCTTCCGCTTTCGGCCATTGGAAAGCGCCAGCATACACCTCGCCCAACGCAAGGTGAGCTTCGGGCAGACCCGGACGCAATCGCAACGCTTCGGTGTATTCCTTTTCAGCATCCGGCATCCGCCGCAGCACGAAGTAGTTCTCCGCCATTGCCTGATGCGCCCGGGCGGAGTCCGGATAAGCCGCCAGCAACGTGTCAACGGCCTGCTTCGCGAGCAGACCGCTCGCGCGGCCAAGGTAATAAAGAAGATCTGGATCGTTGGGGTGGGCGGTCTGCGCTGCCTGCAGATTCACGACCGCCTCCGCCAGTTGTCCCGTCTGGATTTCCGCAATCCCCAGCGCGGTTTTATCCGGTGAGCGCTGCAAGTGCGGAATCGCTTCTTTCGCGTAGCCTTGAGAGAGCAGGGCATACCCCAGCAACTGGTGAGCCGGCAGTGAGTCCGCTTTCAGTTCCAACGCATGCGTGAGCGGCGCGATCGCGGGCCCGTAATCGCCGTTCTCCATGTAGGCCTGGCCGAGGCTGATGAAGCCATCTGCGAATGACGGCTCGATCTCGGTCACTTGCTTAAACTCCTTGATGGCAACGGTGAACTGGCGTTGTTTGTCCGCTTCAATTCCGGCTTGCATGTGCTCGGCGGCCTGCGGCGATGCGATCTGCCAGGCGAACCACAAGAGTAAGAGTCCTCGAATCAAGGTTTCTCCGGTTCACGCACTTCTAAAAACTGATCGGCGTGAACATCGTTCAACGTCTGGTGAATACCGGACGGCCAATTGATTTCTATCGTTGCCTTCTCCGCCGTGCCCAGCCCGAAATGAAGCCGCTTGTCGCTGGCGGAAAGATAACCGTTGGTTGAGGTTGCAAATCGTGTCTGCCCGTTCACCTGCACCCGCGCGCCGTATCCATCCCGATTGCTGCGCGTACCGCGAAGCGTAATCGTCAGCCAGTGCAGCTTGCCGCCCCGGTTGAGAAACACTTGAGGATGGCCCCCAAGAGTCGTCACCACCGCGTCCTGCCAGCCATCATTATTCAAGTCGCCGAATGCCGCTCCCCGCGCCGCTACCGGCACTGTACTTCCGGAATCAACTCGCTCGAACCGGCCATTGTGATTCATGGCCAGCAGCGGCAGTTCGAGATAGTGAAGGGAAGGATCGATTCGCTCCACGTTGTCCAATACATGTCCTTGAGCGACGAACAAATCTTTCCACCCGTCGTTGTCGAAATCTTCCAAGCCAAGGCTCCAGCCTGAACTTCCACTGGTCAGCGCACCAAGCCCGGTTTCGAGACTGCGATAGGTGAACGAACCGCCGCCATCGTTGTGGTAGACGCCGTAAATCTCTCGCGGCAGCAGAGTCACCATCACATCCGGACGGCCGTCGTTGTCGTAGTCCTGAAAAACCACGCCCATGCCCGACATCCGACGCCCATCCTCGGAAAGCGCCGCCCCGGATTCGAGCCCGACCTCTGTAAAAGTCCCGTTGCCGTTGTTGTGATACAGATACTGCTGCATTCCGTCGTTCGATACAAATATGTCAGTGAACCCGTCGCCATCGTAGTCCGCGAACCCCACTCCTAAAGCACGCCCCTTCTTCGCCGCGATGCCGGAGCGCTGGCTCACGTCCGTGAACGTTCCGTCCCCATTGTTGTGATACAAAATGTTGGTCGTAGCCGGATACTCTTCCGGTGGACAATAAGTATGATAGTTGCCGCCGCAATCTTTGTTGTGTTTGGTATCCCAGTCCATATAGCGGGTCACAAAAAGATCCAGCTTTCCGTCGTTATCGTAATCGAAGAATCCGGCTGAAACCGACCACCCGCCACCGGCCACTCCCGCCTTTGCTGTCACATCCGTAAACGTGCCGTCACCGTTGTTGTGATACAGAATGTTTTTCCCGTAATTGGTGACGTAAAGATCCGGATAGCCGTCGTTGTCATAGTCTCCCACGGCCACACCCATACCGTAGTTTCCATCTCCGGCATCAGCCAGGCCGGCCTGCTGCGTCACGTCCGTGAAGCTTCCATCTTTATTCTGGCGGTAGAGCCGGTTCCAGTAACGCGGATCGTGTCGGTCAAAGTTCTCCGGCGTTTGCATCGGGCTGCTGACATGCCCACCGTTTACGAGAAAGATGTCCAACAAGCCATCGTTGTTGTAATCCAGGAGAGCCACACCGCCGGGCATGGTTTCAATCAGATACTTCTGTGGAGTGGGAGAATTCTCCAGCGTAAAATCCAAACCTCGCGGTAGATTCACGTCAAACACAGGCGCTGCCAGGGTCGCAGCCCACAGCACCACCGTCAACCCACAGGACACGCGTAGGGGAAAGTTCAGCAACGTTGGGTTCCTTACAGTCAGCCAGCATATCGCGGGAGCGCCGTCCATTGCACACTCGCTTCCCGAATACTTCTCACTCTGTGATCGCGTCGACCGGTGGAGCATTTCACCGTAGAACGAATCTCGGCGTCTCCCCGCCAGGTTCTAGGCCTCCCGCCGGGTCGATTCGCGTTCCACGAGCGTTGGCGTTATCATTATCTTTCTAGTCTTCATGGATTGCTTCGAAGCGATGCGCTCAAGGAGTAGTTCCGCAGCAAGCACTCCCATCCGGCAGGTTCCCTGATCGACCGTGGTCAGTGGAACTGCCAATACGTCGGAGTAATGAATGTTTCCGGCCCCAACCACCGAAATGTCTTGAGGCAGTTTCAGACCGGCCTCCAGGATCGCCTTTATCGCTCCGATTGCCACCGGATCGTTGTAGCAGAAGACTCCGTCCGGCATCGGGCACACCTTCAAGAGCTGCCGCATACCCGTGTACCCAGTATCATCCGCATGCCCGCCGGCTACGACGTAACGGGACTCAGTACGAAAGCCGCGCCTGGCTAAAGCACGACGGTAACCTTCCAGGCGTTCTGTGGCGATTCCCACCTCCGGACCGCGCAGGTGCGCAACACAGCCGCAGCCTCGATCGATAAGATGCTCCGTCGCCAGTTCGCCGATGGCGTGATTATCCACTCCCACGAAGCAGGCTCGCGCCCCAGCGATGAGGCGGTCAATCAAGACATACGGCACTTTCCGCTCTTGAATCCGTTTAAACAAATCCAGACGGCGCGGCGGCTGCGAGGTAGCGATGATCAGCCCGTCCACTTGTCGAGCCAGCATGGCCGTCGCCTCGCTCGCTTCCTGTTCGGGATCTTCCTCGAAACATGAAATCACCACGTGATAACCATGCGGCCGCACCGTCTCCGCCACCGTCCGCGCCACCTCCGCGAAGAAAGAATGGGTAAATTCCGGAAGGAGTAGACCGATCGTGTAGGTGCGCCGTGTTACCAAACTGCGCGCCACCCAGTTCATCTGATAATTGAGTTGTTTTGCCCGGCGCAGCACCCGCTTCCGGGTGGCTTCACTGATACGCCCTTGATTTCGCAGGACCTTGGATACGGTTACTACCGAGACCTTCAGATCTCTCGCGATGTCCATCATGGTTGCGGACATGACCGGTCAGCATACCACCGTTCCAGGGTTAACGTTAACTCATAAGCTAAAAGTATTATTTTCTTCTTGACAACGGTCATTCCCCTGTTCAAAGATTCACCCGTTCTAACATTTATAGAATTCCTGCATCAGAAAGAGTCACCTATGCCAAGTCGCATGTGGGCGCTGCTTCTCTCCATCTGCTTGTTTTTTTCCGCTTCCCTTTCTCTTTTTGGTCAAAGCACATACGGCTCGATAGCCGGATCGGTCTCCGATACTTCAGGCGCCATCGTTACCGACGCTAAAGTGACCCTGACGAACCTGGGCACTTCGGACAAGCGTACGCAATCCAGCGGCAGCGACGGTCTGTTCACCTTCGTGAACCTGTTCCCTGGCCAATATCGGATTGACGTGGAAAAGCAAGGATTCAAGCACTTCGTCCGCGGAGATATCACGGTTCAAGTGCAGCAGGATACACACATTGTCGCCCAGCTCCAGGTCGGCGAGGTCAGCCAGGTTGTCGAAGTGACGGGGGAAACTCCGTTACTCCAAGCTGAGAGCTCCTCTCTGGGCCAGGTTGTAGAAGAGCGCAAGGCTGACGAGTTGCCTTTGAATGGCCGCAATATCTTTAACTTGATCACGGTTTCTCCCGCAGCGGTCGCCCAAGGTGGATCCGGTGGTTCACCGGTGGGCCAGAACCCGTTCAGCTGGGGCAACTACCAGGTCGGCGGCTCGTTCGCCAATCAGGGCGCAGAGTATCTGGATGGTCAACCCCTGAACATCGGCTACATCAATCTGCCCATCATCATCCCAACCCAAGACTCAGTCGGCGAATTCAAAGTCCAGTACAGCAACCTGGGCGCCGAGTGGGGCAAGTTCTCCGGCGGAGTCACCAACCTCAGCACCAAAGCCGGAACCAATAATTGGCACGGATCCGTCTATGAGTACTTCCGCAACAAAGTGCTGAACGCCAACGAATACTTCCACAAAGCGCAGGAGTTGGCGAGCGACGAACCGAACACGGCTATACCGTGGACCCAGAACCAGTTTGGGTTCCAGTTGGGCGGGCCGGTCATCAAGGATAAGACATTCTTTTACGTCAGTTGGGAGCAATACCGGCAGCGCACCGGCTCTCCGTTTACCACTACCGTTCCTGCCGCCAACGAGCGCCAGGGAAATTTCGCCGCACTCTGCGTCTCGGGATTCGTAGGCGGTATTTGTCAAGACACAGACGCTGCCGGGAACACCACCAACCAACTCTACGACCCATACAGCATCGATCCAGTAACGCTGCAACGCGCGCCTTATCCGAACAACGTAATTCCCACCGCGGAATTCAGCACGGCCACCACCAAGATGTGGGATACCTACTTCCCGGCGGCCAATGCTTCTGGCACGATAAATAATTTTGTGAGTTCGGCGCCAGGTGGCGGCAATACGAACGAATTCGTGGCGCGCGGAGACCAGAACATCTCCAGTACCACGCGCCTATTCGGAAGATTTGCCTACTTCGGACTGACGGACCTGCCAGTGAACCCGTTCGGAACCGGCCTCTGTCTCGACCGCTGCGCCGAGAAATATCACAGCAAGCTCCTCGTCTTCGACGTGAACCACACGTTTACGCCCACGACTATTTTCGATGTAAACTTCGGGGTCACCCGGTTCGTCTATGGGCGGCAACCGATCCTTTCGGGCTTTGACCTCACAAGTCTGGGCTGGCCGTCAACTTACAACACCCCACCGAGCTCGATGCGTACTCCGCCTACCCCGGCCTTCCCCTTCCCGAACGATGTGGGCAAGTCGCAAGGCAACAGTGCCATCGGTGATCACAATACGCAGTACAATCTCACGGCCGCTCTTACCCTGATTCGCGGGAAGCACACCATCCAGACGGGCTTCCAGTTCGAGTTTGGTTTGGACAACTACTTCCAAACCAACATCGCCAGCGGAGCATTCGGCTTTCCCGGACAATGGACCACCGAATACCCACTGGCATCAAACGCACCAGCTGTCCTGGCCGATCCTCTCTTGGCCGCCAATCCCAATTACGCCTTCGCCGACTTCCTGCTCGGCCTGTCGCAAAATGAAGGCAACTTCGTCAACCAGACAGAGGGCGTAGCCCAGGTTCCAGCCCAGACCAAAGGTTTGCAGGTCTACCGCGCCCTATACGTGGACGATACTTGGCACGCTACCCCCAAGTTGACCGTTAACCTGGGTCTTCGCTACGAACTACAGGGCACCTGGTCGGACGCCTACAATCGGCTTTCCTACTGGGATCCCTTGGCAACGAATGCTACCGTCAGCGGCTGCGGCGGAACGGGGACCACGTGCCAGGGCGATGCATTCCTGGTCGGAACCGGACGCAACACTAGCAGCAATAACATCCCGATGGATAAGAAGGCGTTTTCTCCCAGGATCGGCTTCGCCTACAGCCTGGATCAGAAAACCGTCATCCGCGGCGGCTACGGCGTCTTCTACATTCCCAACTACGTCTCGTTCGGACTCAACCCCGACAACGACTTTGTGAATCTCGCCAGCACGCCACTCCATGCTACGAATGACTCATTCATAACTCCGAACGCTATGTTGGATGGAGATGATTGCTCCTATGGTGCGGTCGGCTCGGTGTTCCCCGTGCGGGGAGTAAACGGCTTCGGCTGCACTCAGTCGGGTCCTTTTGGCAATTCTGGTATCCTCCCGCCACCTGGACGCAACTTTGCACCCTTGGCTGGTACTCTGGCTCCCTTTGCCGCCAACGTTTCAAGCTTCGCGGCCTTTAACGGCAACCCGACTCTTGCTCCCTACTACGGTGCCAGTGGAAACGGCAACCCGCAATGGGGCTATGTCGAGCAATGGAACCTCGACATCCAGCGCCAGCTCCCCGCCGGCTTCTTCGCCGACGTGGCCTACGCTGGCTCTCACGGCGTTCATCTGGAACAGTACAACACCAACGTAGACCAGCTCCCTGATACACTCTGGTCTCAGGGATCGGCCCTTGCGACCCAAGTTACCAACCCGATGGCGGGCACAAATCCCAATCCATCCTTGAACGGGTCTACGGTGGCCGCGGGTCAGTTGGAACGCCCCTACCCGCAGTACAACGGGCTGTCCTTGGGTGGCTACGGTTGCTGCTCGAGCGGCTATAACTCCCTGCAAGCTACCTTGACGCGCCGCTTCCAGGGCGGTGGCACGCTCTTGGTGGCTTACACGAACTCCAAACTCATGAGCAATACCGATACTCTGACCAGTTGGCTCGAAGGGGCAACCGGCGGTGTTGGACAAGTGCAGGACTGGAACAACCTGAAGGGAGAAAATTCGCTCTCCTCACAGGACGTTTCGCAGCGCCTTGTGATCAGTTACGTTCTCGACCTGCCTTTCGGCCATGGAAAGGCGTTCGCAAATAGCCTGAGCGGAATTGCCAACGGCGTGGTCTCCGGTTGGGGCGTTGACGGCATCACTACCTTCCAACGCGGTTTCCCGCTGAAGATCAGCTACTCCGCGTCCACCCCGCTGGAAGCGGCCAACGTTGGAGTCGCAAATATCCGGCCCGACGTGGTTTCTGGATGCAACAAGAAATCCGGCGGCGGCAGCCTTACCGAGTGGTTCAACACGAGCTGCTTCGATAACCCGCCAGATTACGGTCCGGGTACCGAGTCGCGCGTTGATGCTACACTTCGCGGACCTGGAATCAATAACTTCGACTTCGCCATATTCAAGAAGACCACCATCCACGAGAAAGTGGGCGTCGAGTTCCGGACCGAGTTCTTCAACCTATTCAACCATCCGTACTTCTCCATGCCGGCTACTGGGTTTGGTGGCGTCGGAGTAAATAACGGATTCGGAGTGATCAACTCAACCGTGCAAGGCGGTGTGGCCTCGCCAAACCGGCTGGTTCAGTTTGCTTTGAAATTTGTTTTCTAAGAACTCCTTCGGGCCAGGAAATAATCCTGGCCCGGAGACAATTTGGTTTTGCAGGTTCTAGATGCTGGCCAGCGATGGCCAGCATTTTTTTGTCGAGCCAATGCCTGAGCGTGTCATATCCTTGATCTTCTATGCGAACCCTCCAAACCCTCGATTATTCCGAAGCCAGGCAAGCCGTCGATCTCATCGTGGAAAAAGCTTCTCAGATGCAGAAGGCCGCGTCTGTCGCCGTCGCCGATTCCCACGGCGACCTCATCTGTTTCGCTCGCATGGACGGCGCTCCGGTCTCCTCCATCCTTATCGCCATGAACAAGGCATGGACTGCCGCGCGCGAGCGCAAGCCCACCAAGGAGATCGGAGAAAAGATCAGACACCCGGAAAAAGGCCACGACATTGCCTACTACGGAGATCCGAAATATGTCGGCTGGGGCGGCGGCATTCCAGTCTGGAAGAACGGCGAAGTCGTCGGTGCCGTCGCGGTCAGCGGCCTCTCGTCGAACGAAGACGTCGTTCTGGCTACCCTGGGAGTAGAACTGATCGGCGCGTCCTAGCGCGGAGTGAATCCGTCCGGCGCTCCCGCACCCGCGCATCCTCGGCCCATGTTCGTGTTTCGTAACACAATTAGCTTTTTACCGCGGCCAACCCGAATTGGTGAAAAACTCATTGCCAACTGAGGGGGATGAGTGGATCCGAAGAACTGCCCGCGCTGCGGCGGTACCGGATACATTGCCCAGCCTGTGGACATCAGCGGTAAGTCCGAGGGCATAGCATTTATCCGGTTGAAGTGTCCGGCCTGTGCCGGCAGTGGCCGGAAAAGCTCGATCCCACCCTCGACCGCGGGCTGACCGCACGGCCTGTGGTGCTTGCGAAAACGTACGAGCCCGGGGCGTCATGTTTCCCGCCCTGAAGTGACGGTCCGGGCCGGACGTTTCAAGACCGCCCGGCTGAAGCGCACGAATACTTCCTCGGAACCCTCGAATGAAAAGTTGCAGCGCCTCTCAGGCGATGCCGGCGGTTTTCGTACGCACTCGGCGCCGGGGGGAAGAGGCTGTTTCGATCCGGTTGCGTCCCGCAGCTTTGGCGCGGTAGAGCGCCTTATCGGCTGCCTGCACGATCTGTTCCGCAGAACAATCCTGCCTTGAGGTGGCAACCCCAGTGCTCGCCGTGACCGAAATCTCCGTGACCGAAGTGGGACTCAAAACCTGGCGGATGGTCTTGCCGTTCGGGCTGCGCCCACGACCGCGTGAACTGCGGCGATCCGGACCACGCGCGTCCTGTCGGCGATCTTTGCCGCGGAGACGAAGCGTGCTGGCCTCAATGCCGGCACGCAGCTTCTCCAGATGTTCCAAAACATCGCTGGTGGTCTTGCCGGGAAATAAAACCGCAAATTCCTCTCCCCCACAGCGGTAGGCCTGCCCTCCGCCCGACACTCGCGCCAGCCGCGAAGCGACCAGACGCAATACCTGATCTCCCGTGGCATGACCGTAGGTGTCGTTGCATCGTTTGAAGTGATCGATGTCCACCATCGCGATGGAGTAAGGCGGTACCACGCGAAGCAACGCCTCATGGAAGGCACGCCGCGAAGGCAGTGTGGTCAGTTCATCGTGATAGGCGAGCAGGTAGGAAGTCTCGACGATGGAAAGCGCCAGCAGAAACGCCGCCGTGGCAAAGTAAGCGGAGGCTAGGCGTCCCACACCTCCAAAGCGCAGTGCCAGAAAGCCAGCCGCCAGCGCCCAGAGCAGGCCGTTCTCCGCGGGCTTATGAAACAGCAGAAAGCGAATGAGCAGCACCACTGCCGCGGCTGCGAACGCTAGCATCGTGGCGAAAGGCAATGGTCCTGCCGCCTGAGGATGCCGCAGTGCGTGTTGCGCGGCGGCGAGCGGCTCAGGCCGGCAGAGCACGGCCACAAAAACGGATTGAACGAATAACAACAACCCCGCAGGCGCAACGTTGGAAAAGGTGAATCCCTTCTCTTGCTCAAATGAGAGCAGAACAAAGTTGAGAGGCAAGAGCAGACCAACTGCGGCGAGAGCGGTGCTTCCCGGACTGGCGGGGACGTGTCCTCCGGAGAAATATGAAATTGCCTGCTGGGCGAGGAACAAAACCACTAAGGCAAAGAAGATGCGGCTGGAATGAAATCGCCAAGCCATCAGAAGGCCTGCAATCAACCCACCGTAAAAGGCAAACGTGATGAGCGCAACGCTGGGGTTGAGCAGGCCTGTGTGCAGTAGCGCCGCAACCGCCAGCAGACAAATGCCGGGCGTGAGCAGGGACTTCATCGACGTTGGGATGCGAGGTTCAGTTGAGATGTTCTCCGTGAGCGAGAGTTCTCTTGAGATTCTCTTCGTGGTTGTGATTATCGCTGGGGGCGAGTAGCAAGCGTGATTGACGGATCGGGTTCGCTGTTATGGACCCGTGGGAAGTGGCACCTAGCTCCCCACCGCTTTAAAAAAGTGGCCTGGGGCCAGTGATCAGTGGCCAGCAAGACCTTGCCCAGGTTCTCGCTCGGGGTACTGACCACTGATCACTGCTACTCGATGTGAATGGCGCCCGACCCGGGCGCTACGCGTAGAGAAATGGTCGGTCTCCGCGGCTCCTCCAGAAGTAGGCCAGGATGATCACGCTTGCCACCGCCGCGTACGCACACCACAGCGAGGTAAACGCGTAGCGCTTGACCTCCATCACAACCAAAAGAATCACCAGGTTGGCTGGCCAAAAAGTACCATCGGCCTCTCCTTCGAAAAAAAAAGCGACCCGCAGGTCGCGATTACATAAACGAACGCAACCGCCGTATTGTTGGTCGCTTGATTGATGTACACGATGCTGTTTCCTCTGACGTAGATCTGGGTCGGGAATGCCGTCAACGCCCACAATATATAGAGCGTGGTTGCTCCACCCAGCACCAGAAACGGCAGCATCCGCCTGCGGCTCCTTGCGGTGGGCTCGAACAGCAGCACGCTAAGCGGTAGCAGGAAAGGCAGCAATCCCTGCGCATATAGCATGAACGCCGCGCCCATGTTGTGGGCCACCGTGGGCGAGAGTATCCCATCCAATCCCAGCCACACGAATCCCTCGATGAACTGATGGATGGCGAATAGCAAAGGCAGCGCCGCGAAAAGCAGTTCCCGCCGGTGCTTCACCTTGGTGAATGTGACCACGCCCACGGCTCCCAGTACTCCGCTGCCCACAAAGTTCGCTGTGGCTGAAAAACACATCGCTGACTTTCTCCGTGCCGCGGATTATACCCGCGCTCATGCCGGGAGATTATAGGTCACTCGCGCACTTTCAAGCACCATCCCGACTTACGATGGCGTTGAACCTCGCCTAGCCCTGTGATACGTTCTGACTTCCAGGAACACAATTAGATATGCACTGGTCCATTGACAGGTTGGACTTATCCAGCCGCTCGAATGATCATTGCTAAGCGCCCTCGAATTCCCATTCGATTCGCGCTTCGATTGCCTGCTAGGAGGACACATGAAACCCTCTCATGTATGCCTGCTCATCTGCGCATTCCTTTTCGCGGCCCCCATGAACTGCCTGCCCCAAACCATGGTGCCGTGGATCACCCGCTCCGCGGATAACTCAAGAAGCGGTTGGAATCCTCACGAAACGCAACTGACGCAGGCGTCGGTTGCGTCTAAAGGAATTATCCGCGCGACCATTATTCCGGTAATCGGCGATGCCCGTGGCGTCGAAGCGCAGCCACTTATCTTGCCGAACGTGAAGACCAAGCGCGGAACCCGCGACGTGATGGTGCTTCCCTCCATGGCTGACATCGTGCGTGGAGTTGACGCCCACGATGGCTCCGGCATCTGGCAGGTCACGCTCGGAACGCCGGTCACTGGATCACAAAATATCGATAGCCACCAAATCAACCAATTCTGGGGATGCCTCTCCACCGGTGTGATCGACCCAGACACGCAGATCCTCTATCAGGTGTGTTGGGTTTCTCCGGATAAAACCGGCAACCCGCAAACGGCACGCTACTTTATGTTCGTTCTGAAAGTGACGGATGGCACTCAGGTAGTTCCATCAGTGCTGATCCAGGGCAAGAGTGGAACCCAGGACTTTAACACGGCCATGCGCAAACAGCGATCCTCTCTGGTGGAGACCAATGTCAACGGGGTGAAAACGGTCTTTGGCTGTTCAGGGACGACCTACGAAACTGGCGCCGGTGCCTCTGGCTACTGCTTCGCCTTCGATGTCGCAAGCAACACGGTGAGCGCGATGCTGGCGTTGACCGCAGGTGAGGGCGCTGGTGTATGGATGGCGGGGCAAGGCGCCGCCGCAGACGCGCAAGGCTACCTCTACGTCACCACCGGAAATGGCGACTTCGACGGTTCGAGTCAGTGGGGTGAGTCGTTTCTCAAACTGAAGTACACGCCTCCGTCCGGAGGAACCGCTGCTACGCTGCGGGTCGTCGACCACTGGACGCCATGGACGGACTTCGCCAGAACCGGGCAGACGGCGGCGATGGCGGCCATGAAGCTGGCCGGAGTGAGCGCTCCCTCCGAAGCGATCAAGCCAGTTGGCAGCCGCATGAACATGTCGCTGAAGGATGCAAAACTGGTGCCGATGGTCAACGATCAAGGCACGCCGGTTCTCCTGGTCTACCCGCAGATGGCCGCCGGCAATTGGTCGGACGAAGATTGGGGATCGGCGGGCCCGGCCTGCCTCTTCTCGATTGGAGTCTGTATTGCCACCGGGAAAGACGGAATCGCCTTTCCGATCAAAACGTCAGCCCTGGGCGGAACGACGCAGGCCGACCTCGCAAACCCTAAAGCGAACTGCGCAAGACTTGCAGCTCCTCCTGTCTGGCTAACCATGAGTCCCGGACCGGTTGATCCCTGTCCAGCCGATCCTCGCACCTTGAACTTCTTTCCCTGGGGCGACACGGCACATCTCCACATGACTCCGGTGCAGTTCTTCGATCCAACGCTGCAATCCTGGACGATTTTCGCCTGGGGTGAGAATTCGCAACTGCATAAATGGTCCGTCAGCTCGACGGGAAGCTTAACCTATCTTGCAGAAAGCAACGAATACGCCAGCGCCGACGTGCGGGGCAATCCTCCAGGAGGAATGCCAGGTGGGTTCTGTTCCGGATCGAGCAATGGAGCAGATCCTAATTCGGCGATCCTCGTCTGCACCATTCCATACGGCGACGCCAATGCGCAGGTGGTGAACGGCCGTTTGCTCGTCTACGACGCCGTACACCTCGCAGCGGATCGATCACTGAAGGTTCTATGGGACTCGCAACGCTGGGGTGTCCAGTTTCTGTTCAACAAGTTTGATCCTCCCGTGATTGACGGAGGCCAAATCTACGTGCCCAATTACAATGGCGGCATAGACCTCTACCGTCTGGTGCAATAGAAGCTTCAAGGCTGTGCGCGCCTGTAGAGCAGAGGCTCCGGGCTTCCTCCCGTTTTGAACCCGCGCCCCGTTTCTGCAAACACTCCCTTTCGTGCGGACGGGTTTCCGTCTCAACTGAGCTTTCTCTAACTAGAATCAGGCTGTGATTAGCCCGGCGCTCGGCGCTTCAACTTTGGTTCTTTACGTATTGATTCACCTGCCTTCCGCTCTGTGAATATCTTTAGTAAGCAAGGTAACATAGTGATAACTACGGCCATAAACACTTAGATATTCACAGCAAAGACCAATATAAGGGTAGGTAGTCAGCAGGGGAGGTAATTATAATTTGTTTATAAGTTCGATGCTACTAACTAACGAGAACGACGTAGTTGATTGGTTAAGTAGCCAGACAGGAGAGTTACTACAATGGGAATGAACAAAGCACAGAAGCAAGCAGCACAGCGAGCCAAGAAAACCACCGCACAGGAAGTCCAACCAGCAGCCGAGCAGCCAAAGCCGGAGGCGGAACAGAA